>Ga0209777_10000462_pt1 | contig 67491 bp, 71 predicted proteins | sample FrelakmetHBP12HB_FD_187147 | JGI IMG/M metagenome (GOLD analysis project Ga0209777, IMG submission 187147) | Freshwater lake sediment microbial communities from the University of Notre Dame, USA, for methane emissions studies -HBP12 HB (SPAdes)... | ecosystem: Environmental > Aquatic >...
AAAGACCAGGGCGTTCGAAGGTATGCGATCGAGGCGCTCGTCAAGATCGGCGCCCCTGCCGTGAAGCCTCTCGTGGCGGCTTTCAAGGATGGCGACCAGGGTGTTCGCAGGTACGCGGCCGAGGCGCTAATCCACATCGGCGCCCCTGCCGTCAAGCCCCTCGTGGCGGCCTCCAAAGACGGAGACCAGGGCGTTCGAAGGTATGCGATCGAGGCCCTCGGCCGGATAGGCGACCGGCGTGCCGTGGCGCCTCTGAGCGCTGCCTTGAACGACCAGGGCGTTCGAAGGCCTGCGATCGAGGCGCTCGTCAAGATCGGCGCCCCTGCCGTGGCACCCCTCGTGGCGGCTTTCAAAGACGGAGACCAGGGCGTTCGCAGGGACGTCGCGAGGGCGCTCGGCCGGATAGGCGACCCGCGTGCTCGGACGCTTCTTCGGGCCGCCAAGTCAGACCCGGATCGGTCCCTCCGCAAGGTCGCAACAGAAGGCCTTGCCGGTCAGGCGGTGGCCGACAAGCTGCTCCGCGTCCGTATCGGGATGACGGCTAAGGCGTTGACCGATCTGGTCGGACGGCCCGCCGTCACGAGAAGCGAAACCGCGCCGAGGGGCGGGTCGAGCATGGTCGTCGCGGCTGTCTCGGAGGAGGCGCTTGGGCTGGAGCGCTGGCTCTTCCAGACGGAGTTCGGCCCGTTCATAGTGGTGATGCGGCGCGGGCTAGTAGCCGAGATACTCGCTGGAGGGCTGCTGGACCGCCTCAGGCCCGCCTGGAGAACGCGAAACACGTAACAAGGCTGAGGACCGCGAGATCGGCAGACCTGGTCCAGCGAGTGCCCATTTGCCCATGACCGCTGCCATCCATGGACCCTCGCGAAGATCAGGATGCCTGCGACCAGCCAGACCACCTGTTCCCCCGACAGGCTGCTGGTTGTCGCCACCCGGCGGCGGGAAGGCCATCTGCCGGGCCCCTACCCCTTCGGCAGCCGGCCGTATAGCTCGCGGTAGACCGCCGAGCGCTCCGCATACAGCGCGGCCTGGGCCGGGATCGGCTCCATCACCCGCGTGTCGCCGGGGAGCGGCCACGTCGACTGCGCCGTGGACGGGGCGATGCCGGCCGCAACGGCGCCCAGCAGGGCGGCGCCCCGGGCTGAGGCGTGCTCCGTGGCTCCGAGCGCGACGGGCATATTCAGGACATCGGCGATGATCTGCTGCCACAGGCGGTTGACGCCGCCGCCGGCGACGACGCCGGCCTTCGGCTCGAGGCCCAGGCCGCGCATGAGGTCCAGGCCCTCGGCCAGGGCGAACGCCACTCCCTCCAGGACCGCCCGGGTCACCTCGGCGGGTCCGTGCCCGATCCGGAGACCCACCAGCGCGCCGCTCGCGGCCGGGTCGAAGTGCGGCGTCCGCTCGCCCCGCAGATAGGGCAGGAACAGGACGCCGTCGCTCCCGGCCGGCGCCTTCGCGGCTGCGGCAAGGAGCTCACGGGCGCCGTTCGGATCGTCCGGCCGGAGCAGGCGCACGACCCAGTCGAGCGAGGCCGCCGCGGCGAGCGTGGCGGCCATGACGCACCATTGGCCGGGAACCACGTGGCACAGGCCGTGGAGCCGTCCCTCCGGGTCGGCCATCGGCTTCGCAACGGGAGCCAGGACCTGGCCTCCCGTGCCCAACGAGACGAGCACCGTGCCGTGGGCGTCCTCTTCGCGAGCGAGGCCGAGGCCGAGGGCGGCCGCGGGCGCATCGCCGCCGCCGACGGCTACGGCAATCCCGGTCGGGAGCCCCAGGGCACGGGCTGCTTCCTCGCGCAGCCCTCCCGCCGATGCCTCCGATTCGGTCAGCGGCGCCAGCCGGCCGCGATCGATCTCCAGGCGGTTGCAGACCTCGTCGGACCAGGTTCGGGCTCGCAGGTCGAACAGCAGCGTGGCGGACGCATCCGAGACATCGCTGGCCACCTCGCCCGTCAGGCGCGCTCGAAGCGCGTCTTTCGGCTGGACTATCCAGCGGGTCCTGGCCATGATCTCGGGCTCGTTGCGGGCGACCCACATGATCTTCGGCGCGGTGAAGCTGACGCTCGAGCGGTTGCCCGTGATGGCCACAAGATCGGCTCGCGGGATACGCTGCTCGATCTCGGCAGCCTCCGCGTCGGCTCGCCCGTCCGACCACATCAGGGCCGACCTGACGGCGGTTCCGTTGGCGTCGAGGAACACGGCGCTGTGCATCTGCCCGGTCAGCCCGATGGCTTCGACGCTGGCGCCGCGGAGGGCCGGACGGGCCAGCATCTCGGACATGGCCAGGCGCAGGGCGTCCCACCAGCGATCGGGGCTCTGCTCGGCATACCCCGCGTGACGCGTTTCCGTCGGGTAGGAAGCCATCGTCACGCCGAGCGACTCACCGGCCTCGTCCAGCGCGAGGAGCTTGACCCTCGACGACCCCAGGTCTATCCCGATCGAAACGCGCACCCAGACCTCCAACATTACCGGCTCGAACGCCAGACGGCCCCCACTCCTCGGGGCAATAGATTAGCGCTCGACGCCATTCGGCGGTTCGCGGGTAAGGTATCGAAAGGGTTGCACGTCGCGGTCGGGGGCTTCTGTGCGTGGTACGAGAATCGGCGACGTCGGCCCGGAAATCAGCAGCCGCGCGGTAACAGATTGGTCACGGCGGGGTTGCACGCCGGCCGCCAGGCGGTTGCGGTGCCGGCGCCCGAGGGTTGCCCCGAGGTTGCGGGCGAGGGTCATGGACGGGACTCAGGGGGTCCGCGGTGGCCCCGAGGCGGCTTCGGACCGGTCGCGGGCGGGCTCCGACGCGGCCCCGGACCGGCTAATGGACGAACGAGGCGAGGGCGATCGTTGAGCTGCTGCCGGAGAAGGCCACGACCGCGCCGCTGTCGTTGACCGCCACGCTGCCCCCTGAGATCTGCAGCGTGGCCAGCTCCGGCGGCAGGGCAGCCAGGTTGACCCCCGGCGTCGCGGCGTTGACCGTGCCGAGCCACGGATGGCCGTTCGAGTCCGCGCCGAGGACGACGGCGTCATCGCCCATGGTGGCAATCGAGAAGACGCTCCCGGGCCGAACCAGGCTTGCCGCCGAGCTGCGTGGGTACCACCACAGGCCGTCCGTCGTCCCGATCAGGACGCCGCCCGAGTTGGCGCCCGCGGTGACCGGGCCGTCGGCCGGTCCGGGACCCGTCGCCTGCCATGAAGCCCCGTCGTCCATCGACTCGTAGAGGATGCCCGCGGACCAGCCGACCAGGCGTCCGGTCGAATCGAACGCCAGCGGTGCCACCGTCGATGGCCTGGAAGTCCAGCTCGCGCCGGAATCAGTGCTCGTATACAGCGTCCCAGGGTAGTAGGCGAGGAGGAGGTAGGCCCGGGCCGGATCGAAGGCGAGCCAGGCCGGGCTCTCCGCCGCGCCGCCGGGAAGAACGCCGGCGGACCAGGTCACGCCACCGTCGGCTGTCGAGAACCGCCCGACCCCGCAGTACGAACCCAACCCGGCCACGTAGGCGCTGGTCGAGGACGGGTCGCCGGCGATCATGTCCGAGTGACCGGCCTGCTGCCCGATCCAGGTCGTCTGGCCGTGCCAGTCGATCACGCCGAAGACGTCGGCCTGGCATTGCCGGGCCGACGAGTGCCACAGGGCCGACGGCGCGAAAGCCATGATCATCGTCCGCTGGGTCGCGCCGACGTGGACGTCCACGCCGTCGATGGCCCCCTGCACCACCGAGACGCCCGAGATGGTCAGGGGCGAGGCCGGGTCGCTCGTGGGATCGCCGGCGACGATCGGGCTCGAACGGACGCCGAGCACGCTCGCCAGGGCCACCAGCAGGCTCAGGACGATCAGCACCAGGAAGGCACTGACGACGAAACGCCAGCCGGAGGCCCGCGCCAGTCGCGAGCGATCGGAGGACGCCGCCTCGGCCTCGCGGAGATCCTGCTGGAGTCGCATCCGAAGCTGCAGCGGTGCCGGCTCTCCCGGATCGCGGGCTTCGTAGAGAGACCGCAGTTGTGTCTCGATGTCGCCAACTGGCGGCGTGGCGGCGTCGCTCGCCGCAAGCCGGGCTTGCAGGGCTCCGACGGCATCCGCGGTCGCCCTGGCCGTCGCGTCGCGGTCCCCGCCGAGCGCCCCGTTCCCTTCCCAGGACCCGAATCCGCGGGCCAGCGAGACCTGGAGCCGCGGGCCGAGGCCGACGATCGCCGCCTCGAGCGGCCCCAGCACGACAACGTCCAGGCCCGCGCCGGACTGCTTCGAGCGGATGGCCGCCTGCAGATCCGAGTCGAAACGGCGCCGGAAGGCCTCGTCGACCGCTTCCGCCGAAGGGTCGCCCGCGGAAGGATCGCCCGCCGTCAGCCAGGCCGACATTGTCGCGCCGCGGAGGACCGCGTCGGCCTGGATCGGATCATCCAGCGCCATCACGGCAAGCCGGTATCCATCCGACAGGTTCCGGGCCACGTAGCCGTGGAAGTTGTCCGCGCCGGGGGAGGTTGCCGCTGCCCCCGCGCGCCGGTGGGAATTCCGTCGGAGAATGTCCACGTTTCGCTTGCCACTCTGAGCCGGGCCGTCCGGAGGATCTGGGTGAGCCTCGGAACGGAACCATAACCCCGCGACTACTCTATCGCGTTCGCCCCGGCCGTTGCAGCTGCAACCGCCGGCCGCCCTGCCCGTTCGGGCAGGCGAGACGCGCCGGGATTCGAACCGCGGCCATCCTGGGCGGCGGCGGTCGAACGGGCGATCTGCGTCAGGCCGCCAGGTCGCGCCTCTCGAAGGCGATCAGCGAGACGACCAGGAAGGCTACCGCGACGGCCGCGAGCACCCCCGCGTCGGCAAAGTCGATGCCGTTGCGGAGCGGATCGCCGCCCGTGTAGTAGCGGAAGAGTGAGAGTGGCCTGACCATGCCCAGGCTGTCCACGATGTTGGAAAGGGCGTCCACCAGGTACATCGCCACCATCAGGGCCACGGCAACGCCGATGGACGCGCCGCGGTTGCCGGTGAAGGCGGAGATCGACATGGCGATAGCGCCGAAGGCGAGGCCGATCAGGACGACCATCACCAGGGCCGCGGCCAGCTTGTCCCACGGCAGGACGCTGGCGCTGGCGGCTGCCCCGACGACGGCGAAGACCCAGACGACCACCGCCGACACGACGCAGCCGAGGACGACGGCCAGGGTCTTCTCCAGGACGAGCCGCCGCCGCGAGACGGGGTAGGAGAGGAGGACGTCGATCGTGCCGCGTGACTCCTCGCCCGCGGTGAAGCCGCTGGCCATGCCCGCCGTGAAGGCGACCATCAGCGCCGGAAGGATCATCGAGAAGAGCTCGATGTGGAGGAACCCGATGAGGGTGCTGGCGTCGCCCATGCTCGCCCCGAGGAGCTTGGCTGCCGGCCCCATCTTGTCGAGGATGGAGTTCAGGTCGACGATCTTGGCGTAGGTCGGGAACAGGAGAGCGAAGTAGCCGGTCATCGCGCCCATGCCGAGGGCGACCCAGAACGTGGGCCAGCGCAGGTCGCGGACCGTCTTGCTGAAGACGTTACGCAGCAGCATGACGCACCTCCTCCCCGGCGACTCCCTCGCCGGCACCGTAGTAGGCCAGGAAGATTTCCTCGAGACTCGTCTCGATGCTCCGGAGGTTGTCGATCCGGTATCGGGCGGCCGACTTAACGAGCGCGTCGAGGCTGCCCATGACGGTGCAGCGGAGGATGCCGTCGTCGACGGTCAGGTCGCGAACGCCCGGCAGGTCGGCGAACTCACCCGCCTCGACCGGCTCGCCGAAGTCGATCTCGAGGCGCCGCAGCGCCCGGGCCTTCAGAGCGGCGATCGACTCGACGGCGAGCAGACGTCCCTCGCGGATGATGCCGACGCGGTCGCACAGGTGCTCGACCTCGGGCAGCTGGTGGGACGAGATGAAGACCGTCCGTCCCTCGTCGCGGGCCTCTTCGCAGAGGTGCTCGAATTCGAGCTGGACGAAGGGATCCAGGCCGGCGGTCGGCTCGTCCAGGATGAGAAGCTCCGGCCGGATCATGAAGGCGGCTACGAGACCCACCTTCTGCTTGTTGCCGCGCGAGAGGCTCTTGATCTTCCTGGTCGGATCGAGCTCGAGGCGCTCGATCAGCTTCTCGCGGTAGTCGGCGTCGACGCGGCCCTGGAGATTGGCCAGGTATGTCAGGAGCTCGCGGCCGGTCAGGTCGCCGTAGAGCGACAACTCGCCGGGGACGTAGCTGACCCGCCGATCGATGGCCAGCCGATCGCGATGGATGTCGAGCCCAAGTACCCGGGCCGACCCGCTCGTCGGCCTGATGAGGTCGAACAGGAGCCGGATCGTGGTCGACTTGCCGGCCCCGTTGGGCCCGAGGAAGCCGAAGATCTGGCCGGTCTCAACGACAAGGTCGACGTCGACGATGCCGCGCGAGCGGCCGTACCACTTCGTGAGCTTGTGAGTCTCGATTGCGGCCGTCATCAGGAGGCCTCCTTTCGGACCGTGAGGCGTTCGACCTCCCATCGATCGAAGAGCTTGGGCAGCTCACGTTCCAGGAACGCGTACATGTCGCGAACCTCCTGCAGCGGTTCCGGGTTGCCTTCCCGGGGGAGCAGCTCGAGACCGTCACCGGCCAGCTCCTGCAGACGCTGCAGCAGCTCGAGCCGCCACAGCATCATGCGGGCCCATGCCCCGGACTTGATGACGAAGCGGTCGCGCCGGTCGCCGGCGCGGACGGTCCGCTCTACGAAGCGGTAATGGATCAGCAGCTGGGTCATGTTGCTTATGGAGCCCTTGCTGGCCTGGAGGGTCTCCGCGAGATCCGAGGCCGTGGGGCCGTCGGCCGGGCCGAGCAGGATCGCTCCCAGGACGCGCCCGGCCATGCGGGGCAGGTGCATCGAGTCGAAGACCAGGCCGATCTCCTCGACGAACCTCTCCGCGGAGATGCGCGAGTGCCGGCTCTCGCCGGCCCGCTCTAACAGATCGTCCATCACAGCCTCCTGTGGGAGACCTCCCATGCCGCGGCGGCAGTGGCAGCCGGGTGGATTTGGACAGGCTAATACGTTCGGCAAGTTCAGTCAATACTGAACAGCGTCGCTCCACACGAACTCGCCATGGGCTACTGGCCCCAACCGGGCCATCCGGCCCCCCCGGGTGTGGCAGTACCGACGGACGTCTTCGGCGTCCAGGGGTCACTCCCCGAACGACCACCTCAAGCCGGGAATACACCTACACGCCTTCCCTGCCGAATGCTTCGGACCAGTTCCAGACGAGCCCAAGGCCGTGCCTGCCGGTGGACTCGCCAGCCAACCCGACAGGCGACCCAAGGAATGGCCAGATGTCGATCGCCAGCTATCCCGTGCAGGACCGTCGGGGGGCGGGTCGCTCGGCTGCGGCGCCCCCGAGGCCGGCACGCGTCGTGACCCACGCCTTGATCATCCACCAGGCCGAGATAGTCCGCCTCGGCGTCTCCACGATGCTCACGAGCGGATCGGCCTGTGAGGTCGCGAGCGCGGCTTCCGTCTACGAGGCCTTCCGCCTCGCCTCGGACGTGCACCCGCAGCTCGTGTTGTTCGACTACGTCCCCGCCGATGGGCCCGAGGTCTGCCGGCTCCTGGCGGCCCTGTGGCCGCGGCCCAAGCTGATCGCCCTGGTCACTCGCGGACGCGAAGTCTCCCCGAACGACTGCCTGTCGGTCGGTGCGGACGCCGCGATGCTGATGGACAACGTCAACCGGGACACCTTCCTCGTCGTCATCCGCCGGGTCATGGATGGGCTCGGCCCAATCGTGGCCGGCTTCCCGTCGGTCAACGAGCATCTCGATGCCGCCCTCGTGGACGAGGGTCCCGTCTCGCTGCTTACCCCCCGCGAGCGGGAGATGCTCTATCTCATCGGCCAGGGCCTCTCCAACCGCGAGATCGCCGAGTCGCTGGTCCTCTCCGTCAAGACGGTCGAGGCCCACCGCGCCAACCTGAGCCGGAAGCTCAACGTCCGATCTCGGGCTGGCCTGATGCGGCTGGCCCTCACTGGCAGCCTGGCCTGATCCGATGATCCCGTTGACGCGCCCCAACGGCTCGGCCTTCCTGGTCAACCCCGACCGCATAGAGCTGATCGAGGAGACCCCGGACACGGTCATCACGCTCGCCGACGGGAAGAAGATCCTCGTCCGCGAGACGGCCACCGAGGTCGCCACTCGATTCCACTACTACCAGCGATCGCTGCACGTCGACGCCCGTTTCGGCGGCCGGCGGGCATACGACCCGCCCCAGGAGATGGATCCGGCGCAGTACGAGCATCCCAACCGCGGGCGCCTTCGCGCCTACGGCGACCCGACCAAGGGATAGGCGGCAACGATGGACGCTGGCGTCGGAATCATGGTCTGCGTCATCGTGATGATGGTCGCCGACGTGCTCGACGGCGGATCTCCGGCCGCGTTCATCAACCCCTCGGCCATCCTGTTGATCTTCGGCGCGACCTTCGGCGCGACGATGGCGTCCACCTCCGTCAAGCAGTTCATGACCATGCCGAAGCTGCTCGGCAAGAGCATGAAGCCGCGCGTCAGCGACATCGCCTCTATCCGCGAGATGCTCGTCAAGTTCGCCGAGCGAGCCCGCCGCGAGGGCCTGCTCGCGCTGGAGAGCGACGTCGAGGCGGTCCAGGATCCCTTCATCCGGCACGGCCTGCAGATGGTGATCGACGGCCTCGAGCCCGACACCGTTGAGGAGATCCTCGAGATCGAGATCGACTCGATGCAGGCCCGCCATCACAAGGGCATCGACATGTTCGCCAAGATGGGCGGCTACTCGCCGACCTTCGGCGTCCTGGGGACAGTCATGGGCCTGGTCAGCGTCCTCTCCAACCTGTCCGATCCGTCGGGTTTGGGCGAGTCGATCGCGACCGCCTTTATTGCCACTCTCTTCGGTGTCGGCGCGGCCAACATACTGTGGCTGCCTGTCTCCGCCAACCTCAAGGGCAAGGACGGGGCAGAAGCCGCGGAGCGGCGGCTGGCCCTGGCCGCCATCCTGGCCATCCAGGCCGGTGACAACCCGCGCATCGTCGCCCAGAAGCTCCGGGCCCATGCCGGCCCCGAAGCCGAGGAGGCCGAGTCCCCCGAGAAGTCCACGGCGAGCTCGGCCATGCCCGAGGCCGCCTGATGGCCAGACGACGGCGGGTCCGCCAGGAGGCAATCCACGAGAACGAAGAGCGCTGGCTCCTGACGTACGCGGACCTGATCACGCTCCTGTTCGTGCTCTTCGTCGTCATGTACGCGATCAGCACGACCGACGTCCGCAAGTTCGTGGCCCTGGCCCAGTCCGTCTCGGCCGCATTCAACGCCGACGTCATGCAGGGCCAGCAGGCTATCAGCATCACGAACGGCCAGGACACTACGGTCCAGCAGGAAACGAGCGCGGCCGGCACGAGCCCGGTCCAGTCCGATCTGCGGGCCATCAAGGCTGCCCTCGAGGACTACGCCATCGGCCAGGGGCTCGGCGGGGAGGTCGAGGTCGGCATGGCGCCCCAGGGAATCGTCATCAGGCTCAACGACGCCCTGCTCTTCTCATCGGGACGGGCCCACCTCGACGACCACGCGCTCAAGCTCGTCAACGAGGTCGTCGACATCGTCAAGCCCCTGCCGAACCAGGTCCGGATCGAGGGCAACACCGACGACCAGGCACCCGACGGCATTCTGTTCACGAGCAACTGGGATCTTTCCACTGCCCGGGCCCTGGCCGTTCTCAAGGCCATGGTCGACATGGGCATGGACCCGAGCCGGCTCTCCGCCCTGGGCAACTCCCAGTACAACCCCCTGCAGCCAAACACCGACGACGCGGCGCGAGCCAAGAACCGGCGCGTGGACATCGTCGTTATCTATCCGGTGGACGGCTCCCCGTCGCCGGCCCCGTTCGCAGGGCCGAGCTTCTGATGACCGTCATAGGGCCGGCGGCAGCCGGCGCCAGCAACTCTGCCAGCAACCTGGAGTACCGACCGTGAGACTCCCGATACCGCGGGGCCGCCGCGCCATTCTTGCTCTCGGAGTGCCGCTCGGGCTGGCCGCGGCGGGCGGATTCCTGTTCATGCAGATGTCCGCCTCCCCGTCGGCCCCGCCCAGGATCCCGGACCCGAGCCCCGGTCAGCTCGGCCCGATGCTCGCCCTGGATGACAAGGTGATCAACCTCTCGCAGGCGACGCCGGGCGGCTACAAGTACGCCAAGATCGGCGTGACCATCGAGCTGCGGCCGAGCGTCAAGAGCTTCTACGACCTGCACGGCACCGAGCGAACGAAGCAGGAAACGACCGAGCTGGCCAAGCACACCGAGGACCTACCGCTCCTCATCGACGCGGTCGGTGGCGTCGTCTCAGCCCACGACTCGAGCACCCTCACGACCCCCGATGGCCGCGCTGCGCTCAAAGCTGAGCTGCTGGCGGCCGCCAGGAAGGTCCTCGGGACCGACGAAGTGATCGATGTCTTCTTCACCGACTTCGTGATGCAGTAAGAGAGCCGCCAGATGCTTTCGCAGGCCGAAATCGATGCCCTCCTCGGAGCAGTAGCCGATGGCTCGCTGCCGACCGAGGATCAGCCGCCGTCCCTGAGCGCCGACGGCCGGATCGTCAAGACCTACGACTTCCGCCGCCCAGCCAAGTTCTCCAACGAGCAGCTCCGAACCCTGCAGGCGATCCACGAGAACGTTGGCCGCATCGCGGCGGCCCGGCTCTCCTCGTTCCTGCGGACCAGCATCGTCATCCAGCTCGCGGGGACCGACCAGCTGATCTTCGACGACTACGTGACCCAGCTGACTCTCCCCACCGAGCTCGTGGTCATGGCCAGCACCGGCCTGGCCGGGCCCTTCATGATCGACGTGGACATGGGCTTTGCCCTCGCCGCGGTGGATCGCCTGCTGGGCGGGCCCGGCCGCATCCGGAGCGAGCGCCACGAACCGACCCCGATCGAGGCCGATCTCATCGCCCGCATCGTGGGGCACCTGCCCCCCGCCCTCAACGAGGGCTGGTCCCACCTTCAGACCCTCGACGTGTCGGTCACCGAGTCCGCGCTGACGCCGATCCTGCTGCGTATCGCGGCGCCGGCGGAAGTGGTCGCCGTCATGACCTACGAAGTCCGCTTCGCCGGCCAGACGGCCCCGATGACGATCTGCTACCCGTACGCCTCCATCGAGCCCCTGCTGCCGAGACTGGCCGCGACGATGTGGTACGCGCAGCGCCGCCAGGTCGGCGGCGCTGCAGGCGTCCGCGAGATCCTCGAGGCTGAGGTTCGCTCGGTCGAGATCCCCGTCACCGCCTCGTTCAGGGCGGTCGACATTCCGGTCGAAGCTCTCTCCGAGCTGCGACCCGGCGACGTCATCAGGTTCGACGAGCACTTCGACGAGCCTGTCCTCATTGCGGTCTCCGATCAGGCCCAGGCATGGGCGCTCCCCGGTCGTGTCGGGGATCGCGTCGCCCTGCGCCTCGTGACCCCGCTTCAGCCCACGGAGGCCTGACATGAGATGGGAATCATTCGATTGGAAGCCGGCCGACGGCGCCTCGCTGGGTGCCGGGGCCTCGATCCTGCCGCTGTGGCCGATGCTTCGCTCCGCCATCGCCGAAGGGATCTCGGCCGACGCCCTCTGCCCAGTCACCATCGGCGAGATGACCGTGGGCCACGTCAACTTCGACGAAATGCCCACGCCGCCGGCCGCATCGCGGTCGTTCGAGCTGCTCGGGACGGACCGGCGAGGAGCCTGGGCCGCCCTCGACCCGGCCAGGGGCGACAAGATCGGCGGCAACGTCTACACCGCGGAACGTCTCCAGGAGCTCGTGCTCGAAGGCATGGACACCGCCTTCGAGTCGATCCTCGGCGAGGGCCTGAACCTCGGGGCGCCCGTTGAGATCTCCGCGCCGAACGCGCCGATGATGCTCCTGCGGCTGCCGATCACCTCGGTCGACAACGAAGAGCTGGTCCTGGTCTCCATCTACGACGAGGCGGTTGCGGGCGAGCTATCGGCCCACATAGTCGCCCTGCAGGCCCTCTCTTCCGAGGCCTCGGCCACGCCGCCTCCCGCCCCGGCTCCGGTTGCCCAGCGCACCCAGGAGTTCAAGGCCGCGGTGGCCTCGCGGCCGGCCGCACCGGCACCCGCTCCCAACGGCAACGGCAACGGCGGCCCGGCCCCGATGCCGGCCAACGTCCGGCCCGCCCAGCTGCCCGAGCTGACCGGTGCCCCAACCGGCGGGCCGGGCTACAACATCGACCTCCTTCTCGGCGTGACCCTCCAGGTCGCGGTGGAGATCGGCCGCACGACGCTGCCGATCCGCGACGTCCTGGCGCTGACCCCCGGCTCGATCATCGAACTCGACAAGCTGGCCGGCGAGAAGGTCGACATCCTGATCAACGGCCGGCCGATCGCCCAGGGCGAGGTCGTCGTGGTCGACGAGAACTTCGGCGTCCGGATCACCGACGTCGTTGCCCGCCAGCAGCGAATCTCCCCCTCGGGCCGCTGACGATGCCGATCACCGGGCCGACGGCCGCCTCGAACGACGCCCCCGAGCGTCAGCTCGACGGTCGCCGTCCGGGCTCCGGCCGCCGCATCGCCACGATCGCGTGCGTCGCCGCGCTCGCCGGGCTGGCCCTGATCGGGACCCTGCAGCCGATCCTCGCGGCCGGAGCGAAGCCCGGCGCGACTGCCGTGGCCGGCGCCGGCAGCGCCTGGAGCGGCGGCGATGCCATCGGCGGCGTGGACTGGCCGGACCTGGTCCTGAAGGGCGTCATCGTCCTGGCTCTTCTCTTCATCACGCTGCGCGTGCTCGGCCGGACGAGCGCCGGGGCCCCGAAGCGGGGTGGACGGCTCGAGGTCCTCGAGTCGCGCGCCCTCGCTCCAAAGGCGTCGCTCCACCTCGTCGCCGTCGGCGACCGCCGTCTCGTCGTCGGGCTCACGCCGAGCGGGATGGTGTCACTCGCCGAGCTCGACGCGACAGAACTGGAGACCGAAGCGGCCGGTGCCCAGACCGAGGATCCCTCTCCGGCCGGCGATTCCTTCGGGCTCGCAAGCCTCGCCGGCCACCGCCCGGGCGGCACGGCCCAGCCGACGCTCGGCTCCGCCATCGACGCGATGCTCCGTCCGATCGATGCCGTGACGGGCCGGCTGGCGGCCTTCCTCAACGTAGGCCGGGCCCGATGAACCGCCGCCGCCTGGGCCTGATGCTGCTCCTCGGTCTAACCGTCCTGATCGTGGCGGGCTGCTCCTCCACGACCGGGCAATCGGACATCTCGGTCAAGGTCGGAGACGGCCAGGCTTCGAACGGCAACGGCCAGTTCGCGCTCTCCCTCGAGCTGCTGGTCGCCATCACGGTTCTGTCGCTGGTGCCGGCCATCCTGATGCTGGCCACCAGCTTCACCCGGATCGTGGTGGTCCTGTCGCTGCTGCGAAGCGCGATCGGCATCCCGAACCTGCCGCCCAACCAGGTGATCCTGGGCCTGTCGCTCTTCCTGACGCTCTTCGTCATGTCGCCGACCTTCGCCAAGGCCAACAACGACGCCCTTCAGCCGTACCTGAACAACACCATCGACCAGAACACGGCGATCCAGAATGGCATCGACCCGTTCCGCCAGTTCATGCTCAAGGAGACGCGGACCGAAGACCTCCAGGTCTTCATCGACCTGTCCAAGGAGCCGAGGCCGGCGACCTCGAACGACGTCACCCTCGAAGTTCTTCTGCCGGCGTTCGTCGTGAGCGAGCTCAAGACGGCCTTCACGATGGGCTTCCTGCTCTACATCCCCTTCCTGATCATCGACCTGGTAGTGGCCTCCGCCCTCATGTCGATGGGCATGGTCATGGTCTCGCCGACGCAGATCGCCCTGCCCTTCAAGCTGCTCCTCTTCGTCATGGTCGACGGCTGGGTCCTGGTCGTGCAGTCCCTGGTCAGGAGCTTCGGCTAGCCATGGGCGCATCCGACGTCGGCGCCGTTCTCCAGAGGGCCCTCACGACGACCCTGATGGTCGGCGGTCCGATCATCCTCGTGTCGATGGCAGTAGGCCTGGCGATATCGATCATCCAGGCGGCCACTCAGATCAATGAGGCGACTCTGACCTTCGTGCCAAAGCTGCTCGTGGTCGCCCTGGTCTTGATGATCCTCGGACCGATGATGGCCAGCCAGCTGACCGACTTCACCCGCTACGTCTTCCAGGCGGCCTCGGAGGCCGGCCGATGACGTTCACCATCGGCGGCGGCCAGACCGCCCTGCTCTTCCTTGTGATGCTGCGCTGTACGGGGCTCGTCTTCACCGCCCCGATCTTCGGCCACCACTCGATCCCTACGCTCGTCAAGTTCGGCCTCGCCGCCGCGCTCACGGTGGCGCTGGCGAAGACGGCCGGGACGACGGCCGGGAACCTGCCACTGCTGATGGCCGCCCCGATCGAGCTGATCATCGGCATGTCGCTCGGCTTCATCCTGTCGATGGGCTTCCAGGGCGTGGAGCTGGCCGGGCGAGTGGTCTCGATCCAGCTCGGCCTGTCGCTCGCCTCCGTCTTCAGCCCCACCGAAGAGGAGGCGTCCACCGCGATCGACCCCTTCTTCTCGGTCCTGGCCGGTCTGCTCTTCCTGGCCATGAGCCTGCACCTGGCGGTGGTCAAGGCCCTGGCCGATTCCTTCGTGGTCTATCCGATGGGCGGCGGCTGGCCGGCCGACCTGGCCATCACCGGCGCCCAGACCATCTCCCTGACGCTCGAACTGGGAGTCCGGGTCGCCTTGCCGATCGCCCTCGTGCTTCTGCTCGTGGAGCTGTCGGTGGCCCTGCTGGCCCGCGCCATCCCGCAGATCAACGTCTTCATCCTCGGCCTGCCCCTGAAGATGCTGGTCGGCATCGGCGTGCTGGCGATGGCCATGCCGAGCCTGGTCAACGGCGCGGCTTCGATCTTCCGTTTCGTCTTCAACGCCGCGACGCGCGGCGCAGTGTCGACGTAGGCGCGGGCGATGGCTGAGAAGACTGAAGCTCCCACTCCACGCCGGCGCGAGGAAGCTCGCGCCAAGGGCCAGGGCATCGGCCGGTCCTGGGAGTTCTCCATGGGCCTGACGCTCGGCGTGGGCACGCTGGCGCTGGCCAGCCTCATACCTGGCGTGGCCGCCACGCTGGTGAAGCGGACGCAGTCGGCCATCGTCGACATGTCGCCCCGTGCCAGCAACGCGCAGATCATCGGCGAGACCGGCAACGCGATCCTGACCGTAGTCGTGCTGATCCTGCCGCTGGCCGGCCTCGTAATGGTCGCGGGCATCGCCGGCAACCTCATCTCGGGCGGGCTCGTGTTCTCCTATCGAGCCATTCGCTTCGACGTGAGCCGCATCAACCCGATCACGGGCATGAAACGGATCATCGACAGGCAAGCCCTGGTGCGGCTCGGCCTGGCCTCGGCCAAGCTCGCGATCCTGGCCTTCATCTCCTGGCAGGTCGTCGGCAGCCGCATTCCTTCAATTGTGGCCACCCAGGGGTCCAGCCCGGCGGCAATTGCCGGCACCTGCCTCTCGGCCGTCTTCCAGCTGGGCCTGACAATCACCATCCTGCTCGCTGTCGTGGCCCTGGTCGACTTCGTCGTCCAGCGCCGCAAGGCAGACCAGTCGATCCGCATGACCAAGGAGGAGATCAAGCGAGAGTACAAGGAGTCGGAAGGCGACCCGATGATGCGAGGCGCCCGCCGGCGCCGCGCGCGCCAGATGGCGTTCGCCCGAATGATGGACGCCGTGCCGACGTCCGACGTCGTGGTCACAAACCCGACCACCCTCGCCGTGGCCCTCAAGTACGACTCGCTGACGATGCGCGCGCCGAAGATCGTGGCCAAGGGCCAGCGACTGATGGCCGACCGGATCAAGCAGATCGCGCGCGACCACAACGTCCCCGTGATCGAGGACAAGCCGCTTGCGCGGGCCCTCTTCTCGCGGCCGATCGGGGCCGAGGTCCCGGCTCACCTGTACCGCGCCGTCGCCCGGCTCCTCGTCCTCGTCCACCAGGCCCGGTTCGCGGGAGGCGGGCGATTCGCCGCCGGTCGGCCCGGCGCGCGGCAGGGAACGCGCGGCTGGTCTCCAGAGGCAGGAGCCCGAGCCGCCTCTGCCGCTCAGCCGCCGCGATCGTGGTGGGCTGCGGCGACATCCGCGGCCGCCGGCGGAGCCGTGCTCGATCCGGCCGCGGCGAGCCGGCTCGCTGTCGACTTCGCGTCCGCAGCCAGGCTCTACGGCGGGGCGCCTGAAACGGCCGGCAGCGACGTGGAGCCAACGGTCGAATCGGGGGCCGCCTCCGGCACGAACGCATCGGGCGCCGCCGTCCTCGGCGCGGAGTCGAAGGCCGTGGTCGAGGTCGATGGGACAGACGCCGACGCGTGGCTCGATTCGGCCGCCCTCGGGCCCGACGAGGTGGATGAAGACGCCCTGGCCGAGGCGATGGCCGAGGACGAACTCGGCGACATCACGCCGGACGAGATAGCCGAATTCGAGGCCGACCTGGTCGCAGATGACGACCAGGCCCAAGACGAGGACGAGGAGCAGCCCCGATGACGACTCAGGCCACCGCGGCCGTCCCCGCCTTCCACCGGAGCGACGCCGTGCTCGCCGCCGGGGTCGTCGGCATCGTGGCGATGATGATCATCCCGCTGCCGACGATGCTGCTGGATGTCCTCATCATCCTGAACATCACCCTCTCGCTGACGATCCTGCTCGTCTCGCTCAACATCCGCGAGCCGCTCGAGTTCAGCTCGTTCCCGTCGCTGCTCCTGATCGCGACCCTCTTCCGGCTGGGTCTCAACGTCTCCGCGGCCAGGCTCATCCTCCTCAACGCCCACGCCGGGGAGGTCATCAGTGCCTTCGGCAAGGTCGTGGTCGGGGGCAACACAGTCGTCGGCATCGTCGTCTTCCTGATCCTCGTCGTGATCCAGTACGTGGTCATCACCAACGGCGCGGGCCGGGTCAGCGAGGTTGCGGCCCGGTTCACCCTCGACGCCATGCCCGGCAAGCAGATGAGCATCGACGCCGACCTCAATGCCGGCCTGATCACGCCGGATGAGGCTCGGGCCCGGCGCCGGGCCATCGAGCACGAATCCGATTTCTACGGCGCCATGGACGGCGCCTCCAAGTTCGTCAAGGGCGACGCGATCGCGGCCCTGGTCATCATCGTCGTCAACATCGTCGGCGGCCTGACGGTCGGCGTCATGCAGAAGGGCCTGGATATCGGCACAGCCCTGACGACGTTCACGGTTTTGACCGTCGGGGACGGGCTCGTGAACGAGATCAGCGCCCTCCTCGTATCCGTCGCCACCGGCGTCCTCGTGACCCGGAGCGGCTCGGAGGCCGGCCTCGGCAGCGACCTGGGGACGCAGCTCCTGAGCCGGCCCAAGCTCTTCATCGTCGTCGGGGGCGCCCTCATCTTCATCGGCCTGGTGCCCGGGTTCCCGACCATGGTCTTCGGCTTCGGCGGCGCGGCGGTGGCCGGCAGCGGCTGGTTCCTGTCCAACTCGCGGAGTGCCGCCGCCGTGGCCCTGGCAACGGCCGGGCCGGCGATCGCGGCACCGGCCCTCCCGGCCCTGGGAAGCGGCCAGGAGAGCCCGATGGATGCCCTCAAGGTCGAAACGATGGAGCTCGAGGTGGGCTACGGCCTGGTCGGCCTGGTCGAGGGCGGCACAAGCGGGGGACTGGTCGAGAGGATCGGCCTCATCCGACGGCAGATCGCCGGCGAGCTGGGCCTGATCGTGCCGACGGTCCGCATCCGCGACGACCTGGTTCTCGAGCAGAACGCCTACGTAATCAAGCTGCGCGGGTCGGAGATCGCCCGCGGCACCGTCGACCCGACCAAGATGCTGTGCATGGACCCGAGCGGCGGCGAGATTGCCGTCAGCGGGATCCCGACGACCGAGCCGGTCTTCGGCCTGCCGGCATCTTGGGTCAGCATTGCCGACCGGGAGCGGGCGGAGAGCCTCGGGTACACGGTCGTGGACGCGGCCTCGGTCCTGGCCACTCACCTGGCCGAGACGATCCGCCGCCATGCCCACGAGATCCTGGGCCGCCCCGAGACCAACCTGCTGATGGAGGGTCTCAAGCGCGATCAGCCGGGCCTCGTCGAGGAGCTGGTCCCGGGCCTGGTGAGCATGGGCGACGTCGAGAAGGTCCTGCAGGGCCTGTTGCGCGAGCGCGTCCCGATCCGCGATCTCTCGACGATCCTGGAGGCCATTGCCGACGGTGCCCGCAGCACCAAGGAGCCGCTCTTCCTGACCGAGGCGGTCCGGCACGCCCTCTCGCGAGCCATATCCATGCGCTACCGCGCTCCCGACGGAGCCATCCACGCCGTCGCCCTGGCCCCGGACCTCGATACCAGGCTCGGAACCTCGATCATGGTCCAGCCCGGCTACGTGGGCCTTGAGCTCTCGGGCTCAGACAGCCGGATGCTGATCGAGTCGATCGATCGGGCCCTCAAGAGCCTGGCCATCCAGCGCTACCAGCCGATCCTGCTCTGCACCACCCGCATCAGGCTGGCCCTCCGCAACCTGACCGAGCGGCACATGCCGCAGCTCACCGTCCTTTCCTACGAGGAGATCCTCCCCAGTGTCTCCGTGCAAGTGCACGCCCAGGTCGAGGTCTAGAAGATGCAGCTGCTCGTCGCCACGTGGACATTGCGGATCGCCCTCGTTGCCGCGTTCGCGGTCGGCGGAGTCTCGTACCAGGCCGGCGCCTCGGCGATCGACTGCGTCGACCGCGCCCTGGCCGTGGCGGTCGGGTTCACTCTCGCCGGCCGCTGGCTGCTGGGCTGGCTGGAGCCGCCCGAAGTCCGAGTGTTGAAGATGCGAATGCGCCGCGAGGCGAAGCGGGCCAAGGGACGGAAGGCGGCGACGAGCGAACAGGTCGCCGCCGCACGATCCCGCCGGTCCGCATCCACTATCTCAAGAAGCGCGTGAGGCTGAGGAGACTGCGCCATGTATGACCGACAGTTCCTACCACCGCTCCACGCATCAGCCGCCGTGGGTGGTTCTGTGGCGGCCCGTCCCGCCTCGAGCTTGTTCGCCGAGGCCAGGGCGAGCGGCGTCGCTGAGCCGCTGGTGAAGTCGCCCTCGGGGTCCGGGCACGACCTGGGATCCGCCTCCGGGAGCGCGCCGCCGGACGGGGCGCCGCCCGAGGGCGGGGATCGCGGCCCCAAAGCCGAACCCCGTGACGAGGCGGCCGGCGGCCCGGCCGAGGCCGGCGGCCCGGACGGAGCCGTGACGCCCGACGGGGCTCAATCCGACGATGCTCCCGACGGGCAGGCCGGCGGAGCCGTCGTGCCCGAAGCGGCCGACGAGGCGCCCGACCTGAGCGGCTACGGAGCGTACGGCAACACCCCCGGACCGGGCCTGGGTCTGAGCCGGGACGAGCTGGTCACACGCTACGCCCACCTCGTCAAGTACGTGGTCGGCCGGTTGGGAGTCTCCGTTCCGGGCCTATTCGATCACGAGGACGCGATGCAGGCCGGCGTCCTCGGGCTGCTGCGGGCTATCGACGCGTACAAGCCCGAGGCCGCAGCCTCCTTCGAGTCGTACGCGATCCTTCGCATTCGCGGCTCGATCCTCGATGCCGTCCGATCGCTGGACACGGTGGGGCGAGCTGGCCGCGAGGCCGCCCGGGCCATCCAGGCGGCCATCCGGGACCTGCAGCACGAGCTGGGCCGCTCACCGACCGAGTCCGAGATCGCCGCGCGGCTCGGCATGCCGGTGGCTCGCTACCGCGAGCGCCTCCAGGCCGCGTCGGTCGTCACGATCTCGCTCGACGAGCACGACGCCCGCGACAGCGACGACGAGTCGAACATGCTGGCGGACAATGCGCCGGATCCCAACGCCGTCGACCCGGCCGAGGAAGCCTCGCGCCGCGACGCCATCGCCTCGCTCGTGCAGGAGATCGGCCGCCTCGGCCAGCGATCTCGCATGGTTCTCGCCCTCTACTACCAGGACGAGATGACGTTCAAGGAAATCGGCCAGGTCCTCGGGGTCACCGAGTCCCGGGTCTGCCAGATCCACACCGAGGCCATCCTGGCCCTGCGCGGCCGGCTGGTCGACGCCGACGTAGCCGCCCGCCTCGGACGGCGGAGGGCAAGGCCATGATCCGCGGCTTCTACACGGCTCTATCCGGTGTCATCTCGTCGATGACACGCCAGTCGGTCGTGGCCGACAACATCGCCAACGTCAACACCGTCGGCTTCAAGCAGTCGAGAACCACCCAGGACGACTTCGAGCTCCAGATCATGAACTCTCTCGGCCCCGAGCTCGGCGAGCTCGGAACCGGAGCCATTCCGTCGGACCTCAAGCTCGACCTCGCCCAGGGGCCCCTCCAGGTCACCGACAACCAGTCGGACCTGGCGATCGACGGCGACGGCCTATTCGTCGTCCGTACAGGCGGCGGCACGGCCTACACGCGGGCCGGCAATTTCGTCGTCGATGTCACAGGCATGCTGGTTACCCAGCAGGGATACCCGGTCCTGGACACTGCCGGCCACACCATCCAGCCCGGCCAGACGTTCACCGTCGGCGGCGACGGAACCATCGTCGAGACCGGCCAGCGGATCGCCCTCGTGGCGTGGCCTCCGGGCGGCGTCACCCGGTTGGGCGAGAACCTCTTCTCGGCCGGCGGGGCGCTGACCCCTGCTACCGGACAGATCCGCCAGCGCATGCTGGAGGGCAGCAACACCGACGTGGCCCTCGCCATGTCCGACATGATCGCCCTCCAGCGCAACTTCCAGATGAGCTCCCGGGCGCTTTCGCTGCAGGATGGAACCCTCGGCGACGCCATATCGCTGGGACGGCTGCGATGAGCCGGCCTGCGTCGTCCGGAGGGCCTCGAACGGGTCGTTTCCGGGTTCCGGGTGAAGGTGCCATGCTGGTCCAGCTGGCGCGCCGCGGTGTGGTGCGCCGCTCGGCGCAGGACGAAAGCGTCGACGCCACGCAACGGATACGTCGAATCGATGACGATCTACCCCTCCCGCGAGTCAAGTCTCCAGGGTACCGGCCGATCTCTAGGGTGACGCCCAATAGAGGTAAGCAATGAAGATCGAAGACCCGCGGTCCGTAACCTCCTCGCCGAATCTCCGTCCGGCGGCTCCTGCGAACCAGGCGCCGGCGCGAGCGGAGGCTCAGAGACCCCAGGAAGACCGCGCCGTTAGCCAGCCGGCCGCACGCGTCGAGCTCTCCTCGCGCAGCCGGGAGATGCATCAGGCCCTCGAGGCCGCAAATGCCGCTCCCGACGTCCGGGCCGACAAGGTCAACGACGCCAAGCAGCGGATCGCTCAGGGCACGTACACGGTCAAGGCCGAGGTCGTGGCTCGGGGTATCCTCGACACCAGGGCGTAGATGTTTGCGCCGGGCGACGTAGAGCTCGCCGGCAACGCGGCCGGCTTCCAGGCCAGCTTCGCATCGCCCGAGCTGTCCCAACTGGCCTCTGCCCTGGCCCGCCTGGTTGCCGCTTCAGACGGCGTCGCCGATGCGGTCACTCGTCACGACCGTATCGCCCTCAGCCGCTGCAACGAGGAGGCGGACGCCCTCGTGGATGAGGTCAACCGCCTGACGGCCACCCTGACCCCCGAGGACAGGGAGCTGTTCGGCGAGGTCGGCGTCACCGCCCTGTGCGAGCGCCTGGCCGCCGCCGCGCGCCGGAACGCGTACCTGATAGAGCAGGCCTGGGCCGTGGACGCGGCCCTCATGCGCCTGCTCCTGGGCCTCGGCAGGGTCGGGCCCGACGGCACCGTCGGCGGCTACGCGGCCAACCCGGGACCATCCTACGTGGATCGGGGGGCCTGACGATGAGCTCTCCTTTCTATGGACTCGACATCGGCGCCTCGGCCCTGCGAGCCGCCCAGCAGATGCTCGACACCGCGGCCCACAACGTCGCCAACGCCAACACTCCGGGCTACTCCCGCCAGGTCGTTTCACTGGTGGAGGCGCCGCCATACACGTTCCCGGCCTTCAACCGTAGCGGCTTGCCAGGCCAGATCGGCTCGGGCGTCTCCGTAGCGGCCATCACGCGCGTCCGCGACAACTTCCTCGACCTGCAGGTCCAGGCCCAGACCGCTCTCAAGGGCGAGTGGGATACACGCCAGCAGGAGCTGGCCAAGGTCGAGGCGATCTTCCCGGAGCCGTCCGACTCAGCCCTCGGCAGCGTGATCAGCAAGTACTGGAGCGCCTGGCAAGATCTCGCGTCGAATCCGACCTCGACGGCCGCCCGGACCGCCCTGACCGAGCAGGCCGCCTCGCTGGCGATGGAGATGAACCGCGACTCCACCCAGCTCGGCATGATCGCTGCCGGCATCGACGGCCAGGTGAGCCAGCGAATCGGCACGGTCAACGACCTTGCCAAGCAGATCGCCAGCCTCAACGGCCAGATCCAGCGAGTCACGATCACGGGCGACCACGCCAACGACCTCCAGGATCAGCGCGAGCAGCTCCTCGAGAAGCTGAGCGCGATCGTCCCGGCCACAACGATGACGCAAGCCGACGGGACGCTGTCCGTCCTGGTCGGCGGGACAGACCTGGTCAACGGTGTATATGCCCGTCAGCTCGTCGCCGCGACCGATCCGACGACCGGCCACGTCACCCCGACCTGGGCGGACGGCAGCGCCGTTGCCCTGCCGACTGGTCAGATGAAGGCCCTGCTCGAAGTTCGGGACGGGGACCTCGTTTCATACCGCTCCCAGCTCGACGCGCTGGCCAAGGGCATCGCCGACTCCACCAACGCCCTCCATGGGCGCGGCATCGATGCCTACGGCAACTCCGGCCAGCCCATCTTCACGTACCACGCGGGCAACGTGGCCGGGACGCTTGACGTCAACCCGGCGGTGGCTGCGGACCCGCGCCTGGTAGCCGCCGCCGCCTTGTCGAACGCCCCCGGAGATGGCTCGGTGGCCGGGCTGATCGCCGATCTTGGGAACGCTCGAAGTTACGCGGCCGGCGTCGCCGGCACGGATATCGTCGGTGGCATGGATATCACCACCGGCTCGACGGCGCATCTGGCCACGATCTCGGTAGGGGGCGCCGTGGGCCAGACATACACCTTCGCCGGAGCTGGCGCCGGCCTGACCCTGACCGGAGCCGACGGCAGCTCTCAGACCATCAACGTGGCCGATATTGCCGCAGGCGGAACCGAGACGCTCAACTTCGACCAGCTCGGCATCAAGCTGACCGTCAACGCGGGCGCGGCACCGAAGACCGGGGCCGACCTGGTCACGGACCTCACGACGGCCGGCCACAACACGATCGTGGCCGCTTCGCTGTACTCGCCCTCGCAGACCACCACCGATTTCTACGCCGGCCTGATCGGGAAGATCGGAACGGCCTCGGCCCAGGCCGCGGAGATGTCCAAGAACCAGCAACTCGTCGTCGACCAGCTCACTACCCGAGTGCAAGAGGTCAGCGGCGTCTCACTCGATGAGGAGGCGACCGACATGGTCCGCTTCCAGCACGCGTACCAGGCAGCCGCCCGGGTCATCACGACCATGGACGAGATGCTGAACACGCTCATCAACGGAACCGGCCTCGTGGGCCGCGGCTGAGCGGAGGGCTGAACGATGCGAGTGACCGAGTCCATGATCTACGACACCACGAACAGCAGCCTTTCGGCGAACCTGGCCGCGCTCCAGGCGATCACCGAGAAGGTCAGTTCGTCCAAGCAGCTCAACCGGCCCTCCGACGACCCGGCCGACGTCCGCTCCGCGATCGGGCTGCACGACACGCTGGCCCAGCTCAACCAGTACCTCCGCAATATCGATTCCGCGTCGAGCAAGATCTCTGCCCAGGACACGGCCCTTGCCAGCGCCGGCGATCTGCTGCAGCGGGCCAACGAGCTCGCCATCGAGGGCGCCAACGGCACGCTCGACGCGTCGCAGCGCCAGGCGATCGCCGCGGAGGTGTCCCAGCTGATCGAGTCCATGGCCCAGGACGCGAGCGCCAGGGTCGGCGACGAGTACATCTTCAGCGGCTTCCGGGTGGATCGGGCACCGTACCAGGTCACCGGGCCGGGTCAGGTCGGGACCTACCAGGGCGATCACGGCATCGTCGTCGCCCGGGTGGGACCGGCCAGCACGATGCAGGTCAACATGGCCGGAGACGCCGTCTTCCAGCCGGCGATCGATGCCCTGACCCAGCTCCAGGCGGATCTCACGGGCGGCCAGCCGGTCCAGCAGTCGACAATCGGCCAGGTCCAGACCGCCCTGACGACCCTGACACAGGCTCGAGCCGCCGAAGGAGCCCGGGCCAACCGCCTCGACGCCGCGAAGACATCGCAGGAGGCGCTGACCACCAGCAACCAGGCGCTCCTCAGTCAGCTCGAAGACACCGACATGCCCTCCGCCATCACCGAGCTGACGAGGCGCCAGACCACCTACCAGGCGACCCTTGCCGTTACCGCTAAGGTGATGCAGACGAACCTGCTCGACTATCTCAGGTGAGGCAACCTGGTGGGCTGCCGCGGGCACGCCACCTTCGCCTCGTGCCCCCAAGCGAGGACAATCCGTGAGACAAGCACCAGTCCCAGCCGTAATCGACTTCCCGGACGGTCTCGTCGGGTTGCCCGCCCTTGTCAGCCATCGCCTGAGCGCCGTTCCCGAGACCGCGTTGTACGAGATCGTCTCCAACGACGATCCGACCATCGGTTTCATCGCGGCCGCGGCGGACAACGTGAAGCCGGGGACGACGGACCGCCTGCGCGAGCGCGGACTCGTCGGCGAGAACGAGTGGGTCCTGGCGATCCTGGCCGTCCACGGCGAGCCCCCGGCAATCACGGCCAACCTGGCCGGCCCGCTGGTCATCGACATGGAGAAGGCGACGGCCCGCCAGCTGGTCGTGGAGGATCCGGAGCTCCCGCTCCAGGCGCCGGTCTCGGAGGCGGGCTGATGCTCGTTCTCACGCGCCGTGCGGGACAGTCCCTCAGGATCGGGCCGAACGTCGAGGTGCGTGTTGTCAGGATCGAGGGCGACCGCGTCGTCCTCGGCATCGGCGCTCCCCGTCACATAGCCGTAGTTCGCGCCGAGCTCGTCGAAGAGGTCTCCGGCGAAGTGCAGAACGCGGCCGATACCCGGGCGAGGTTGCGGGTAATGCTTGCGCCGATACACAGCGTCCCGTCGCCCGCAGCCGAGACGACCCCGCCTGACGATCCCGGGGTGGCTTGACCCCAGACAGCCCCTCGCGGCCGGCTTCCGCGATGGCGGACCCCGAACAGGGCGAGGCGCCTCGCAAGAGCCGCGCGACGACGCCCCGGACGCTCAAGGAACTCCTCCGACGGCCGACACCTCTCCCGGCGGGCAGATTGCCCGCCAGCGGCAAGGACGCCGCATCGATCCAAGGCTAGGAGGCCTCCCTCAATGTCCGTCGTAATCAACACCAACGTCAATGCCCTGAACGCGCAGCGCAACCTCGGCATGACGGCCACGGCGTTCAGCAAGAGCGTCGAGAAGCTGTCCAGCGGCCTGCGGATCAACCGCGCGTCCGACGACGCAGCCGGCCTCGGCATCAGCGAGACCTTCCGCTCGCAGGTGAACGGTCTCAACCAGGCAGTGCGCAACGCCCAGGACGGCATCTCGCTCGTCCAGACCGGTGAAGGCGCGCTGAACGAAGTCAGCTCGATGCTGCAGCGCATCCGCGAGCTGGCCGTCCAGTACAAGAACGGCACCAACGACACCAACGCCCAGGCCAGTATCGCGGCCGAAGTGACCGCCCTCCAGACGTCGATCTCCGCGATCGCGGCCAACACCAAGTTCAACGGCGTCGCACTCCTCGCCGCTGGTACGATCACCCTCCAGGTCGGGGCCAACGCCGGCGAGACGCAGTCGGTGACGACCACCGCGCTCAACACAAGTTCCGCCGTTGTCACCGACATCGCCTCGGTCGACACCGCCATCGCCGCGGTCAGCACCCAGCGCTCCGCGTTCGGCGCCGCCCAGAACGCCCTCGAGCACACCGTCAACAACCTCAACGTTGCCGCCGAGAACTTCACGGCTTCCGAGTCCCGAATCCGCGATTTGGACGTCGCGAGCGAGATGGTCAACTTCACCAAGACCCAGATCCTGCAGCAGGCCGGCACGAGCATCCTTGCCCAGGCCAACTCTGCCCCGCAGAGCATCCTCACTCTGCTCCGCTAGTTCGGTTTCAGGCTCCACTCCGGTTGAGCCGCAAACCAGGAGTCTCGAAGGGGTCGGCGGGTTCTCGCCGGCCCCTTCTCTTCGCCCTCGACCTTTCAGGTAAGAATGGACGTCTCCCAACAGGACGCCACAATCAGCGCTCTGGAAGCCGCCACGGATGTCTTGATCGTCGCCCTGAGCAGGCGCCCGGATCCGGACATGGAAACGGCCACCGCCGCCTTGAAGGCGCGCGAGACGGCCATCCGCCTGCTCGTCGGTGCGGATCCGAAGAAGCGGCCGCCGGACATGAACGCCAGGCTCCGCCGGATCCTCGACACCGATCGCGCGGTGGCCGATCATCTGCGGACCGAGATGGACTCGCTCCGCGATCGCCTCGCCGACACGCGCGAGATGATGCGCACCTCCAGCCCCCGCGCTGTGGCCGGGCGGTCGCGGAGCCGACCGTGACGCTGGGTTGCCGCCGGAATCGGTGCGAACCCTGCTGGCGAAGTTGGCTGCCCGGGCTCAAGCTCAGGGCGTTTGGCGCCGATACCCCGAATGGTCGCTCCAGTCAGTGGAGTGGCCACGCGGGTGTTCCGGGAGAAAGCACATGTCGACCATCCAGTTCGGCGGAGTCATATCGGGTCTGAATACCCAGGCCATCGTCGATGCGATGGTGGCCGTGAAGAAGCAGCCTCTTACCGACCTGCAGACCAAAGAGACCAGCCTGACGGCACAGAAGACCGCGTACGGGCAGGTCGGCACGGCGCTTGACGATCTCGTCGCGAAGATCCAGGCCTTCACGGTGACGAGCGCGGGCGGCGGCCGCGTCGGGAATTCGGCAGACCCCACCGTCTTCACCGCGACCGCCGCGGCCAACGCCGCCGTCTCGCAGTACGAGATCTCGGTCGATCGCCTGGCCACCGCCACCCGGGCCACGTCTACCGGCGCCATCGGCGCGCCGGTGACCGACACGTCAAAGACGCTCCAGTCGCTCAACCTGCCCGGCAGCATCACGGCGGGCCAGATCAGCGCGATCGTCGACGGAGTCCTGGTCCACTATGCGGTCGGCAATCCCGCGACAGCGACCCTCGATCAGCTGATGGCCGGCCTCGGCCAGGCGATCCAGGGCCAGCTCGTGGCCGGAGGGGCCGCCCAGCCTGCCGATCCCGCGACCACCGTGACCGTCTCCGTCGTGGGCAACCGGCTGCAGCTGGCATTGTCCGGCGCGACAGCTTCGCATTCGCTCTCGTTCGGCGCCGCCGGCGACACCAGCAACGCCCTGGGCATGCTCGGGATTGCAGACGCCTCGGCGACCATTGCGGTCAACGGCCCGCCCCTGATCGGCACCTCGAACCTGGGCGTCGTGCGCCTGAACGGAGCTCTCGACGGCGCCAGCCTCACGGGCCTCACTTCAACCAAGACCGGCACGCTGACGATCAACGGCGTAGACATCGCCTACGACACGACCGTCGACTCCCTCTCGACGATCATCGGCCGAATCAACAACTCGTCGGCCGGCGCGATCGCCTCGATGGATCGAACCAACGACCAGATCGTCATCGCCCGCAAGGACACCGGCGCCCTCGCGTTGGATATCGAGGACACGAGTGGCAATCTGGGCGCGGCTCTCAAGCTTGCCCCCGGCACCACGAATGCCCAGGTCATCGGCCTGACGGCCAAAGTGACCGTCGACGGGCGCTCGATAACGAGCGTCACCAACAGCGTCACCAATGCCATCGACGGTGTCACCCTCAACCTGCTCAAGCAAAGCCCGCTCGGAGTGCCGCAGACCCTGTCCGTCGGTGTCGATCAGAGTGCAGTGGCTGCGGCGCTGAACTCGTTGATCACGAGCTTCAACTCCCTGGGCGACACGCTGGACAAGGTGACCGCATCCACGGCTGGCCAGGCGGGCGGGACCGCCGGCACTTCCGCCCCGCTCGCATCCGATCCGACCACTAGGGCGCTATTCCTCAGCCTGCGCGAGACACTCTTCCAATCGTCCGGGAGCGGCACGATCAACTCACTGGGTGCCATCGGCTTGAGCACCGGCGCCATCGGCGCCGTGGCCGGTTCCACCAACCGGATTCAGCTGGACAGCACCAAGCTGACCGCCGCGCTCAACACTGACGCGAACCGTGTGGCCGCGTTGCTGGACGGTCCGACCGGTCCCCTCGGCTCACTGCTGGCAAAGCTCAAGTCGTTCGAGGATCCGGCCAACACAAACGCGTACATCCAGTCTCATACGACGAGCCTCGGCTCGGAGATCAGCCAGCTCCATAGCCAGGAAGCGGACCGCCAGGAGATGATCGACAACTACCAGGCGGCGCTCGAGGCGCAGTTCGCGGCGATGGAGGCCACGCTCGCCCAACTCCAGGCCCAGTCGGCGCAGATAGCGGCCACTCTCGGCTATACGACGAGCTCCTCTACAGGCTCCGCCAGCAGCGGTCTCGGCAACTCGACGACGACCGGCTGACCTGGGCCCGGGCCTCGGATCGAGGTCGGCTTCAGCCGGATCCAGTGGTTGTCTGCCGGCGTTTCCATCCGCACGCCGCCAGCGTTGCAAGTGCGTCGAAACACCCCGGAGGTCGACGTCAGGCGTTGCTCGGAGGCCACGATCGGTCAAGACGGCTCCCCAGCGAGCCGATACCTAATGCAGAACGGCCATAAGGCTGGCGACCCATCAACGACATCAGAGGCTCCCTCCATGCTCGATCCGACAGCTGCCTATCGAACGGCCCAGGTGGTAAGCGCCAGCCGCGCCGGACAGATCGTGCTGTTGTACGAGGGTGCCATCCGGTTCGGCGGGCAGCACCTGGCGTTCCTCGAGCGCCGCGACATCGAGGCAGCTCACCGAGCCTCCATTCGGTGTCAGGACATCGTCAGCGCCCTTAGAGGGTCGCTGGATCTCTCCGCCGGGCCGATTGCGATACAGCTCGACGCGCTGTACGGCTTCGTGCTCCGACGCTTGATCGGCGGCAACGTCACTAAAGATCCCCGGCCCACAGAGGAAGCGCTGCAAGTCCTGCGCGGCCTCCTGGACGCGTGGCGACAGATAGCCGCGCGGCCGGCATCCGAGCTCGTGGACGGCCCAGGCTTCGAGACCCCGAACCGGGCGCCCATCTCCAGGCCCGTCCTCGTCGAAACCGGCACGTACGCGGCCGGGGGCGCACGGCGATGATGCCCGGTTCGACGCGGGACGGCCTCGAGCGCGAAGTGGCGGCCGAGGTACTCGCCGCGGCCCTGAGCCCGCTGTCCGTCCGGTCGATCCAGCGCCGCCTCGAGCGCATCCTGCTCGACGACCGTGAGCTGCTCATCTCGCTGCAATGCCAGCTCGAGCAGATTCGGCGCGAGCTGCGGCTGCTCAACGACGAGCGGATCGTTCGGGGCCTCGACGGCGGCGACTCGTCCCTTCGCCACTGACCGCAGCCGCGCGCTTGCGGCCAGCCAGCGCGACAGCGCTCAAAGAGCCCGGTCAGATGGATACCGGCCGGACGGCGAGGCGACCCTGCGACCCGGCGAGATGGCCCCGAGTGGCGTGTCGCAGCTTCACCGGGTCAGAGAGCAGATGCAGCGACAGAAGAGTCCGGGTCCCATCTCGCCAAATTGGTGACGACGGCCTCGGCGTTGGCAATCCTGACGCCCGCCCTGATGAAGGCCGACCAATGAGCCCAGGGCGTCGGCACCAGTTCCCGCCAGGCTTCGGGATCGTAGGTTGCGACCTCGAGCAACCGAGCCGAGTAGAGTTCCGATCCGAGCGTTAGAACTGCCGCGGCTATGGGAGGCCAAGAACCGAGTACGAACGGATCTCCGCTCTCGAGGCTGACTCTGGCCTGGCCGTAGACGAATTCCAGGCCATGCTCGACTGCTGCATCGAGCAGGACCGAGACATGATCGGGGGTGAACTCGGTCTCCGGGCTGAGCGGTGCGATCCACGAGCCGCATGCTGCCGCTGCCCCGGACGAGAGGGCTGCGGCTTCAAGGGCGGAGTGCCGCCATGCCGGGTCCGCCGGCAGGTCGATGGGGGAGGGAACTGCCACGATTCGCAGGCGGTCATCGGCCAGGCGGTCGATCAACGCCGACAACTCTCGACTGGGTGCCCCGGCCACGACGGCTTCTATCTTCGAGTAGTCCTGCCGGAGGATCGACGTGAGGGCACGCTCAACGAGCGGGATCGGTGACTCCGCGACCGGAACCACGACCGAGACCAGGGGCTTGTCGGCGTCTTCGACGGGCCAGCAGACGTCTCGCTCGCCCCGCAGGGCCGCCAGGCGTCGAGGTGCCTCTTCCGACTCGTGCCGTCTTCGCTGACGATGGGCAAGCCCCATCCGCCCGGCCCGGCCAAGACTCTCCAGCGCCGGGGACCCCAGGGCGAACTGCCGGCCCATCGCGCCACGACCGGCGTGCTCGGCAGCCCAGCGGTATGCCTCTGCCCACTCCGCCGCGCGGGCCTCGACGTTGTATTCGGCGAGGACTCGCTCCTTCGCCCTGCCCGCGAGCTCCTCTCGGAGCGTGGCCGAGGAGGCCAGACGCGCCAGCGCGTCGCGCCACTCTGCCTTGGACTTCGCCAGGAGGCCGTCGACGCCGCCCCGGATGACGTCGTACGGACCGCCCTGCATCGTGCGACTTGCTACGGTCGTGGCGCCCGCCATCGTGTACTCGAGCCAGTGCAGCTCAGATTTGGCACGGTCGAACTGATCTCCTACCACCGGCGCGAGGCCGATGTCGGGCCGCGCCGCGACGAGCGCCCTGGCGAACTCGGGCGGGCCGGAGACGTAGGGCAGCGGCTCGTCCACGGCCGCAATGGCCTCGTCCGAAGGACCGAACTTCGAGGCCATGCCGGTCGCGCCGAGCCAGATTCGCCACGTCCCCGGGAAGCGGCGCTTGGTCTCGTCTACTGCTTCGCGGCAGACCGCGTAGTCGCGGATCCGCGCCGCGGAACCGTAGTAGAGCACCCGGGGATCGCCGGGCAGGTCGGACTCCCTGGGGCGAGGCGGATACCACGACGGATCGATGGCGTTACGGATAACTCGGACACAGGCGTTCCACCTGCCATAGGAGGCCGCGAGGACCGGTGTGCTGACCGTCAAGAGATCCGCCCTTCGGATCATCCGCTCGACCAGGTCCCGCTCCACCGCCATCCAGGCGTACGGCCCCGAGTTCCAGCTCTGGACATTCAACAGGTCGTCGTCCATCTCGTAGAGGATGGCCCGGCCGCGGAGGGCATCCGGTCGGCGCTCCAATGCATCAAAGAGCGGCCTGAGCAGGGGATCCGGCGGAGTCATGATGTGCCCCGTCAGCTGGGCGTGATCGATGGCCCTTGCCTCCGAAAGCGCGCTCGTTGTGCAGGTCGAGCATCGCCACCAGGAGGTCTGATAGAAACGAGCGAAGACGATTACGTCGGCCCAGTCGAGCTGATCTCGATCCAGGACCACCTCGCCCCTGGCCAGGGCCATGTCGGCCCGCTCGTCGAAGGCCTCGCCGAAGGCGATCTGCGCCGTCACGAAGGGCCGAACGACGACGCCGAGGCGTGCCAGGGCCTCGCGGTACATCTCGAACCGGTAGAAGGCGCAAGGCCCACTTTCGGTCCCGCCATAGACCAGCACGTGCAGTTCGTCGGTCATGGGCTCACGCTCATCCCGCGCGGTGGCCCGGGCCGGCCGATGACATGCGAGGTCATGCAGGGATGATTGCGGCGGCGACTCTCCGGGACAATGGCCCGGCCGGGGTGGGTCGTCCGGCCCGTCGTGAGGACAAGGAGGAAGCTGTCAGGATGCTGACTGCGATCGTTCGGGCCCTGCACGGCGACCGGCCGGGAGCGTGCCGGCCCGAGGTCAGGCGCCCCGAGCGAGGACGGCGGGCACGCGGGCGTATTCGTGATCGCGATTGCCCAGCTGCTCGCGCACCAGGTCGAGGAAGTGGTGCAGCCGGAACGGCTTCTGGATCAGGCCGTCGGCGCCTGCGGCCGCGGCCGCGGCCTCGTCCGGCGATTGCCCGGTCAGGATCAGGACCCTCATCGAGGCCAGCGACGCGTAACCGCGCAAACCGGCCGTCAGACGGTAGCCGTCCATGTCGGGCAGGCCGACGTCGATGATGGCCAGCAGGGGATGGTGCGCCAGGGCCAGGGCCTCGCCCTCGGCGGCCGTGTGGGCCATCAGGAGATGAACCCGCAGGCCGCGCAGAGCCGCCTCCAGGGCCCCGTGCACGTACTCGTCGTCATCGACGACAAGGACGCAGGGAGACCTCGGCGATATTGAGTGGAGGGGCGTCGGGCTGGTCATCGCAGCGAAAGGTAGCCCACGGGTAGGTACCCTGACATGCGGCGTTTGCATGGTATTGGGCAGGACCCGGCCGTCCAGGATGAGTTATCGCAACAGGTTCTTGATGTTTCCGGGGCGCAAACTGCCTGCGGTGCGGGCTCGCGGCCCCACCTTCCTCGTCAGGGACGCACGTAGAAGGTCAGAACCGTGGGTGTCAGCCCGACCGTTCGGGCGCCGGGAATCGACTCGGTCGCGCCGAGAAAGAGGACGCCGCCCGGCCGGAGCGACTCGCAGAAGCGGGTGTACATCTGTGACTTGGCCGCTTCGGTGAAGTAGATGACCACGTTGCGGCAGCAGATGATGTCGAACGGCCGCTCGTACGGGTCGCGCAGCAGGTCGTGGCGCCGCCAGGTGATCATCGCCTGGATCTCCGGAAGGGCCTCCCAGCCGGCGTCTACCTTGCGGAAGAAGCGGGCCCGGCGCGCCGGCGAGACGCCGCCCATCTGGCTCTCGGCGTAGACGGCCTTGCGGGCCCTGGCCAGGATGGTTTCGTCCAGGTCCGTTGCAAGGATGTGGACGGGGGCCTGGGGCGCGATCTCCCGGGCCAGCATGGCGATCGTGAACGGCTCGTAGCCGAGCGAGCAGCCGGCGCTCCAGATCCGGATCGGTAGCCGGCCCAGCAGCATCGGCTTGAGATGCTTCTCCACCAGGGCCTCCCAGGCCTCCGGATTGCGGAAGAACTCGCTCACGTTGATGGTCAGCATGTCCAGGAAGGCCTGTCGCACGACGGGATCTTCGCGAGCCCGTGCCACCAGGGCATCCGGATCTGGCAACCCCCGGGCGCTGGCGAACCCGTTGACCCGCCGCCAGACCTGGGCCGGCTTGTACTGGGCGAGGTCGATCCCGAGCAGGATGCGCACGTCGCGCGCCATCCGTTCGTAGGCAGCCGTGTCCAGTTCCGGAACAGGGGCAAACGCGGCCAGGATCGGTGGCCGGTCTGGGCGAGGTGGCATCTCCATCTGAGTAGGTATCGGCCGGCGCCCGATGGGAGTTGACCGCTCCCGCCGGCTCCCGCCCGCTCCCGCCCGCTCCCGACCGTCGCTCGAGGGGCGCACCAGCCTCAAGGGGGCCCCTCCCGGGCCCGACTTCTCCAGTGACAACAGTCCCTGGTCGAGAGCGTTCATGTCGGCCCAACCGCTGATCACACCCGCACCTCCGGGATACGAGCCGGTGCCCGCCCGGGTACTGACCGACATCTCGACGCTGCCCTGCGACCTGTACATCTGGCGCGGGCCCCGGCCGATCCTGTACTCGTCTCGCGGGGGCGACCTGCGCAAGGTCATCGCCAGGGCCCAACGAGGCATGTCGTTCCTCGTCCGCGAGATCGACTCGGACCTGCTCCGGGGCGCCCTGGCGGACTCTCTCCCCAGGGTGCTGATGAACCAGCGCATGACGCCGGTCGAGCGCAGCAAGACTGCATACTCGATCGTGGCCAAGGTGCTGATCCCCGTCTTCACCCGCGAGAACCCCCTCGATCACGACGGCCTCATGCTGACCCACAAGGTCATCGACTCGATCACCCTCAACCTGATAGAGGACGAGGAGATGGTCTGGGCGATGGTGGCCACCATGCAGAAGCACATCGCCACCCATGCCCACGCCATCAACACGGCGGTCTACGGCATCGTGCTTGCCCGCTTCATGCAGCTCGGGCCGGTCGAGACAATCCGCGACGTCGCCCGCGCCGGCCTCCTCCACGACATCGGCAAGAACCGCGTCCCGCGCGTCGTTCTCGACAAGCCCGCGGCCCTGGATGGGTCCGAGTGGCAGGTCATGCGCACCCACGTCAAGGCCGGCCACGACATGATCATCCGGGCCCTCGGCTACCCGCCGTCCTACGCCCACATCGTCGCGGAGCATCACGAGCGTTGCGACGGATCGGGCTATCCGGCCGGCCGCACGGCCGCGGGCATCCCCCTGGACGCCCAGGTGGTCGGCATCGTCGACGCCTTCGACGCCCTGACGACCAGGCGGCCCTACCGCTCGGCCGTCAGCGCCTTCGATGCCCTGCACCTGATGCGAGTGGCCATGCGCGGTCAGTTCAGCGACGAGATCCTGCGGGAGTTCATCAAGTTGCTGGGCGGCTTCAACGGCATGGCCGCGGGAATCGACGGCGGCGACCTGGCCGGCCCGATGAGGGCGGCCGGATAGACCGACCCGCCGCCGGGTGCTACAAACGCCCGGACGGGAGGGCGCCGATGCCGGGCAGAGTGGGGCTACCGAGGCCGAGACGGCCCAAGCGATCGGACCTTGCGGCGGGGCTGGCGGTGGCGCTGCTCGTGGCGTCCATCGTCGTGATGGGCACGGCCTTCTTCATCGAGCACGAACTGCAGCCGACGGACGGCGCGTTCGGGCTGCCCGGGCGGCTCGAGTTCCCCCTCTGCGGCCGGAGCTACCTGCTCAGTAATCCAGTGGCCGCCTCAACGGCCAGGCAAGGCGTTCGTCGTCGAGCCGACGATCGGCAAGATGCCGCTCTTCTCACTGCCGACCTGTCCCAAGAGCCCCGATGGCTTGTACTACACGGTCATCTGGCTGCATGTCGGACCGGACACGTACGCTTCCTACTCGCTCGAGGGCGGCCCGTAGCGCACACTCAGCCGAGCAGCCTCTCCATCACGACGACCGTGCTTGCCCGGATTGCGGGTTACGCGACCTTGCGGCGAGGTTTGTCCGCGGCGGCTGCGGCCGCGCGCGAGGCCGAGTGATCGAGCAGGGCCGCGATGTCGACGACCAGCCCGACGGTGCCGTCGGCCATGACGGTCGCGCCGGCAAGTCCGGCCCTGGCGCCGGTGACCTCGCTGAGGGACTTGAGCACGATCTCGTGCTGGCCGACGAAGGCGTCCACGGCCAGGGCCATCTCGATGTTGCGCGATCGGACGACGACCAGCTTGATGAAGCCGCGGTCGCCGGACTGGAGCGGGCGCGGCGGGTCGCCGAGGGCGCTGTCGAGCTGCTCCACCGGGATCACGCGGTCGCGGAGCGTCAGGACGTTGTGGCCGCGTACCCGGCTGAAGGATGACGGCTCGACTCGGAGAGTCTCGACGACGCCGGTCAGAGGCAGGGCGCAGATCCGGGCGCCGGACTTCACCAGGAGCGCGCCGATGATGGCCAGCGTCAGCGGCAGCGAGAGCGAGACACGCGTGCCCTGGCCGGGTGTGCTGGTCACGTCGACCCAGCCGCCCAGGCGCTCGATGTTGTTGCGGACGACGTCCATGCCGACGCCGCGCCCGGAGACCTCGGTCACGACCTTCGCGGTGGAGAAGCCCGGCATGAAGATGATCCGCAGGATCTCCGCGTCGCTGGTCGCCTCGGCCACGTCGCGCGACATCAGGCCCTTCTCGACGGCGGCCCGCCGCAGGGCCTCCGGATCCATGCCGCGGCCGTCGTCCTCCACGGTGATGTTGATGCGGCCGTCGGCGTGCCGGGCGGTGAGCCGCACCGTCGCAGGGAGCGGCTTTCCGAGAGCGCGCCGCTCTTCGGGCGTTTCGACGCCGTGGTCCATGGCGTTGCGAACCAGGTGGCCAAGCGGGTCGCCGACCTCTTCCAGGACCGAACGGTCCAACTCGGTCTCCTTGCCCTCGATCGTCAGCTGGACTTCCTTGTTGAGGCGCATCGCGATGTCCCGCACGACTCGCGGGAAGCGGTTGAAGACCGTCTCGATGGGCAGCATGCGCAGGCCGGTCACCTGGTCCTGGAGCTGACCGGCGATGCGGGCGAACTGCTGCGAGTCCTCGTCGGCCTGTCGCGCCAGCGGATCGTCGCCGAGCCGGACGGCCAGGTGCTGGGCGCTCTGCTGGAGGCGGGTCTTGTGAACGACCAGCTCGCCGACGAGGTTCATCAGTTCATCGAGGCGGGTGACGTCGATGCGGATGGTCTGCTGGGCGGCCTTGAGGCGATCGCCCGCGACGGCCATCCGCTCGGTCGGCGGCAGGCCTCGCGCTTCGGCCCCCAGGTCCGCCTGGCGGCGCTCGGCCTCTCCGGGGGGCCCAGCGGTGCCGAGGTCGTCGACGCGGGCGGCGCCGAGTGGAGGAACGGCGTCGTCGGGCCCGTAGATGTCGACGCTGAGCGGTGTCTCGGCGGCCTGGCTGTCGTTCGACCCGAGCGGCGCGGCCACCGCCTCGACGCTGACGATGTCGTCGATCGCGGCCAGGTGCTTGCGCAGCTCGAGCAGCTCGACCGGCCGACCCTTGACGAGCATGACCAGGAGAGTGGTCCCGAGCCCGGTCTCGATCTCCTGGCGGTTCGGCGCGGACGCCACCAGGCCGGCCGTCTCGTCGGCCTCGAGAACGAGCTGCAGCAGCCGGACCGACTGCCACTCGCTCATCGGATCGATGCGGCAGACGAAGATCGACCGCGGCTCGTAGCCGCCGGGAGCCTCCTGCAGGAGCCGGTGGATCAGCGGAGCGACGGCGACGTTGCTGACTCCTTCGTCGGCCGTGTCGTTCTCGGGTTCCGGCTCCGGGGCGGACGGCCCGGCCCCTTCATCAGCCGCCGCGGGTGCCGTCACCGGGCCGGTCGCCGGCCTCGGTGCGGGCCGCGGCGCGGCCGAGCGGGCAGCGGCCGCGGCGGTGGCCGTGGAGAGCAGCTCGCGCAACTGCCGGGTCAGCGCCTCAGGGGCATCCGTGAGGGTCTCGCCTTCCTGGACCTCGGCGACCAGCGCGCGCAGCACGTCGATCGTGGCCAGGAGGACGTCGGCAAACGGTCTGACGTCGTGGAGAGTTCCGCTTCGGAAGGCGCCGAAGAGGTCCTCCATGGCGTGGGTGAGCTCGGTCATGCGGCGGTGGCCGATTGTGGCGGCCGACCCCTTGAGGGTGTGAGCGGCCCGGAACACCTCGTTGACAACGCCGGCATCAAGGCCGTGCTCGAGTTCGAGCAGACCCTGTTCGATCCGTTCAATCTGCTCCAGGGACTCGTCCGTGAACAAACGGTCGTCTCCGGGTTGCAGGTCGAAGGTCAGCTGCATTTCAGGCGGCCTCTCGGAGCGCGACGTGGAGCTTGACCTCGCCGTATGCGGTCGTGAGCGGCACTACCAGGCGCTGGATCTCGACGGTCGAGAGGCGGGCCCCACGGCCGACGAGTACCAGCGGCGGGTTGATGACGGTTTCGACGCCCTCTTCCGCCAGCTGGATGCCGGCGCTCCCCGCGATGACGTTGGCCATCTCGGCGATGCCGCTCTGGCCGAGCTCGTCGAGCTCGCTCGTTTCCTGGCCCAGGATGGCGCTGATCAGCCTGAGGGCCACGGTCTCAGCCATCGACAGGTAGATCGAACCGGAAAGCTGGCCGCTGATCCCGATCACAGCCGTAACGTCCTCGGTAGAGTACGGGTTGCCCTCGAGCAGGAGGCCGCCCCGCTGGACCGGCAGGGACGTCTCCTTCGAGATCACATCCAGGGCCGCCTGGACGTAGCGGTTGACTATCTGGACTCGCATGTCATGCCGCCCCGGCCAGGGCGCCCTGCTCTTCGAGGCCGAACAATCCGTCGAGCTCCAGCAGGAGTACTAGCCGGTCGCCAAGCTTGGCAATGCCGCGCAGATACTCGGCGTCCGCGCCGGCGGCCACGCCGGGAGTCGCCTCGACCGAGTCGAGGGGCAGGAGCAGGACTTCCGAGACGCTGTCGACGATGAGCCCGACGCGGGTGGCCGAGCTTTCGGCGACGACGATGCGCGTCTCCTTCGTCGGCTCGACTTCGGGCATGCCGAAGCGGCCGCGCAGGTCCACGACGGGGATGATCCGGCCGCGCAGGTTGATCACGCCCTTGACGAACGCCGGGGCCCGCGGGACGGGCGTGATCGGCTGGTGGCGAATGATCTCGAAGACTTTGGCGATGTCGAGGCCGTAGTGTTCGTCGGCAAGCTCGCAGACGACGATCTGCAGCTCCCCGGAACGACCGCCCCCGCCTGACACTGGTTTTTCGGCCACGGCACGTTTCTCCTTACACCACGCGCCGGACGCGGTCCGGCTGCGAATTCTTGCCTTAGGTATCGGTTCGGGGTGCTCGCTTGGTGAGTAGGGACGTTCCCCGATCCGTTGAAGTCAGGACGCCATTTCGGATCGAGCATCGGAGCTGGGCGAGCCGTTTGCCGGTTCGATCGGATCGGATGATTCTGCTCTGCCCCTGGCGCACCAGCTGGAGACCGCGGCTGCGATCTGGTGCAGCGGCAGGACCTGGTCCGACAGGCCGGCCTCGGCGACGGCGGCCGGCATGCCGTAGATGGTTGCCGTCGCGGCGTCCTGGGTGATGACGGTCCCGCCGTGGTGCTTCACCGCTCGGGCGCCCTCTCGCGCGTCCACGCCCATGCCCGTCAGGACCACGCACAGAAGCCGCTCCCGCCAGATCGGGGCGACGGCCTGGAGCGTGACGTCCGCCGCCGGCCGGACGCCGTTTACGGGCGGCAGGTGGACGAGCTGGATGTGACCGCTCGTGGAGCAGATCATGTGGCGATCGCCCGGGGCGACCAGTATCTCGTCCTCGACGAGGATGTCCTCTGAGGTGGCCTCGCTGCAGCGCAGCCGGCCCGCGTAGTCGAGGCGCGCGGCCAGCGAGGCGGTGAAGCCCGGGGGCATGTGCTGGACGATCGCCACCGCTGCGCCGAGCGGCTCCGGCAATCCCCTGACCAGCGCGTGGAGGGCGCTCGGCCCGCCGGTCGACGATGCCACCACGACCAGCCGCGCGGCGGCGACGCGCGGTCCGGACCGGGGCGCCCGGCGGGGGGTCTGGGCCTCGGGGAGGGCCCGGAGGCGGGGTTGGTAGCCGGCCGATGCCGCCGGAGCGGACGAAGCGTCGGCGGCCGCAGCCGAGCTCGCGGCCGCAGCCGCCTTCGCCGCGGCGTTGTTGGCGAGGGTCAGAGCCATCGCCGCGAGCTGGCGATGCCGCAGGAAGGAGGCTTCGGGCATGGCGGCCGCGGCCTCGATCTTGCCGACCAGCTCGTCGCCGACGCGGCCGATGTCGATCGACAGCGAGCCGGAGGGCTTGGGCACGAAGTCGATGGCGCCGAACTCGAGGGAGTCAAGCGTGACCTGTGCGTTTTGAGTGGTCCGGCTCGACAGCATCACGACGCGCGTCGGCGTCTCCAGCATGAGTCGCTTGAGCATCGCCAGGCCGTCGAGAACGGGCATCTCCACGTCCAGGGTGATGACGTCCGGTCGCAGCTCCGCGGCGAGCTTCAGCCCCTCCTCGCCGTTTGCGGCCGCGCCGACGACCTCCAGGCTGAGCGCCTCGTTGAGGAGGCGGCCGAGGGCATGGCGCATGAACGCTGAATCGTCGACGATCAGAACTCTGATTGGGGCCATCGTGCGATCCGAATCTCGCTGGGCCGGGTGGGCGGGGCCGCGAGCGCCGGGCGGCTGTGAGGGCGGTCCGGGCGCCGGCGTATCGTCAGGCCGCGAGGAGCTTGTTGACGGCCGCCAGGACGCGGTCTGGAGCGAACGGCTTCACGACGAAGTCCCGAGCGCCACGTTTGATCGCATCCATGACGATCGCCTGCTGGCCCATGGCGGTCAGCATCGCGATCCGCGCGTGCGGGTCCTTCGCGCGAATCTCGGCGAGCGCCTCGAGGCCATCCATCTCGGGCATCGTGATGTCCATCAGGACGCAGTCCGGTCGTTCGCGAAGATACGTCTCAACCGCGATCCGCCCGTTCTCGGCTTCGAGGACCTGATGGCCAGCCTCGACGAGCAACTTCGCCGCCCGCAGACGCATGAAGGCCGCGTCGTCCACGACGAGGATCTTCGCCATCGTCGGTACTCCTAATCTCTATGACTACAGTTCGGTGACAGAGGACAGGCTCTTAACTAAGAATCGGCCGTCGACCACCTCAAGTTGAACCGTTCGTCCGGCGGTTCCTCCGAGGGCGGAAGCGGACAGGGCGAGCCCTCTCTCGGCCAGGGCAGCGTTCATCGCGTCCGAGTTGCGCTTGCCGATGGCGAGGCCTCCGCCGACCGTCAGCATCGCCGCCGCGCCGGCCGCCTTGAGGAGGCTGCGGTTCACGACGGCGCCCCTGGCCTCGACGGCCTTGAGGAACGCATCGAGACCAGAGTCGATGAACTTGACGGGGCTGGTCGAATTGGCCGGCCCGCTCGGGAGCATGAAGTGGGCGAGGCCGGCCACCCTGGTGCGCGGATCCCAGACCGCCAGGGCGATGCAGGAACCGAGGCCGTAGGCGACCAGACGGGTGTCGGAGCCGGAACTCACAACCATCTCGCCTATGCCGGCGACCAGGAGGCTTTGCCTGCCTGTCAGGGTCATATGCCGATCGCTCCGAGAGCGTCCAGGAGGACCCGGAGGCTGTCGGCGCGCGGCAAGACGAGGAGAGTCCCATCGATGGCCCGGCCGCCCTCGCTGAAGGTCGTCTTGGCGGCGAGCATTTCATCGGCGTCGCTCACGAGGTCGAGCAGCACGGCGTCCAGGACGGCTCCTGCCATCTCAATGACGACCTGGGGTGGGGTCGGCTGAACGGGCTCGTGCAGGTGCATGCCGAGCTCGTTGAGGAAGGCGGAGATGGTCACGTTGCCTGCTTCCTGCAGCGCGGACAGCTCGAGCTCGTCGTAGGCGAGGACGTCGCCGGTCGCCTCCATCGGCAATTCGCCGGGGCCGAGAAGGCCCGCCAGCAGGATCTGGGCCAGACGGTGGGCATCGAGCGGCGAGAAGAGCAGCACGGCGTGTCCCTTGATCGAGCCGAAGATGCCGACGTAGACGGCCAGGACGACCGACTCGGCCCCCCCGGCCATCGTCATGACCTCGTCGGCGCTGCAGCGCTGGAGCAGCGGGGTCTGGACGTCGATGACCTGGCCGCTCATCGAGCCGAGGGCCTCGCCCGCCCGCTTCATGGCGCGTCGGAAGGTCCCCGCGACAACGTTCTGGCCGGCTTCGGAGAGGCTGAGCGTCATGCTGACGGATTCCTCGAGGAGTGATGCCGGAGCTTTCTTCCGACGGTCTCGGCGCCGTCCTTAGCGATCCGTGTATCGCCTTCGATTTCACGGGGCATCGGTCGCGGCGAGCCCCCACTTGAACCTGCCGGGTCGCGATTGCCGGGTCGCGATTGCCGGCCCGCAAGCGAGCCGACAATCGCGACCGCCGCGCCATCGGAGGGGCGTGAACAGGTGCAATGGGATCGGGGCCGGAGAGGTTCTCCTCCGGGCAGGCCGAAGGAGGGGGGCCGGATGGAGTGAGCGAGGAGTCGCGGCGGCCTACGGCCGGTAGCGGCTCATCGACTCCAGCATCTGGGAGACCGAGCGCGGCGGGATCATGCGTAGAACCTGACCCTGCGAGTCCACGACCATCACCTGGAGCTGCTTGCTCTCGGGATCGATCTGGAACACTGCGTATGCCTCGGTCAACCCATCCGGCCCCTTGAAGGACACGTCGGGCCCGGCCTCCCTGGCGAATCGATCCCGCTGCGGACCCACCGAGGCGGGCGCCAGCTTCGGGATCGCCGCCGGAGCGGTTCCGGTGGCGACGAGTGCGGTTGGGAGCAGGTCGTTGGTGGCCATCTGAGTAACTGAGTCATCGGGCGGCCTCGTCCCGACTTGACCGTTTAGGTGCTATCCCTGACAGGGAAAACACCGATACCGTTGCCTGCCGCCACCACAAACGACCATCTCGACCATTTGCCGCCCCGGACGGGCCTCCGCCTCAGTCGGTCGTCTCGAGAAGGCCCAGCTTGAGGGCCATGATGGCCGCCTGCGTCCGGTCCGCCGCCCGGAGCTTCCAAATGATGTTCTGGACGTGCTTCTTGACCGTGTCCTCGGTGATGGACAGCCGGCCGCCGATCTCCTTGTTGGTCATGCCCTCGGCCACCAGGACCAGGACGTCGTGCTCGCGCGGCGTCAGGGCATACTGCTCGGCGCGCTGGCGAGCCGACTCACCGGCCGGCGGCGCCTCGTCGCGGATCGCCAGGGCCTCGCGCAGGAGCTGCGGCTCCACGGCCAGCTGGCCGTTGGCGACGTTGTGCAGCGTCTGGATGACCTCCGCCGTGCTGGCGTCCTTCAGCAGGTAGCCGGCCGCGCCGCGCCGGATGGCCTCGAGCACGTATCGGCGGTCGTCGTACAGGGTCACGATCACGACCGCGATGCGGGGGTGGCGGGCCTTGAGCCGCTCCAGGCAGGCCAGGCCGTCGAGGCCGGGCATTCGGATGTCCAGCAGGACCATGTCCGGCTGGAGCTCCTCGGCCAGCTTCAGGCCCGATTCACAGGAATCGCCCTCGCCGGCGACTTCGATCCAATCCGCCGCCGAGAGCATCGCGCGGAGGCCGCGGCGGGCCATCTCGTGGTCGTCGATGAGCAGAACGCGAGCGTGCTCGTTCACTGCTTGCCTTCTCCGTTCCGTCCTCCGGCAGCGGCATCGCTGCTCGTGACAGGGTATCCGGCCCGAGTTCCGGTGTGTCGAGCAATTGGTATGGAAATCCTTACAAGCGTGCCAGAGCCTATCGAACTCCGCACGGAGGCGGCGCCGCCGAGCCATCGTGCCTGCCTGGAGATGCCCAGGAGGCCGAGACCTCCGCCCTGGCGGCGGCGCTCCGCGGCGGCCGGGTCGAAGCCCCCGCCGTCATCCTGGACCGTGACCACGGCCCGGTTCTTGGTCACGCGCAGCTCGGTCCGGACCGAGCGTGCGCCGGAGTGGCGAACGGAGTTGGTCAGGGCCTCGGTCGTCATGCCGTACAACGCCTGCTCGACCCAGTCGTCGAGGCGTGGCAGCTCGCCGACCAGCGTCATCTCCATACCCGACTCCGCGGCCAGCGACTGCATGCGGCTGCGGATGGCCTGGCCCAGACCGAGCTCCTCGAGTCCGGGCGGCACGAGGTCGGCCAGGACGGCCCGGACCTCCTTGATTGCCGTGACCATCCGATCCGACGCCGATTCCAGGTACTCGTCGACGGATTCGCGCGGATGGGCCGCGGCATAGGCTCGGGCGGCGTCCAGGAAGCGGAAGGCGCTGACCATGGACTGTGCGGCGGTGTCGTGGATCTGGTGAGCGAGGCGAGCTCGCTCCAGGTCGCTGGCCTGCAGGGTCTGGCGGGCCAGCCGGTCGAGACGGCGCTGGTTGCGCTCGAGCTCGCGGCGCTGTCTCTGCGAGTCGCGGTACAGCTCGTAGAACTCCTCGCTGGTGGCGACCATCTGGGCCAGCGCGGCGGTGGCGGTGCGGCGGCGGTCCGAGCCCCGGGCCCGCTGCTGGACCTGCCACTCGAAGAGCAGCGACGGGTCGCGCAGCAACCTCGCCGCCGCGAGCGCAGCCCGTGCGTTCGGAGGAGGGGCCCCCCTGGCCGCGCGACGGAGAGCGCTCGGGGCGACTCGGGTCGCTTTCGCGGCCGCGGTCGCCGCCTGCTGTCCGGGCGGGCCGACTCGCAGGATGGCGGCGGTGGAACGGGAGCCGCGCGGAGCCGGGAAGCCGAGCAACATGCCGCCGGCCTGACATCGGCCGTGGGCGGCGCGGCCCGTCGTGAGGACGCGCGCGGCCACTTCCTCCGGGCAGCGGCGGCAGTACTGGAGACCCACGTCGGTGGAGCAGATCGTGGCGCAGAAGGGCTCGCCGTCCTCCCAGCCCGAGACCAGCGCGACCGGCGGCCGGGATGGCGAGGTGGAACCTGGGGCTCCCGAGCCGGCCCCGGCCGGCAGCGCGGTTGTGACACCGGCGCCCAGCCCCGAGCCGGCCCCGGCCGGCGCCGGCCCCGCCGCCGCGTCGATGCGAGCCCACAGCTCGGCCCCGGCCAGGTGACGGGCAACGTTGCGCTCTTCCATCGTGCGCCAGTGTATGGCCGCGGCGGAAGACGGGCGCACGATCGCCCCCGTCGACACGATCCGTTTGAGCGAGACGCACGCCCGAATCGAGTGACCCCCGGGGCCCTGCCCGAGTGGGGGGGTCGCCTGGAGGGACCGACCCGGGGAGGCCCGCTCGCTTGGTCGAGGGTCGTACCAATGGACCGTGGGTCCGAGGGTGGACCCTGATATCGGCGCCCTTCGGGTCAACCGAAGATGCGGAAGGTTTCGGTGAGGCGCATGGGAAGTCGATCGACCCCCGGTGAGAGCCCGCCGAAGAGCCGAGGAAACGCCAATGAGCGTCTTCGACACCATTCGCATCGCCGCCTCAGGCCTGACGGCTCAACGACTCCGGATGGACATAGCTGCCAGCAACCTGGCCAACGCGCAGAGCACCCGGACTCAGAGCGGCCAGGCGGGTCAGCCCTACCAGGAGGAGGCGGTGGTATTCCAGGCCCAGCAGATGGGCCCCATGGCCGCGGCCCAGGGCGTCTCCGCCGTCGCCGTCGTGAAGTCGCCCAGGCCGAACACCCGCGTCTACGACCCGGGCAACCCCGACGCTGACCAGGACGGTTTCGTCAACTACCCCAACGTCGACGTCGCCTCCGAGATGGCCGACATGATGGGTGCTGCTCGCTCGTATCAGGTCAACGCGACGGTGGCCCAGGCTGCCAAGCAGCAGGCCCTGGACGCCCTCGACCTGGGCAAGGCGTAGCCCGATGAACGCGATCGGAGCCATTTCCGGCGTCTCGGGCATCGCCGGGATCTCCGGCATTTCAGGTGCGAGCTCGGTTTCGCCGGTCTCCGGCGCGAGCACGATCAACGGCGCGGGTGCCGTAGACGGCAGCGCGGCCGGGACGCAGGCGCCGGGGGACTCCTTCCTCAACTCCCTGAACGACGCATTCGGCCAGCTGAACAACCAGCTCAACGCCACGGATGCCTCGATCTCGAGCTTCGCGGCAGGGGGCTCGGCCGACCTGCACACCGTGATGCTCCAGATGGAAGAGGCGTCGGTGAGCCTCAAGACAGCCACGGATGTGCGCGACAAGTTGCTCGAGGCGTACTCGGAAATCATGCGGACCCAGCTGTGAGGGTGGCTGATCGATGAACGAGCAGGTCCAGGGGATCCTCAAGCAGATCTCGATTACGCAGCGGATCGGCATCGCCGGAGCCGCCCTGGTCGCAGTGGCGATGATCGGCGTGCTGGTGATGTTCGCCAGCAAGCCCGAGTACACGCCCGCGTTCACCAAGGTCTCCGCCGCCGAGGCCGCAACCATCGAGAGCGCTCTCCGGACCGCCAACATCGCCTACCAGGTGACCGATGCCGGGACGACGATCGAGGTCCCGGTCGACTCCCTGGGCGACGCCCGGATCGCCGCCGGCAACGCCGGAATCACGACCGGCAACGGCAACGACACCCAGGGCTGGAACCTCTTCAACAACCAGGGTTTCGGCCAGTCGCAGTTCGACCAGAACGTGACCTACCAGCGGGCCCTCGAGGGCGAGCTGACCAAGACCATCCAGGCCATGCAGGGCGTGGCCAGCGCCAGGGTTTCGGTCGTGCTGGCCCAGACCGGCGCGCTCTCGTCCCAGGACACGCCAGCCAGCGCCGCCATCGTGCTCAGCATGACCGGTGGTGCGACGCCGTCGAGCGGCCTGGTACAGGCCATCGTCAACAGTGTCGCGAAGTCCGTGCAGGGCCTCACGACCGACAACGTGGTCGTGACCGACGACCAGGGCCATGTCCTCGCCGGGGCCGCCAACAACGCCGACACCGCAGCGGCCCAGGCCAAGGATCTCGTTGAGCAGCAGGCCAAGTCGAAGATCGAGAGCCTCATCGCAGCCGCTCTCGGCCCCGGCCACTCCTCCGTCGCCGTCTCGGCCGACGTCGACTCGAGCAAGATCGTGGCCGACGTCACGACCTACGCCCCGGCCGGCAGCGACCCGCCGGTGAGCATCCACAACATAGTCGAGACGTATGGCGCCAACTCCAGCGCGGGCGCCTGCGGCATCCCCGGCACGAACTCCAATGTCGCCGGCCTGCCGTCCTATCCGGGCGTGTGCGTTGCCAATACGACGTCCGCCCCATCCGCCGCGGCCTCCGCCGCGGCCTCCGCCGCGCCGTCGGCGAGCCCGTCCGGCTCCGCCGCCGCCTCTACGGCCGCGCCCTCCTCCGGCAGCGGCTCGGGCTATCTCCACCAGGAGACGACCGTCAACTACAGCGTCTCGCAGACGGTCCAGCACATCGTCACCGAACCGGGCGTGGTCAAGAAGCTCTCCGTCGCCGTATTCGTGGACCAGGCCGCCCTGGGCTCGATGACGGTGGACGCCTTCAAGACCAGCATATCCGCCGCGATCGGTGCCGACACCGCCCGCGGGGACGTGGTCGCCGTCCAGGCGATCTCCTTCGCTGCCCAGGCCTCGTCCCAGGCCCCGATCGCCGCCTCGGCCGGCCCGGACATGGTCTCGACGGTCGGCGGCATGAGCGGCACGATACTGGGCGCGGTCTTCGCCGCGGTCATGCTGCTGCTGTTCTGGCTGAACATGGGCGCGCTCAAGCGCCGCGCCGACGAGTCGGTCTACGACCTCGGCCCGTCCGGATCGACGCCCTCCTTCGCGCCGATGCCGAACCGGGCGGGCATCCCGGCCAGCACCGCTCCGGACGCCCCGCCCGCCGCCGACGTGCCCGCCGCGACGCCCCAGGCCCGCATCCAGGAGCGCCTTCGAATGGTCGCGGACGAGCGGCCCGACGCCCTGGTCGGTCTGATGCACGGCTGGCTGCGTGAAGAGGATCGCCGTCGATGAGCGCCGAGGCATCATCTGCCCTCGCTCTCAGCGGCCCGCGCAAGGCCGCGGCCCTTCTTATCACCCTCGGCACCGAGGCTTCGGCAAAGCTGCTGGCGCGCCTGCCGCCGGAGGCCCTCGATCGCGTCGCTCTCGAGCTGATGCGCATGCCGGCGGTCGATTCGGGCGTCCGCGACGCCATCCTCGAAGAGGCCTACGCCGGCCTCTTCGCCCATGCCGGCGTCCTGCCCGGCGGCGAGAACTATGCCCTGGAGCTGTTCGGGCAGGCCTTCGGCCAGAGCAAGGCCCACGAGCTGCTCGAACGCGTGCACCAGGCCCAGCAGATCATCCCGTTCGACTTCATGCGCGATCTGGATCCGCTCCAGGCCGCCGGTCTGCTGTCGGACGAGCACCCCCAGACGATCGCCATCGTGCTGGCCCACCTCGACCCGCGCGCCGCGGCGAAGATCCTCAACCAGTTCGAGCCGCCGATCCAGGTCGAGGTCGCCAAGCGAATCGCCCTGACCGAGCAGATCACGCCGGAGGCGGTCGAGATCGTCGAGGAAGGGCTTCGACGCAAGCTCTCGTCGGTCGTGACCGAGGTGACCTCCGTCGGCGGCACGCGGCCCCTGGCCCACGTCCTCAACCAGGTGGGCCGGACCAACGAACGGTCGATCCTGACCGCACTGGGGGAGCAGGACTCACAGCTGGCCGACGAAGTCCGGCGCTTCATGTTCGTCTTCGACGACATCGTCCTTCTCGACGATCGCGCCATGCAGCGGGTCATCCGCGAGCTGGACGCCAAGGACATGGCCCTGGCTCTCCGCCCCGCCACCGAGCAGCTGCGCCTCAAGTTCTTCCAGAACATGTCGCAGCGCGCCGCCGAGATGCTGCGCGAGGAGATGGGCCTGGCCGGCCAGGTCCGCATGAAGGCGGTCGAAGAGGCCCAGCAGCGAATCATCGATTCCATCAAGAAGCTCGAAGACAACGACGAGATCTCGATCAACCGCGGAGGCGCGGAAGATGCCTTCGTCTAACTGGCGCCTCATCCGCGACGGCGCACCTCCGCCCGAACCCGGTGGAACGGGGTCCGCCGCGGCCGCGACGCAGCCGCCTCCGGCCGAAACCGGCGGTGGGGCGGCGACGGTATTCCGCGGCCACGGACGAGGCAGCACGCGCGGGGCAGGGCGCGGCTCCGGTCAGACTCCCGGAGGCATGGCCCAGGTCGTCGGAGGATTCGGAGCCAACGTCGACCAGGCCGCCCTTGCCGAGGAGATCCAGCGCATCGAGCGAGCCGCCGAGCAGCGCGGCTACGACGAGGGCCACCGGCGCGCTGAGGCCGAGTTGCGCGCGGCCGTCGAGGGTGCCTCGGCCCTGGCCGATCGGCTCGAATCGATCGCCCCCGAACGAACCTCCGACATCGCCCACTCCATCGCCGAGCTGGCCCTCTCGGTGGCCAGGCGGATCATCCAGCACGAGGTCCGCATCGAGCCTAGCCTCCTGTGCACGGCCCTCGAGGCCGCGGTCAGCACCATAAACGGCTCGCCCGAGGCCCACGTCCTCCTGAACCCCGCCGCCGTCGAACCCGTCCAGGAGGCCTGGGAGGCACTCCACGGCCGCGCCTATCTCGGCAAGAAGTGGTTCTTCGAGGGCGACCCGACACTGCCGCCCGGCGGCTGCACTCTCCGCTATGAGCACGGCTTCGTCGAGGCCGGCCTCGAGGCCCAGCTCGAGGAGATCGGCATCGCCCTCGACCGCGCCATCCCGAACCTCGCCCGCGGCACCGTGGAAGAGGAGGTCGCATGACAAGCTCGGGCGGCCGCAGTGGGGGCGCACTTCTGACCAGGCGGCCGGGCCGCGGCCATCTGCTCGCCCGCGACGGAACCATCTCCCCGCTCCTGCGCCACCTGGTGGAGGCAGCCGAGGCCGCGCCCAGGTTCCAGGCAACCGGTGAGGTGGTACGCGTGATCGGGACCACGGTCGAGGCGGCCGGCCTGATCCTCCGGCTCGGATCGATCTGCTGGATCGACCTGGAGCCAGAGGGCATGGTCAGCGCGGAGGTCGTCGGCTTCAAGGACGGCATGATCACCCTCGTCCCGTTCGGCGATCTCTCGGGCGTGCGGCCCGGATCGGCCGTCCGGCTGCGCGAGCAGCAGTTTCGCGTCCCCATCGGGCCGGCCGTCCTGGGCAGAGTCCTCGACGGCTTCGGGCGTCCGCTCGACGGCCTTGGGCCTCTTCAGGCCGAATATCGCGTCGTCACCGGAGCCGCGCCGCACCCCCTCGGACGCGCCCGCATCTCGACGCCGATCTCCACAGGCGTGCGAGCCATCGACGGGCTGCTGTCGGCCGGCAAGGGCCAGCGCCTCGGCATCTTCGCCGGCTCGGGCGTCGGCAAGTCCACGCTGCTGGCCATGATCGCCCGCCACGCCTCGTCCAACGTCAACGTGATCGCCCTGATCGGCGAGCGAGGCCGCGAAGTCCAGGAGTTCATCGACGAGCAGCTCGGACCCGAGGGTCTGGCCCGCTCGTGCGTCGTGGTCGCGACCTCGGATCAGCCGGCGCTTCTCCGCCTCAAGGCGGCCGAGATCGCGACGGCCATCGCCGAGTCCTTCCGCGACGAGGGCAAGGACGTCCTCTTCATGATGGACTCGGTCACCCGCCTGGCCATGGCCCAGCGCGAGATCGGCCTGGGAGCGGGCGAGCCGCCCGCCCTGCGCGGCTATCCGCCGTCGGTCTTCTCGATGCTGCCGCGGTTGCTCGAGCGGGCCGGCAACACCGAGTACGGCACGATCACCGGCTTCTTCACCGTCCTGGTCGAGGGTGACGACATGACCGAGCCCGTCGCCGACACCGTCCGGTCGATCCTCGACGGCCACATCGTCCTGTCGCGATCGCTGGCCGAGCGAAACCACTACCCCGCCATCGACGTACTGGCTTCGGTCTCCCGGGCGATGCCGGCCATCGTGGACAAGGACCACCTCCGCATCGCGGGCGCCGTCAGGGCCGCCCTGGCCGAATACGAGGGCGCGCGCGACCTGATCGAAGTCGGCGCCTATGCCCACGGATCGAACCCGGCCATCGACGAGGCGATCGCGCTCCGCCCGGCCCTCGAGAGGTTCCTCTGCCAGGAGCTTGACGAGACCTCCGACATCGCCGCCGCCCGCCGAGGGATGGAGACCTCCGGCGTCCTCGACGCCAAAGCCCTCCTGGGGCCGGGAGCCGGGCTCGCCGCCGCCCGCCCCACCGAGGGGTCGGGGATGGGTGGCCCCGGTGTGGCGCAGCAGGGGCAGTCCGCCGGGCCGGCAAGCGCGCCGCCTTCGATGCTCCGCGGTGAGGGCCCGCGATGAGCAGCCGCTTCCGACTGGGCATCGTCCTTCGCCTGCGCGAGATGGCCGAGGAGACCGCGCGCATCGAGCTGAGCCACGCCATCGATTCGCACCAGCGGGCGTTGGCCGGGGTCGAGGCGGCCCAGAACCGGGCCGGCCAGGAGCTGGGCTGGCTTTCGAACCTGCAGGGCGGAACCTCCGAGGCCGCCCAGCTGCAGTCCGCGGTCTTCGCCGTCGCTTCGGCCCAACGCGCCATCGTCGGCGCCCAGGAGCGTCTGGGCCGGGCCACCGACGCCCTCTTCGAGGCCCGCCGCCGGCTCGCCGACGCGACTCGCCAGCGTGAGGTGGTGGAGCGTCTGCGGGACCGGTTCCTTGTGGCCGAGCGCCGTGAGATGGAGCACCGGGACACGATGGCCATGGCCGAGATCGCCTCCACGCAGCACGCCATCCGGGTGGCAAGGGAGCACCGGTGAGCTACTCCGACTGCCTTGCCCGCATCTCGCAGCTCGACGCGTTGATCCGCACCTACGACCCGACCTGGGCCACCAGCGGCCGTTCGCTGGTCGGCGGCACCGGAACGGGCTCCGGCGCCTCGTCCTTCTCCAGCGTGCTGAGCAGTGTTGCCACTGCTGGCACTTCTGCCACGCCGGCGGCGACTACGACGCCCGCTCCGGCCACCACGAAGACGCACCCGGTCATCAAGCCGGTCGGGTCGTCCACCTTCGTCTCGCCTCTCCCGGGTTCGCGAACGACGCAGCCGTTCGGTCCCACGGAAGTGACGGTCGAACCCCCGGCCACGGTCAACGGCGTCAAGTACGATCATTTCCACGACGGCGTCGACCTAGCGGCCGGGCTCGGCACGCCGGTGCGCGCCGCTGCCGACGGAGTCGTTGTCTCCGCCGGGAAGGGCTACGGTGGCGCGATCATCGTCAAGATCCGCCACGACGACGGCTTCGTGAGCCTCTACGGCCACCTCGATCCTGCCCTGCAGGTCAGGGTGGGCCAGCGGGTCTCCGCCGGCGACACGATCGGCAAGGTCGGGCTCACCGGGATCACGACCGGACCGCACCTCCACTTTGGGCTGTTCACGAGCGACGGCACCGCGGTGGATCCTGCTGCCTCGATTGCCAACGGCCACCTTCCCGATCCCGGCCTGCTGATGGGTCCGTCGCCCGGCAACCCGAATGCCCTGGTCGAGATCTCCGGCCCAAGCACCCTGGCCCATTTCGACGCCATCTCGTCGCAGATCCCGTATGCCGCGCAGATCCGCGCCGCGGCGGTCGCAGCGGGCATCGATCCGACCCTTCTGGCCGGACTGGTCTACGCGGAATCCAGCTTCCGCCCGGCGTCCCTTTCACCCTGCGGCGCGATGGGCCTGACCCAGCTCATGCCGTCCACCGCCAAGGCGCTCGGGGTGGACCCGTGGAGCATCCAGCAGAACCTGATCGGCGGCGCCCAGTACATCGCCAGCCAGCTCAGGAGGTTCGGCCGGGTCGATCTGGCCCTGGCCGCCTACAACGCGGGGCCGGGTGCCATCGCCGCTCTCGGGGTAGTCCCCGATAGCAAGATGCCATACGTGACCAAGATCCTAGACAAGTGGAAGAGCTACCAGGAGCTTTCGGCATGAGCGGTCTGACTGATCCCACGATGGCCATCCTCGGCCAGGCCCTGGACGGGCTGACCAGCCGGCAGTCGGTCATCTCGGCGAACCTCGCCAACATCGACACGCCCAACTACCAACCGCAGGCGGTCGACTTCGAGACGGCCCTTCAGCGCGAGGTTGCCGCCATGGGCTCCTCGCCCGGAAATGCCTTTCCGCCCTCGTCGGGGCCGTCGGCCGAGCTGGCGATGAAGACCACGGATCCCCGCCACTTCTCGAGCGTCGGCTCCGCCGGCAACGGTTCGCCGGCATCCGTGACCACGGTCGCGGAGAACACGCGAAACGACGCCAACAAGGTCGATCTCGAAACCGAGATGACGGCCCTGACCAAGACCCAGATCCAGTACTCGGCCGACTCGCGCCTGATCACGGCCAAGTTCGCGCAGCTCTACACGGTCCTCGGAGGGCATTAGCAATGGCCGGCCTCAATGCCAACGTCACGCTCGGTCCCGGGGTCGTCCCGATCCCCGGCCAGGTCAACGTTCCACCGGGTGCGGACGACATCACCTTCGGGGACGCCTTCGCCGAAGCTCAGGCCGCTCGGCCCAACGTCGCTGACGCCCGGGACGCCGCGATCCGCGGGGTCGACAGGCCGGGAGACCCCTCGGCCCTTCGCGCCGCCGAGTCGCACTTGCCCTCGACTGGCGCCGGGCCTGGGGTAGCGCCCGCCTGGTCGTCGCGTTCTGCCGTCCCGGCGACCGCCGCGCCACGTAGCGTTTCGACGACCGTTGACCATTCCGGAGCGCCCGTGACGGCCGCGCCCGCAGCCAGACCGGGAGCCAGGGCCGGGTCGAAGGTTGCCGCCAGGAGCTCATCGCCGACGACCGGCTCAGGACGGTCGGTTCGGCGGGGCCGGGCCGCAGCCGATTCCACGCAGACGAGCGCGACCAAAGCCCAGGATTCCGCCCCGGTCGCTGCGGGAGTCGCCTCCGCACCGCTTCAGGCCGATGCTGGAGCTTCCTCGGGGAGCGCGCCGTCCGGCGCGGCAGCAGGCGGATCCGATGCCTCGCCGGCGGTCGGTGCCGTCGGGGCGGCCGGCGCTGTCGCAAGCACGTCCGGAGCCGCCGCTCCGGCCAAGTCCAACCCCGCGGCAGTCGCGACCGCGGCCACGCTCGAGGCTGCCTCCGAGGCCGGGCCGGTCACCTCGCCGAGTGGCGCAACACAGACGACGGCCTCTCCTTCGGCATCCGGGGCCTTCGTCGCTGCCGGTTCACCGGCTGCCGGTCCCGAGGCCGCCGCCGCGTCGGCGGAGACTCTCGCGGCACCCGGGGCGATCCCGGCCGCCGGCGCCGCCGCCGTCCTGCCTCAGCCGGCCGCCCCCCCGGTGATCGTGGATCTTCCCTTGGAGGCGGGCCCGCGGGTCGCCACCGGAACCACGGGTCGGGGTCGCGCGGGTAGTGGCGGCGTTTCTGCGCCTGGCTCCGGAGCCACCCCTCCGGGCGCTTCGGTCGCGGCGGCTGCCGGGCGGACGGACGCTGCGACGGGCCAGCCCCTCGAGGCGGCCGCGGCCTCGGTATCCGCCCCGGCCCGCGTCGTTGAGGCCGGCTCGCCCGCGGGACCCGCAACCGCCGGGCCCTGGCTCAGGCCTGCCGCGCTCCTCCCAACGACAGCGACCCCGGCTGCCGCGCCGGGTGGCTCCATCGCGTCGCCCGAGGCCGTCTCCGCGGACGCCCCGCTCGCCGCCGCGTCTGGCGGGTCGATCGCGGCGACCATGCCGGCTGCCGGTTCGATCGTCACCCCACCGGCGAAGCCCGGCGATTCAGCCGGATCCCTGTCGGCCGGTCCCTCGGCCGCCGGGCCTTCCGGCCCCAGACCGGCCGTGACGGCGTCCGGCCCGGCCGCGGCTCCGGCACAAGATGCCGAGTCCGCCGCACCCGCCTCGGTGCAGAAGCCGTCTCCGGCAGCAGGATCGAACGCCCAGGGGGCCCCCGCCGAGCCGCCGGCCGCGGCGCGGTCGGCTGTCGAGTCGCTTCGGTTCACCGCCTCCACGCCGCCGCCCCAGCTGCCGGCCTCCGATCCGGGCGCAGTGCCGACTGTAACGAGCCTCCCCGGGGCAACGGGCCTCGCGGGCGGCACGGGCGTGCCCGGCACGCCGGGCTCATCTGGTGCGACCTTCCCGGGTTCGGGCTCACAGACCCCGAGCAACTGGGCCTCCGCTGCCGTACCGGTGATCGTCAAGCCGGCGTCCGCGAGTGCCCAGGCCAGCAACGCCTCGTTCTCCGGGAGAGCCGTCGGTCTCGGTGACATCCTGGTGCCGGCGCCCTCCTTCGCCGCTCCTGCGACGCGGCCGGCACCGGCAACGCCGGATCGGCAGACCGCGGCTCCGGCCCCCGCGACCGCAGCCGCAGCCGCGACCCCTGCCGCAGCCTCAGCACCGGTTCCAGCGGCCATCTCGGCGGCGCCCACGATGCCTGCCACGCCTGCCACACCGGCGACACCGGCCACTCCCGCAGCTCCGGCAACCCCAGTCAGCCCTGCAGTCGAGGCCGTACCGGCCACCCCCAACCCGGCGAGCGCCGCCTCTGACCCGGCCGCGATCACGGACCCCGTGCGCCTGATGCCGCGCGTCATGCGCCACGGTGGCCCATCGTTCGCAACGTCGGCCTACGCCTCCGACGGCACCGCCGCGTCCGGCGCCGCCGACCGCTCCACCGCGGTTGCGCCGGTCGCCGGCGCCGGCTCGAAGGGCGCCGGCGGATCGGACGGTTCGGGTCCAAGTTCGCAGTCGGACACGGCCGGGAATGCCGCCGCTGCCACTGTTTCGGGGACTCCGGCATCCAATCAGGCCCCCGCGTCTTCGGCCGCCCCCTTGGCGGTTTCGGGCGCCGGAGCCGTCTCGGTCCCCGCCTCCGGCGTCGGCCAGCCCGACGCCACCATCGGCGTCCGACCGGCCGTCGACCTCGCCGACGCCGCCGATCAGTTGATGAACCAGGCGGTTCGAACGATCCATACCTACCAGACCGCCGCCGGCCCGTCTCTCGAGGCTCGCATCAGCGACCCGGCCCTCGGCGACGTCAGGGTGATCGTCACCGGCCGTGCCGGCGAGATCGTCCAGGCTCAGCTCGTCGTCCGCGACCGCGTCGCCGCGGACGCGATCACGGCCGCCGCGGCCCGGATGCACGCCACGAGCGACGCCCTCGCCGGCGTAAGCGTGACAGTGAGAAGCGAAGGCGGCGGCTCCGCCACGAACGGGCGGGCGGGCGGGAACGCCTTCGAGGCCGCCGGATGGGCCGCCGGAAGCGGTTACGGCGCAGCGGGCGGCTCCGGTTCCGGCTCGGGCGGCCACGGCCCGGACCTCGGCAATCAGAACGCCGCCGCCTCCGGCAACGGCACCGGCGGCGAATCGCGAGGCGGTGACGGCTCGCGCGAAGCCTCCAAGCCGGCGCCGGTCGCGCTCCCCGATACCGGGACGGATCGGCCGGCCTCGCGGACGCCGTTCAAGGGCGGGCCGTCCCTCGACGTCAGGGCCTGACAGGAGTCCAGCGATGACGATCAACTCGACCACGTTCACCCCCTTCTCCTCGTTCGCTGCGGTGGGGGCGATTTCGGATGCGGCGTCTGCGACCGGCACGACCGGCACGACCGGCACGACCGCCACGACGAGCACAGGGACGTCCAGCAACTCGGGCGGCGTCGACGCGCTGACCCCGAACGGCAAGAGCAGCGTCTACGGTCTCTCGACCGACGACTTCATGAAGCTCTTCCTGGCCCAGCTCCAGAACCAGGACCCGACCAAGCCGATGGACGACTCGCAGATGCTCAACGAGTTGTCGCAGATGACCCAGGTGCAGACCCTCCAGCAGGTCCAGCAGGCGCTTGCGGGCTCACAGCTTGCCCAGAGCTCGGCCCTGATCGGCAAGAACGTAACCGGCCTCGACGTCGCCGGAGCGACGGTCAACGGCGTCGTCACCTCGGTCGTCCAGTCGACCGATGCCGGCCTCGTTCTCCAGGTCGGCACCCAGTACATCAAGCCCGACAGCGTCACGATCGTGACGGTCCCGGCCGCGTCCGGGACGACGGGCACGACCGTCTAGCCACCGCGGCTTCGGCCGCCCAAGAAACCGGAGGTGATCACCACGATCGATCGCATTGGACCCGACCCGGCGCTGCGGAGTGGAGGTCCCGTCAGGGACCCGAGCCTGACGCCCGGCTCGAGCCTGCTCGGGCAGCCCACCTCGGGGGCGCCGCCGTCGGATGGCAGCCGGGCCTTCCGGGATGCGCTGTCGGCGGCCGCCGATGAGCGCTCCGTCCAGATGTCGGATCACGCCCTCAGGCGCGTCGAGCAGCGTCAGATCTCCCTCGACGGGGATCAGCTGGATCGGTTGAGCAAGGCCATGGACACCCTCAGCCAGCGAGGCAGCCGGCAGTCACTGGTGATGCTCGACCAGGTCGCCTACGTCGTTCACGTACCCACCCACACCGTCGTCACGGCCGTAGAGCCGAATCAGAGCAAGGAGCGCGTCTTCACCCAGATTGACTCCGTGATCATCGGATAGCGAGCGATTGCTGCGCAATCGCTCTGGCAGTTGGCTCCGCCAACTGCCAGAGCGGCTGACGCTAGCAAGAGAGTTCAGTCCGCCGAGTGCGCCAGGTTCAATGCCGGACCTCTATGAGGAAGCTGGCCTGGCCGCGGACGCCAAGAGATGCGTCGCGCCGTGAGGTGTGGACGCCAGTCGCCTCAGGAGGCATCCCGTGCTTCGTTCAATGTTCGCCGCGATCTCCGGTCTGCGCGGCCATCAGATCATGATGGACGTCATCGGCAACAACATCGCCAACGTCAACACCGTCGGCTTCAAGTCCGGCCGGGTCAACTTCCAGGACATCCTGTCCCAGACCGTCCACGGCGCCACCGCCCCACAGGGCGGCCTCGGCAGCATCAACCCCGCCCAGATCGGCCTCGGCATGACCGTCGCCGGCATCGACGTCCTGCAGACCCAGGGCAACCTGCAGTCCACCGGCAAGACGACCGACATGGCGATCCAGGGTGACGGCTTCTTCATCGAGGCCGACGGCGCGGGCACGTACTACACCCGCGACGGCGCCTTCGACATCGCCCTCGACGGCTCGCTCGCCAATCCGGCCAGCGGCATGAAGGTCCAGGGCTGGCAGGCCGACGCGGCCGGCGCCATCGACATCACCCAGCCGCTCACCAACATCACCATCCCGATCGGCCAGCGGACGACGGCCCTGGCGACCTCGAGCGTCTCCCTGACGGGCAACCTCGACGCCGGCGCGGTCGTGGGAACTGCCGTCCCGACGACCATGACCGTCTTCGACAGCCTCGGCATCTCTCACTCGGTCAAAGTGACCTACGCCAAGACCGCGGCCAACACGTGGAGCTGGGCCGCCACCAAGGATGCCGCCGACACCGGCATCACCATCGCCCAGGTCGCCGGCGACCCGGCTGCGACGCCGCCCGTGCTCCCGGTCAACAACGGCGTTCTGACCTTCACCACTTCGGGCATCGAGACGACCGCCACCGGCACGCTGAGCTTCAGCTTCCCGGACGGCGCCACGGCCACGACGCCCACGATCAACATGACCCAGATGACGCAGTTCAGCGGCACGAGCCAGCCGGCCGGCCAGACGAACGGCTTCACCTCGGGGACGCTCGTCACGTTCGCCGTCGGTAATGCCGGACAGCTCTCCGGCGTCTACAGCAACGGTCAGACGCAGGTCCTGGGCCAGATCGCCCTCGCCAACTTCCTCAACTCCGCCGGTCTCCTTCGGGCCGGCCAGAACAACTTCGCGGCTACATCCGCGTCCGGCGCCGCCAACGTCGGCACCGCCGGCACGGGCGGCCGCGGCACCGTGACCACGGGCGCGCTCGAGATGTCGAACGTGGACCTGGCCACCCAGTTCACCGGCATGATCACGGCCGAGCGAGGCTTCCAGGCCAACGGCCGGGTCATCACCACGTCGGACGAGATGCTCCAGGAACTCGTGAACCTGAAGCGCTAGTAGTCGAACCGCCTCGGCGGAACGCGTGACGGGGTGGCCGGGCCGGCCGTAAGCCTGTCCGGCCACCTCTCACGACTCCATTTCCGACCGATACCTAACCAGGACTCAGTCATGACGCAGGGACTCGGGTGAAGACCGCAAAGCTGATCGTCGCCGGCGGGGCACTGGCCGCGCTGCTGACGCTGACCCTCTCGGGCGCCGCTCTTGCGAACGGCGTGGGCGACCTCTATGTCGCCAGCGCGGCCGGCGTGCTCGAGGTCCACGTCAAGACCACGACGGTCGTCAGCACGATTCCGATGGTCCCGGCACCTCAGTCACTGGCGTTCAGCCCGGATGGCAGCACCCTGTACGCCGGCAGCGCCGGCACCAACGTCATCCCGATCGACATCGCCACGCTCGACGTGCAGGCCGCTATCGGCATGCCCGGCCCGGTCACGGCGCTGGCGTTTCCGGCCGGCAACGTCCTCGTCGCCTCGATGCCCACGCGCCGGACCCTCGCCTTCGCCGTGGTCCACGGCGGCGCGGTGACGGAGAGCTCCGAGCTGCCCGGCGCGGGAAATCTCCTGGCGGGCGATCGCCGCGACGCCCGGGTCGCCGTAGCCGAGGCCGGCAAGAGCTGGCTCGTGGTGGTGGATCCGGCAACCGCGACCATGAAGAAGACCACCGTCGACGGGAGCATCGTGGCCCTCGCGATCGACCGCGATCGCGGCGGCGTGCTGGTCGCCACGCAGAGCCCAAATTCGCTCATCCGAGTCGATCTGAGCTCGATGCTCGCGACCTGGACGGTGAAGCTCGCGGGGGCCCCGGTCTCCGTCGCCCCGCTCGCCTCGACGGTCGTCGTCGGCGGCGGCACGAACCTGTGGAAGGTGGACGGCAAGAGCGCGACGGCCTTCGCCACGACACGCCAGTCCGCCCTGACCCTGACGGCCAGCGACGAAGGCTCGGTTCTGCACGTCGCCGAGGCGACCGGGATCGAGATCTTCGATCCGAAGGGCGGCCTGCAACGAACACTCGAACTCACGGGCAACCAGGCACCGGCCGCGATGGCCGTGGTACCCCGGGGTTCCTCGCTCTTCGTCGGCCAGGGGCCGGTGGACGCGACCGCGTCCGCTTCGGCCGGGACGAATGGGGCCGGGTCGGGCTCCCTGGCGACGCCTCAGCCGCCGACCACCTCGACGGTCGTCCAGACGGCGCAGCAAATCGTCGGCTCGGCGCCCCTCCAGGGAGCGGTCGCCGTGGCTGCCGCGATCCTCATCCTCTGCTGGCTCTTCATTCGCTGGTACGACAAGCGGCAGTTGCGGCGAGCCTGATCGAGGGCCGGGCCACTTCTCGGCCACCACTTCTCGGCCACCCGGCAAGCGCACTCGAGGCTTTGGGGCGCGGAGCCGGGTTGTGCGCAGGACGCGGCCCGAAGACGGCAGGTCAGACGGCCTGGACGTCGAAGATCGAGAGCAGCTCGGAGAAGGACTCGCGCACGGCCGAGGTCCGCTCTTCCCAGTGCTCGCGCGTGATCTTGAGCGAGTCGAGGATCGCGTCGCCCTCGAGCTGCTGGTCGGCCGCGTCAACCACGGACGGGTAGCTCAGCTCGCGGACGAGTACGTCGGCGCCGGCGATCAGGGCTCCCAGCGAACCGGGGCTCGGCACGTGGTGGTCCCACAGGACCCGGGCGATGACCGGCGGCAGGTTCCACTCGTAGGCGAAGACGGCGCCGACGTCCTGGTGGGTCGTGCCCGCCAGCTCGATCTCCATCTCCAGCTGGCCGGCGGCGTTACGCGCGTCGTGCGCGTGCGGGTCGAGCAGGTAACTTGCGTAACGCTCGCCGACGTCGTCGAGTAGATATACGTGGCCGAGGTCGTGGAGCAGTCCGGCCGCGAAAGCGGTATCCGGATCCGCGGTCCGCGACATCTGGGCCAGGGTCTTGCCGACCACCGCGGCGCGGACCGCGTCGCCGGTCAGCCGGGCTGCGGCGAGGGCCTCGCGCGGGCTTCGGTTTCCCGCCCGCCGCGACACGATGAGCGAGGTCAGAACCAGTTGCCGCAGGACCGTGTCGCCCAGGAGGGCGACGGCGCGCGACAGGGTCGTCACCGGCTCGGCCGGGGCGTAGAAGGCGGAGTTGGCCATCCGCAGCACGCGGGCGGCCAGGGCAGGGGATCCGTCGATCAGCTTAGCCAGCTGGCGCGCGTTCGAGTCGCCCTGCCTCAGTTGCTGCTCCAGGCGGAGAAGGCTGGCGGAGGGGCTGATCGCGTGAGCGTGCTGGACGATCTGCCGCGCTCGGTCGAGAGTGGTGCTGGTCAAGACTTCCACGGAAAAGGTGTCGGCGCCGATGGCACCGGCTTGATACCTGCCGGCGCGGTATTTGGCCGATTCGGCCGGTTTCATCAACGCCAGGGCGGTTTGGGGCCCGGGTCGTCAGTGTAGCGGCGAATCTCGCAACCTTGGGCCGGCGTTCGGCTGGCCGGGCCGGCAATCGGCCTTTGGGATGACATGCGGTCCAGCCGTAGGAAGGACGGCGGTCGCGGCGCGCCGGCCGCATAATCCCGGGTATGGCACTCATCGAGACCGTCGGTCTGACCAAGCACTTCGGATCGGTCAAAGCACTCGAGAAGCTCGACCTCTCGGTTGAGCCGGGGATCATCGGCCTGGTCGGGGCCAACGGCGCCGGAAAGAGCACGCTCCTGAAGATCCTGCTGGGGCTGCTTGCCCCCACCAGCGGGAGCGCCTCCGTCCTGGGCATGGACTCCGTGCGCGAGACTCGTGCCATCCGCCACGTCGTCGGCTACATGCCCGAGCACGATTGCCTGCCACCGGACGTCGGTGCAACCGACTTCGTCACCCATATGGCCCGCATCTCCGGGCTGCCGAGGACGGCCGCACGTGAGCGAACCGCCGAGGTCTTACGCCACGTTGGGTTGTACGAGGAGCGCTACCGCCAGATCGGCGGCTACTCCACCGGCATGAAGCAGCGGGTCAAGCTGGCCCAGGCCCTCGTCCACGACCCCAAGGTGCTGCTCCTCGACGAGCCGACGAACGGCCTGGACCCCACCGGCCGCGACGAGATGCTGGACCTGATCAAGCGGACCGGCACCGACTTCGGCATCACCGTCGTGGTGGCCTCGCATCTGCTGGGCGAGATCGAGCAGGTCTGCACGTTCCTGCTCGCCATCGACGGCGGTCACCTGCTGCAGGCCGCGCCGATCTCCTTCTTCACACAGAGGACGCCCGTCCTGGCCGTCGAGGTCGAGGAAGGGGCCGACAGGCTGGCGGCCGCTATCTCGGCCCGAGGCGCGCGCGCCCAGCTCTACGGGCCCGGCGTCCTGGTTGCCATCGAAAGCGACGCCATTTACGACGCGGTCCGCGACGCCGTCGCCGACCTGGCCCTGCCGCTGGTCCGCATCCAGCAGGAGCGCGGCCGGCTCGAAGACCTCTTCCGCGACGCCGCCCCAACGGCCGGGAGCCCGCAATGACCGCCCGCAATCCAGCCGCGAGCTCGGCGACCGGCAGCATCTACGACCTCGGCTACCGCCACTACGAGGGCAAGCGGAACGGTCGCGCCTATGCGATGTGGTCGCTGTTCGTCGAGGGCTTCCGCGGCGTCTGGGGGTTCGGCCGGCCGATGACCGCCAAGGCGGCCCCATTCATCCTCGCCGGCCTGTACGCCCTGCCGGCGGCGATCCAGCTCGCGTTCTCGTCCACGATCTCGTCGCGGGTCACTGCCAGCGATCAGATGGACCTTTTCGCCTACGGCAACTACTTCCAGAGGCTCAGCTTCTTCCTCATCCTGTTCTGCGTGGCCCAGGCTCCGGAGCTGGTCTGTCGCGACCAGCGCTACCAGGTGTTGCCGCTCTACTTCACCAGGGCCATGGGCCGGAGCGAGTACGCCCTGGCCAGGCTCGGCTCTTTGGCCTCGGCGATCTTCCTGCTGCTGCTCGTGCCCACGGCCGGCCTCTTCGTCGGCGACGTCCTGATGAAGCCGGACACCTTCAAGGCGATCGGCGACGAGCTGCCGAAGGCGCTGCCCTCGCTGCCGGCCAACGCGCTCGTTTCCGTCTGTCTGGCCTCACTCTCGCTGGCCATCTCCTCGTTCTCGCCGCGCCGGGCCTACTCAGCCATCGGCATCGTGGCCTACATGCTGCTCATGGAGGCGATCCCGGCGGCCATCTACTCGGTCGGCCAGAATGCCGGCTGGGACTGGGCGGATAAGCTCTTCGCTTTGACGCCGATCACGTCCCTCATCGGCGGCGTGTTCTGGTTCTTCGGTGAGCCCCTCACTCGCCAGGATTTCAACGGCTCGCTGACGAGCGGCGAATACCTGGCCGCGGCGCTCGGGAGCTTCGTCGTGGCGACCGCTGTCCTGCTGTTCCGCTACCGGAGGATGCCCGCATGACGGTGCGGCAGGCCCTCAACGTTATCGACGAGTCTCCGGCTTCGGCTCCCACGCCGGCTCCGGCCTCCGCCCCGGCCATCGAGCTCTCGCACGCCGCCCGCTGGTACGGCAACGTCGTCGCCGTCAACGACGTCAGCTTCACGCTCGGCGCCGGAGTGACCGGCCTGCTCGGTCCCAACGGAGCCGGCAAGACGACGCTCCTGCACATGCTGGCCGGCTTCCTGGCGCCGTCCGCCGGGCAGGTCCTCGTGCTGGGCCGCAGCCCCCACCGCGATCCTTCGGTCTACCGCCAGATCGGGCTCGTTCCCGAGCGTGAGGCCGTCTACCCGTTCCTGACCGGGCTGGACTACGTGAGGTTCAACGCCCGGCTGCAGGGGATGCGAAACGCGGACGAGGCCGCCCGCCGGACGATCGCGCTGGTCTGCATGGACGACTCGATGGACCGCGCGATCGGGACGTACTCCAAGGGGATGCGGCAGCGCATCAAGGTAGCCGGATCCCTCGTCCACGATCCCCAGGTCCTGCTGCTGGACGAGCCGTTCAACGGCATGGATCCCCGCAACCGCATCGCCATGATGGATCTCCTGGGGACGCTTGCGGACCAGGGCCGCACGATCCTCTTCTCGTCGCACATCCTCGAGGAGGTCGAGCGCGTTGGGACGGAAATCCTGGTGATGGTGTCGGGCCGGCTCGCGGCCTCGGGCGACTTCCGGGCAATCCGAACCCTGATGACGGACCGGCCGCACAGCATCACCGTCCGGTCCAGCGACGACCGGCGCCTGGCCACCACCCTGATGGCCGACCCGGCCGTTTTTGCGGTCGAACTGACGCATGCCGGGCTCTCGGTCCAGACCGCCCAGCTCAGTGCCTTCCGCCGGCTGCTCGCCGGTGCCAGCCGGGCTGCAGGGGTCCGCCTTCTCGAGGTCGTTCCGGCGGACGAGTCGCTCGAGAGCGTCTTCGACTACCTGGTGCGCCGATGAACAGGGAGGGGTCGGTGAACCCGATGGCGGCCATTCCGGAGATCATGCGGGTCACCTTCCGGCAGTTGCTCGGCCGCCGCCGGACGCTGCTGCTGGTTCTGCTTGCGATGCTGCCGGTGGCTCTCGCCATTGCCTTCCGTCTGGGTGGCCAGACGGACGTGGAGCGGTTCAGCCGCCGGATCTTCGACACCGTCTCGATGACGATTCTGCTGCCGCTGGTCGCGATCCTTTTCGGCTCCGGTGCATTCGGGGCCGAGATCGACGACGGGACGGTCGTATACCTGCTGGCGAAGCCGGTGCCGCGCTGGATGGTGATCGCGGCGAAGGCCGTTAGCGCCGCGGCGATGGCAATCCTGCTGACCGGCGCCGCGACGGCCCTGGCCGGTTGGATCGACCTCGTCCCGGCGGGCAACGACGGCCTCCTGGCGACCGAGGCCCAGGTCCTGGCCATGGTCGTGGGCTCCGCCTGCTACGTCTCGCTCTTCCTGGCGCTGAGCCTCTTCACGCGCCGGGCCCTGGTGATCGGCATCGGCTACATGCTGGTCTGGGAGGGCGCTCTCTCGTTCATGCTGCCGGGCATCGCCAACCTGTCGATCCGCCAGTACGCCCTCGGCGCCTCGGCCGCGATCTACCAGCTGCCCGTCCAGGAGGCGCGACTCTCCGCGGATACGGCCTTCATCCTGTCCGGCGTGCTCGTGGTCGCCGCCCTGGCAGTCGCGACGTGGAAGCTGATGCGCTTCGAGCTACCGGGCGGCAGCGACTGACGTGGCGCGGACCGGTGGGGGAGCGTCGGAACGGCTGAGAGGCGCCCGCGACGCTGCTCCCGTTCGATTTGGGCTGGCCTGGTTGCTGGTTGTCGTCTGGGCCGGCTTCATCTTCGCCCTGTCGGCCACGCCCAACCTCCGCTTCGTCCAGGCCGATGCCTTGGACTTCGTCGTGCGGAAGGCCGGCCACATGGCCGCCTTCGGGATTCTGGCCGTGCTCCTCTGGAGGGCGATCTCCTACTCGAAGCAGCGCGGTGCGCTCGCCGTCAGCCTGGTCCTGACGATCCTCTATGCCGCTTCGGACGAGTTCCACCAGTCGTTCACAGCCGGCCGCCACGCGTCGCCCGTGGACGTCGGGATCGACTCGGCCGGGGCCGTGGCCGCCCTCCTGGTGTTAGCCGCCTGGCTGCGCATCTGGTCGCGCCGAGCCGCCTGAGGCCGGCTGGCGAGAGCGCGAACTACTCCTCGGCGACCGGGAGGCCAAGGATGTTGAAGCCGCCGTCGACGTAGATGACTTCGCCCGTCGTCTGGCCGGAGAGCGGGCTGGCCAGGTAGACGGCGGTACCGGCCACGTCCTCGATGCTGATGTGCGAGCGAAGCGGAGCCACTTCCGCGAAGCCGCCGTACATGAGCTTGAACCCGGCAATGCCGTGGGCAGAGAGGGTGCGGACCGGACCCGCGCTGATGGCGTTGACACGGATGCCGCTGGGGCCGAGGTCCGCCGCAAGATAGCGCGTCGTGGCCTCCAGGGCGGCCTTGGCCACGCCCATGACGTTGTAGTGGGGCACGACCTTCTCGGCGCCGTAGTAGGTCATCGTCATGATCGACGAGCCGGGCTTCATGTACTGCCGGGCCTCGCGGGCCATGGCGATGAGCGAGTAGACGCTGATGTCGAAGGCGGTGTGGAAGCCGTCCCGGCTGGTTGAGCTGAAGTTGCCGGCCAGGTCTTCCTTCTCCGCATAGGCGACGGCGTGGACGAGGATGTCGAGGTCGCCTTCCTTCCGATGCCAGCGCTCGAAGACCCTGCGGATCTCGTCGTCGTCGCGGACATCGCAGCCCTCGACGAAGGTTGAGCCGACGGAGGCGGCCAGCGGTCGCACGCGCCGCTTTATCAGCGAGGCCATCGAGCTGAAGCCGACCTCGGCACCCTGGTCGTAGAGGCCCTTGGCGATTCCCCAGGCGATCGAATGGTCGTTGGCGACGCCGAAGACGAGCGCCTTCTTGCCCTTGAGCAGGCCCTCGCGAACGCAGTCGTCGGCCGGCCGGGCGAGCCGGCGGGCGCGCGGCTTTCCGATGGCTGTCGCGGTGGGGACTTCGACTGCGGCCGGTCGGGAATCGACGGGTGCCGCCGACAGCGCCGGAACGGGAGCGTCGGCGGGCGCCGACCCGTTGGATCCAATCTTCGCGGCCGGCTGCCGGGCGATGGTCTTGAACTCGGCTGATGCGGCCGATCGCTTGGTGAGCTTCATGAGTTCGTCGGTCCTCCGATATGCCGTACCGGGATCGCTGGTCTGCGGGTCCGCTATCCCGGCGGGCCGCGGCGAGTCGGCTGGCCGGTGCCTCCTCGGCGCCGGCTCGTTGCATCTGTCCAAACCCCGATGTAGCTCGATCGTTACTCGCGATGGAGGAGCGGCCGGGCGCGGTGTGAAGGCCGCCATCGGGCTGGCGCGGAGAATAGCCCCAACCCTTGCCCTGCACAATCGAACGGGGCGAACGTTGCGGATTGAAGGCCGGAGAGTCTTCCCGGCCGGGCGCTTGCCGCCAACCTCGACGCTGAGCCATCCGCCGGGACGTGCACGGTCCGATTGCCCAGGCCGCCACATGGTCGCATCGCCGGAGGGGCCGGGCGACAGGAGACAGGAAGGTGGCTCCTCAGTCTTCGATGCGCCTCGCAGCGGTGGCGCTGCTCGCAGTCGGACTCGTGGCGAGCTGCTCCGCCGCGGGCTCCACGCTATCGGAGACCGCGCCGACTGCCGCGTCGAGCCTGATCGCGACGCGAGCCGTGGCCTGCCCTGCGCTGGCTGCGGCCGAGAACCGTGCTGTTAGCGGTCCGTCAGCTCGCGCCGAAACATCGCCCGATCGGCGCCTGCGCCGGGCCGAGATATGGCGATCGGCCGTTCGTCGTTCCTGAACGAGATTTGAAAGGATCGAACGGTCGCGCGTCCCATAAGGGTTGAGCGCGGGAGAGCGCGCTCGAAGGGAGCGGCACGGTGCAGCGCGAGCTCGTGGAGCCGGTCTGCGTCCAGGCGATCAGGCGGCGGACACCGCCCTCGCCCACGTCGTCGCAGACCAGGTCATGCGGCCCGTTCCGAATCGTCACCGCTCGAGCCGGCGATCGGGCTCGCGCCGGAGGCGCGGCGAAGTCGCACCTCGACGGAAGGTGCGAGCCGGCCTCTGCGAGCGCCCCGTCGTCGGACAGGCATACATACAGGTCGGACAGGCATACATACAGGAGGTAGGAGATGTTGCGTCGATTCGTGCTGGCGGGGTTCATGGCCGTCAGCCTTGTAACGGTTCCCGTCGCCGCCGGGCCGGCAGCGGCGGCCTCGCAGCCGCAGCCAGTCTCGATCGTGTCCCACATGACCATGGCGGACCCGTACAACTACGGCGACTTCTCGGCTTCGGGCAGCAACCTGATCTGCCGGAAGGGAAATGTGCTCGACACGAATCTCGTGTGGGGCGACGCCAACCAGCTGCCAAACGGCGACTGGCTGGTCGAGCTGACCTCCGACAAGACGTTCACCTGCGCCAAGGAAGGCCAGATCTTCCTCCGGCTCCATATCCACTGGTACGTCCACAACGACAGCATCGCCGAATCGTTCACGTGGGCGATCCTGGGCGGCACAGGCGCGTATGCGCACCTGCAGGGACAGGGCGTGGGTGTGACTGATACCAGAAACCTGTTCGTGTCTGATACGAACTACTACTTCGGGTCGCTGCACCGGTGACGGAGGCCGCGCCTTCGTGCTCCAGCCGGCTGGTAGAGAGATGAGCCGCGCGTAGGCAGCCCGACGTGGCGTTCCAATAGCGGCCCGGAGGCACCGCAGCCGGGCCGCTCTGCTGCACCTGACGGCAGCCTCTCGCTCCTGATGGCGATTCCGCCGGCAACCGTGAGCTTCCTCGCGCGAGCTATCGTCCATGCGCCGGGCACGCTCGACCTGAAGTCAGCCGCAGAATATGCGCCGCATCACCCCGAGATCGCAAGGAAGAACGGCTGCGCCATCGAGTTCGTGCCGGAGGGACAGTTCGTGACCTACGGGATCGGCGTCCCGCTGACCCGCTTCAGGGATCCCGAGGCGGCACTCCGCCACGCCCCGACCTCGTAGGCACTCGGCCAGGGCGCGCGAGGCGGCCCGTACCGGACGGCAGCGACGTCGCTCGACGGCGCACGGTGGCAGAGCCGCCCACGGCCTGACCGAGGGCATCCCACCTCAAGATCTCGAGATGGTTGGGGCGAGAGGGCGGGAGCCTCCGACCCATTCAGTCGCGTAACCGGGGAGAGACGAAGCGGCC
>Ga0209777_10000463_pt1 | contig 67475 bp, 58 predicted proteins | sample FrelakmetHBP12HB_FD_187147 | JGI IMG/M metagenome (GOLD analysis project Ga0209777, IMG submission 187147) | Freshwater lake sediment microbial communities from the University of Notre Dame, USA, for methane emissions studies -HBP12 HB (SPAdes)... | ecosystem: Environmental > Aquatic >...
CAGGCTAACCTTATGCCCGCGTAGTGTCGCGATTCTGGCAGCTTCCATGCCGCCTACACCGCCACCGACCACTAACACCTTCTTGGATTTTTTTGCCGAGACTAATGGAATTGGTTCATCCTGCATATCGTAGTTTACTGGGCATGGTCTGCCACAGCCTGCGAGACAACCGATACAGCCGCGTACGTCATCCGAGTTGTTTTCCAACCATTTTCTCGGTGTTTCCGGATCGGCCACAAGTTGTCTGCCCATGAAGATTATATCGGCTTTATCTTCCTCGAGGAATTTCTCCACCATTCTCATGTCAACGATTCTACCTACACCGATAACGGGTTTTTTGGTCACTTTTTTAACCGCCGCCGCATGATAGATAAACACCCCGCGGGGATAATACATTGGAATTACAATACCTTCCGGTGAGTGCATGATCGAACCCTGAGAACAGTCAAAAGCATCGACACCGGCTTCTTCCAGAGCAGGGATTAATATCTTGCAGGTATCTTCGAGGGTGATACCGTAGTTGCCCATCAACTCATCGCTCCCTATTCTGACCATGATAGGGTAATCTTTGCCTAGGGCTTTACGTAAACGTTGAATAGTTTCGCAGGGCATCTTCAAACGGTTTGCCCAGCTGCCGCCGTGACCGTCGGTTCGGCGGTTATACATCGGCGAAAGCCATGCAGAATACAAGTTAGCTCCTCCGTGTGCCAAGTGTAACTCGAACATGTCGACATTACCTTTTTTCAGGCGGACCGCCACGTCTACAGTATCCTGGATATGTTTTTCGATATCGGCTGTAGGGACTTCGACCACGGGAGGCATGGTACCGTTATATTCATTAGCGCTGATTTTAGCGTGTCCCGGATCGGGGTAAGGCGGCAAAGAAGGACCTAATCCCGATTGGGGCCCCAAAACTACGGTTTGAACACCCAGCTTAGCGCCGTGTTTATGCATTGCTGCCGCTAATTTCTGAAATCCGGGGATATATTTATTATCGGTAACCCCAACCCATTTGTTCATGTTGAATTGTTTACGTCGTTTTAAACCTTCCTCGGTTGGAGGTGTCACAACCACGGCTCCGGTCATTATCAGTCCTGCCCCGCCTGCAGCGCGCATTTCATACCAGCGTATCGTCTGGTCACTGATAAAGCCATCCTCTCCCCCTGGCATGTTTACCATTGAGGGTAATCCGACACGGTTTTTAATTTGCACGCTATTAATCTTGATAGGTTCCCAGACTTTTTTTAACATATACCCCCCACATATTTCTATAATATTATCTGAGCAAATTTGTAATTCCCATTTTGGCAGTTTCAATTACGACTGTCAATCAACCGTTTTTACTTCATAGCCCTGATATTTCAAGTTAAAAAATCTTGACCCCCATAATCTCATGAGAGTATAATGTACCCAGTTTGGCAGATGCCGAATCGAAAAGGGTGGAAAAGGAGAATATAATGGCGGAAGCTGTCACCAAGAAACGCTTGCCTATTAGAAGAGGCAGGTTCGTTGTACCGGATGATCCCACGAAAGAGCCCTATCTTATCGCCAGTCGATGCAAGAATTGCGGTAAAGTATTTTGTCCCCCGCGTCACATTTGTTTGAACTGCGGTAAACAAATGATGGAAATCATTCCATTAAGCGGCAAAGGCAAAATATACAGTTATACCGAAGTTCACCAGCAATTGCCGGGTGCTCTGGTTAAAACACCTTATATGATCGTTATCGTTTCCATGCCGGAAGGCTGCCAGGTACACGGTGTTATGACTGAAAAATTCGAAAATATTGCGGTCGATTCTGAAGTTGAAGTTTACTACGAAAAGATGATGGAAGACAAAGACGGGAATGAATTAATTGCCGATAAGTTCCGTCTTGTTAGCCCGAGTAAGAAGTAGGAAGGAACAGAATATGGGAACAACAGAAGCCTGGAAAAAAATGCGCGAAGTCTGCGTCATCGGCGTTGGACTTCATAAGTTCGGTAGATTTCCCGAGAAAGATATCGGCGACTTGGGCAGGGAGGCTATACTGGCGGCATTTGAGGATGCCGGTTGCGGCCCGAAAGATATCGAAGCCGGTTTTGGCGGCAGAGTTTTTAACGGCAACGCTACTGCCATCCGTCTTATCAGTGAGGTATTTCAAACCGGTATTTTAATCGATAATGTTGAAAAAGCTTGTGCTACTTCGTCTACTGCGGTCAGGTTAGCAACCTGGGCTATTGGCGCCGGGTTATACGATGTCTGCCTCTGCGTTGGCGTCGAAAAAATGGAACGAGGCCTGGTAGGTGGTGTAGCTCCGGGTATGGAATCGCGAGCTTCCTATGGTCAACTTATGGGTTTGGGTATTATGCCGGCGGAATATGCTTTACGCGCCCGTCGCCATATGTACGAATACGGTTCTACACGTGAGATGTTCGCTCAGGTTGCCGTGAAAAGTCACGCCAACGGTTCTTTAAACCCTTACGCTCAATATCAGACTAAAGTGACTCTGGAAGAAGTACTCAATGCGAGGATGATTTCCGATCCGTTGACACTTTACCAATGCTCGCCGTCTACCGATGGTGCATCAGCGGTAGTCCTCTGTGCTAAAGAGGTCGCTCACAAGTATCGCGGCAAACTTATTACCATTGCCGGTTGGGCAAGCGGTACCCCGGCATATACACCGACCGGCGTCGGTGGGGATGTCCAAGAAGGTTTTATCGCTAAATTGGCCAAAGAAGCATACGAGAGAGCCAGCGTCGGTCCGAAAGATATTAAGGTTGCTCAGGTACACGATGCGTTCAGCGCCGGTGAGATTTTCGCCATCGAAGATCTCAGCTTCGCAAAACCGGGTGAAGGCGGCAAATATGTCTGGGAAGGCAAAGCCGACATCAATGGACAGGTGGCTATTAACACGGATGGCGGGCTGGAAAGCCGCGGGCATCCACAGGGTGCTACTGGCATCGCGATGCTGGTAGAAATTGTACGGCAGCTGCGCGGAGAAGCCGGCTTAAGACAAGTACCGGGTAATCCAAAAATCGGATTACAACACAATGTCGGCATCGGTGGTTGCAATATTTTTATCTACAAGAAATAGACTAAAAGTATAACAAAAATGGGGGACGGCAATACTAACGTCCCCCATTTTACTATCTATTAAAAACTATCAAAGCTTCATTAAACTGATACCCTTTCGTGGTATACTTTTTTTAGAAGTTAAATTCGGAGCTCATGCTTGAAAGAACGCTGGAAAAAACTATTACACTGGGAACATTTCGGTATTAGTCTGATCGTCCTGGTAACACTGATCATGCATTTTTCAGTGATTATGATACCCGGCAAAGTGCTTTTCGATGAGGCTTTTTATGTCGGAGATGCCAGGTCCATTCTTCAGGGAACCGGGACTCTGCGTCCAGAGCATCCTCCTCTGGGGAAGTTTTTCATCGCGATGGGGGTATTAATATTCGATGGGTTCTCTACTCCCTTAAAGAATACCGGCGAAAAGACCCAGCAGGTATTTGGTAGTGACCGTGACAACGATACCGTAATAGAGGTAAGTGATGCTTCTAAGTTTAGTGTTGATATAACTATAGAAATCAATGCAGAACAGATGGAAATCACCAACATTGACTCAGCACTTAACAAAATCACTGTCAAACGCGGCGTAGGGGGCACAACGGTCTCGAGTCATGCGGCTCAACAAACTATTTACCTGTTTACGGATAACCCCTTCGGCTGGCGTTTTTTCTCGGTGATTGCAGGCACGATTAGTTTGATCTTGTTTTATTTGATATGTCGCGAACTTTCCATGCCGAAAATTGCAGTGCTGATATCTACATTCCTCTTGGCTTTTGAAAGTATTTCCTTCGTGCAATCCAGTGTAGGTATGCTGGATGTTTTTACCGTCGTCTTTAGCATGGCTACTTTTTATCTTTACCTACGGAGGAAATATCTGCCCGCCGGTATATTTGCCGTATTGAGTGTTCTGGCAAAACTTAACGGAGCCCTGGTAGTACCGGTAATGGTGCTTCATTGGTTGATCGCAAGGCGCGATAAGAAAGCCTATTTCATCGGGTCGATGATTTTAGCCCCGGTTTGGTATTTCTTACTGCTGCCCATAATTAACTTCATGATACAGGGGTATTTTCAAAACCCGGTTACCATTACCAGCGTGATGATTAAATCCACCGAATCATTAACTTTTGCGAATGTGACCCACGAAGTCCGTCAGGTTCCTTGGGATTGGTTGATTCATCGGTTGAGAATTGCCTACTGGTTTACGCCTAATTATTTCGGTAATCTTAGCATCGATATTTGGTGGCTGGCTATTCCTATAGCCGTGTACCTGTTTCTCCGGTCTCTATGGAAAAATCGTGCAGCCTGGTTCGGGTTGAGCTGGTTTATCGGGACGTACGTTTTATGGATTCCGATCGTATTGGTCACCGATAGAGTGACTTATGGGTACTATATTTATCCTACCGTGGGCGCTTTTTGTATCGGTTTAGGGCTGGCACTGACAGATGTATTGAAGCTGGGGGTGCATTTTAAAGCGGGTAAATTTAAGTGGGTGGGATTTGGAGTTGTGATCGCGTGCCTGGTGGGGCATTTCGCCGTGTTTGCTATCTTTAGTCCGGTTTTTAGCAGATGGTTTGGATGAATTAAAGACTTAACAGTACAAAGGGTGTTTTTTCAGTTTATCCTTAAGAATTCTGAGGTTTTTTACATCTTCCTGATTATATTTCAATAAAACGGGCAGAGCTTCTTCGTCACCCTGTTGGTGTTTCCTCCAGAGTATGACGGCGTCCAGACCCCCGATCCCCTGGAGTTCTCTTTCTATCCCTAATTTCACCTCGACGGCTTTAAACCCTCCAAAGAGCCTGCAACGCCAACAATCTATCATTAGGTCGATATGTTTGTATTTTTGTAACAGGTCCACGCCCATGTAGTCTTTGATAAAAGGCAGGTCGAAGCGGCTGCCGTTATAGGTATAAATTGTCTCTACCCCCTCGAGGGCGCTTAATAGGTTCTCCGAGGTAATATCATCTCCGACAATTTGCACCATTTCATCATAATTCTCGTCTACCAGGTAAATGCCGATAACCGTAATATAACTATAAACCGATGACAACCCGGTTGTTTCAATATCCAGATACGCTTCCACGAGTATTCCTTTGACAATTTATTGCAACAATATTATAACCGTTTTAGTGTTCTTCTGCTATAATTGACTGAGCAGATTTAATGGAGGCAGAATCATGGATGTTAAGGTTATCTCCGATGCCATTAATCAATATGTCAGGCCGCAGACATTCCCATTAGCCGTTCGTTTATGTACTTCCAATAACGAATTACCGGAAAAAGTAAGATTGCCGAAGAGAGACCTCGGCATAAACATTTCACTGTGTCATGCGATTGCATTAGCCCGACGTTACGGGTGGACAATGGCGCTAGATAAGACCAGTTCCTGTTATGTACCCTCTATCAGCCTCGGTTTGATCGATGTCCCACCTGATGTTACCGATGGTTCTTTTCAATCAGGGATAGGTTTGTGGGGCATGAACCAGGAGCAAGCGAAGCGGGCCATAGAAAGTATTCCCAAGCTGGAATATGGTAAATATAAATATGTTTTGATTGCTCCGGTTGACCGTGCGACGTTCGAACCTCATCTTTTTCTGGTTTATGCCATGCCTGCCCAAATTTGGATTCTGTTATCAGGGTATTTAAACGGAAACGGTAAAAGTTCTCTGGATATCAAGATGGCTACCGGTGCAGGTTGCACCAATTACATCACTCGTACCATGCTTAACGACGAAGCTCAATTTGCTCTGGTGGGTACCGGTGAAAGACTGGTTCCCCACCCGCAAGATTACGAATGCGCTTTTTCCGTACCTGCGAGCAAGATTACCGCCACAATTCGAGGGTTGGAAACCAACTATCGTACGGGGATTTTTCGATATCCTATCCCCAGTTTCATGCGCTACGATTCGCAGCATCCGCCCGGTTATGATAAAATGCGCAGCCATCTATTGGGAGAGAGCGAGGCATAACCCCTCAATCCGGCGTCCACAGGATTCTAAGGAAAAACCATCTCTTCAAACCCAGCATGGACCTGATTAATGATGGACACAGTGTTGTCCAGGCTTTACGCAACCTCTGGTACTCGAGTTTGGTTAGTACCTTATCACGGCTATATTTCATTGTCAGGTAGGAATTAACAACCTGATTAATATTATCTGTCTGCCATCTCAAGCTATTGGATAAACGCAAACCGAATTCGGTCGGTGTTTCGTAGACGAAGGGTCTTGTGTCGGTTCTTCCGGCCAACACTAAAAGCCGTTCGTACATTTCAACTGCAGTATCAGCCTGTATCAACTTCTTTACCCAACGGTTCAAGATGAAACGAAGGATAAACACCGCGACAATAACCAAAGAAGCTAACACGATAAGGTAAAGCCAAAGGATTGGAAATTTCGGCGGGGAGTACGAAGAACCAGGATTCGTTATGTTGCTCATGTCAGGGATGGTAACCATCCATGGCGGTAAAGAATCTTCCTCGGTAAATGCATAATTATTTTCTGTATTTTCTTCAACAGCAGCATCAGTGGAAGCTTCCCGAGTCGCTGGTGTGGATTCAAATTCGATCCAACCGATATTAGGAAAATACACTTCCACCCAGGCGTGGTAATTCGTTCCACGGATGAGATAATTACCGGTGGTCGGGTCATTCTCCCCTCGTAAATACCCGGTACAAAATCTAGCCGGCACATCCACAGCGCGCAACATCGTTGCCATTGCAGACGCGAAATGTGTGCAGTAACCTTTTTGTGAGCTGAATAGAAAATAATCTACGCCGTCACGATTTGAAGGTGGTGGGGTAACGTTCAGATCATAGGGAAATTTACTTAGGTATTTTTTAATGGCAATTGCTTTATCATACGGTGTAAGCGCATCTTTCGTTATTTGCTCAGCCAAATCCCGCACTCGTGTAGGATAAGCGGCCGGCAATTGCAGGTAGCGCCCCGTAATCCATAAAGGGTAAGTTTCACCCGCTTGCTTCAATTCCTCTGGGGTTGCGGTGATTACCTGGGCTTCTACATTGTATTTTTGATAGGGAACAACCAACTGAGAAGATACGATGGCGGCGATATCTACCGTACCTGAAGGAGTCAAACTACCGTTATCCGGGGAGAAAGTCTGGAGGCGAACCGCAATATCCACGGTGGACACTTCACCTTTTGTAAGTATGACATTAGTTTTGAGACGATTTTCCACTCGATATGAAATCTGTTCTGTTTGGGCATTTGTAGCCGGATATCCGGTTATATTCGTACCCGGTTCGTTGCGGTCGGTTTGAGTAGCACTCGTCCAACCACTGGATTGGTAGACATCATATCGGCGAACTGTCCAGTAGGTAGATTGAGGGCTGGTTATTATAAACTGTACCGCATCGCTGATATCGATTGGATCTTTAAACAGCAGGCTTTCTTTTTCGTGACTTTTTAATGTCGGCCACTTCGAGCTGATAGTAGAGAAAACGTTAAACCAGTCGTTGGATAAACTCCAGTTGCTCGTATCTATTTTCAAACTGATTTTGTCCAAAGGCGGTTCGGGAATTACGTAAGCCACACCGGTAACGGTGACCGCGACCAACAGCATTACAACCGCATATACCCATAAACTCCAGCGTACTTTTTTATCACGCCAGTTAATTAAACGAGTTCCTTTTTTTATCAGCTGGCAGCAAACGAGCAGCAGAATGGCGGGGAGAAAAAACAAAACAAAATAGTAGTATTTGTCATGTTGTAAATTGCTGACATTGGTAAAAAGCATAATCGAGCCGAGTACTACGGTCACCCATCCGTTTCGGTGTGTCCATAAATACCAGATAGAACTCACTCCTATAATCCAGGTAACGAAAAACAAAAACATCACAAAATATATCGGCGCATCGCTGGGACGGGCATTACTGATTGTCTGCCACCAGAGTTGAAAAGCCGAAAATTCCTGATTTGCCGTATAAATGATCACCGATTGCCAAACGGTTACTCCCATACCTAGGATAACCGTGACTAATATAACCCATTTTTTTAGGAACCTGAAGTTAGCTAATAAAACCCCGATAACTGTAGCAATCGCTAACGTAACGATTAGCATCGGTTCGGGGCGTACCCACCCGGCTTTTTCCACCGACCAGACTGCCACCCCCAGAGTTAAAAACGCCAAAACAAGACTAATTAGTAGCAGCAGATTCTCCGCGTTAAAACGGTGAAGCTGATTTTTTATACGATTTAATAGTTTCCCTAAATGTATCTTTTTCATGACTCTAAACACCCACCAGATGGAGATGAGAGGCTTTACTATCCAAAGCCCTGGTTAATTCATCACCTTTAAAAACGTGATAAACCTGAGCGCCGGTTAAAGCCAGTGTTCGGCCCAACTCACTCAACACGGGAGTGCCTTTCCAGCTGGCGACATCAAGTAAAATAACCACCACTGAATCGACACGGTTTCTGAGCTGGTGGATTGTTTCCAGTAAACCCGCACTGGTGGTCGTAGCTATGATAATTACCAATGGGTTATCGCGTAATTTGTTCAGGTTAGTAGTGACGGCGTCATTCAGGGTATACTTCCAATCGGTTTTCATTAATGCAAGCGTTTCCAGAATTTGCCATAACTGCGGTTCGCCTCTTTCAGGAACCACTAGACTGCGTTTTTGATCGGAGGCTATTAAACCGACTCTCATCCCGCCTTGTAAATAATTTTGTGCTACAGAGGCAGCAATCGTAATGGCTTGTTCATCGGTCGTCTCCAGCCCTCTACCGAAATGCGAATCTTCATTCATATCCAGTAAAATCCATCCGATTTTAGAGGCATTATACGAACGGTCTGCATCGAACATTTTTACCATCAATTTCCCGGTACGCAAAGTACTCTGCCAATGCATATGGTGCAGGCTATCGCCACTAATGAATTCCCGTATTCCCGAGGCATTAGGGCTGATGCGATTTATGGACTGAGAACCGCTGTTATAACCGAAATCGCTAAAGGAACTAAATTTAAAGTGGGGTAAATCAACCGTTTTCGGATAGATGAGTACCGGTTGTTTTTCACCTAGCTGGATCTGCTTGTTAAAAATACCTAAAGGATCGGTAGCGGTGACTGACACAGGACCTACATGGTACAAACCTCTTTGATCACATATGAAGTTAGTTTTCCATGTTTCTGAATTACGATCGGAAAGGCTGATTATGGCGGTGTCCTGGTGTCCAAGGTCGGTTTGATCCTGTAACTTCAACCAAAGACGTGGCATGTGACTATTGTTAGTAAGCGTAACTTCACGTTGAAATTCATCTCCAACCTGTAAGTGCTCCGGCGGAAAGGCTGAGTTTAAATTCAAACTACGCACGCTCAATACCGTCCAGAGGTAACTGAATACAAGCAATATGATAGAAAGATAAAACAACCGGATTAACAAGATAGAACCGAAAAGCAAACTAAACCCCAGCATTAGCATCAACAAAGCCAGGGCTAGATATTTCCTGATTTTCACATTCCCCCTCCGCCTCATCAGCCTGGTATTTTTATTCGCGATATTATAGTTTATCGGACCTTGGCACCGGGCACTGGCACGAGTTCAAGAATTTGGGTGACAATATCGCGCCCGCTCCGGTCGTGCGATGAATCAGTCACACGCGGGATGAGGCGGTGCGCCAAAACAGGGCTTGCCAGGGCTTTGATATCATCCGGCAATACAAAATCTCGACCTTGAATCAGGGCTCGTGCCTGCGCCGTCCTATATAGCGCCAGAGAGCCTCGGGGTGAAGCCCCAAGAAATATCAATGCATTATTCCGGGTTGCTCCAACTAGTCTGGCGATATATTCTTTTACCAGTTCGTCAACAAAGATATCTTTAACGGCATCTTGTAATAACTCCATTTCCGCGGAGGAAATTACCGGTTTGAGTTGCTCGATAGGGTGATGGTATTGCTGGTGGTTCATAATGGCAATTTCATCGGCGACCGATGGATAACCTATGTTGATACGTAGAATAAATCTATCAAGCTGGGTTTCCGGAAGTGGGAAAGTGCCTTCATACTCGATCGGGTTCTGTGTTGCTAATACGTGAAAAGGCGTAGGCATTTTATGGGTAATACCGTCGACGGTAATTTGATCTTCTTCCATGCACTCAAGTAAAGCAGATTGCACCTTGGGGGTCGCGCGATTAATTTCGTCCGCAAGAACAATTTGCGCCATAATGGGGCCTGACCGAAACTCGAAATCGCCTGATTTTTGGTTATAAAATGAAACGCCGGTGATATCGCTGGGTAGCATGTCGGGGGTGAATTGTATCCGTTTGAATGTGCAATCCAGTGATTTGGCGAGGCTGCGGGCAAGCATGGTTTTACCTACTCCCGGAGCATCTTCGATCAACAAATGCCCGCGGCTGATAAGGGCGATGACTGCCAGTTCGATCATTTCCGGTTTGCCGATGATGACCTGCTCAACATTTTCTACGATAGCTTTTGCCTTTTTTTGTGCCTCGCCGATTCCGTTTGTCATCTGACCCCCTCTCGTTAGCCCAATCCTGTGCGACTATTTTTCTAAACAACATTCTAACACAAACTTCTGTATATCGCTCAAAATAAATTGTCAATAAATATGCGCGTGCGAAAATCGCTTGCAAAACAAAACATAAAGTACTAGAATAGTCACCAATCAAAGGATATCGGGTGCGGTAATAATATAAAGGAGCGGAGATCATGGTTATCTTCACCGAAGACAAGAGCATCTATTTCCAAACCCTGGATACTGGCGGCGCCATCTGGGCGAATGCCTATCTTGTTACCTGCGCAGAGACGAATCAAAGCATTCTAATCGATGCTCCCGGAAAACCGGAACGTCTACTGGAACAGGTCATGAACAAGAATATAAAATACATCCTGATGACCCATAATCATTCCGACCATATCGGTGCACTCTCAAAACTCAAAGCCGAGTTACAAGTTCCGGTGGCAGGCCATTCCGCTGATGCTTCAAAGTATCCCGTAGCGCTTTCCATGGAATTAAACGATGGAGATAAACTGAGCTGCGGGAAAAACGAAATCAAGGTTTTCCATACCCCGGGACATACCGCCGGCAGTTTATGTTTCTTGGTCGGGAAACACTTGTTTGCCGGCGATACTCTCTTCCCAGGCGGACCTGGTTATACTTCTTCGCCGGAGGATTTCGAAGAGATTATCAGCTCGATCACCAGAAAATTGTTCAGCTTGCCCGATGATACGATCGTATATCCCGGGCACGGCGGCACAACCGTACTGGGTAAAGAAAAAGATGCGTACAAAGCTTTTTCTGCCCGCTCGCATTCATCAGGGTTATGCGGCGATGTGCTTTGGCTTAAAAGTTAAACAACGGAATCAGCGCCAGATTTGTTCTCGATGAAAAGTCTCAGCGTACTGGAAATCGGTTTTATCCGCCAGTGCCCTGTATCTTTCGCGCATTCTTTTTTCCATTTCTTCAACATCGAATTGACTGCGGTGACACTTAAGAGCAGCAATTTTCTGTTCGAAGGTTGCCGAGATATCTTCCTTATGGTTTACATCGGGCGAACCCCAAAGCCAAACCTCTTTAACTTTATGAGTCGCATATCCCTCAGCTGCCAGATCGGCAAATGCATGAATATCGCGGGCATATGGAAAAACAGCATCCAGTACAACCTGCCCGGTTATACGGTGGTCACGATGCCAGATGTAACGCCGGTAGGGGTCGCAGGTACATACGACTTCCGGTTTAAAAATACGAATTTGACGCACGAGCTCTTTGCGGAATTCAGTCGTATCTTCCAATCCCTGGTCCGGAAAGCGCAAGAAAACCACCTCCTGAACTCCCAATACCTTTGCAGCAGCTTGTTGTTCTTTCTCTCTGATCTTGGCTAAATCTTCGGGTTTGATATTAGGATCACTGGTTCCTTTATCACCGTTGGTGCAGATGGCGTAGACTACCTGTTTTCCTTCTTTCACCCACTTGGCGACTGTACCGGCAATACCAAATTCAGCGTCGTCCGGATGGGGGGCGATAATCAGCGCATAAACCGATTTGGTCTTTTTCAGGGTTGACTTCTCGTTCATTCTTACCTTCCGTTTCTCCACATAGTTAACTCTAGTCTATTACATGATAGGTTACAAAACAAAATAGTGTCACTTCCTTGCCTCAAAATTACGTTCTAACTGTTTGCATTCATCTGAAATAGCCGTGGATATACGGGGCCAACCATACCTAACGACGCTGTTTCTTATTGTTGCGGTTAATAATTTGCCGGGATTGACCAGAACTAGATTGATAGCTTCTGCTAATAAATCAGGAGTGTTATCCAGTATCAAGAAACCATTCTTTCCATTAATAATAATACTATCCATCGCACCGACCCGGTTAGCGACAACCGGAGTTCCGCAAGCTAATGCTTCGAGCGCAACCATACCGAAACTCTCCGAAAATGAGGGCATCACTAAGATATCCGCACTGTTATAATAATCGAGAAGTTCCTCTTGGGGAACGGCATTGTGGAATTCTGTTAGGTATTCTATCCCCAAATTGCGAGTTTGATCTTTCATTAACTCGATTTTACTGTGATCTTCTCTATCGCCGCCAACAATAAGAAGTCGCAGGTGTTTCGAATCTTTGAGCAGCGCGATGGCTTCCAATAAACGTTCTATGCCCTTAATTTTTTCCACCCTACCGACGAAGAGAACTAACTGTGCGTCCGCGGCCAGGTTTAATTTTTGACGGCAGAATTTCTTATCGAGCGTATGAAAAAGTTCTAGATCGACCCCGCAAGGAATAACGGCTATTTTCTGCGGGTTCACATTCAATCCGCCGGATAAGGTAAGTTTTTCACGAGGTGTGGTTGCGATAATCCGGTCGCATTTCTGTGCAACGTACCTCTCGGCAGATAATCTTGCTTCTGGTTCGTTTTCGTTTATCTTTAGAGCATTTTTAACAATACCGAGGGTATGGAACATGGTTAAATGGGGCACGTGCCATCGTTCCTGTAAAGTAACACCCAATCGGCCTGAAATATAGTAATGACTGAAAACGAGGTCGTAACGTAAATTATTAGTTTGGCAGAATCTTTCCAGGTTGAGGGTAAATTGCGGTATATTTTGGTACATCTTTTGTTTATCGGTTTCTTCGATGTTGCTATCGGAAACATGGATAACACGCATACCTGGAACGATGTTTACGATTTGAGGTTCGCTTCCTGGGTGCTGACGCGTGTAAATATCAATGGAGTGTCCCAATTTTACGAGGTTGAGAGCTAGATCTCGCACATAGACATTCATCCCGCCCGTATTTACACTGCCAGGTTGACCTAAAGGGCATGAATGAACCACCAAAAAAGCCAGTTGCATTATTTATTTACCCGATATCGATACGGCATTTCTGCAATCTTACCTCTTTGCCGCCAAGATGGAATTTATATGGCTCGCTGCCTTTTAGAAAATCAAACTTTATTTTGCCTCGCTCGATACCGTCTTTGATCAACAGCGCTTTAGAAAGAATGCCAACGCTCAAATAGCTGTAATCCCTTTCAAAACCGCTATTATACAAATAAATGACATCATTGTAATCGAAGGCGACCAGCGCTGCCACGGGTTTCTTATCCAGTTCCAAGATAAAAGCTCTCAATATTCCCATTTCGGCCATTTTCAAGATAATACTTTCGAAATACGTCTCCATCTCAGGGGTAAGAAAATCGGCTTTATCCTCACGGCTTTCGATGAACATTTTTAAAAATATGCCCAAAAAACCGGGCACTGTTTCCGGTGAAATGATAAACGTGGACGATATTGTCCCGGCGGCTTCAAGGCGTCTTAGTTTACGCCTCAGTTCGTGCCGTTGCTTGGTATCTAAAGATTCTAAATATTTCTCCCATGTGTCCGGTAATGCTACTTCCGGCGCTAGTTCATCCGGAGATACTGTAATTCTCCAGCCTAATTGTTTTGCTACCTCGACCAGATTTGTCATTATCGTAGAGTCTGGTCGTGTCACATGATTATCTAATACTTTAATCCCTTGATTTTTTAAATAATCCAGTAACACTATAAAGAATATATTTTCCTTGCCCGGCATGATTGGAAAATCGAAGTAGTCACAGACGTTTTCGCTACCGATAATGGAAGCTGTATTAATTTTTAACAGTAAAGGCGCAATACCGATAATTTGATCATCTTCGCGGATGACCAGGATCTGAGTTGTTTCCGCCGGAGCAAAACACTCTTGCCAAACTTGAAGCCAAGTAGGTAGTAAAAACAATGGCTCCCAGCGTATTTTTATAGCACTGTTTTGTCGATATTGCTCAACTTGTGAGAGACTCTCGGAAGTAACTGTATAGTTCATCTTTCTGTTTACAGTCTAGCATTTCATCTTCATTGCCGTAAACATATTCTGTTAAATTTACCTTGATCTGAAAAAGAAAAAGGGGAGAGCGATGGCTCTTCCCTTTTAAGAATCTTTACGTGTTCCAAGGGATCGGTTTATTTTTCCTCAATGGTAATTTTGATTATTTTATCGCCCTGGGTTATTATATTCAAAACGTCCAATCCATGGACGACTTGTCCGAAGACCGAGTGGTGATTATTGAGATGAGGTTGAGGGGCAAAACAGATAAAAAATTGACTGCTATTGGTGCCGGGACCGGCGTTAGCCATTGAGAGGCTACCCGTAATATGTGTGCGCTTGGAAAATTCGTCCGGGAACTGATAACCGGGTCCGCCGTGGCCGGTACCGGTTGGATCGCCTCCTTGAGCCATAAAATCGGCGATAACACGATGAAATATCGTGCCATCGTAAAATTCATCTCGCGATAAGCAAACAAAGTTGTTTACGGTTCTTGGCGCGTCAGATATAAACAAATCCAATACCATCGTGCCTTTATTCGTTTCAATGGAAGCAATATATTTTTTGTTTTTGTCAACAATCATGGCCGGAGCCGAGGTATAAGTTTTACGTTTTGGTATAGAATTTCCTAGACTCATGTTATTTCCTTATTCCCTATTTTTCTGCGATGGCAACACTGATGATATGCACGTCTACAGTTGGAGTAGACTGTTCTCCATTTAGGAATTTAACCGGGACATTTCCGATCTGTAACACTACATCCATACCGCTCGTTACCTTACCGAAAATAGTGTAGTTTTTTTGCAAGTTTCCGGTAAGATTAGCCAGGGTAATGAAAAATTGACTGCCGTTCGTATTGGCGCCAGAATTAGCCACGGCCAATATACCCCCAATATAGTCCCGCGTGGTGGGTAACTCATCGGCAAATGAATAACCGGGACCGCCCATACCGGTACCGGTTGGGTCGCCGGTTTGAATCACGAACCCTTTTAGTACGCGGTGAAATTTAATATTGTCAAAAAACCCGTCGCGAGCAAGAAAAACGAAGCTGTTTACAGCTAGCGGTGCTTCTTTGGGGAACAACTCCGTGATGATATCGCCGTAATTAGTCTTAATAGTTGCCGTATAAGTCTTATTCTGATCGATGGTCATCGGCGGGTAAGACGCATAGGTTTTCGGAGTGATTGTTTTCTTACCACAGGCAACTGATAGTAACGATAACGATAATATAATCGTTCCGAGTAACCACAATTTGCTAGTCTTCATGCTTTATAACTCCGATAAGTATTATTTATAGTATAGGTAGCAACATGATTTGAGTCAACGTCACGACTCAATACATTACATAATATCGATAGGAATCACGAAAAGGAAATATCAGAAGGTGGCTCTAAATCATTAGCTTGAGTGCAGAAGGTAAAACACTAAAAGTTGCCGGAGATTGACCCAGTAATTCGCCGTCCGCTTGCAGAGCAAGGCTGTTTTTGCAGGTGACTTTCACGTGCTTAACGCGTGTGATGGAAATTTTAGGATGAGTGAGATGCGTGCCCTTATATACTCTCGGCAGAGAATATAGCAAGTCAGGTTTGCTAACGTCACCGATCACTACGACATCAAATAAACCGTCAGTTGGGTCGGCATTGGGGGCAATAAACATGCTACCACCGCCGTATTTCCCAATACTCATAATCACTGTGCACACTTTTTTTTCTTCTTGTTTGCCATCGAGCTCTATGGACATTTCGTGATTGTGATAGGTGACTAATGTTGTGAGCATTCCCATGAGGTAAGATGGAAGGCTACCTAAAGATTTATATTTAATGGTTGTAGCTTTGACTATTTCTGCATCGAAACCGAGACCACCGAAGTTGGCAAATAATCGTTTTTGATCGTTGCCATGTTCTACCATACCCAGATCGACGTTATACTCATGGGGATGCATAAGTCTTTCACATGCCTGTACGTAATCTCGAGGCACGCCGATGGTCCGTATATAGTCGCCACCGGTGCCTGTGCCGATTATACCCATCGCTACATCACTAAGGCTGCCGGTGACGTAAAGTCCGTTTACGACCTCGTTAATTGTACCGTCACCACCGACAGAAACAATCAACTTGTATCCTTTACCTACCGCGTTTTTCACCAACTCGATGGCATGTCCGGGAGCTTCGGTAATATCATGTTCGAATTTTAAGCCGACCTGTTTCAAAATAGAGCGAATTTCCGGCCAGTATCGAGCAGTTTTCCCGGCGCCAGCCGCAGGGTTGACGATTAATCTGGCATACGTCAAATGTTTTCCTTCCTATTTGGGTATTTGAAGTATTATAACACAGAACACAATAACGGGCTCATTTACTGTAAAAGACCGATATTCGCCAGTCTCCTCGGAGAAAAATATATAAAACTTTCGTGGATACCACGTCAGTTAAGTGTGTAACGTCGTAATAATACATTGTTTGCTAAAAAAAGATGTACAGAAATTGAAGCTAATTTAAATTTATTTATAGGGGTTGTTGCAAAAGTGTTTTTGAATGTTGTACAATATGCGCCAATGGTTTCAGTTCAGGTTACCAACGACTTGTCCGGCCTGCAGTGCCAGCCTGATTATTCCAAGTGCTGGATGACCTCAACGAAAACCAAAAACAATTTATAGAGGAGTACATCCAGTGACCTATCAGGACAAACAGATTCAGTGCAGCGAATGCGGTAATAGTTTTACTTTTACCGCCCGGGAGCAAGAATTCTTCGCTTCCAAAGGTTACACCAACGAGCCCAAAAGATGCCTCAATTGCCGTCAATCACGCCGCAATACCCGTGGCAACGAAGGTGGAAGAGACGGTGCTCCCAGACAGATGTTCACCGCTGTTTGTGCGCAGTGTGGCAAGGAATGTCAAGTTCCTTTCCAGCCCAGACAGGGTAAACCCGTCTATTGCAGCGATTGTTACACCGCAGTCAAAGGTTCCAGATAAACTAGATTTTCTGCGTTTGTCATTATCTGCGGGATAAAATAGAAAACCAGCCAATGTGCTAGTTTCCATAAGTCGTGTTGTTGTAAAATGGCAGGGTAAATAGGCGTATAGAGTTGAAGATTATAATTTTCTGATGACGCCGATTACCCTGCCTTGTATTTCTACATTCTCAGTGGGCTGGAAGATCGGTTTCATCGATTGATTTGCAGGTTGTAATTTCACGGTATCTCGGTCGTAATAGATACGTTTTAAAGTAACTTCCCGACGGTCTTTCAGCCAAACGGCAACCATTTCACCCGGCTCGGCGGTATGTGTAGGTTCCATCAAAACGATATCTCCGTCGTCAATCAATGCATCAACCATCGATTGTCCTTTAACTTTCAGCGCAAAAACCTGCCGATTTCCGGTGATGTCCAAAGGTAATTCCAGATTATCTAATTCTTGTTTATGCCAGTTATCGGAATCGGGAACTGGTATAGGTTCGCCGGCTGCAATCATACCTAAAACCGGAACACTAACTATGTTATGTCTCTCATTTGACCTAACAATAGTATCCGTGAGACGGATGCTGCGGAAAATTTCCGGATCCCGCTGAATACGGCCTTCACGTTGTAAAACATCCAGGTGATGCTGTACTACAGCAGTGGAACTAATATCACAACCCTTCAGAATATCTCGTACCGTTGGGGCATAATCGTGTTCGTTAAAAAAAGAACGAATAAACTGCATGATGTTCTCACGGGTTTGGTTTCGAGTAATCTGTCTCATTCTAACTCCGAACGATTGTTCTATTAGACACAATTTAACACTTATCGGGTTTATTGTCAATACTCTTCCGGTTGCACAAACCTATCATGAGCTATATAATGTTCACTTAAGATTATAACAAGTCGTATTATATCGAGGTACAGAGTTGAAATCTGCCCTTGAAGGCATTACTGCCTTGGATTTATCACGTTATACAGCCGGCTCTTATGCGGCTTTATTGCTGGCTGAACAGGGTGTCAATTGCATCAAAATCGAGCCGAAGCCAAATGGCAAGCAACATCGGCAGTCTGAGTTTGCCCTCTTTAATCGCAGTAAAAAAAGCCTGGTTTTGGATCTGGAACAAACGGCCGGTGTTGAGACTCTGGAACACATGGTACGACAAACAGATGTTCTAATCGAGGATTTCAACCCCGCTAAAGTGCGCGAATTAAAAATAGGGTATAAACATCTATCTAAAATCAATCCGGGATTGATATATTGTTCCATTACATCTTTCGGTGAAAGAGGACCTTTGAAAAACAAAAAAGGGGGCGACGGTGTCGTGGCAGCTTTTGCCGGCTCGATGCGCAACCAGGGTGGGTTGAATTGGCCGCCGGTGTTTGTTTTTCTACCATTGGGTAGTTATTCGGCTGCGATGCTGGCAGCTTATGGGGTCTCTTTGGCTTTATATGCTAGAGAGTTCACACACCGGTCGCAAAAAGTCGATACCTCATTATTGGCCGGAGAGATAGCCATGGAAGCAGGAGCTTTTATTGCTGCACCGATAATAGCGCCGGTAAATATCAAACAAAATATACAACAAGGCGTATTACCCGGTTATCGCCTCTACCAGTGTAAAGATAGCAAATGGATCATGTTAGCCTGCGGTAATTCCACGTTCTGGAACAAATGCTGCATGGCCCTTAATCGTGTAGACTTGATTTCCGATCTACGTTTTGAGGGGATGCCCTGGGCATTAAAAAGCCTGGATGCGCGAAAAATTTTGACCAATATTCTTACGGACATATTTTGTTCGCGTGAAAGCGCTTACTGGCTGGATTTGCTGTTAAAAAACGATGTCCCTTGCGCGCCAGTCAACTTAAGGGAAGAGTTCATTGAAGATCCACAGGTTAAACAGAACGGCATGATCATCGATATTGATGACTATTACCTGGGTAAAATGAAACAGATGGGCATCCCCATAACCTTAACCGATTATCCTCCGCAGGTAAAATCCCCGGCACCGAGATACGGTCAACACTCCAACGAAGTATTACAAGCCTTTGGTTTTCAAAAACGGGAAATTACCGGCTTAAAAAAGAAGGGTGTTATTTTGTGAAACATGTATTAGAAAATATCAAAGTAGTCGAATTAGGGGGTTATATAGTGGGATCTTTTTGCGCCACTTTGCTGGCCGATATGGGCGCGGATGTGGTAAAGGTAGAAACCCCCAGTGGAGACGGCTTGCGCGGGCAAATGGGCGCTTTTCAGGGATATAACCGGGGTAAACGGGGGATAGTAGTCGATCCTCGTCGTCAGGAAGGTAAATTGATTCTGCGTAAGCTGTTAACGAATGCGGATGTGTTGGTGCAGAACTTACGTCAGGGAGTGGCCTCGCAAATGGAAGTAGACTATCGCACCGTGACGAAATATAATCCCCGCATAGTATATTTGGCAATGCCCGGCTACGGCCAAACGGGCCCGTATGTAAATAGACCGGCATTCGATCCATTATTGCAAGCGATGAGCGGAGCAATGGCTGACCAGGGAGGTAAAGATAGTCCTCCTGTATATCTACGCGCGGCTATTTCAGATTTTTCAGGTGCTATGCTTGGAGCATTCGGTATCGCCTCAGCACTCTATACTCGAGTCAAAACGGGGAAAGGGCAATTCATTGCGAGTTCGTTACTTAACGCCTCCATTGCCATACAAGCCGGCGAATTTGTCGATTACGAGGATAAAATTGAAAAATTTCGCATGGGCTCTTTTGGGAGAAATCCTATTAATAGATTATATAAAACAAAAAACAATTGGATTTTTGTCGGTTGCGTTTTTGAAAGACATTGGCCGGCATTATGCGCTGCGACAGGTCAGGAGAACCTGTTAAAAAACAGTTGTTTTAAATCATTCTCATCGCGACGTAAATATGCGCTAACACTATCGGAAATTTTGGGTGATTTGTTTAAAACCGAGACCACGGGTTACTGGGTGAAGAAACTGGAAAATGCCGGTGTTCCCTGTTCACGGGTAAACCGTTTCCGCGATATGATGGGCAACAAACAACTTCTCGCGAATAATTTGGTGGCGGTACATGCGAATAGGGAGTTGGGGTTGGTAAAACAACGTGGTATGGTCGTAAACCTCTCGGACACCCCGGGAGTGATGCAACGCGGTGCGCCAGAAATGGGCGAACACACCGATGAAGTATTGCGCGAAGTGGGTTACACTGCAGCTGAGATAGAAACTCTGAGGAATAACCAAGTGATAAAATAGCCAATATCAATCAATGAGAATTTATCCACTATATCTACTTACTTGCTTCCCATTCTTTGCCTGCTCGGGGATTATGTTTACATAATGGAGCATCCGGCGGAAGGTTACGCTCGAAAGCCGGTGCATAGCAATTAATGTTACAGCATTCACAGGGTACCACATCTTTAAACCGATTTTCTCTTACTTTTATTGGCCAATAGGGGTCGGTGATCAATTGCCGGCCGATGGCAACCATATCTGCCTGCCCCTTTTCCAATATCGACTCCGCAACTTCGGGAGTGTTGATTTTACCCACGGCTATCACCGGTATATTGACTGCTTTTTTTATCGGCTCAGCCAGATAGACAAAAGTCCCCATTCGATATCGTTTCGTCGGCGAAATAGGGGTCGGTCCCCATCCGGCAGTAGAAATATCCAACAAGTCAACACCGACTTTTTCCAATTCTTGGGCGTAGATTAAAGACTCAGGATGCACCTTGCCGTTTATTTCCATGACACCCAGGCGGAACATGATCGGGAAATCTGGTCCCACGAAAGCGCGGGTAGTTCTGACGATATCCAGACCGAATTTCATTCTACCTTCCGGGCTGCCGCCGAATTGATCAGTTCGCTGATTTGTAGTTGCATTGGCAAATTGAGCGAGTAAATAAGTATGAGCGCCGTGAATTTCGATGCTATCGAATCCGGCATCACGCGCAACTCGGGCGCCTTTAGCAAAACGGTAAATGATCGAATCGATCTCAATCAAGGTTAACGCTCGCATATCCTCACGAGCAGAAGGTGCCACCCTCTCGCCGGCATTGGGATACATTTCTTTGCTGGAAACCTGGGTGCCTTTTCCCTGTGGATAACGGTTGTTTTGCCACAACTGCACAGAGACTTTTCCACCGGCGGCATGCACATCACCGGTAAAAACTCGCAATCTTTTGATGAAATCGTTCATACCCGCGGTGCCGCCCCACAGGTCTTCGCAGGCAAAATTATCGATCGAGGTATCACCGGTAAGAATCAATCCGGCACCCCCTCGGGCGCGCTCACTAAAAAAGGCACGTGCCCGACGGCTGTTCATTCCCAGGTTTAACTGGATTGCAGGATAGACGATACGGTTTGGTACTATCATACTGCGGATTGTAATCGGTTCAAATAACTTCATGATCGATATCCTTTCACATTTGTGATTACAGACAATACTACTTGTTAGAAGATGGGAACGTCAAATCGTAAAAAGGTTTGACTTGCATAAAAATTTGATGTATTGTTTTGACAATCCTGATGTTCGAATATCTCATCAAAATTGATTATATTTATAACTGGGGTATTGCAATTGGCGCGTGTAGAACTATCCTCTAAAAAACTGCATAGCGAATTCATCAAAAAAGTAGCGGAAATCAGTGGGCAAAACATTTATCAGTGTTATCAGTGTGGTAAGTGTTCGGCCGGTTGCCCAATGTGCTTTGCGATGGATGTACTGCCTAACCAGATAATCCGGCTGGCGCAATTAGGTTTGGAAGATGAAATCGCTTCTTCAAAAACGATCTGGCTTTGCGCTTCTTGCTTAACCTGTGATGCGCGCTGCCCTAAGGGAGTCGACCTGTCCAGAATCATGGAAGCGATGCGCCTATTAACGTTAAGAATAAATAAAAACCACATTGAACCTTCCAAAATGAGTACAGAAACCCTGGCTGAATTACCGGCTATTGCCTTGGTTAGTAGTTTCAGAAAACTCACGAGTTGATATGGAATTAAGCTATTATCCCGGTTGTACTATCAAAACGCGGGCGCGTAACTTTGAAGATTCTGCCATGGCTGTACTTCACGAATTGGGCGTAAACATGGTGGAATTGCCCCGTTGGAATTGCTGCGGCACCGTCTACTCTCTGGCAGACGACGATCTGGTACACCACATTGCATCAGTACGTAATTTGATGCATGTCCGGAAGCAGGGACACGAAAAAGTAGTTACCCTCTGTGCCTTCTGCTATAACACACTCCACCGTGCCAACGATATTATGAGGGATAACGCTGAAAAACGCTTTGCCATCAATAGTTTTATGGATGAAGAAGCTGCATACGAAGGGCAGGTGTCGGTCTCTCACTTGTTACAGGTTTTGCGGGACGACATCGGACTGGAGAAAATATCCGCCAAGGTTCAAAAACCTCTGGATGGTCTAAAAATAGCTTCATATTATGGCTGCACTTTATTACGGCCTAAGTCTGCCGCTATCGATAACCCGGAGAATCCTACCATTTTACAGAGCTTGGTGAAGGCATTGGGTGGGACACCAATTGAATTTCCGTTTGCCACCGAATGTTGCGGTTCGTTTCAGGTAGTGGACAACCGGGATTTCGTCAACGAACGAGCCTACGAAATCATAAATTCCGCAGTAAAAAACGGTGCCGAAGCTATAATTGTAAGCTGCCCGCTTTGCGAATTCAACCTCCGACAGGCGCAGGTTAAATTAAAACAAAAATACACAGATTTTAAAGGTTTGCCAATATTGTATTTCACTCAGATTATGGCTTTGTCTTTCGGTTTGGATATCAAAATAAACGACTTTGAACTTAATTCAACAGAAACCCAGGAATGGTTAAAGAAAGAGAAGCTGGTTGTATAAACTAATGCAGAATATAGAAACAGCACATGCCCAAAAGGCTTTGGTGATAGGGGGCGGCATTGCGGGAATCCAGGCGGCTCTGGATATTGCCGATGCCGGGTACCAGGTCGTGCTCGTTGAACGTACTCCCAGTATCGGCGGACATATGATTCAATACGCCGAAGTATTTCCTACACTCGATTGTCCGCAGTGTATTATGACTCCCAAAATGGTCGAGGTTTCCCAACATCCCAATATTAAGCTCTTGACGTACGCAGAGGTAAAAAATGTCAGCGGTAAAGCCGGTCATTTTAAGATAGAAATCCTGCAAAAGTCACGCCGGGTAGACCACACAAAATGCACTGGTTGCGGGGCTTGCTGGCAAAAATGCCCGGGCAAAGCTGATTCCGAATATAACGCCGGTGTTTCGGAAAGAACTGCTATTTACATTCCATTCCCGCAAGCAGTACCTGCAAAGCCGGTTATTGATACCAAACATTGCCGCTATATTCATTATCAAATATTCATGGCGAACAAAACAGAGGGCAAGAAACCGCCGGAATGCCGGATCTGTGAGAAAATTTGCCCTGTAAATGCCATAGATTGGGAGCAGCAAGATACAATAGTTACGGAAGAGGTGGGGGCGATTGTAGTCGCTACCGGTTTTGATTTAATGCCCTTGAATCAAATACCCGGATACGGTATCGATCCCGATATTATTAATGGGATACAATTCGAGAGGTTACTGTCACCGGGCGGTCCGACGGCAGGCGTTGTCAAGCGGCTATCGGATGGGAAAATTCCGCGGGAAGTGGTATTTATTTCCTGTTGCGGTTCACGAGACCCCGAACATGGTGTGGCCTACTGTTCGCGGGTTTGCTGCATGTATCTCGCCAAACAGGCTATGCTTTACAAGAACGCAGTGCCGGATGGACAGGCTTACGTGTTTTACATCGATACCCGTACTACCGGCAAAGGGTATGAAGAATTCCTCCAGCGAGGGATTGAAGAAGGTACTCTATACCTCCGGGGAAAAGTCTCCAGAGTCTACCGCGATAGGGACAAATTAAAAGTAATCGGAGTTGATACACTCTCAAGCCGCAAAGTGGAGATAAGTTGCGACATGGTTGTGCTTGCCATGGCGATATTACCTTCAAACGGGAACGGTAAGCTATTCTCTTTATTAGGCATAGAGACGGATATCGATGGTTTTGTAACTGAGAGTCACCATAAATTCCACCCAATGGAGACAGCGGTCGATGGTATTTTTGTCGCCGGGGTCGCTCAGGGTCCGAAAGATATTCCAGATTCAGTAGCGCAAGGTAGCGGAGCCGCAGGAAAAGTTTTGGCGCTATTCTCACGGGCGCGATTGAAACCGCAGGAGCCGGTGAAAGTCTGATGGTAAAACAACTCGAAAGAATCGGAGTTTTCGTCTGTCACTGCGGGCTCAATATTGCCGGCACAGTGGATGTGAAACGAGTTGTCTATGAGCTCAGCCGCTATCCGGGCGTAGTATATGCCACCGATTATATGTATATGTGCAGTGATCCCGGACAGGATTTAATGAGAAAAGCGATACGTGAACATCACCTCACCGGTATCATCAATGCCAATTGCTCACCCTCGCTACATGAGCGTACTTTTAGAAAAGCGGTAGCTGCGGAGGGCCTTAATCCCTACAGAGAAGAAGTGGCCAATATCCGGGAGCAGTGCAGTTGGCCGCATGCCCAGGATAAAGAAACCGCCACCAGGAAAGCCATCGCAATTATCAAGACCGCAGTCGAGCGTTTAAGACTCAACCTGATGTTGACACCGCTGGTAATCCCGATGACAAAACGAGTTCTGGTCATCGGAGGGGGGATCGCCGGTTTGCAAGCATCTCTGGATGTGGCGGATAGCGGTTACAATGTAGTTTTGGTGGAAAAAGAAAATCGATTGGGCGGGCATGTCAAAGAATTATTTACTACTTTCCCCTCATTACAAAGCCCGGAAAAATATTTGAGCGCGATGATAAATATAGTTCAAGCGCATCCCAACATTAAGGTTGTTTTGAATACCGAAGTGGAAGCTGTCAGTGGTTACGTCGGCAGTTTTAACGTGAAGATCACCGGGGACATCGCGGAATTGGTGGGTGCAATTATTGTAGCGACCGGATATGAACTATTACCCCGTGTCAAAACCCCCCACTTCCCAACTGATCCGGATGTTATTGATGGACTGGAGTACGAACAAATAATACGGCAACAAAAAGACAACGTAATCCGCCGTCCTTCAGATGGCAAGGTTCCTCAAGATATCGTTTTTATACAATGTGCCGGTTCGCGTGACCCGGAGCATGGTGTGCCGTACTGTTCCAGGATTTGTTGTATGTATACCGCCAAACAGGTGATGCAGTACCACAGGACCGTGCCCAATGGGCAGGCATATGTCTGCTACATGGATATAAGGTCTGATGCCAAGGGATTCGAAGAATTTGTACAAACAGTCATGAGCGAGAAAGGCGTGCTTTATATCCGGGGAAATGTATCGCGGATATTTCGTGACGGTGAACAAATCAAGGTGTGGACGGTAGATACGTTAGCGGATAAAAGCATCGAAATAGCAGCAGATATGGTTGTGCTGGCAGTTGCCATGGTACCGCACGCTGGAATTCGAGAATTAGCCAGAAAACTTAATATCGGTCTGGATGAGATTGGCTTTCTTACCGAGGCGCACATAAAGCTGCGACCCGTAGAAAGTCTCACTGCCGGGCTTTATTTGGCCGGCACGGCTCAATGGCCGCGTGATATTCCAGATACTATTGCTTCTGCAAGTGCTGCTGCGAGCAAAGTAATTTCCTTGTTCTCTCGCCCGGAATTGACTCATGAGCCGGTGGTGGCTCAAGTTGACGATGAAATATGCAGCGGTTGCGGTGTTTGTGTCGGGATCTGTGCCTATAAAGCCATTACGCTGGACGAAAAACGTAAGGTTGCAGTGGTGAATGAAGCTCTTTGTGAAGGCTGCGGGGCTTGCGCGGCAACTTGCCCTTCTAAGGCTATGCAACACAAAAACTGGACTCATCGCCAGATGCTGACGATGATCGATGTAGCGGGCGCCGGCTACGGCAAATAAGGAGGTGTAAATGAGCACGACGGAAATTAAAACAAAATTAATACCGATATATGTCATGGGGAAGCGATACAAGGTGCCAGAAACACTCACTATCATGAAGGCTATGGAATATGCCGGATATAAGTTTATACGTGGTTGTGGCTGCCGCGGAGGGATTTGTGGAGCCTGTGCCACGGTATACCGCAAAACCGGCGATTATAAACTATTATCGGGGCTTGCGTGTCAGACCGTTGTCGAACCGAATATGTACTTGACGCAGATACCGTTCTACCCGGCTAATCGCGCGGTATATGATTTTAATGAAATCGAGCCGGTGCCGGAAGAAATTTTTAAGCTATATCCTGAAATATTCCGTTGTGTTGCCTGTAATGCTTGTACCAAAGTCTGTCCCATGGAAGTGGACATGATGGATGTCATTGCAAATTTAAAACGAGGCAATATTGCCCGAGCGGCGGAACTTTCTTTTAGTTGCATTCAATGCGGACTTTGCACCAGCCGTTGCATGGGAGAACTACCGCAGTATCATATCGCCCAATTATCAAGAAGGATCTACGGCAGTTTAATTTCACCGCGAGCCAAACATTTGCAAGAGGCGGTAAAAGTCATTGCGTCCGGGAAATACGAAGAATGCGTGCGTTCTTTGATGGCAATGGATGAAAATGAATTACGAAAAACATATCAATCGAGGGAAATGGAGCCGGAAATGACCGGTGAAAAGTGGGTCCCGGAAAACAAAAAGTACCTATGAGGAGCTTACGATGTCATATACACCGGAACTAAAAGTGCTTATTCAAAACGTAGAAATGACCCGTTCAGCACGGGTGGCATTGAAAAAAAACGGTGGTGAATTCCCGATGATGTCGTTACCGGAAAGAGAAGCAATGTTGCGATATCATCCTGATTATAAAGAAGAAGGACGTCGGGCGTTAGCGGTCGGACCGAGTAAAGGTTACCGGGTAGCTCACGAATTTGCAGACATTTTAGAAGCCTGGAGCAGGGTAGACCCGAGCAAAGTTGACATAACTAATATAGACATGGCAACAGATGTTTTGATCATCGGGGCTGGCGGTGCGGGAACATCTGCAGCACTATTAGCTACAGAGAACGGTGCACAAGTTATCATTGCTACTAAATTACGACACGGTGATGCTAATACGATGATGGCAGAAGGGGGCATACAGGCAGCTACCAAAATAAAGAAGGATTCGCCGTATTATCATTATCTTGATGCCATGGGCGGAGGACATTTTAAAGGTGATCCGGATCTGATTTACGAACTTGTTACCAAAGCTCCGGACGTCATCCGTTGGTTGGAAGAGATGGGCATGATGTTCGATAAGTTTCCGGACGGTACGATGAAAAGTATTCATGGTGGCGGCACCAGTCGCAAACGGATGTTATCTGCCGGCGATATCACCGGCGCCGAAATTATGCGTACGATACGCGACGAAGCACGTAATCATGAAAACATATCGGTCATCGAATTTTCGCCGGTTATCGAATTACTGCTAGATGAAAGTGGCAATTGCGCCGGGGCGTTACTTTATAACTTGGAAACCGAAGAATACTTTATTATCCGGGCAAAGGCGGTCATCCTGGCCACCGGAGGCTGTGGACGGTTGCATGTACAAGGCTTCATGACGACGAATCATTACGGCGCCACCGCTGACGGTTTGGTGCTGGGATACAGGGCTGGCGTGCCATTACATTTACTCCATACCGTGCAATATCATCCTACGGGTGCCGTGTATCCGGAACAAGCCGAGGGACTGTTGATTACCGAAAAATTCCGCGGTGCCGGAGCAAACCTGGTCAACATTAAAGGCGAACAGTTTGTTAACGAGAGAGAACCTCGTGACATCGAATCTTCTTGTTGTATACGCGAGTGTTTGGAACGCGGTTTGGGTGTATCTACTCCAACCGGTAGATTGGGAGTTTGGTTAGATTCTCCGATGATCGACATGCTTTCCGGAGAAGGAACAGTGCAGCAAAATTTTCCGGGCAAGTACATTCTATTCAAACGTTACGGCATCGATATCTCCAAAGAACCGATGTTGATTTATCCAACTTTACATTATCAGAACGGTGGGTTGAGAATCGATGCCCGTTGCCGGACCAATATCCCGGGACTTTACGCGGCAGGAGAGGTTACCGGCGGGGTTCACGGTGAGAACCGGTTGATGGGTAATTCGTTGCTGGATATCCTGGTTTTCGGCAGAATCGCCGGTCGAGAAGCAGCTGCTTACTCTCATCAGGTGAAAACGGAAAATAACCTTTCGTTAAATCATGTTAAGGCATTCCATCGGGAGCTTGAAAAAGCCGGTATACCTAAAGAACGCGTATCCCCGATGTTGTTACCGGATTACACAGACCCGGAAGTGCGAAAGCGTCAGTTGACCAGCACCTACCTCGGAACTTTGCGATAAACTACGGCGTGCTTGACGACATCTGCGCAATTTCCTGGTTGGCGGTCGCAATCAGAGCCTGATCCTTGCTCAAACCGATAAACTTTTGGAAATCTGCGATTGCCTCAGTAGTTTTGTCAAGAGCTTTATAAATGTAAGCCCGTTGAAAGTATGCTTGAGCCATGGAAGGATTCAATTCAATTGCCTCCGTGCAATCACCGATTGCTTTGGAAAAGTCTTTAAGTTGCATGTATGAATAAGCTCGATTGACATATGCCTCGGGTTTATTTTTACCCAATTCAATGGCTTTGTCACTATCTACAATTGCCAGGTCGTATTGACCGGTGGAATTATAGGCAAAAGCCCGGTTAATATAGGCGAGCGATAATTTGGGATCCAATTCGATAGCTTTCGTACAATCGGCGATTACTTCATCGTATTTTTTTAAAGAAGTATAGGCAGCGGCGCGATTGACGTATAATTTTGCTAAGTTTGGTTCAACCGCAATTGCTTCGGTATAATTGTCAATCGCCAATTGATATTCACCCCGAAGAGATTGTTTATATGCCTGAGCAAAATACCATTCAGCGCTACCCTGAGGTGGTGCAGAGCAGCCTGCAACACTGACACCAATTATCGTCAGCAGCAAAAGGGAGATGAAAAACGGTAACCGATTCATAGAACTCCTGGGAAAATATCAAGTCACCCGACCACTAGACAACATAACACTACTAATAATCAGTGTCAATACAGTCGATATTAGAACGCCTGGTTCATCTCTAAATCGTAATTCGTATAAATATTATTTTTTATCTTTACGTTTATTTTCTTTCTAATTCATACAGCAGTGTAATCACGGATTGAACAAGTAGGGAACAACTATCTATCCATTTGCCCGAATCACGGTATTCTTTAACGGCAACCGAATTTGAAAAATCGATGCCGACCAATTCTTTGCAGATGAGGTCGCCATACTTACTCTGGAATTTTTGAACAACTGTAGCAGCTTCTTGGCGGGCTGTATCTTTGGCTTTTTGTGCCAACTCATTATTTTTTAATCGAGTCCGATGTTTTAATCCCAGATAAATCGTCGCCCCTGAGAGTGCCCCGCAGACTGCATCTCTTTGTGATGATATACCGCCGTTGAAAGCAGTCGCTGCCCATAACAGTTCTTCGCTACCGAGGCTGGTTGTTTCCCACATAACTTGCAGGACCGTCGGACCTCAGTGATTGCCTTTATGCATCAATACGTTTGCCCGGGCATTAGCTTCCGCTAGGGTGTACTTTAAGGATTTTGTCATTTTATGTTCCTATTTTTAATTTAAAAATACGTGCGGCGTTGCCACCAAGAATAGCATCGACTTCAGCCTGGCTAAATACAATATCGTCTTTGCCTTTGACGGTTAAACCTTTGATGATATCGATCCATTTCTTGTTATCGATCAGCGGTTCATAAACCGGGCCGTCGGTAGAAAAGAGTACCTGTTCGTGCCCCATGATATCCAGTATACTGCGTAAGGTTTTTCTGAATAGCTCCGGTTTTGCCGCTGCCATAAGCTGCCACATCGCCATATCCCCGGAGAGATTAGCTTTATACTGCCCAATCGCCGCCCATTCCTGCCACCACATGTGCCCCATGTGCGCGGCAATTATTTGCAGATTGGGAAAATCCAATGCGACATCGTCCAAGTGTAAAGGATGCGTATATTTTGCCCTCGCTCGAGCTAGTAGGCCGCAGTGGGTGAGCAATGGTACCCCGAATTCGTTAGCTACTTCAAGCATCGCGTAGGCGTCCCTTGAGTTAGGGTAGAAACCGTTATCCGGATGCCATTTGAGCCCGTTCATTTTGAACTGACCGAGGCAGACTCTTAAAAGCGCAGGCGCGTCAGGACGTCGTGGATCGATGCCTGCCATGGATAATAATTTACCGGGATGTCTGGCTGCGGCTTTGGCGCAATATTCGTTTGCCTGTAGGATCCTTTCATTAGAAGCGCCCATGTCATAATTGTCCATCATTAAGATTACGGTAACATCGATCCCATTGGTATCCATACGTTTAACCAGCTTGTCGCAATTCAAGTCATCCATATAATCTCGAAGAGTAGGGTAAATTTCATCTACAGTTCGTTTTACTCCATTACGTTCGGCATCTTCAAGTAATCCGGCAGTAATCTGTCGTCCGGCTTTTTCGTCAGTGGGCAATTTCCACCAGTGATAATGCACATCGATAATCATATCTGCACTTCCTTTTTATATGTCGGCACAAACTAGAGTTTACAGTCGGGGTAATGGGATGTCAATTTGCCGATAAATACCGGCGATGTTATGATGCAAGATAATTCATTTCAAAGAAAGGTGAACTCTAAGTTGGTAATTGATAAAACTGATGCAAATAAAACGGAAGATATAAAAGACAAACTAAAAGCCGCTATTTTATCCGGTCTCAAAAAGGGTTGGAAAAACTTCTTGTGGATGGTCAAAATTACGTTACCCATTTCCCTTATAGTTGCCCTGCTTAAGTGGACAGGATGGCTCTACAAGGTAGATTTTATCCTGGACCCGGTTATGAGATTGCTCCAGCTACCAAGTGAGGCAGTTTTCCCTATCCTCAGCGGCATGTTTATCAATATTTATGCCGTCATCGCTATTCTGACAGTAGTGCCGTTCAGTCCCGGTCAAATGATTATGATTGCCGTCTTCACGCTCATCGCTCACAATATTATTACCGAAGCAATCATTCAACATAACTCCGGCATGAATGCCTTAAAAATTACAGCTATACGTATCGGGGTAGCAATCATCACCGTGCTGGCTATTTCACCTTTTATGGGAGATACAAAACAGAGCGTGACCACAACCGGCATTAATGTAACCCAGGTATCGTTTCTAAACGCTATGGCTATATGGGCAACGGATACAGGCTGGTTGTTACTGAAAATACTGGGTATAATTATGTCTATCCTTATTGTGCTGGAATGTCTGGCGAAATTATCATGGGATAAATACCTCTATCGCGCTTTTCAACCTTTTATGAAATTTCTAGGATTGAGCGACCGCAGTGTTATTCTGTGGGTGACCGCTGTTCTCTTTGGATTGATGTACGGCAGTGCCGTGATATTGGAAAAAGCAAGAGAGGGCAATTTGACCCGTTCAGAACTGGAAAGACTACATATTTCTATTGGCATAAATCACAGCATGGTAGAAGATCCTGCTTTGTATATGGCGATGGGCTTAAATGGATTTTGGCTATATCTGCCTAAATTGATAATGGCAATTATTTGCGCGCAGGGATATCGGTTAGTGGAATTTATAAAGTTAAGACAGCCTCCGGGAAGGCAGCCGTCTTAACTTTAAGTTGCTTCGCGGTGCCGGGTCGGAGCTTCGGACCCGGCGATGTTAGACAAAGCATAACTCATCGTGTATAGATGGTGATATAAACCGCCCTTTTCCAATAGTTCCTCATGATTGCCCATCTCCGCAATCTTGCCTGCATCCATAACCACCACGCGGTTTGCATCCTGAATCGTGGATAAACGGTGCGCGATAATTAGCGACGTGCGTCCCACGAGTAATTTCTTTAATGCCTTTTGAATAAGAATTTCTGTCTGCGTATCGATGTTAGCTGTGGCCTCATCCAAGATCAAGATTTTAGGGTCGGAGAGAATCGCTCTTGCAAAGCTGATCAATTGTCTCTGCCCCACGCTTAAGTTACTGCCACGCTCGTGCAGCACGGTATCATAGCCTTTTTCTAAACGCATTACAAAATCGTGGGCACCGACAGCTTGCGCAGCTTCGATCATTTCAGCCTCGGTGGCATTTTCTCTACCATAAAAAATATTCTCTCTGATTGTGGCAGAGAACAGGAATGGTTCTTGCAAGACCATACCGATTTGCCGTCTTAAAGATTCCTGGGTCACTTTGCGGACATCATGGCCATCAATGGAGATACTGCCGGAACTGATTTCATAAAAGCGCGGTACCAGCGAGACAAAGGTACTTTTTCCTGCTCCGGTAGAACCCACGAAAGCAATCGTTTCTCCGGGTTTAATATCCAGATTTACATCCTTAAGCACATCGACACCGGGGAGATAATGGAAAGATACGTGATCGAATTTGATTTCTCCTTCAACCGGCGGTAAAAACTGCGCATCGGGAGCATCTACAATATCTGCCTTTGTGTCTAAGACTTCGAAAATGCGTACTCCGCCCGCAGTTGCGCGTTGCAGGTTCGTATATTGTAAACTCAAACTGCGTATCGGATCGATAAATCTTTGTACATACAACACAAAAGCTATTAATTGACCGAGCGTAAGTTGACCGCTGATCGCTTGGGCACCACCGAATATCACCAATAACATGATCGCCGCACCGCTGATGATTTCAACAATGCCCTGTAAGCCTGAGGCCAGCTTAGTCGCTCCCATATTAGCGTCAAGATTAGACTCATTCATGTTATCAAAGCGCTGGAAATTTATACTTTCACGGGAAAGAGCCTGAATAACTCTGGCGCCGGATATATTTTCTTGCAGGCTGGAGTTGACGTTGGAAATAGCCTGTCGAACTCTCACAAAGGCGTTTTTGGAATACATTGTATAAAAAACCAGCACGATAGTTAAAGCGGGGATCATTGTAAGGCTTAGTAGTGTAAGTTGTACGTTCATTGTGAAAAGTATCACGATGATAAGCCCGAGATTCAAGAAATCGGATAGAATTTCCGTGACGCCGGTGGTGATAACGTCCTGAAGAGCGGCTACGTCGTTCTGAATACGTGACATGATGCGGCCAACTTCATTTTTATCGAAGAAACCTAAAGATAATTTTTGAACATGAGAGAACATTTGCTTACGTATCGTAAACAAAATCCCACGCCCGATCTGGGCGAGTGTATACTGCTGGAACCACGAAGCGCCCCAGTTAGCGACGCCACACCCCAGATAGAACAAAACATACAGATTGAGATCGTTTCCGCCACTTGAAGTAATATTGTCTATCGCCTTACTGAACAGCCAGATCATACCCAAAGACGATACCGAAATAACGATAGTGAGCAACACCGCCAGGGTAAATCTAACTTTATAATTACTTAAATATTTAGCAAGACGCACAACGACGGTTTGATCATAAACCTTGCCGTACATTTCCTCATCGGAGAGAGCACCAGCTCGAGTAAGCTGTCCCGGACCCATGCCGCCGGGGCGCATTCCACCGGGCCCCATTCCCATGCCACCGCCAAACATACCTCCGCCGAACATTATGGTATTACCTCTCTATTCACGGCTTCTTCTTGTGCCTTCAATTGCAGTTCATAAATTTCACGGTATATTATGCTATCCTGCAAGAGTTGTTGATGGGTGCCTCTTTCTACTACCGTGCCCTTATCGAGCACTAATATCTGGTTGGCATCCTTAACGGTTTGCAGGCGTTGCGCGATGACAAATGTCGTTCGACCTTTCATCAGCGTGCGCAATGCTTTTTGTAAAAGAAATTCCGTTTCGGTATCGACACTCGATGTCGAGTCATCGAGGATCAACACCTTTGGATCGAGTAAAAGCGTGCGTGCGATCGAGAGTCTTTGTCTTTGTCCGCCTGATAAGGTCACGCCGCGTTCTCCGACCCAGGTATTATAGCCATCGGGTAAATTAACGATGAAATCGTGCAACTGAGCTGCCTTAGAAGCGGATATAATCTGTTCTTCGGTCGCCTCGACCGCACCGTAAGCAATATTTTCTCTAACGGTCGCGGAAAATAAGAACACATCCTGTTGCACGATACCGATATTGCGCCTTAAAGAAGGCAAAGTCACGTCCCGGATATCGATACCGTCCATGGTAATCCTGCCATCTGTCACGTCATAAAAACGGGGAATCAAATTTACCAAAGTCGTTTTTCCTGAGCCGGTAGCCCCTAGTAATGCCACCATTTCGCTCGGTTTACCGTCCAAAGATACATTTTGTAGAACATAACGCGGGTGCTCATTCTTGTTCATAGTAGTGTATTTGAATGAAACATTTTCAAATTTAACATTACCCATTGCGTTATTAAGAACGAGGGCGTTCGGTTTTTCTTTGACTGCTGATTCTGTATCCAGCACTTCAAAAATACGCTCGCCGGCAGACATGCCGCGGGATACGATATTCACCATGAACCCGAGCATTCTAATAGGCATGGCCATCATGCCGGAGTATAAAACGAATTGAGCCAATTCACCAGCCGTCAGCTGACCGTTAATGATCTGATGGCCACCAACGTAAATGATAGCCGCTGCCGAAATACTGAAGAATAGAGCCATCAAAGGCCCATTAAAGGATTGAATCCGCGCCGTGTTCAGAGTATCTTCATATAGTTTATAGGCTTCTCTTTCAAATTTAACCGTCTCAGAGTGCTGCCGGTTAAAGGCTTTGACTACCCGCATACCGGAAAACGCTTCCTGCATTACAATGTTCATCAAAGCCATTTCCTGTTGAATGCGCAGCCAGATAGGTCTTTGTTTCACGCCCATTCGCAAAGCGATGAAGGCCACAGGCGGCAATATTGCAAGCGTTACCAATGCCAACTGCCAGTTTAAAAAGAATAGCAGCCCAGCGATGCTAACCAGTGTCAGCAGCATATATATGCTACGCACTGCTCCCATGGCAACGAAAATACGTACTGCTTCGACATCCTGCGTGGCTCTGGACATTAATTGCCCGGTTTGGGCGGTATCGTGGAAGGCAAAACTGAGTCTTTGAATGCGGTCGTATAACCTGTTTCTAAGGTCATAAGCTATTTTTTGCCCGATAAATTCACTTAGATAAGATTGACCGAAAGTGAGTATACCTCTTAATATGCTCACACCGATAATGGCCAGACCCATAGTCATCAGGATTTTTTTATCACTGGCGCTAACACCGGTATCGATGGCAATTTTAATAAAATCCGGGACGGCCAGTGCCATCAAAGTTGTAGCAATGAGTAATAACATGGAAACGGCTGCCCAGAACCAATATTTTTTCAACAAGCTGAATAAACGCCAAACTATACGCATCGTTCTTAAACCCTTGCCTGATCGTTCATCGGGCCTCCGGGATACTTAGAGTAGCCGGATAAAAAATGAAAACCGATTAGGTATTATCTCCGTTCTATGTTCAATTGTTCAGGTTTTTGTTGTCTAACAAGATGTTAATGATACGGCTGGTTTTTTTCACTCTTTCAATACCAACATTTGAGTATTCGATACCTTCATCTGTAATTCGGTACATTCTTCTCGCCGGGCCGCTTTCCTGTATCTCCCAAATAGAAAGAATTAGTCCATCGCTCTCCATTCGCCTTAAAATGGCATACATGATGCCACGTGGAGGATTGATTTTATAAATCTCCTTCATTTTCTGGTATATTTCACCACCGTGCATGGGTTTGTTTTTGATGAAATGAATGATTATAATGCTCAAAATACCTTTTAAAGGTACTTCCGGGTCGGTGATGAAACTGTGCGACCTTTCGGCGCTCTCATTATACATTCAAAACCCTAAATTGTTTTCCTACCATAGTATCATACATACTATGGTAAATAGTGTCAAGCATCCGGACCGGTGAATGACATTATCAAATCCAATTATTTAGCATTTCCTTCACGGAACGAGACATTTCGATGGTGAAGTCAGCATCAAACTTCCGGAAATAATACATTTGGCCGGCGTTTTCAATTGTATCAAGGTGACGTTGTTCCCCAAAATGTTTCTCAGTTTCTTTAAAAATAAAATCCAATTCAGTATTGGTGAATCGATGATACTTATCAACCTGCACTATCGAACTCCGGTCAAACCTGGTGCTGCGTTTTACTTTAGATATACTGGCCGGGTGTCCGAAACAAAGGAGCGTAATAGGCATTGCATAAGGAGGAAGATTTAAAAGATCACGGTGTATTTCATATTGCTCCAATATATCTCCAATATAACAAGAACCGATACCTAATGATTCAGCAGCAATTACCGCAGTTTGGGCTGCGATCAATGCATCGCAGCAGGCGAGAATAAGGTCTCCCTCCTGAGGTGTACGGTATCGGATTTGCCTATTCTTACACTTTTTTTTAACCTCGCAGTATTTGAAGTAATCAACCCATTTTTGGTAATCAGCCAAGAACAGCAATAAAAAAGGAGCTTTAGCGATAAAAGGTTGGTGGTCACAGGTAATCGCTAATTTATCTTTTATCTTCTGATCCTGGATTTCGATTATAGAATAAAGCATCATATTGCCGGCGGTCGGAGCGCGCAAAGTCGCATCCAAAATTAAATCCTTTTCGTCTTGAGTGACCGGCTGTTTAGAATATCTCCTAACTGATCTCCTCCCATCAATGACCTTCAAAATCTCGTTCATTTTAATACTCCAATGCGTATTTAGCTGATAAAGATTATAGCAAATGCCAACTTATATATTTCTTAGTCACAGAGACGAGCGAATATGTGCGCGGCAAAGCGCCAAACAAAGTGATAGAATATTTATTGATATCACCATGGGGGGAGTGCTGGAATTGGCAGACAGGCAAGACTTAGGATCTTGTGTTGAAAGACGTGTGGGTTCAAGTCCCACCTTCCCCACCATTAAGGTTATGCAATCGCCTTAACTTAGTCAAGTGCGAATCATCGGATAACATAATTTGGGAATATAGACAAACGATCCGAGTACGCTGTATATAGCATTTGAATAATTGGAGATGGTTTACCAGATACCGGGGATTAACGCATGACGATCTAGAGGGTAATTTTCAAAATTATCGAGATACCACTTATGATGTGCAACGGCGCGCGGTGCCAGGTTAGCTACTGTCCATATTGCAAATGCCAAGCCTGCTAATGACCAGGTGGCAATAGCCCAGCCTATCCAGAGCGTTATTTCCCCCAGATAATTCGGACATGAAACCCAGCGGAACAATCCCCCATTCGGTACGTTGTATCTATCATCGTTTTTACCCCTGATTTTGTAAAGCACCCAATCGGAATGACGGTTGGTGATGTATCCCAGTATAAATAGCGATACACCGATCACAAACCGGATATCGCTTAGCCACCCAGTGGTATAAAGCGCCTGATGAGTAAAAATAGAATTGCCGTTAAGATAAGCATTAACCACGTTAAAGAAAAAACCGAAAATAACAATGAGTATGGGGAAGGGACGCCGGGAATGGCGCATCGTGAAAGGATAGATAAACGTACGATGAATGTAATGACTCTCCCACATAAAAAGGAATATAAGCTGAGTAATGTTGATAGTTTGGCTGGTGAAAATGAAAAAACTGGCAATAATTAGCGGCGAAGGGGATTCCATAATCAACCAGGCAAGACCGCCGTTAATACCCATGCCGGTATTTTTTTGGCTGTACCGTCCGTAGGGTGCGTTGACGAAGAAAAGTAAAATAAACGCAGCGACAGCCAGCGCTAACCACGGCAGTATTGCATAAATTGTTTGCCATTCAGGGAGATGCATGCATATCACCCTTTAAGTATCCGTTTTGTCGAAACCATTCCAGTGTATCATAAATTGTTTCCTGAAACGGCCGAGGTTGGTAATTCAATTCTCGGCTGGCTTTAGCATGGCTGATTTTTCTATTGCTTTCCAGAGCTTTCATAGCAATGCCGGTAAAAAGGGGACGCTGCCGTGTAATACCATAATAACCCATGGCCAGCGGAGCTCCTATTTTAGCTACCCATAAGGGCAATAAAAGTGGAGACTTTTTTCTGCCGGTGAACTGGTTGGCAATTTTTGCAATGGTCTGCATGTCAGCCCAGTGTCCTGAAAGTAAATATTTTGCGCCCGGTTTTCCATTTTCTGCGGCTGCCAGTATGCCCTGCACGACGTCTCTGACATCTACCCAATCAAACCCGCCATTGACATTTACCGGTATGTCGCCACGGGCAATAGCCAACAAGGAAGCCCCGAAGTGAGAGGGTTGATAATCATAAGGCCCAATGATGCCCGTGGGATTAAGTATCACCGCGTCGAAGCCGTTCTCAACAGCTTGAAGAACGGCCCGTTCACCTTCAGCTTTAGAGCGGTCATAAGGCATGTGTTTATGGTCGAACGGTACTAATGGGCGCGATTCGTCCAACTCGTTTTCCAGCGGGATCTGATTAAACGCATGAATCGAACTGACATGAACCAGGCGTCTTACGTCACAGTCCCGGCAAGCTTGGATGATATTTTTCACACCCTGAATGTTTATAGCTTCTACTAATTTATGATCTTTTCTGATAATGGAAATGCGCCCAGCCAGGTGAAAGACCATATCCACACCGGCGAATGCTGTTTGCAGTGAGTGTGTATCTAACACATTGGCGTGCACCTGTTCCACCGGTAAATTTGCCAGGTTGCTTTGATTCTGGTGGACTACAGCTCGTACCGTATGGCTGCCTTCGAGTAAAGCGTGCATTAAGTTTATCCCTACATGGCCGGTAGCACCGGTTACAGTCACGATCATGGATGGAATCATATCATAGCGAGTATCCGGTCGCAATCATTTATCTATTTGGTAACAATTTTCAGAGCGAAACGCAGCATTGTTTCCATATGTTCGATATCTTGCTCTACTCCACCCCCGGCATGACCGGAGTCGTCCCAATGTACTTCGATTTTTTTACCCAGCGATTTCAATTTAGCCTCGAACGTTTCAACCGGTTTAGCCGGAGTCCGGGTGTCGTTACGCCCTTGTATTATCAATACCGGTGCTTTGATGCTCGCAGCATAGGTAATGGGCGAACTTTTTATATATTGCTCTGGTTTTTCCTCCGGAGTCCCACCCATTATTGCTACCGAATATCCTCTTAGCGCCGGTGAAAGGTCATCATATTCTTCTGCCCAATCAGTGGTAGCCATTCCGGCCATACCTCCAGCCCAGAGTTCGGGATGTTTCCCCAGGCCAAGTAAGGTGAGATAACCTCCATAAGACCAGCCCGTAAGGAATATCTTTTCCGGACGACTAATCCTCTGTTGTACCAACCAATTCCGCGCGGCTACCATATCTTCGATTTCCCAGTGACCTAAATCTCCCCAGATTTTTTCGCGGAACTCTTTGCCGAACCCAACCGAACCCCGGTAGTTGACCGCTAAAAAGGCAAAACCATGGTCGATCCACGCCTGACTGCTTGGTATGTAACTATTGGTAGTCATCACTTCAGGTCCACCGTGAGTGTGGAGAATGGTCGGGAAAGGTCCAGGACCGTCGGGTAATCCCAGCCAACCCTGTATCGATTGCCCATCTGAAGATGTGAAAGTAACGCTTTTCCACGGATGCCCTGATGGTACATCTCCAGCTGATAATACGGTACGAGAATCACCATATGGTTTTGTACCGAAGGCTATTAACTTTGTAGGGTGGGTGGCGTCTTCCCAGAGAGCAAAAATCTCCTCATCTGACATGAAATAGGTATTCATCCCGTAGGCGCCAGATGGATGATTCAGTTTAGTTAAGATCTGGCTCTCTAGTTCATAAAGAAAATAGTGTTGTTCGGCACGGAAAGATTGTGAAAGAAGGATGCGTTTACCATCAGGCGACCAGTCAACCGGGGAAATATCGCCTTTTAGGTCGGCTGTATTTAGTTCTTTACGCGCATTGTTAACGACCTCCCAGATAAAAGGGCGCGTGAAACCATTGCGGTTCGTTGTGGCTAACAGGCGATAATCTTGGTCTAAGGGTGAAAATCTTGATGCCATTAAAGCGGAATCTTTACCATCCCAAAGTTCTGCCAATTTATTACCATTCGATGTATCTAGAGCGATAATGCTTTGTCGTTGGAAAGTAGCGCGCTCGGTTGAAGTGAGTACCGCGATTTTTCCATCGGTAGATAGAGTTGGACCAAAAATCATTTTTTTACTTCTATACAATTCCCGAAGTTCGCCTCTTGAACCACCAGTTGTTGTGTCCATCATGATAACGTGAAATCCGTCGTTTAATCCGGCGATGAAACCAAGATAATTATTGTTGGCACTGATGCTCAACCCGAAGGCGGAATAAAAAGGAAGATCCGGGGTAATATCATTTGGAACGCCCCCAGAATATGCTATACGTACCCAGTGGCCTATCTCATCGCCTTTATTATCCTGCAGATAATAAATGTAGTTACCGTCGGGCGAAATGAACCCCATGACTATACCTTCGGGGATATCGGTTAACCGTCGCAATTCTCCAGTAGCGGTATCCCACGCGTAAAGCTGATTGTTCCCCGTTTGATTTGTAGAAACGATACCGCGGCGTTTATACCGTCGGGCCGTTTGTGCCCACAAGATCATATTAACGCGATATCGCAGTTTCCAGGGGGCATTCGGGTTTGTTTGCAATTGTGTAACCATTTCACCTCAATCCAACGATAAAATAATCATAGCCTATCGCCTCGGAGGTTACCACTAAAATACCGGCTCACTCAGTACATTGTTCATGTTCATAAATAGTGTACATTGCATAAGTAAATAGTTTTTGATATTTGATAATATCGGTCGATGATCCACATATTCAAATAATATAGTTTTTGTGCTACAATGTGGGCGTCGAACGCTGGTTATGCGTGGGCTTATTGGTTGTATATGTATTAGTTTATTTTAAGGAGTGTTGCGATGGACAAGAACACTGCTCGTGCGGAACTCGAAAGACGGCGTGGTATTGCGAGAGAAGGCGGGGGACCAGAAAAGATCGCCCGGCATCGGCAGCGCGGTCATATCACCGCCCGTGAAAGAGTTGAAAATCTGGTTGATAAAGGCACTTTTGTTGAAACCGGTATGTTGAGCCTGTTTCAACTACCGGGAACAGATAAATTGTTACCTGCCAGTAAATTACATGGCTTTGGCCAGATAAACGGTAGGGTTGTCTCCATCCAATCCGACGATTCAACAGTCTTAGCCGGTACCGGTGCCGGCAGCGGTAGACGTTATCAAACTAGCCGCGCCGGATATGGCACCGCCGGTTTAACCTGTCCCACCATACGCTTCGCGGAAAGTGGTGGTGTACACTTACAAAGTGTTCAGGGTTCCATCGGGGTATTAGCCGTAACCATGGGCATCAGACCCCTGGCTTCTCCCAGGTTAGTACCACGGATTTTGGGAATCATGGGTAACTGTTTTGGTGACCCCACCTGGAATGCTGTAACATCTGATTTCGTAGTGCAGGTGAAACCTTCTACGTGTATGGCAGTATCCGGACCCAGGGTATTAGGAGTAGCTCTGGAAGAAAAAACTACGCCCGAAGATCTGGGCGGCTGGAAAGTACATGCTGAGGTCACCGGCCAAGCCGATGCCTTTGCTGAGGATGACATCGAATGCGCCAAGTTGATGCGGGAATTTGTCAGTTATATGCCGCAAAATTGTCGGGAAGAAACCCCGCGTCTCACCACCGGCGATCCCAAAGATCGTAAACTTGATATTTTGACAACTTTAATCCCTGAAAATTCTACACAAATTTATGATATGGATCAGGTCATCAAGGCTATCGTCGATGATGGTAAATATTTTATGCTAAAACCGTATTTCGGGAAGTCCTTGACAGTGTGTTTCGCGCGTCTGGATGGATATACCGTGGGTATTATAGCCAACCAGCCTCTGCATAATAACGGGATTATCGGACCAGACGAGTGCGATAAAGCCACCGATATGATCGTGATGTGCGATTCGTTTAATATTCCATTGTTGTTTCTCGTCGACACACCCGGTTATGCCGGCGGAAAATCGATTGAAGAAAAAAGATTCGTCACCAAAAATATGCACTGGCTGCAGTCGCTTCAGATGACTACGGTGCCAAAGTTACAACTTATTGTGCGTAAAGCCTACGGTCTGGCAATGCATAATATGTGCGGACCGGCTGCTTTTTCCGATTTCAACGCTGCGTTAACCACGGCGGATATCAGACCAATGTCTCCGGAGGTTGCCCTTAATACTGTTTATAAGCAACGCATTCAATCGGCTTCTAACCCGCAAGCAGAAAAAGTCGTTGTCATTAAAGAACTTGAACAACAAAGCGGACCTTTTCATGCAGCTATGAACAGTGTCATCGATGAAATAATTGAAGCCGCGGATACGCGCTCGTTTTTAATCAACTGCCTGGAAAATGTACGCGGCCAGAGAGGTAGTTTTATCGGTCAGAAAAATCTGCAGCTATGGCCTACCGGTTTTTAATGGGATCGTAAGGAATGAATTGCGTTAAAAGAGGGGGTTAAAATGGAAAAGCAAGAAAGATTAGACGAACTAAAACAACTGTTAGATATTAATTTACAAGCCGGCGGGCCAGAACGTACAGCCAAACAACACCAGTTGGGTAGATGGACAGCCAGAGAGCGGTTGGATAGACTTTTTGACCCGGGAACTTTCGAAGAAACAGGATTGCTGTTGTACGCATTGACCCCCGATAAAGAGGGCAAACTCACCCATATCAATGAAATCGGTGGACATGGCAACATACATGGCAAGTTAACCATCGCCCATGCGGATGATATTACCTCAATAACTCCGGGGACTCGTGCCGGAACACAGCAACCGCGTGGTATCAATCCCAAACTATATCCGGAAAATTGTAATCCCGTTGTCACCTTAATCGACGGAGGAGATGATTCTAATTGGACGAACATCTTGCCGCGCTGGGGTACCGGGAATCCTCTACGGGCGCTAAATGGACTGCGTAAAGTCCCCCATGTTAGCGCGATCATGGGTAATTGTGTTGGTATTCCTGCCATGGAAGCTATCACCGCAGATTTTGTTGTACAGGTGAAAGGCACCAAACTTGGTACTTTTGATGCCAAAATGTTAGCCGAACCCCTGGCAGACAACACTAACCTCGAGGACATCGGTGGGTGGAAAATCCATGCCGAAGAAACCGGGCAGGTAGATGCTTTTGCGGATAATGATGAACAAGCGATTCAGATAATCCGGGAATTCTTGAGCTATATGCCGCGTAATAACCGGGAAGAACCTTCTGTAATTCCCTGTACCGACCCGGTAGACCGTAAGGTTGATAGGTTGATGAACATAATCCCGGATAAACCAATACGCGTTTATGATCAGAACCAGGTAATTAAACAGATTGTTGATGACGGTAAATATCTGGCTTTAAGACCGTTTTTCGGTAAAGCTTTGATCACATGTCTGGCCAGAATGAATGGTAGTGTTGTTGGAATCATTGCCAATCAGACACTGTATAATGCTGGAGCCGCTGGTTTTGACGAATGTGATAAAGCTGCCGACTTCATAATTCTGTGCGACACCTTCAATATACCGTTGATCTTCCTGGCAGATACACCCGGTAACCTGGTTGGGAAACCGGCCGAACAGCGGCGCATCCCGACGAAGATCATGATCTGGATGGAAGCTATGGCGATGAGTACCGTGCCCAAAATAACGATAATTATCCGAAAGGCTTATGGTATGGCAATTTCCAACATGTGCGGCACGAACTGCGGACCCGATGTTATTGCTGCCATGACTACAGCTGAAATAAGCTTCATGTCGCCGGAGGCTGCTGCTAACGTTACATACTTACGCCGTATCGAATCCGCACCGGATCCGGCGGAAGAGCGGGCTAAATTGATTGCTCAGATGCAGCGGGAGAGTTCTCCTTTTGCCGCGGCTCATGCCGGTCTGCTCGATGATGTAATCGATCCCCGTGATGTCAGAAAGTATATCATCGATCAATTAGCCTACCTGCGTAAATGTAAAGGGGATTTCATCAGCGAAACTAAGCTTCAAACCTGGCCCACCGGTTTCTAGTAAATAAACATCATTTCTTATTTTTAAGATGGTATTTATCGATCTATCTTTTTGAGGATATGAAATACTCGGTGCAATCTCTGTGCGTGAGATTGTCTCGTAGTTATTTACTTATTGGGTAATAAGTCCGGCAGCTTTGCTACGGTGCTATTTCTCTTTATATATCGGTTGACCGAGCCGCTCAGTGCTGCTACTTTTCCATCGGGATAAACCTCGATAGCGTTACCGGAAACGATGCCATAGCCGATTGTCCCGGGTTTCTCTATTTGAAGCAGAGCAATCAGTTCTTCCCAGTTGTCCGCTTCACCGTGAGTATCGCAAATTACGGAAGCCACGTTAATGCAGGGGAAAATTTCCGCGGTAGTATCATCATCGGGATTTCGCCAGCGCACCCATTCCTGGGCCAGCATAATGCTGCCAGCCGATACTGCAAAAAATGGTTTTCCATCCAGGTATAGTTCCTTGATGTAATCTACTAGTTCTCGGTGTCGAAGGATATTCATCCCCACTTCTACGTCACCGCCGCTGACAAAGATAATATCGGCTGATTTCAATATCTTCTTGGTCTTGTCGATATTTGCCTTCAGGTCGACTGTAGGAGCAAGGGCTATTTCCCCCGAACCTGCTGATTGGAAATAACTTGCCATGCGTTTAAAAAAATCGATGTTGTCTCCGGAAGAGGCTCCAATGTATGCAATAGATGGTTTTTCTATGCCGCTTCCCTGTATTATCTGCGCGATTACGGGGTCGGGGTTTGTACCCCAGCGGCCGGCTAAAAGATAGACTGGTTTCGGTTTAGACATATGTTTATGGTTCCTTATCCCATTATTATTTTTCTAAGTAATCTTCGATGTCGATGGGAAAATTAGTTTTTGCCAGGCAATTTTTCCCTGAAGTTTCCGGTAGAATCATGTCTCTATATGCTATGTTTATCTCAGCATCGTTTCCGTAAAGTTTCTTAAGTGCTTCTTTTATTCCGTTACTTAATCGAGTTTTATTTTTTACTTTACTCACCAAAAATACATCATAATATGTCAATGTCGTTTGCTCTATTTTGTACTCGTCAATTTCTTCAAATTTACTAATCAAGTTATCGCATTCGCGCAATGTCACTAGCCTACCGCCGGTTGTCAGAGTAGCGCTAAATACCCTCCCCTCGATGGCAGATAAAATCATACTGTGGTTCCTTCCGCAAGCACACCTGTTTATTTCATCGATTCTTACTAGATCCCCCACATAAAACCGTAATAAGTAATACCATGGATTGTTGAAAGGAGTAACAAGAATCCGTCCGATCTCCGGTCCGCCGTGCTCGTTCTTCAGGGGTTGGAAATCCACGCGGCAAACTTCTGAATTCTGGTGGAATTTCCCGGCCTCACATTGCATGAAAACATATCCTGTCTCCGTCGAACCGTATGAACTTGCCATGGGCACATTGAAAACACTTTTTGTCTGGCGTTTCTGGAATGCAGCCGGGTATTCGTAGGTGAAAGTAATCAAACCAGGTTGGTATACTTTTTGCCCGGTTGTTACCAGGTAGCGGCAAAACTTTGCCAGCAGGGAGGGATTAGCTTCTAGAATCGCCGGCTGAAATATATTCAGTTCCTCCGCCATTCTATCCATGTGTTCATTAGTCCACGATGCCTGGCTGGTACGTTCGTTAAGGTACAGAAAACGCGATAGGGTTCGTTCTTTCATGGAAAGTGGTTTATCGTCGGAAATAATGCCGACATTCATCGGGTTCACCAGAATGGCTTCATGATAACTTCCGGCAGTCAATTTTGTAGCGTATGAATTCAGTTTCCATGAAGCTTTTTCGGAGGCGTCCCACCATTTTTGATACCAGATGTTGGTAACTGCGATATCGATCGATCCACTGGTTTTGACGAACTCGATTTCTTTGTTTTCGAGCCCGGTTTTTATATCCTTTCCAGACGGCACAAAACCTTCGGGAAAATGCTCACGGATTGCTTTTTTAGTTAAAACCGGTAGCGCAGCATAACGCATATCCACAGGATAATCAGACCCGGGGTCAAAAGTCTTCCAGCTTTTATATGCACTAAGTTCGTTCAAAGCAATATTTAAAACATTTAGAGAGCGTTCGGAGTATTCCGGCGTGTAATTGTATTTTGGGCTCATTTCACTTCCTTAAAATACGCACATATAACATTTTACCATCTTGTAGTACCTGCCAAAAACTTGACATAATACTGTTGTTTGTTACCGTTGCCAGTATACCGTATTTAGTGTTATTCTGTTAGCAACAAAATACTTTAAAAACACTATTCTAAAAAATCAAGGAGGATTTATGACTGAAAAGAATGAAGGTATGTTGAGTCCATACCGCGTCCTTGACCTGACGGATGAGCAGGGTTTGTTAGCCGGTAAATTTATGGGTGATATGGGGGCTGATGTAATAAAGATTGAGAAACCAGGTGGCGATACCGCCCGTAGCATCGGGCCGTACTACCAGGATAAAAAAGACCCCAACCAGAGCCTTTACTGGTGGGTCATGAACACCAGTAAGCGGGGAATTACACTGGATATTACCAAGCCTGCCGGTGCGGGAATATTCAAACAGCTGGTGAAGAAAGCCGATTTTGTCATCGAGTCTTACCCGGTAGGTTTCATGGATGGACTGGGGCTCGGTTACAAGGACCTGGAGAAAATCAATCCGGGTGTCATTATGGTATCGATCACGCCATTCGGGCAGACCGGCCCATATAAAGAATTTAAAGGCAGCGACATCGTTTTATGGGCTATGGGTTCTGGTAATTACATGCGCACCATGGGTGAAAACGACCGTCCGCCGATCCGTATCAGTCACCACTCCCAGTGTTACAACCATGCCGGCACCGAAGCTGTAGTCGGAGCCCTGGTAGCTCTATACCATCGGCGAACTACCGGCGAAGGTCAACATGTCGATATTTCTATTCAGGATACGATGAACTTTCTAACCGCCATTGACTACGATCTGAACAAAACCCGTCGTTTCCGCGGTACTAAATATTTCGATGTTGAAGTCAAGCATATCTGGCCGTGCAAGGATGGTTATGTGATGTGGCGTTATACCGGTGGACCCATGGCCGTGCGTCACAGCGTACCATTGATCAACTGGATGGCTTCCGAGGGTATGGCCAGTGACTGGTTGAAGAAGTTTGATTGGGCTAATTTTAGTCATTTCACCACTACCCAGGCAATCATCGATCGTTTAGAAAAGGAAACCATCGACTTTTTTATGACCAAGACTAAGATGCAGATTATGGAAGGCGCGGTAAAATACCGCATTATGCTTTATGCCGCCAGTACCGCTAAGGATGTTCGGGAGAGCCCACAACTGGCAGCCCGGGGTTTCTGGACTGAGGTGGAACACCCGGAATTAGGCAAGAATATTGTTTATCCCGGCAAATGGGCTAATAATTCGCTGACGCCTCCGCAGATATCACGACGGGCGCCTCTCATCGGAGAACATAACCGCGAGATATACGATAATGAGCTCAAGATAACCCCGGAAGACTACCGGCGTCTTGAGAAAGCCAAAGTAATTTGAGAGAACAAATAGTAAGATCGAGGAGTATGAAAATGGGTAAATTACCTCTTGAAGGAATAAAAGTAGCAGATTTTTGCTGGGTCTGGACGGGACCTACCACTACCAAAGTCCTGGCAGATTTTGGCGCCACCGTGGTCAAAATCGAAAGCAAAGCCAGGCCGGAAACGTGGCGGATCCAGCCTCCTTTTAAAGACAACATCCCCGGTTTTAACCGCGGTGGTATTTTTAACACCATTAATACATCTAAGTACAGTGTCAATATCAACGTGGCCAAACCCAAAGGTAAAGAACTGGCCAAAAAACTGATTGCCTGGGCGGATATTGTCACCGAAAATTTCGCCGGCGGGTCGATGGAGGGTATGGGGTTCGGTTACGAAGTTTGCAAAGCCATCAATCCAGACATCATTATGCTGAGCAGCGCCATGATGGGACAAACCGGCCCCTGGGCTATTCTACCCGGTTATGGTGATTTGCTCTCGGCTATTTCAGCGGTCAGCGAGATCTCTGGATGGCCAGACCGCCCTCCTTCAGAGATCGGTTATTATACTGATTACGTTGCTCCGCGTTTTAATGCCATGACATTGCTTGCCGCTATCGATTATTGGCGTCGCACCGGTAAAGGACAATATCTGGATATCGGGCAGCACCAGGGAGGCCTGCAATATGTTCTACCGCAAATCATTGACTACGAGATTAACAAACGTGTGGCCGGCCGCGACGGCAACCGCGATGATTATGCTGCACCCCATGGACTTTTCCGTTGCAAAGGTGAAGAACGGTATATTGCGATATCTATCCGCACGGACGCTGAATGGCGAGCCTTATGCAATATCGCGGGAGATTTGCCGTGGACTAAAGACAAGAAATATAGGACGTTTGCTGGCCGAAAGGCCAATGAAGATGAACTTGAAAACGATATCCTTTCCTGGATGGTAACTCAGGACGATATCCAACTAATGCTCGATTTACAGCACGACGGCGTATGTGCAGGATATTTGCCGAATCCGCCGGATTTTTTGGAGAACGATCCGCACATTAAAGCCCGTGAATTCTATGTTGAACTGGATCATCCGGAGATTGGCAAGATTCACGCCCCGCGGCAACCGGCCGTGCTTTCCAAGACTCCCTGTGAGGTCAGAAGAGCTCCGTTAATGGGGGAACACACTGATATCGTACTGAAAGATTTCCTGGGTTTGAATGACGATGAAATCGCTGAACTCGTTGTAGAAGAAGTATTGTATTAGTTCTAAAATATCGAGTAACAAAGAAGGGGCTAAATAGCCCCTTCTTTTGTTTATACAGATTGTGCATCCATAAGGTGTGTTATTCGGCTCTACCGACCTCAATTTTACCGGTTCCGCTGCAATAAAGGCACTTTACACGCAACATTGGGTGGTCATCGCAGTAAGGGCACAGGATTTTTATGCCATGAGCATGTTCCATTCCTAATTCCTTTACCTTATCTGCCAACTCGCTTTCCGGGCGCACAGTGCTGCCTCCAACATTCGTTACCAACTTGCATCCGATTCTTTCGCACACTTCGGCTTCGGGAATATGGGCGCCGATATGCCGATTGCCGCCTTTGGCAAAAATATTCGGCTTTAATAATTCAAGCGTTTTACGCACGGTTTGATCTTTATCAATAGCAGCGATCACTTCATCGACCCCTTTGATGTTTTCGATGATTTCCTTTCTTTCTGGGAATGGCCAGAAAACGAAACCTCTTTTCTGCATTAAGAATTCATCGCTGTTAAGAATTACCACCAGCCTATCGCCTAGTTTTGCAGCATCGCGAATATACCTGATGTGCCCAACATGAATGGGATCGAATGCTCCGCTAACTGCGACTGTAATGAGTGACTTTTTCATTATTCCTCCACTTCCTATTGTTATGATCAATGTCTAATACATTGTACACTGGCGATGGGGATTGTCAATAGGTTTTTAACAACCTGCCCCCGATATCATCAAAAAAACTATAGTGTATAATGTCCCTATGCAATTAGCGAAAAATCAGCCGGAGTATAAAACGGCCGTCATCGGTGGGGGTGCAGCTGGAATAGTAGCGGCAATCTCGTGTAAACGAAGCGGTAATCCGGTGGTTCTTTGTGAAAAGACGTCTCAAATCGGGAAAAAAATCCTGGCATCCGGTAATGGACGTTGTAATTTGTTAAATGAAGACTTCGATTCGAAATATTACAATCAGGCTGCCAGGAAATTAGTAACCGGTATCTACTCGCAATTCGGTAAAGCACAGATATTATCGTTTTTTAAGGGTTTAGGTTTGGGAACCTTTTCCAAAGAAGGGCGGATTTTCCCGGTTACCAACCAGGCATCTTCGGTCTTAAAAGTGCTGGAAATGGAATTAAAAAAGCTTTCGGTTGCTGTAGAATATGGCTTCAAATGTATGGCCGTCAACACTTCTAAAACGGTTTTTAATGTGGTTTCGGAATCCAGAAAAACTATTGTTAGTCGGAATGTGATTCTCACCGGCGGGGGAAAAAGCTATCCGTCTTACGGTTCTGATGGCAGTATCTATGAAATCGCCCGACAACTCGGACACACGATCGTCGAACCGGTACCGAGTGTCGTGCCTCTGATCGTGAAAGATAAACTGTGTTATACCCTGCAGGGACAAAGGATTAGCGCCAGGGCAAAAAGTCAGGTTAATGGCAAGGTAGGACAGGAAGTCGAAGGGGAGCTTCTATTTACTAAGTATGGACTTTCCGGTACCTGTATCCTTGATGTCAGCGAGGATATTTCGATTGCTATCAACCGAGAACACAAAACAAATGTACATGTCGTGGTCGATTTAGTGCCTTTCATGAGCCGCGAACAGTTGAAAAGCGAACTCGATAACCGGAAAAAACTAAAATTTCCGGTCGAAGATCGTTTAGTGGGAATCCTGCCCAACAAAATTGCTGTTGCTTTAAAAGATCTGTTTCTCGACGGCAATAACGATGTCGCCGTGGAAAATCTAAAAAATCAACGTTTCCCTGTAGCGGGCACCCGTGGCTGGAATGAAGCTGAATTTACCAGCGGTGGGGTTAAGGTTGACGAAATAAATCCGAAAACGCTTGAGTCAAAATTGCACAATGGTCTGTATTTCGCGGGAGAGGTGCTGGATGTCAACGGTAAACGTGGCGGATACAATCTGGGTTGGGCTTGGGCTTCGGGGTACATTGCCGGGCAAACCATGCCTGCAGGATGAATGTTAATGTCGAAAATAGTTCTGGATTTGCATGATTTTTACAACAACAATGCGATGATAGATGCCGAGTTAAAACGGGCAATATCGGATGCGGTGAAAAAACACATTACCCCGGTAGAGATCATACCAGGCAAAGGATCGGGACAATTAAAAAAACGCGTCTTGCGTTTCCTGGCTGAACCGGAGATTAAAAAACTTTACCACCGCATTGAGAAAGACGATAAGAATTTCGGCCGGATTTTCGTACACTTCAAGTTTTAGTCACCTGTTTTATACTCTTCATTAACTTTTTGAAATAATCGGGTTCGCTGATCACCCTCAATTTTCGTGCTTTTGTTAACCGCTTGATTTTATCTTCGATCTTCAATGCCTGGCTTTGCTTGCCAACCCGATGTTTAAACGCTAATTCTAGAGGACCTCTCCTTTTCAGGTATTTGGCTCCATTGGATTTCTGATGCTGCAGAAACCGGCGTTTCACATCGGTAGAGATACCTGTATACAACGTTCCGTCACGGCACCTGACGATATATAAACTCCAGACTGCCGGTTTACGGTTGTTTTCCATTGTTAATCGCCATCATACACCCTTCAAGACGTTAGTGTATAATTTATCCCAAATAAAGAAGGCATATGTTTTTACCAACTACACGCACTGAACTAAGTAAACTAGGCTGGAACAAGCTCGATATTATATTAGTATCCGGCGATAGCTATATCGATAGTCCGTTCATCGGTACCTCTGTTATCGGCAAGGTACTTACGAATGCCGGTTACCGGGTGGGCATCATTGCCCAACCCGCTTTATATTCCCAACAGGATATTATCCGGCTGGGTGAACCGAAACTTTTCTGGGGTGTAACGAGTGGCAGTGTCGATTCCATGATCGCCAACTACACCTCGCTGTTAAAAAAGCGAAGAAGCGATGATTACACCCCCGGTGGCATTAATAACCGGCGTCCCGACCGCGCCACGATAATTTACACTAATCTGATCAAACAATATTTCAAAAATACGGTGCCTATCGTCCTTGGCGGGATTGAAACCAGTTTGCGGCGTATTGCCCATTACGATTACTGGTCGGATAAGATACGCGGCGCCATATTATTTGATGCCAAGGCTGATTATTTACTTTATGGCATGGCGGAAAGATCGGTATTAGAGGTAGCCGAAAAAATAAAAAACAAAGTTAGTTTACATAATATCAAGGGACTATGTTATATCGCCAACGAGAGCGAAATAGCCAACAAGCGGGGAGAATATATAGAATTACCTTCTTTTGAAGAGGTGGCCGTTGACAAACAAGCATTCATGAAAATGTTCCAGACTTTTTACCGAAATAACGGTGCTTTAACGGCAACAGGAATGTATCAACAACATGGGAAGCGCTACCTGGTGCATAATCCTTCTGCTTTGCCTTTAACCCAACGGGAACTGGATGCTGTTTATGCTTTGGATTTTGAAAGAGCGCAGCATCCTTATTATGAACGGCAGGGGAAAGTTAAAGCGCTGGAGACCATCAAATTTTCTCTTTCCACGCACCGGGGGTGTTACGGCGAATGTAATTTCTGCGCCATCACTGTTCATGAAGGGCGTACCGTCCAGTGGCGCAGCATCGCTTCGATATTGAGTGAGGCAACGAAGTTGACTCTTTATCCGGATTTCAAAGGTTACATTATGGATATCGGTGGCCCGACTGTCAACATGTACGGCTTTGAATGCGATAAAAAACTGAAACGGGGAGCCTGCGATCATAAACGGTGCCTTTATCCCGAAGTCTGCCCTTCGTTAAAAGCCGACCACCGGCACCAGTTGGAATTACTCGGTAAAATCAGGAAAATACCGGGTGTGAAGAAAGCCTTCGTCGCCTCCGGGTTGCGTTACGATCTGCTATTGAGCGATAAGAAGTACTCGGCCAGCTATCTCGAAGAGATAGTTATTCACCATGTCTCCGGCCAGATGAAAATAGCCCCTGAACACACCGATGACTATTTGCTGAGGTTAATGGGCAAACCTTCAACCAAGTCTCTCATACAGTTCAAAGACCTGTTCGACCGGGCTAATCTTAAAGCAGGTAAAAAGCAATTTTTGACTTATTATCTGATTGCCGCCCATCCCGGCTGCACTGAAGCGGATATGCTTAAACTGAAACAATTTGCCAGCAACAAGTTACACATCAATCCTGAACAGGTGCAGATTTACCTGCCGGCGCCGTCAACTTATTCGGCTCTGATGTATTACACCGGCATTGATCCGTTTACTCACAAACCGATTTTTGTAGAGAAAAACCTAAAGAAAAAAGAGATACAGAAAGAGATTGTGGTTGGGAAATAATTTAATCGCGGTTCGAATACTGTCAGATAGATCACATCGGTTAATTAGTCTATTTACCGCTTTTTAGTTCCGGACGAATCTGTCTTAATGCTTTGCATATAATCTCTAATACGGCTATACTAAGCATCAAAAATATCCATCACATGAATAAACGTAATCAGGGGCATTATAATGGGAGATGAAATCCGGATTACACTTCTCAGGCACGGACGCTCTCGTGCAGATGATGAACATGTCCATGAGGGGCGTTACGACTCCCCATTGACAGACGTAGGTCGGGCTCAAGCCGAGAAACGAGGCAATGACTTTAAAGTTCAGGGATTTGGATACAAACTCATCATTGCCAGCCCACTGCAACGTGCTCAGGAAACCGCCCGGATATTATCCAAGCATTTAGGTATACCGGTGGAAACGGATATGGGTTGGGCAGAAATGGATAACGGTCTACTGGCAGGGTTATCCTTTGATGAAGCATCTAACCTTTACCCAAAGCCGAGCTTTCGATCTCCATATGAGCCAATAGGTGTCAAGGGAGAGAGCGAATGGGGCTTATACAACCGGGCAGGCCGTGCGGTTGAAAAAATAGTACAACGGGGACCCGGGCAATACCTGGTAGTGGCGCACGGGGGCATCTTGAACGCGGCATTAAGAACGATATTTGGAGTGGTACCCTGGGGTAATAACCAAGGCACCACCTTTTCGTTTAGAGACCTCGGATATGTACGGTTATTTTACTTGCCTAAAGAACATCGGTGGGTGGTGGACGAATTTAGATCCGACTAGTCTATTGGTCAATGAATTCAAAAATTACCCTAACTCCACCATCGTTGCCCCATGTCCGCCTTTATAACCATCCGCTGTTTGGAAAGACTTGACCAAGGTGTGTTTCTTTAGGTAGCGGCGGATTTCCTGTCTTAATACTCCCGTGCCTTTCCCGTGGATAATCCAGACGCGTGTTAATCTGGCTTTATAAGCGGCATACAGAAATGCCTCGATGGCAGGAATGGCTTCATCGACCGTCATGGCGTGCAAGTCGATTTCGTCGGTTGGGGGTTTTGTGATTTTGGTCATGTATTTATATCAATTCAAAGAGAGTTTTAAGGGCGTGACCTCAGGTGAGGGGATTTCCGTAAAAGGTAATTGTAATGCCTTGATCATATCATTGGCGTTGCGCGGCGCGTAAGCTTTGTAATGATTATTGAAAAAGGCGAAATTCAATGGCTGGCTGTGCGCTTTTACTTTTTCGATTAGTTCGTTAATCTCTACCGGTGAATACTGGTACTGGTAACGCGTCTCCGTAGTGCCTTTCCACCAGTTGGCAGCGTTCCGGCCATGGAACCGGAAGTAGGAGAAATCAGCCGTAGAAGGCAAATCAGCGGCAATCGAGATACTGAATTTCGGTTCGTCGATGTTCACCCAGGCGATGTTATGCTCCCGTAGTAATTTTGCCGTTAATGGGTCGTCGCTCCAGTTTTTATGCCTTAACTCCACTGCCAGTCGGTATTGCCCGAAATGCCGCGATATCGCACTCAAGATGTTTTTCCCGAACTCATCGTTGATAAAACTGGGCGGGAACTGTGCCAGCAGCGTGCCCATCTTATCGGCCTTGACCAGCGGCTCGAGGCTTCGGCGGAACATGTCGATGTCTTCGTACGATATTACAGCTTCTTCCCCGGTGGCTGCGCGGTGCATATCGGGGTGTGTGAACTTCTGCCACAGCTTCACGGTGAAAAGAAACCCGGGAGGTGTGCGTTTTACCCAGTTGGCTACAAAACCGGGATCAGGGGGCCGGTAGAAAGAGCTGTTCACCTCCACCGTATTGAAGAACTGACTGTAATAGCCCAGTTCATTCTTGACAGCCGGCGGATAGAAATTACCCTTCCAGGTGCCTTCGCCTTCCGGATACGACCAACCGGATGTACCGATATAGTATTTGGTATCGTTACCCATTATTCTCCCAACCGATTAGTAATATAACACAACCTGCGGATGAAGCAAATACATTTTGACATCTTATCGCTCTGCCGGATAGAATGGCCTTAGTTTATTTTTTAAAGGATATGTGCTGCTAATGGCTTGGAATGTGGAAATGGAAAGAGCTTTCAACCCCAAAACAGTTGCTATTGTGGGTGTTTCGGCTGATTCCAAACCCGGTCAGAGGTGGACGCCTAATGGAAGTGGATTTATCACCTCGTTTGAACAACTAAATTTTCAGGGTAATATCTACCCGGTGAATCCCAGGTCTAATGAGATTCGCGGCTATAAAGCATATCCTTCCGTTGCCGCAATACCCGAACCGATCGACCTGGTGATTATGGCGGTACCCTCAAAACTTGCGCCCGAAGTGTTAGAGGACTGTATTAAAGCCAATGCTAAAAATATCCATATATTTACTGCCGGGTTTGAGGAAACAGGTGAACCGGAAGGCATTGAACTGGGCATGAAAGTGAGAGAAATTGCCCGACGTGGTGAATTAAGGATAATCGGGCCTAACTGCATGGGGCTATACCTACCCGATGTCGGTATTGGCACTTTCGATAATTTGCCGAAAAAGAGTGGTAATGTGGCTTTTGTCTCTCAGAGCGGCGGTCATCTTAACTGGTATGCTCACTACGGTCCCAATTACGGTATCTACTTCAGTGGGGGTATCAGCTATGGGAATGCCTATGTGCTTGATTGTACGGACTTTCTGGAATATCTTGAGAACGACCCCAAGACCCAATTCATCTGTATGTACCTGGAAGGCATCAAAGATGGTGCTAAGCTAAGAAATCAGGTAAACAGAATCAACCGGAAAAAACCGGTTATTATCTGGAAGGCGGGTCTCACGGCCACCGGCGCTAGGGCGGTTGCTTCCCACACTGCTTCACTTGCCGGACAGGAAGCGGTTTGGAATGGGTTTTTTAAACAGATGGGCGCCGTGCAAGTGAATACTCTGGAAGAAATAGCAGAAATTACCATGACTTTTCTCTGTCTGAAACCTCCAAAGGGCAATAGAGTGGCAGTTATTAGCCTGGGTGGGGGGACCGGTGTCTCCGCCGCAGATATATGCAGTCGGGAAGGCCTGGAAATGCCGCCATTGAGTCTGCAAACACAAAATGAACTAAAAAAGTTTATACCGCTAGCTGGAATGAGTATCAGAAACCCGCTTGATACCGGTCATGTCTTCCAAAATATATTTACCTTAAAGCGGGAGTTAGAACTAGTTGCCGCAGACCCGGCAATAGATATGCTGATCCTCATGCCTCATCTGGATATGGCTCGCGATGTCGTGAAAGAATTGGTTGATTATCTGTGCGACTTCACTAAAAATCATCCCTCCGGAAAACCGGCCGTCATCGTTTTTAACGATTTTGACAATTACCAGTGGGAAGTAGAACTACGCACCAAATTGAAGATAGAACTACCGAATAAGGGAGTTGCCGTATATAGTTCGTTGGTGGCTGCCAGCCGCGCCTTATCCCGGTTTGCTGAATATCACAGGATCCAGAGAGAGATTGTAGATTAGCCCGATCTTCTCCCAACACCAAAGGAGCCATCAGAAATCTTACTCCCCCCAAGATGCTTTCTCTTTAAATCTCAAATAATGCGATTCTCCTCGGTTTTGGTTGGTTATAATAAATAGGAATGTTATGTAACAAGTAGAAGTTCTAGAAGATGAAGGGCGCATGCCCTTCATCTCGTTTATCTCCCTCTCCCGGCGGGAGACGGAACAGGTAATCCGAGAACCAGCATTCCTTTCTCGGTTGATCTGCAATAATCCATTTTAAATTATATTGCGTTAAGAAGCTAGTACAAAGTGCTCCTGACTGTGGTTTAGTTGTACGATACAAGCACAGTGTTTTATGGTGGAGACGAGGGAGAGAGCCTGTCTCAGAAGTCAGACCAATGTGATAAAATTGGGCAAATCCAACGGAGATGAGCCCAATGCCACTAAGACCATTAAATCGCGAACAGGTCTGGATGCTGCCCCCGACCCTGGGAGAACTGATTCCTAACGACCACCCGGCTCGATTCGTGGCTGAGTTTGTGGATGCACTGGACCGAACGGACTGGATAGAATTAGGTATTGGCCCTGATGGGGAACCGCTGGGCGCGCCGGCTTATCATCCAAGGGCATTGCTGTGTGTTTGGTTGCATGGTTTCATGACAGGGATTCGATCCTCACGCAAACTTGAAGCCGCTTGCCGGGACCAGGTGCCCTATCTGTGGCTAACAGGTTGGCAGCACCCCGACCATAATACCCTGTGGCGATTCTATCAGGCTCATCGTGATGCGATGCGAAAACTACTGAAATACACTGTGGCTACCGCTATCGAATTGACTTAGCAGTGCAAGCGGTAGACGGCACGAAAATAGCCGCTAATGCAGCCGGTGACCGTACTTATGATGCCACCGAGTTACAGAGTTTACTCAAGCGTACGGAAGCGGCCATTGCGGAACTGGAGGCACAAAATGAGGGAGGCGATGACTCTCCTCCAGCACGGCTGCCAGAGGCACTACAGAGGGCCAAAAAGTTACACCAGCGAGTTAAAGATGCCATGAATCACCTGGCACAGCAGGGAAAGATGAAGCGGGTAAATCTGACCGATGGAGACGCCCAATTGATGAAAGGGCGCAACGGGATTATCACCGGTTACAATGCCCAAGCGATGGTCTCTCCTTTAAATCCTGAGACCGCCAAGAGAAGTGGTCTACTGATTACGGCAGTTGAGGTCGTGAACAGCGCGGCTGACTCGGGACAATTGGCGCCCATGCTGGAGAAGTCCGAAGAGCTTACCGGACAGCGAGTCCCGATTACTTTGGCTGATGGCGGCTACCATACCGTGGCCAGTTTGGAAGTAGGCGCACGCAGAAATCAAACACTGGTGATGACCGAGCGATATCATAGTGAGTTACAAGGTCCCTACTTCAAGGATAACTTCATTCTCGATTCTGAAACAGACAGTTATATTTGCCCACAAGGGCATCGGCTTCCTTTCCGCGGATTTCGTCATTCAAAGCGCGGAGCATCGGGTCAATATCGCGTATTCAGAGCTTCGAGAACAGATTGTCGAACTTGTCCGGCTTTTAGTGTTTGCACCAAGGATAAACATACGGGACGGGCACTTCGGATTAGCTCTGCCGAGGAACTTTTGCTTAAACACCGGCAGTGGATGGATACTGATGCAGCGCGCAGTCTGTATAGTCGTCGACAGGAGATGAGCGAACCGACTTTTGGCATCCTGAAAGAACAGATGAATGCCAGGCGGTTCCTACTGCGCGGGATGGTTAATGTCAGGGCAGAGTTTAACTTACTGGCTACGGCATTTAACTTACGTACGCTGTGGCGTGTTTGGGCTAAATTAGGGAGACTAAGCTACGGAGCTAGGATAGAAATACCGAATAAACTAGCAGCTAATGCCCAGATCCGTAGGTTTTTTGTTATAAATTTCGGAACACCACCCGTTTTTAGTTTTACCTATTAGTCTGGTCTCATTTCTGAGAAAGGCTCGAGAGTCAATCCATACCTGAAACACGGCTTGGCTGGATTCAAAATGGTCGTGGTTGTCTGGTTTAAGATAATATTTGATTAAAGAAAAATCATCGGGTAATCAAGCTAAAGGCTGGGTTGGTCTGGCCCGGTTATTTTTCGCTACCGGATCTCGGCCAGCTTCACCACTTGCGGTCCGACCAGAATAATCCAAAACAAATTAGCGGCCGTGATCAACCGCTCCGATAAACCCATATAACGGTTTTCATGATAATAGTGATAAGAATAACCCAGCCACAAACACACCAGCAATCCCGTGACGAGCGGTAGGAGGCACACTAGACCAAAAAGCTTGAAACTTGGCTGTTTCCCCATTTCCCATGCGGCACTCATACAAAACAGATAGAAGACAACCGAGATGGTAATCAATGATATTTGGTGCACCAGTCCGTGGAAAGTGAAAACGTTGGACACTAAATTGGTATTGAACAAACTCATTAAGATGAATCCGATGGTTTCAATAAAAAATAAAATCCCACCCCATTTAAAGAGACGCAATTCTCTGGCACAGCTAACCCGCCACAGATTGATGGCAATTAGGCAAAAACATGCTCCTACCATGATCGTCCCGGATTTTTCCAACCAGCCGTAATGCCCGGCAGCATAAATACTGATCGAACGATCTACAAATTTAGCGGGTTGATGCAAGGTAATGGTTAAGATGTCCGCGATGACCATTACGCCGGGACAAACTAGGCAAGCCGGTTTTGCCATATTGGCAAGCCTAGCGAAAATGCGCTGCCGGTCCATTGTTTACCACCTATATTATCTCACTACCGCAACCATTCCCCCGTACTTCAAGGTGATGCTTTTTAGCTAATATCTTAACCGTATCTTTAAGCCGATCCAAACTAGTCTAGCCTGCAATCTCTGCCAGGTGTCAACAGCAGATGGGATGGTGACATTTTCCTGAAAATCATCATATATCCAATGTTAATTAGCTTGTATACCTAAAATACCACCATTCTGACCATTCACTTACGCCATACTGATTAATAGCTTTAACTCTCCATCTGCCCGGCTGGCCACCAACAAAATTAAAAGTATATGCTGCCATATTTACAGTAACAATGATACCCTTATACTCTCCTTCTTGCCAGGAACCGAATGTGGTAAAATCCCCGCTTGAAGTATATTGTATCTCCAATAAAAATGAGATTGGTTGTTCGCCAACGCCTGCAGTCCACTTCAGAATGGTTTGGCGTGGGTATATGGAAAATACACTTTTATCTGGTGGGGATGTCAAATTAGGTACTCCAGGTATGTTTATTGGGGTGGTTGGTGAAGGGGTAATTATTACTTCTTTTATGGTAGTAACGGTAACAGGCGCAGCAGAGGCAGTAACCGTCTGCGTGACAACGGGATTAGTTATGGATATAGTTTGAGTCACAACCGAATTAGTTGCCGTAACCGTAACTGTTGGGATAGCAACTTTATTCTGACACCCAGATAAAACTGAAACGAGAATTAACAATATATTTAGCGAGTATATCAAGGTTTTCACATCACCCTCCAAATCAATTGGCACTTTTATTAGCAATTAGTAATATCGATTCTATTCGGCTGAAATTGTTATTACCGGATTTCGCTATGCGACTTAAATATTGAAAACAGCGCACTTATATTATCCTTCTATTATATTACATAGCAATAGGACGCTTGACAGAGTAACGATTACCGGATAACCTATTTTATGATATTTAATTGGCTATCCTAAGTGAGCCAGCAATCTGGCGGCTATGCTCCGGTTTTAACATAAAGTGGGGGAAGATGATTAAGAACGTATTTATAACCATATTGTCAATCGGCATATTGACCCTACTGGTTGGGTGTTCCCGTAGCGGGGTGCAAAAATCACCGGTAGGTACTTATGCATTTGGGAGTACCTCGTTTGAACTTAGTAAAAAAGGCGCCTTTTCCTTGGAGCATACGGCGTCGAGTAATGAACCAATAAATTATACGGTTACAGGTACTTACACTTTTACAATGGATCATGTCGATGATGAGAATGAGATTAGCTATGGGAAAATAGATATTAAAATTACCGGATTGAATCTCGATGGGACCTCCGTGCAGAGTCTTGATGTCACTACCAACCATACTGGGACAGATTTTTCAGTAGGAGATAATCTACCCGGATGGTGGAAATACATGAATTTGATTACTTACGCCGGCAAGATGCACCTTGGTTTAGGTTTGCCGTTCCACGGATTCCGTTCAGAAACTGTTGATAGCGGGAGTGACTGGTTAGTTATTGGTGATCCTAAATGATTCTGGACTAATTCTCTAAACCAAAAATAAAGGAATCCGTTTGATTGGATGCCCCCGAATTACATGCAAGCGTTTGATATATTATCAATTTATGTGGGTCCTTAATCCTTTGCGACGTCGCTCTCTTGATAATTTTTGCCGCTTCTCCTTTTCCTGACATTATCTTTCAATTCAAACTAACTGGGAAGAGGATTTGGGTCACAGGTTGTAAATACGTTGTTAGTCCAAGTATTTCCTGTTCCGTTCGTGTCCCAGAATAGATCATATCCTGTGCTGGTAGACACGTGGTTAGACATAACTGAAACATAATTAGAGTCATAAACAGCTATACCACGATCACTTTCCGAGACTACGTTGTTCTCAATTATGTTATTGTCACCACTTACCTGAATACCCTCCCAGCCACTATTAGAAACAGTATTACTTTGTACGAAGTTTTCGTTTGAGCCACCTTTTAATGAGATTCCTCTCTGGGAAGAGTTTTTGATAGTGTTCCATTTTATTATTGCATTATTAGAGCTTTGTACAATGATTCCACTGCCATTAGAACTCCCGTTTATGGAATTTCCGGTCAACTCATTGTTATTGGAGGCTTCATGTAGCATTATCCCATTATTACCCGAGTTGCTTATGGTATTTTCAGAAATCACATTGTTATTGCTTTCCCAACCCAAGAAAATGCCACAACCTCCGGCATTAGAAATAGTGTTTTGGGATACTAAATTGTTGCTCGATCCCCCAACGTAGATTCCGTCATTTAAACAAGTGGATACTACGTTGGCAGTTATGATATTGCCATTTGCACCCCCAAGCCAAATCGGGGATTCTGAGTCGGTTATTTCATTCCCAATAATTCTGTTGTTGGTACCCCAATTCTCAACTCCACTGGAGCAATTTAATATCTTGTTGTTCATAATAGAATTATTGGTTGCTACACGAATCTGGATAGCTGGTCCTTTAAAATTCTGAATCTGTAAGCCTTGAACTACTATGTTTTGCGCTCCGTCATCAATCGCTATCATTTCGGTTACTTCAGTTAAAGAACTGCCGTCAAGAATCGTACCAGGTTCACCCCTCAACAGTATTCGTTTTACCTTTGAGCCAATGAACACTGACTGTTGATAGACACCGGCGTGGACAAATACCACATCTCCTGGGTTAGCCCGGTCAACGGCTGCCTGTATACTACCACCAGGGTTGACATCAATCTGGACATAACCAACGACTTTAATGGTATCCGAGCCGCTGAAATCCGGTACATTGGGCCAGCCAGTCAATTGACCGGTTACTGTTAGTACATTGTTATCCGGGTACAACAGATCCTTCACGATGTTTAAATCAAACCGTACCATTCGTTCAGGTATTTTATCGTGGTCAATATCTGTAATGTAAACCTTCGGTTTGCTTACAAAATCGTATTTCGGATCTGAGACAGCATGAACTGTATTGTTTAATCGAACTGAGGCAAGGTTTATATTATTCGGGTCCTTGCCAACCGGTAATTCTATGTATGCTGTTATCCATTGACCGGCTTTGGCTAATTGAATGGAATCTGGGTCAATCATAACGTTGGCTTGGATAGACACATTATTTACTTCAATACTAATTGTTTCAGTATCTGTCAACAAACCATCGGAGACCGTGAAGGTGATAGGATAGTCACCTGCCTGACTGAAATTTGGTGTCCAATTAAAGTTTTGAGTGGTTCTGTTGAAAGTAGCACCAAATGGTAAATCTGAGGCTGAATAGGTCAAGGGATCATTATCTGAGTCGGTGGCAGAGATGGTAAATGTAAGAAGTTGCCCTTCGTTAATCGATTTGCTACCAATTGTAGAAAATGCTGGCGGATGGTTCGGTCGGGGGGATTCATCAGCTCCCATATCCACCACGACGGAACCATCTCTATTCCCATCTGTAAAACGATTTTTACCGTATAAATCAGTGGTTAGCCATGACGGCACGGCAGAATTATCGCCAATATCAATACATGGAGAATCGGATTGTAGATGATAATCGGCACCTACAGAACTGGCAAATCTGGGGTCTGCACAAATGTCATGAGTTCCGGCCGCAGCTATGCCACCATAGTTAGCAGGCGCATTGTTCCAAACATCATTATAATCACTGTTCGGGTTCCCCCAATTATAACTGTCTCCAAAATAAATACCATTAGTCAAATTGTTTGTAATGATGTTGTTGATCAATGTTAGGACAACAGACTTATTCGAGTTTACTCCTGCGCCGGAATTGCCAGATATGGTGTTGTTAACCACGTGGGCGTCTCCAGCACCGTATGGGTATGGGAGAAGCATTTGAATTCCATCCACTGTATTATTCGTAATGATGTTATTAGCGATAACAAAAGTTATCGTGTTCGCCGTTGTAATTCCACACCCTTCTCCATAATATCCCCAAGGACCATTCGCAGTGATGATATTACCTGTTATCGTAGGCTGTGACGCCCAAATGATTATGCCACCGCGATTATTAGAAATTGTATTATCCTTGACCTGAGGGGTAGAGGCACCGCCCAGATTAATCGCCCATCCTTGATTGTTCCTGATTATGTTGTTTCGGATTATTGGCGAAGCAAAACTAACATTAATCGCTGATCCAGTGATGCCCAAAGCAAAACCGTTCTGTACGGTGAATCCTTCGAATACTGTATTGGTTCCGACACTAGCAGCATTCACAACGGTGCCTGTGCCACCGCCATCAATAATTGTCGCCCCTGCCCCAGCTCCGGACACACATACACCATCCTTCAAGGTAATTTTTTCATAATAAGTACCGGCAGCCACTTGAACAATATCACCTGTCGAAGCATGGTCAATCGCCGCCTGAATTGTTGGATAGTCTCCAGGTACGTTAATTACCGCTCCCGATGCAGCTGCCCCCGCAGGAAAAAATACAAATACCAACGTAATGATAAGTGCGAAAAAGAGTGCTATTTTGTTGTTTTTCATGCTTTCTCCTTTTTTTCTAAAAACAAAAACCGACTTATTTCAAGTCGGTTTCACTATTGGCTCACTGTCACCCAAGTGACCAGATTACGGGTGGCGTATCACAGCCCCCTTCCCACTTCACCAAAGAGTTAAATCAGGTCATAAGACTTATATCCTTGTTAATGCAGTTTTAATTATTTGGAGTACAAATTGGTTATTTGGGTAGATAATCTTACACGACTATCAATTCATTGTCAACCTAACTTTTCCTCACTTTACTTAACCAGAGCGATGTTAATTTTTGCAACTACCAACAGATTTATTCAGATTCAATTTACGACGTCGCTCTCTTGATAACTTTGCCGTTCTCTATTTCTTTGGGATTCACAATCGGTGCAATATTCAGGTGGCCTTCCTGGCATATGTTCTAATTTTGGATCTAAAGGCTGACCCTATTTCTTTAATATCCGTTGGTTAGGAGGTTAGTATCTATAACAGATTTCTATGACTGTTGTATTAAAATGAATGTTGACATAAGACAATCGTATACGTATAATAGGGGCAATTTACTAGCTGAGAGGGGCTCAGCATAAAGTTCCCTGATCGCCAGCTAGAAAATTTCCAAAGTGTAAAGTTCTATGGAGTTATGGTCAGGCGGTGCCACTCGTGCAATCTGTGTTTCCATCGGTAAAAATAACATTATGCATTTAATTATATCTAGAGGGAGGATATTTACGATGAAATATTTTTCATTAACTAAGATTGCATTCTTCCTGCTCATAATCTTGCTCATTACTTCTTCTATTACCTCTGTCAAAGCTGCAGGAGTTGGGCTCAGGGTAAACGGGAAGATCGCCTTTTCGAGTCAACGTGATGGTAACTACGAAATTTTTGTAATGAACTCCGACGGATCCGGACAGACAAGGCTGACCATTAATACTGGCGATGAAAATCCCGATTGGTCTCCTGACGGTACCAAGATCGCCTTCGACAGTACCCGCGACGGTAACAGGCAGATATATGTAATGAATGCTGACGGATCTGGACAGACCAGGCTGACCAATAACAAATATCATGATGAACAACCCGCTTGGTCTCCTGATGGTACCAAGATCGCTTTTCCTAGTGAACGTGACGGCAATTTGGAAATCTACGTCATGAATGCCGATGGTTCGGCACAGATCAGGTTGACCAACAACAATGCTGCCGATGAACAACCCAGATGGTCCCCTGACGGTGCTAAGATCGTCTTTAACACTAATCGTGACGGCAATATGGAGATTTACGTCATGAATGCCGACGGTTCAGCACAGACTAGGATTACCAACAATAATGCTGACGATCAAGATCCCACTTGGTCCCCCGATGGTACCAAGCTGGCCTTTGTCAGTAACCACGACGGTAACTACGAGATCTACGTAATCAATGTTGACGGATCAGGATCATCGAGACTGACCAATGACCCCGCTGAAGATTGGGATCCAAGATGGTCGCCCGATGGTACCAAGATTGCGTTCGACACTAACCGAGACGGTAATTGGAATGTCTATACAATGAACGCTGACGGATCGAAACAGACGAGGCTTACTGACAACAGCGCTACAGATTGGAGTCCCGCCTGGCAAAGTCTATTGCCAGTTTCAGAAATTAAGCCTAAGGCAAACGGCAAGATCACCTTCGTCAGTGACCGAGACGGCAATAATGAGATCTACGTGATGAATGCCGACGGATCGGTACAGACCAGGCTTACCAACAACAACGCCAGCGATGGAGATCCCTACTGGTCTCCTGACGGTACCAAGATCGCCTTTTCTAGTAATCGCGATGGCAATGGGGAAATCTACGTCATGAATGCCGACGGCTCGGCACAAACCAGACTTACCAACAACAATGCTGGAGATTGGGACCCGAGGTTCTCCCCTGACGGTACCAAAATGATCTTTACCACTAGCCGCGACGGTAACAACGAGATCTACATCATGAATGCCGACGGATCGGCACAGACCAGGCTAACCAACAACAACTATGATGATGGAGACTGCAGTTGGTTCCCTGACGGTACCAAGATCGCCTTCATGAGTGACCGCGACGGCAACTACGAAATCTATGGCATGAACCCCGACGGATCGTCGCCGATCAGACTTACCAACAACAACGCTCGCGAGGAAGACCCTACTTGGTCTCCTGATGGTACCAAGATGGTCTTTACCACTAACCGCGACGGCAACGGATCAGTCTACGTAATGAACGCCGACGGCTCGTCGCAAACTAGACTTACCAACAACAGCGCTACAGATCATTGGGCTTACTGGCAGAGCCTAACGCCCACTTCTACTCCAACAGCTACACCTACTCCAACAATTACACCCACATCGACTCCAACACCCACGTCTACTGTTACTCCCACCCCAACACCCACGTCTACTTTTACTCCCACACCTGCACCCACGTCTACTTTTACTCCCATACCTGCAACCACGTCTACTCCAACACTTACGCCCTCGGTTACAGTTACTTCCACATCTACCCCCGCCGCTAGCACAATACCTACGGTAACACCCACACCAACTTCCTTGTCCACTTCCGGAAGTTCCACAGTCGTAATCATATTGAGCACCATTGGTGCTGTGGTCGTCGTTGGTGGGTTCATATGGTTCATCTTGATCTGGAGGCGACGTAAGAAAAAGACAAAGAATTAAGGCACAAGGGGATATTGAAGGTGTAAAACAAGAAACAGTCATTGTGACATTGGAATTAGAGACACACTCTCTGTCCAAAAGCCATCTTAAATATTTACGCAGGACTTAACAACAATGCTGACAATGACTATATAACCTTATTCAACGATATTTGAAAGCTAAACGGTATTAAATAATCGTACTCATGACTGGACAATGATCCCGATGTTCTTCCATAGATAGTGAAATTAATTTTGCATCATTGAAATAGAAGGCCGCGATCTTATTGAAGTCGAGGGCATTTTCTTAAAATATTAAGATAAACGCACGTTACCCAAGACACTCAACAAGAGTTCTCGACAAAACATGAACTTTGTTTGACTGGCAGAAAACAGCAGCTTCAGGCTAGTTTACGGTTCGTAAGATCGCCTCTCAGCCAGCACTCTGTCTGCAGCTGCAGAAGCATTATTAGCCAAACTGACGTATTGGTCTGCTTGGTTTAATTCCAGACGCTCGGTCGCTATGTTGGCCGCTTTCTTGTATACAATTTCTGC
>Ga0209777_10000464_pt1 | contig 67350 bp, 67 predicted proteins | sample FrelakmetHBP12HB_FD_187147 | JGI IMG/M metagenome (GOLD analysis project Ga0209777, IMG submission 187147) | Freshwater lake sediment microbial communities from the University of Notre Dame, USA, for methane emissions studies -HBP12 HB (SPAdes)... | ecosystem: Environmental > Aquatic >...
CCTGTAAATTTCAGCATCGTACTCTTCTCTAGTTTCGTATACAGGGAAGGGGTTACTGAAATTTACAGGGTCTGTAATAATCGACGTTGGATCTAATATAAGCGTCCTAATTAAAGCACCACATGTATTAAATATATCGCTATATAAGTATTGTGTATCGCAAACAATTCCCATTATAGTGTCCTTGATCCTGATGGGTAATCAATCCATACATCATAACTCATAGCATCACTTAGCATTATATACACAAAAGCAACTTGTAAAGGAGTAGAATTATACATATTATCATATAAAGCAAGAACATCAAGTTTTGCAGAACCGTTGTCGTCATGCATAGCACTTGATGTAATTACACCTAATCGGTTTAGAATTTTTTCTTGATTATTTAGGTATGTTTCAATTATTTCTTGATTAATAAAAAGATAGTATGCTTTGAATTGATTAACAATTGTTGGTGGAGATTGAATACGAATATCAAAAGACTCCCCATGGTACACATAGAATTGATCCTCGTATACAAAAGATCCAGGTTGAATTGTACGTAAATAATCACAATTACATTCTGAACCGGTTAAATATATACCTTCTGATATTCTATTTGATGTCCATTTTAAAACTTGTGTAATAAATGCATTTAAATTTGAAGATGCATAAAAAGGGTTTTCAGCACCTTCCGAATAATAAACAAATTGTACATATTGCCCAATTATTGATGGTGCGACATAAACAGCACATTTATCTTCATCAATTGCAAATTGTGTATTAAAAAGAGAAACTGTTAAGGTAGATATTCTTTCTAATGATTGTATAACTTGATGTAAAGCATTATCATACAGAGATGCTTTCACTATACTGCTGGCAAGGATGTACTTTAAATATGTGACGGGACTACTAATGAGGACTATTTCGGTTTTAGTATACATTTTTATCAAAAAATAATGGGTGTTTGAGCACCCATTATTTTATAAAGATTAATTGCTACCTAATAGTTACTTAGAAACCTACAGAAGTTAACAGTTCCTGAACAATGTTATTCAGAAGGCTAGGAGTAGGATCCATATCGTAGTATAAATGACCATTAGTCATTTCAGCTCTACCATTCTGCCAATTAAACGAGAAATTGTACGAAGTATCACCTAAGCCAGCTGTACCAAAACCTAAAAATGTAATAGAACCGCCCTGCCAATCAGTAGCTGATGTTTGAGAAGTAATATCGGAGAAAATCCAATCAAGATTACCAGTCAGACCGCCACCTACGTTTTGACATTTGTTTAAAAGAAGCGCCATAACTGCTTGATAATTAGTATTCAATTTATCAATGTTTGCCTGACATTTGCCAGAGGCTTGGCCTTCAGTATATGTATAAATAGAAGCACCTTCACCAGCACAGTCTGTTGCAACTGTAATAACGGTACCAGCAGGCATTCCTGAATTTACACCAGTTTTAGCGACCCAGTTAACAACTGATTGATCTTTCCAGTTAACTTGTCCTGATTGTAGACAAACGTCACTACCAATCAATGCATCTGAAATTGTGCCACATCCAATTGTTTTGATACCATAATCAAGTGTGACATTAGTAATGAACATAGTAGCGCACCCATGTCCACAACGAAAAAGCTCTCTTCCTGTGTTGAAACTTAATTCTTTGGCTCCACCTGTTGGGATACCATAATTTACAGTGGGACAAGTCATAGTGAACCTCCATGATTTTTATTTAGTGCATAATAAAAAATTTGATATATTAATGTTTTATTAAAGTATGTTATTTTCCACTAACCATAATAACCAACTAGTAAAATTTCATTAACTACTAAATAACGATAGGGGTAAGCCCACTTTAAACTTATATTGACATCATTCGTATCTAAAATTCCTTTATATGCATATATTGTGATTGGTAGTTTTGTAAGAGCTGGGACATCAAACACTTTACCTATATTTAGAGGAACTTCTTCTCCTGCAATCATAACTTTTAAATAACCAACACTTTGAAGATATTCAACATATTCCTCAGAAGTGTCATATATGTCTGTTGTTGAAACTATAAAATCCATTTTAATAAATGTTGTATCTTTTAACGTTACGAACTCTCCGTTATATACATATGTGTTTGTATCTTCAAATTGTGTAAAATGTATACGAGATATTGAAGTATCTCCAGTATAGATTGGAGGGATTTCAGGATTTGAGTTAATTATAATTAACTCATTTGAAACTGATGTTGTGTCAATTGGAATGGTAGTGAATGTTGTTGTATCGCTAACTACAGTTTCATTTTCGAATAATGTTACTCCATCGTTTCCAATAGTTATATTGTAAGTTACATATGCAGGATTAATTATAAATGAGTATGATAATGCACAAACTTCTAACCATACTAATCTAATAGTTTCAAAAACTTCTAATGACACCTGTACAAAAGAATATCGTTGATCGGCATATGTTGTTTTTGCTTTAGCAAATGTTGCTATCCATCGTTCAGTAGGGTACCATACTTTGTAGAAACATGTTCTGTATGTATTGTATTTAGTGAGAAGGTAGCCACTCCTTTCAGTATTAATAGTTAGTAATTGTTCACAAACTATAGTTCTTTCAGATGTGCTAATATCAAATACATTAAATTTACTTGATCTTTGAGAAAAAGATGATGTGAAAGATGATAGGATTATCCTTCTATCATTTGAAAGAGATGTGTATTTTGCATAAGCATTATACCTCTCTGAATATAATAAAGTGAAAGCTACAAATATATTTTTACTAGAATATATAGGATAGTATCTAGCATACGAACATTGAACCTCAGTAGTAAATGTATTATATAGTTTTAAAAATGTTTGTTTTTCATCATACACAATATCCCAAACATTCCAACACCCTGCTTCTCTTTCACTTATACCTAAAACACCTGAATTGGAAAGGGTGTAAGAAGATAGAAAAGATTTCTCAATAATAGTGTAAGATAAAGTTGCATAAGATGACAAATGTACTGCTTCAATTGTTCCTAATAACTCAAAATTTGATGAAACATTAGTAGCATAACTTATATCATAATATATAGCACTGCTTTGAGCAGGGACTAATACTGTGGTAGGATCACCATAAGTTGCCCCTAGTTTAGTCGCATTAAGGATTTTCGGTGTTTTAGGTTTTCTTGCCATTTAATTACACTATTGAGCGACCATTAAATGCAATGGTCGTATTATTATTTGATTTAGAAGAAGCACTTGGTACAACAGTTCTCTTTAACCAGATAGAAGCTGTCGATGAATGTGTAACAAAATGCACTACATCGTTTACAGCGAAAGTACCTCCCCATGCAGTATTTATAAGAGAGAAGTAATTATGGCCAGAAAAATTGGAATTAGCATATGTATATGTTGCAGCAATTGAACCATTAGGAAGGCTACCAAGTTGTGTACTTACAACTGAAAAGGTCGTACCACCTGTAAGAATAGTGCATGTGATTGTATCATCAATAGTGCCTATGTTATCAAGTGTTAATCCAGTTTGGTCACATGTTCCTCCGGTTGATGTCACTGTCCATCCTGTTACATGTGCTTGTATATTGCCTAAAGGTAATAAACTCGATATTTTAGCATTGTTAGAAACTTGATATGCATGAGTTGTCGGAGTACTAATCCCAACTAACATATTCAGATCAGTTGTATTATCTATTGATGTTACAGTCATCCATTCTTCATTACCAGAGTCATTAGGAGTCAATTTGTCAGATATACGTATACTATCACCGACTTGAATAATTGATGATGCGCCTCCAACTAATAATTCTGAGTTTTCAACAGTGACTAGAATTGAAGAAGTGCTAATTGAAATACTATTAGTTAATAAAACTACCCCATACATACGAGTGGGTGTTATAGTTGCCTGAGTATCTGAAGCAGTGCCAAGAAAAATAGTAAAATAGTCTCCAGTAGCAGGAGTAGGCTTATCAATCCATGCTTTTGAAGAGTACAGTATGTTACCAGCAGCATTCTCATTTTTGCAGAACAGTTTTCTATATACAGCACTGCCAATTGTACTTTCTTCTTTTAATACATCATCAAAAAGATTATTAATGACATTACTGGAATCTAACTGTACATTACTTAAATAGCCTCCATTAGTTAGAGAGTTATTAGTAACTATTGATTTATATAATTTAAGATCAATTGTTTGTATTTGCATGAGATTCTCTGTAAAGTTGAAAACTTTTAACTTATTGATGTTTTATGTTGTAGGAGATTCAGAATCACTAATTTAAAATATCCTTGCACTCATTAGGTAAATATGTTAGATGTTTAAAAACTATAAAAATAAGGAGATGATTAGTATGAAGGAGAATGTAAAAAATAAATTAGATAGTGAAACTAAATTCTTGTTGCATCTCTTAGAGATCTCTATATCTATAGCGGTAACAGCTCACCGAGGGCAGTTTGATAAAGCAGGGATCCCTTACATATTACACCCTCTTAGAATAATGGGAGGTGCTAAAAGACTTAAAGAAAAAATTGTAGGGGTAATGCATGATACTATTGAGGATACAGATGAATGGTCTGAACTTAATGTAACATTCGAATATTTACGTGAAAATGGGTTCACCGAAGAACTAATTGAAGCTATTGATAGTGTAACTCATCGTGAAAATGAATCGTATGAGGATTATATACAGAGAGCAAAAGCTAACCCCATTGGAAGAAAAATAAAAATATTGGATCTAAGAGACAACAGTGATATTTTTAGATTGCATGAGGTAGAGGATAAACATTTAAGACAAATGAAAAGATATCATGCTGCAATGCTTGAATTAAGAAAAGATGGGCAAGTTTATATAACAAGGTAAGAAAAATGAAAAGACACGAATTTTTAGAACTAGTAAAGTGCTACATTGAGACTGACCCTGAAGCGGCTGCATACGTATCGGATCATGTTCAATTAGGTTTAAGTGCAGCATTAACAGAAGCTAGAGAACGTGCGGCTGATATGGAAATTGCACTAGCTACTTTAGCGTCAAAGAAAACAAAAAATAGTGATCATTTTGTAAATGAGGTTCTCGGGAGGTGGAAAGGTAAGACATCTTTAAAATGGGATTGGTTAGAAGACGAATTAAAATAAAAGGAGAAAACCAAAAATGACAAAAACAAGAAGCAGAGATACATACACTTCAAATCTTCCGGAAGCTCTTATTTTATATTTATTTGAACATAAAGAGTGTTCGTTAATTGAATTTTTATTTCATTACATTTTGTACTTGCATCCCACTAGGAGAATTAACCATAAATCACTTTATGCTATTGTGCTTACCGAATTTAATCCCGATATCCCTTTTAGTAGTCTAACTGGAAGAATGGCAGACTTAATGAGCACCCCAGGGATGACTTCTTTATTATCTCTTCAAAAAGAAACAGGTCTAAACTCTAAAGAATATATGTATGTTAGAAGGGATACTTCAAAGGAATCGATAATAGCATTTTCAGATGTACAAGATCATTTGAAAACTCTTGCATCAAAAGGTAATTTTAAACAAGAAGAAAATAAACAAGCAAAAGTATGTGCATTACAAAATCCTCTTAAAATGGCAATTAATGAAGAGGATCGAGATTTCAAAATAATGGTGAGTATTGCAAAAAATATTGATGCACTTCTCCCTGATACTGTAAAAATATGTTTATTGCTTATGAGTCTGCCTAAATTTTTTACGGCAACTGATATAGCAATAGGTAATTGTTTAGGGGTCACATCTTGCCAACCGAGAATATGGGAATTTGTCAATGCACTTGCTAACCACCCTGAGTATATAGGTAATGTCACATATGTTAATAGCATTGTTCGAATACATATTGACCCTAGCGAATGGCATATGACAACAGAAGAATGCATAGCATTAATTAATGCATGTAAAAAACAGACTACAATTAACAATAGAATGATGTCAGATATAGCTGAAAGTCGAACAAGTGCTGGGTTCGGTTTTAAATAAATTTTTGTTGCATTTATTTTAAAAATAGTGTATAGTTATTCTTAATTGAATGAGTATACACTATTCTATTTTAAAGGAGAACAATATGAATTTGTACGATATTAAAGAGGGTCTTGAAGACGGAAGTATTGTTCTCGATATAAATGGGCATAGTAATATAGAGTATATTACTAAGATGATTCTACATAAAATTAATTGGAATATTGATTCAATTGAAACGAATGGAGCAAACTGGAACCGACCTGATAATGAAAAACCTGGAAATTTGCTAAGAATAAATCCAAAAGATGAAAAATTAATACTGTATTATATGAGACAACTTGAATTTGAGTACGGTATTATGGATTACATTTGGGATATAGATGCTGTTGAATGTGGTAACTGCGGTGAACGTTTACATGTTTTCATAAAAGATCAACATACATTAGTACTCTATGGAATAGAGTACTTAAATGCATCGTTAAAAGATTTCAGTAAAACTATTATTAAAGATTGTTGTATGTGTGCTACACAACCACCTACAAAAGTACATATTAATGTAAATTCACCACTATATTTCTGTAATCACTTTGGGGATTTTCCAGAATGTCCTACAGATAATGATGAATCTGAGTACGATAGAGCGTTCAATCTTAATACATGGATTGGTGTGTTGAATAGAACTAAGTATCTCGCACATCAAAATATTGGGTACTGCCAAGTCGGAAATACAAGTATTGAAATTTATCTTAGAAAAGATAAAAAGAAAATTATTGTAGCTGAATGGGCGAACTCAGTGATAGAAGACTATGAGTATAAAATTCAAGATCCTGAAAGTACTTTCGTTCCTACTGATGAAGAGACACGTATGTACACAGAGTTTAACAAAAAATTTGAAGCGTATGATTTAATAGGCACTATTTCACTTGGAGTTTGGAGATGGATGTGTGCTGATTTTGACACCATCAAAAAGCATGGTTTAAAAATCGATAATGACATTAAGTACATGAGTGATGAAGTCGTTGTGTGCGATGCTGCTCATGGAAAATGGGAAATAACAAACTACGAACATTCAGATATAGCTAAGTTTGACGGCTATACTGTTTCAGAAATGGAGCTTGTAAAATGAGTGTATATATATTTGCTAAAAGTATTGAACACTTTAATAAATTATATCCTTTGTTTTATTTTTGCGAACCATTTATATTTGTTGCAAATATCGAAGATTTTAGTCATTATGATAAAAATACCGATGCACTTGGATTCCATGAAGGGTATGAAGAGAATAAAGCCTACAATAAATCTTTAGTCGGTGCTCTATTAACTACAATTCATTTTGATGGAGAATCGAATAAATTTATAACAAAAAAGTTTAATTACTTATACGAACATTATGAGCAAAACATATAGAAGATCTAAGAGTTTTTATGATTACGAGAGTGGTGTATGTGATAGATGCCAACAATTTTTAACTGATTGCGTTTGTAATGATATTGCTGCTTTAAATAAAGGTGGATTTAATTTAGAAGAGAGTGGTATATGTGAAGAGTGTTTTCAATCTTTAGATAATTGCTTATGTAATCTGTATACTGATACTGAAGTCGATCACAATTACACCTATCCTGTACATTATGAAAAATTACAAGGTAAATCTTTCGAATTTGAAAAGTATGATGATATAATCTATAAATATGGAGTAATTAGCAATCCTTTTGAGTATGACAGTTTCGAAGATTTAAAAAAGAAGATAACTTCGAATCACTATACAATCGAGCATGTATATACAGGGTCACACATATCAGTTATTGCCCCTCATGGAGGGTGTATCGAAGAAGGAACAACTGAACTTGCAAAAATGATTGCAGAAACTGAGTATAATTTTTATTCGTTTGTCGGCATAGGTAGAGAAGAAACAGATTTACATATCACAAGTCATAAATTCAATGAACCGACATGTATTAAATTAGTCGAACAGTCACATACTGTAATATCAATACATGGGTGTCCAGGAATGGACGAGAAAATATATGTTGGTGGAAGAGATGCAAAATTAAAAAAGAAGGTAAGTAAAAAACTTTCACTTAAAGGTTTTAAAGTGTATACTGAAGGGCATATTTACCCTGGAACACATCCCGAAAACGTATGTAACTTAGGATTACGTAAAAAAGGATTACAGCTTGAATTTACTCAAGGTATTAGAAAAAATCAAGAGCATTTACGCACTATTTCAAAAGTAGTACATCAAGTTTTAGGGTCTTCTATTCGAACCAGGGCCTGAATAATCGCTACTAGGTATTAATGTTTTCACATAAATCGAAACATTTTTACCAGAAGGGCCCTTAACACTGCTTATTTCCTGAAAGCCTCTTGCTTTAGCTATTAATTTCATCTGTGGTGTTTTACTTGCAAACATTGCAGCTGATGAAGGTACCTGTGTTTCTATATGTTGTAAAGTTTTTTGCCCAAACCCCATATGTCTGTATTCGCCCATGACTGTAAGGTGTTTTACTTCTGACATATACCAACCAACTTTATTTACTTCTCCTACTGCTACAGTAGTTTCACCACTTGAGGATTTAAGAGCATGAAATGTTGAAGTTTCGGGGAACTTATAAAGACCTTGTGCTCCATACTGTGTCTCAATGAAGGTTTTTGCTGTAGAAGAGTGTACTTCTTGAAATCTCCCAGTTCCTACAGCTGGTGATTCTGGTCTTCCTGTAGCTACATGATTAGTACTTTGTGTAGATAGAGAAGCATGTTCTGAACTTGGGTCCAATGTTTTTATATATGTTGCTAAGTTATCCCCTGAACTACCTCGTGCATTACTAACTTCATTATATCCATTAGTATCCATTACTCTTTTTATTTGAGGGAGTTTTGAAACTAGCATCGCAAGAGGTGATTCAGTTTTTGATTCTAAATAAGTTAAAAGACCTCTCCCCAATCCAACTCCTCGAGAACCATTACCAACAACAACATGGCGTATTTCTGAAGTGTGCCATGAGAATCTATTTATTTCACCAGCTGCCTTTATATTACCATCAGATCCTGTAATACCAAAAAATTTAGTAGTACTAGGGTATGTAAAGCTCATAGGACTACCGTATTCGTGTTCTATGAAATTCTTTGCTTTTCGTACATCCTCCGGAGATGTAAGTTCTTTGTAATTATGCCCAGGAGGAAGTGTTGGCAGTGTCATGATTCGAGTACTTGGTGGGGTAGGTGCTGCGCCATGCTGTCCACCAGCTGGAGTGTCTCTATCAGCAACATGTACAGTTGCATTAACTACACTAGTGTCTCCTGAACCACTAGTTCTAACATAGTTAGTTTCTCGTGGAGTTAATGGATGCGCTGATCCTGGTCGACCCGGCATAATTGAACCTTATTTAAATATTTTATTGAAATCGTAAAAGATTACGAAATAAATACTTTATCACACAATAATTCGTATATTCTTACGATTTCCACAATACGATTTCTGCATTTCTTCGATTAAGAAGGCCCTGATTTACTTCACCATTAGCATGTGTCCATCGTAGCATTTGAGTAGGTACATCATTATATTTTCGTTGATTTAATACTGTTAATAAAGTACTTGTTTTAAAAGCATGTGCCCCTACATTAAAAGTAAAATCTACTAATGCATTAAATTGATTCTGCGTAAGAGGTACTTTTACTAATGCATTAACACAATTCACAGCAAATGCTACATCTTGTTTATTTAAATTTTGGCATTGCTCTAAAGTTAAACCGTTTTTGTAATGAACTTGTTCTCCATTAATATTGATTACATTAGAACTTTTTTCAGCATCAGTAAGTAAATGACCTATACCAATAGTTGGATACCCATTACTATCATTGTATGTTTGTGTTTTACAACCTTCGGCTTTACATAAGAAATCAAAAAACGTTTTATCAGTTTCCATAGTATACTCCTATTTTGTATGTATACTATGTTTTATTATCTTGCTTATTATGAATAGATGCAGTACTATTACATTTTGAAGTGCAATAGTATTATATGTTTAAAGTAGTTTAACGGTTAATTTTATTAAAAAGGTGAGAAATGAATAAAACAGAATTGATTGAATCTGTATCAAGTACTACTGATACGAAAGCAGAAAAAGTAGTTAATGCAGTTTTCGAGGCATTTGTTGCAGAGTTGAAAAAGGGAGGGGATATTACTATTAAGGGATTTGGATCCTTTTCCGTTAAAGAAACGGCAGCTCGCAAAGGCCGGAATCCTAAAACAGGTGAATCAATCTCTATCCCCGCTGGAAAGAAAGTGTCTTTTAAAGTAAGTCCTACATTGAAAGAAGTACTGAAATAAATTACAGTTTCTACGTAAAAAGCCTCTATGTAAGTTGATTACATAGAGGCTTTTTATTTACAAAAATTATATTTTGTTATGATTTTTTAAAACAACATTAATACTATCTTTCCATCTTATTTTTGGGTTATCTTTAAGTTGTTCATACATCCATAATATTAATTCATCTCTTTGAAAAGAATGTACTAAAGAAATAGCTTCCGCAATCTCAGAATTAGTTATAGTTATTCTAAGATCTGCTTTATTCATTTTCCCTATCCAAATAGTATCAGTGACATGAGGGTCTACAGCTTTTACAACTTCAATAGCACTATGTACTCCTGATAGCATTGGTTCAATAGATACCGATGTACTGTAATTGAGTGCGTTTGTTACTTGCAAACATTCAATCCTTTCTTTTGGTGTGGATGCACCTGGTTCCCAAAAAGCACAAAGTTCTGCATTAATACTACCAATAGTAAATCTAAATAAAATTTGATTTCTCCAATTATATAGATGTAATGCTATTTTTTCAATACACTCTATTCTGGGTTTGCTAACAATCAATAATTTATTACCTTTAGCTAACATTAATTGAGCAACCTCAATAAATTTATCAACATTAAAAGGAGTTATATCATGAGAACTTGGAAACATGATTACACCATCTTTAGCTGGATAGGATTTTATATTAGCTCTCTTAGTAAATTCTTCATTAGCCCATTCAGAACGTGGTTTAGTTCCAAATCTATCAGCATTGTGTGCAGCGTAGCAATAGAGACAATTATTTGCACAACCTAAACAGATATTTTCAGTAGTATCGGCCCATTCCATTGTACCGGTACCTTTTCTTTTAGCATCGAAATCCATTTTATTAGCCTTTTTGTTAATCGTCTAAATCTTCTTCTATTTTCTTTATACCTTTCGCAGTATTTTCCAAAAGGTGATCTTCTCCTTCCATTAATTTTAACGGAAGTTTTACAACATCGACAGCTATCCTGAGAGGCATCGAAACAACATCAACAAGTGCATTAAAAAGACCCATTATCTACTCCTCATTTTTGAAAATTTCCATTACATTTTATACTATTTAACAGGGATTCTTTTGTAGTTATAATCCCATCTAATGCATCTTTAGATATTTTCTGTATATCATCAAGTACTAAACTTGGAATACATGTTCTATAACAAAGAATTAATTTCGATGCATTACGTAAAAATCATTATTTACAGGAAAAATTAAATGAGGGAAGATGCTTACTTTGTCTTTAAACGCACTACGGTAATCGTCAATCGGTTTACCGTATAAGAAATGTTTAACATTAGTGACTTTTAACGTAACTCGCCCTGTTTTAGTTTCTTGTATTGCAGTACCCACTAATGTATGCGCAAAGCCACTTTTGCTAATAGAATAGCCATAGGAATTTCCTACAATTATTTTATCTCCTAATGCATCAATAATATTCAATGTTTCCATAAATGCTCTTTAATCCCAGAGTCCAGAATAGTAGAATCCAAAAAGCCTTAAACCGTTTTGGATTCTATCGCTATGCTTTTTATATCCTTCCTTATCAAATGTATGTGTATCTTTCGGCCCATTTACCATTTCGAATAATGAAGGTTCTCCTTTGTCATCAAACTTAATAGGATTAAACTGCATATCGATTTCTCCTGTGTGATACAGGTCTTCCCAATTATTATCGGGGTGTATTTGACTAAATGTCCAAATAATTTCATCTAAAACCCAATCCCATCTTTTAAAATGGAGGTCGTCAGTATCATACTCATTTTCTTTAGGAGGTGCATTGTATGATCTTAATTCTTCTGGAACATCAGAATCTTCAGTAAAAGGTGCTCCGTGTTGTTGTTCTTTTAATTTAATTAATGCTGGGAGTATGACGTAAGCAAGTGTCGCATCAAGATTCCAGACATCATAATTATCGATATGTACCTTTACTTTTCTTTTCCTTTTTGAATCAATCCATTGACATACTGACAATACCCAAGTATCTGCTAACCATTCTCCTATAGCATGACATCGATCTTCTGACACACCTACTTTTTGAAGCTGATCAGCTAACTGAAAAGGTCCTACCCAAGAGCGAAATGGCCCTAGAAAAATTTTCATTTTACATCCTATAAACTCTTTTCGAATTCAATAAGTAATTCTTTTTGTTTCTCAGTTAGGTTTGTAGGTGTTTCCACATGTAACTCAACAAGCATATCACCACGGTTAGCACTTCTTAGACTTTGAACACCCTCATTAGCTAATGTAAAAACAGTTTTATTTTGACTACCAGCAATAATTTCTAAATTTCGTCTACCATGAATAGTAAGTACTTCGATAGAACACCCTAATGCTGCTTTCACCATGGATACTGAAAGTTGATAAAGAATAGTATCTCCATTTCGTTTAAAAACTGGGTGCTCTTCTACATGGATAATTACATGCAAATCACCAGAAGGTCCACCGCTACGACTTCCTTCCCCTTCACTTTTTAAGCACATATGAACCCCGGTATCAACTCCAGGAGGGATTTTAATAGATAGTGTTTTACTTTTTTCAACAAGTCCTAACCCATGACAATCATTACATGGATCAGTAACAATTTTTCCTTCACCTTGACAGTGTGTGCAAGTTGAACTCATTTGGAAGAAACCTTGAGATTGAATAATCTGCCCTCTCCCACCACAACTCGGGCAATTAGTTTTTTGATATCCTGGGCGACAACCTGTGCCTTCACAAGTCCCACAAGTATCATGCTTAGTAATTTGTATTTCTTTAGCTGTGCCATGCACAGCTTCCATAAAAGGAAGAACTAAATCGTAACGTAGATCATTTCCAGGAAGTGGCCCGTTGTTCCTAAAAGGTTGACCGTTAAATTCAAACCCAAAAGTACTGCCAAACATATCTTTGAAATGCGAAAACATATCTTTGAAATTCTCGGGTCCACGATATCCACTATTTTTTAATCCATCATGACCGTATGTGTTGTATATCTGTCGCTTTTTATCGTCACTAAGAACTTCGTAAGCCTCAGTACATTCCTTAAAATTGTCTTCAGCTCCTTTATTATCAGGGTTACGATCTGGATGATACTGCATTGCTAATTTACGGTATGCTTTCTTAATCTCGTTAATGTCTGCATTTCTATCTACTGCTAATATCTCGTAATAATCTCTTGTCATTTATTGCCGCCGCTCATATTTCCCTTATTATCGATTTGAAACCCTGTCATTTTATGGTACTCTTTTAACAAATCAAACATATTGTCACCGAGAATAATACAATAACCTAAAGCTGTAAGATTAAGATATTGTTCACCACATTTTTCGCACATATGCCAAGGGGCTATAGGTATTTCTCCATCTTCTCCATATATTTTTGATTCAATTTCAGTATTAGGACCTCTATATCTATCAAAAACAACACATTCTGATCCTATTGAAATCAGTTCTTTACAAGAACAGCATCTTTTTCTTTTAGATGTCTCCAATATGGAGAATTTGTCGTCACTCATCCAATACCAACCATCTCCATCCCACTCTCCGCAAGAACATGATAATGCCATAATTTCCCTTATTCGTCGTTTCCGTTTAAGTCATCTGGGTGTACACCAAACAATGTTGCCATCGGCTCTTTTAATGCACTTCGTAGATTTTCCAATTCGTTTTCAAGATATGCTATTCTAGCGTCTTTCTCGTTAGTATCAAGTTCATACATTGCAAAGGCAGTGTTGTAAGCCTTATCAGTTACATAACTTCGAAGCTCCCCATAACCGCTTAATGAGTACCCTATTAGCTGTGCAAACTGTTGACGTTCTTCTTTGTCAAAATCCATACAAGCTAATTTATTCATATCACATATATGATGAGCAGTTGCAACATCCAAGAGGTGACGTACAATTCTGTTTTCTTTAAAACGAAGAACCCCTGCTGAATCTAAATAAAGAGGTTGGATTGGATGATGCGATTCTTTTAGTGTACTTTGTGTTTTCATAGTTTGCATTTTATCCCATACATCTTTAATTATTCTTGCACTAATTGCGTCAGGGTGATCCTCTGAACAATCAACACCATTCACAAGTTTTGGAGTCCAAGGAACTTCCCAAAGTTTAAGATTATTACGGATTTGTGTTCCTATTGTGTGATGAAATCCAATTAAATCATTCTCAGGGGTTTCTTTAAACTTCTTCTGAGCATTTACAGGAGCACCCTTTATCCATTCAAGTACTTCGTTTACTTGTTCTTCGAAAGTCATCACTTATCCTTATTCGTTATCATTATAGAAATTATAAAAAGAAGTCCACTCAGCTTCAGTCACAGAGACGTTTTTAGGGCATGAAGTTTGTGGTTCATTATGTGCTAGACAATTTCGATCACCGCAAATTACACACGAATATGAAGGGTTCATAGGGTCAAGATCATCAGCTCTTAAACCTCTGTAACGTTCTTGAAGCTCTTTAATTGTCTGTAATCCTTCAGTAGTTAGAGCATAGTTCCCACTTGTTCTAGCAGGTGAATCTGAAGATATAACTTTTGCAATCTGCATAACAATCCTCCTTTATAATGTATACTCTTTTAAGAGAAAAATGTGCAATTAGTATACAAAAAAATGTATCAAAGAGCAATGGTTAATTATGTTATTTAATAATGGACTGTTCTATTGTCTGTAATTTCTCATTGGTAGTATTAAGTTTAGTATTAATTGCACATGTTTGTAGTAAAATTAAAATCACCATAATATACAATCCTACTCGTTCTTTACCCATTTATTGCTCCTTTTTATATGGTGTTTCTAATTTTTCAAAATTGTGTCTATATACTGCTTTGCATCTTCGATACTGTGTGCATGAATGAGTTTGTCTCCTTTGGTTACGTTCTCATCAGGGAATAACTCTTTAGCAGTTTTTGTATTGACAGTTCTAGACCAGTCAATCTGAATCACTCTTTTTCTCCACCCGATTGTAAAACGGCCCATGTGAGTAGTAACATCATACCAAGGAAGATGACGACAACAATAATCAGGACAGTATCCATTAGGGATAGCTTCATGGAATATTTTATCAGGAAAGAGTCCAAGTAATTGTTGTTTTTCAGCTTCAGTACGTTTCTTCGATTTAGGATCAGCTGCAATAATTGCAGCTTTTATTTCAGCTGATATAGTTTCTTCTGCTCTATATACAGCTGATGAGATAGCTTTTTGTTTTAGATCAGGTAGGCTTGGTGTAGCAGCAACAGAAATCTTAAGACCAAAACCTCCATGACCTCCAAAACTCTCTGTACTATACAGAGATGTATATTCCAACCCATTAAGGTGGCTGTTATCCAATACATGACGGGCCACTTCAAGCCACCCTTCTTGATATCTTAATTCAAGATTGTCGAAATGAGTACAATACGTATCCTGTATTGAATTAACTTTATTTTGATGAATGTTAAATAACTCACTTGCTTTAGCTTTTTCAATCTCTTTTTTGGTGGACATCTTCGGGCCTCTTATTAAAATAATAGGTTATTTTGTTGGTTTATCAGGGTATACTATTTCATGAAACAGAAAGTCATGTGGTATTTTACTCCATAATGTATAATAGGATGATCCTTGCCATACTGTAATTCGATTTCCACGTACCGATGTAGTACCCTCAATCTGGACAGATGACACCCATCGCACATTATTATAAAGTACGAATTGTTGTCCTTCTTTTTCAGGGAGCCTAGTCCAGTTAGTTATATTACTCATTTTGAGGTTTATCTATATATAGACGGAAATAATCGTGATTGTATTCGCTTTTATCAGGATCAAAGTGCATATCAATTTGAGAAACAAGGTCCATAGGGATTACTTTAATCTTTCCAAAATCCCAAAATGAAACTATAGTTTCATTTGTACCCATCATGTTTGTAGGTACATCTCGGCAAATAAACTGTTTACCGTCTTTAAGATATACATCAATCGTAACATGATCGTAATCCTCAGGGTCTTTCATCATAATGTTATCCTCCTGTAATATACTTTGTGTATCTTCTTATTTAATCTTTTCACCTGTTATATCTTCATCATCCTTAACCCTCTTGAGAAATCCTGCTATCAAATCATTTACATCATTATTTACTAATGTCTTAGCAAGATTTGTAAAATCGACAAGCTTTTGAAATTTACCATCGATCTGCTTGTTAACTCGTTTTTTCATGCTTTCAATTTCATCTCTTACAGAAAAACGCCCTATTATATACATGCACACTAATAAAGCACATAAAATCACTAAAGATATTGGATAATTAATAAATATTGTATTGTCTTTACTATTACCCACATATGATAATACTACTATTATGTGAAGTGTTGCACAAAATGCAACTAAAAGTACAAAAGGCATTTTTAACTCTTTAATAATTTTCATATTAGTATCCCTTATGTTATTTAACTAGTAGAAACACAATACATCTTTTATTTACGCTTTATTTAAAAACAATATACTATATAATATTTGAAAATGCAACTAAAAAATACAACTAAAACTAACAAAAATGCCCTAGATGTGTAAGTTACACCTAGGGCATTCGGGAGCTGCCAACAGGGGGTTAGCAGAATCTTTGTTACAGAGTTAGAGCCTTACTGCACATCGCTTTCCATTCGTGTGACAAACAAAGTAGATGCACCTGTGCTTGTAGGACTGATACTCATTCCTGCATAAAAACTATGTGTAGTAGCTGAAGTCAATGCAGTACCAAGACTTAATGCAGCAGCTCTACCACCAGGAGTCGACCAAGTTGTATTTGTTAATGCAAAAGCTTGAAATGTTACATTAGCAGGAGGATTATTTACATTGGAACCATCATACGCATACAATCTTGTTCCAATAACTGCAATGCTTGTATCGGATGTAACAGTAATTCTAATACAATTTGCTTGTACAACAGATGTTAATGCAACAGGAGAGCCACCTGAAATTGAGACTTGATTACTTGAAACATACTTTAAATTTGTAAGATGTGGAGCAGAGCATGCATCAGTATCATCAGAAGTCGATGTTCTAATATGTGTCGCATCATTATAATTACCTACTTGGATAGGTGATCCGTACCCACCAGATCCATAAAAAGCAATGACATTTGTAGTACTTACTGTAAAATTCCAACCAGCTCCGTCATTGCCCTTCCAATCAAATGTAATGGCCATTCGTGTATCCTCCTAAAAATTAACAAGGTTAAGAAAAATTATATACTATTGTATGTTTTAGGAAAGATATGTTAAAAGTAAAACATGAAATTAAAAGTACTCAGTACATATACACTAGAACCAACTACAAATATCGTTTTCAATTTGTGTCATATCGGGGTATATACCTGCAAAAACACGGCCTGTAATACTAGTAGCTTGTATGTTTTCTATAACAATATCAGATAGATTCATTCTAGACTCAAGGTTTAACAAATTCATAGATCTAGCATCATATGCTATATTTTTTAAATCTCTAAATTGTGTACCGACAAGATTAATAGCCATTTTATTTCTACCCTTTACTAATAAAAATCACATTATTATATAATAGTTATATTTAAATTACAAATAATGCTATTTAATAATACTTTTTTAACCTCGATAGCATTAACTGATATTGAAGCACCTGTATAGTCAACAATCGATATCGTATATGTTTTATTACTCGAAGTTAATATTGTCTTGCCTGATTCAATTCCATTGTAACTTTGTTGTTGTGTAATATTGGTACCGACAATCGTCATTTCTCTATCAGAATTAACTGATATATTAACTGACGTATCTTTTGATGACATTAAAGTACTTGTATCAGTAAGACTGTAAGGTTTTTTGGAGACATAAATACTTCTAGTTTCTAGAAAAATGGATCGTTCATCATACAGTTGATTATATTTTGCACATATCTTTCTTTCAGATACCATTGGGAATGCTTGTACCATTGCAACTGAATAAAGTATAAATGGTCTATATACTGATAATGAAATATTCCTCTCATCAAATATTAAAAGTTTAATAAATGTAAACCTTTCCGAACATGGCATTGTGTATAATACTATGTATCTTTCTGAATGTGTGAGTTCAGTTAATACAGACATATGCCTTTCAGTTATTAGATTATCTAGACGTAAATGTACATCGAATGTAGAAATTAATACCTTCTCAGGACTGCTTACAAACGACTTTCTTTCTGACATAGTTGCCAAAACAAACATAACACGTCGAATATCGTAGTTTTGTAATAATTGTATACGTACATGCCGTTCACTATTAAAAGTGAGAGAGGAGCTAATATACGTTGAATTAACATATACTCTGCTGACTCTTTTAATGTATGTGCTTCTTTCAGAATATATACCGAGACGAAAACATGTTCTTCTCTGTGTTATTGCATTCTGATTTAGTAAACACGAACGTCCATCAACATAAGTGAAGACTAAAGGTATTCTTGCACTATGTAAAATTATTTTTGCATTAACTTTAAAATAACATGTCCTCTCAGCTGTATTTGCGCCTATAATAAAACTACAAAAACGAGCATCAAAAGCAATAATTCTACAGATATTATACATACCGAATCGTTCAGTATGTGGACCTTCTGTACAAATAAAAGATTTTCTAAAATCACCTATACTTTTTATGTAATTAATGATAATTCTTCTATCATCAGAAATAGTCAATGGGAAAAAAATTCTTCTAAAAGTATATAGGTATGGTGCTATATTTACAAAAGAACTTCTTTCATCACTTTCAGTATTATACATAGTAGTTGCTTAGATAGAGACTTAAATGTTGTACACAATTATGCAAATGCATACACTCCTCGAACTACTAAATCAGTTGAATGTGGACGCTCATCAATATTAACAGCTCTAATATATACAATAACACTCCCTCCAGGATTAATAGTAGTAGCAACTGGAAAAGGATTATTCTCATCCCTGATAGTCCATGCATCAGGAGTTAATGTAGGGTTTAAATTAAATTGGATCCATGTGTTACCAAAAGCATACATAACAACATTAGTTGCAGGATTATCCCCTTCATTTTTAACGTACACTGCAAATTGATTAGAATATTCATCATTTATTGTTAATGGTTCCATATGTACAATAGCTAAAGGAACTGTACCTAATGCAGTGTCATAAGAATCAACAATCGTTTGGTTTGATATCAATTCTACTTGATTAATATGTGATACATAATTGCTATTTGAAGGTGTGTTTTTATAATAAATCCTGATGTTTGAAATTGGTTGTTGTGAAGGTAAACCAGTCAGTAAATTTACTGATACGTAATTTGGTGGTAATGTGGCATATTTGTGTGCTACATTACCTTGAGCATCAATAAACATATGTACATAACGTCGTGTGTAGTCACCGTCCCAATCCCAACCGGTTTCATTTATTACAGTTGAATATGACGTATTTGGAATTGTTACCCACCCTGAAGTTACTCCAAATACCTGCACAACAATATTAAGATCATTCTGGATTAATGTGTAATCACCATAAATCCTAATTTCAGATCCATCATAGAAGTCTTGTAATTGAAAGTCAACATCATACACACCATCTATTCTCAACCATGTGTATAAGATATGCCCTAATTGGTTCATCGTATACATACGTTTTCTTCTTAAGAAAGTAGGCCACAATTTATTCTCAACTACTGAAGGGAAACTTGTTGAGACACTGCTTGTTTTCCTCATATCTAAGAAAAAATTGTCCCATTGTTGTTCGTATATATTTAATACTTTTCCAGAAATACCGCCTAAATCATACAAATATAATTCTTGGTTAGATAATTCAGATCCTGCTATTAATTTAGCTCCTTTAGTCGGTGGTAAAGGTGCAGAAGATTTATCTAAGTACCAAACAAAAGTATTTGTATCCATACGTGCAATTCTACCATTACTCGAAATCAATGTAAGATAATTTGGTAATGTGAAAAAAGAATTCCAAGGATCAGTAGAAGATGTATTTGTTCTTGATTCTCCTAAGAAATTACAATCCAAACAAGGAGGACATTGATACCAATATGATCCAGAGGAATCGTTTAAAACTCCTTTAAAGTCTAATCTCCAAATATTGTATTTATTGTATATTGCGTAAATATATCTTGACCCATCATACGATATAGTCACAGGTGATAGTGGTAATGGATAACTATATGAAATAGTATGCATTACTCTATTTGCATCAGGTAAGTCTAAATCTACATACCAAAAACGTAATTGACACTCAACATAACCTTGGGCTACATCTTGAAGATGCGTTATACCCGTATTAGCTGCCATTTCTCCAATAATAAACATAAATTTATGATTATATTGCCCATATTCTTCAACCCAGCAATATCTAAACCTAAAATTTGTCTGTGTGTAACTGAAATTAATTATATCATTTAATGTGATATTTGATGACCCTGAAGTTACAGCTATTTGTTCAATAATACTTTGTAGGGTAGGTGTTGCAAATGGAGAGTACTCAGTTAAAATCTCAGATGTTGGAATAATAGGTAGAGGATTAATAACACCTTTCACTAAATCCCATTCAAGTGCTTTAAGTATTAAGCTACCATGAGGTGTTACTTCTGGAGATACTGATAATGAATACGCTTTATTATCAGTTGGTAACCCTACATAAAATGAATCCTTCGCAACTAACGAAGCCTTAATATCAATATCTTCAAATGCTTTATACATAATATTACTTCTTTTATCATATATCCAAGCATCGTTTATAGGTAGGTGATGATATGTATATGAGGGACATCCATCTCCTGGATTAAATGAGGGGTATGTGTACATACCATACATTATTAATAATTTATCATCGTCTAACCATCTCACTAAAGGTAGTGCTCTAGGTAAATAATTGGAAGGTACACCTTGAAGATTCTCGTATGTATTGTTAGCTACATCATAAATCGTAATAAGAGAACTGATACCAGTACAATTAACATCAGTATATCCTCCAACTATGTATATAAATAAACCATTAGTTGAAGGGACAGCTGATGCCATATAACGCCAATTCACTAATGGTGTTAATGTTGTCCATTTTTTAGCATCCATATCGAAACAAACAGCTAATCGGGCTTCATTCTGTATGTTATATATAGGTGATTGCCCATGGAAAACACGTAATGAATTTGACATAGTTCCGGGCATACTTGTATCCCAAGGACTTTGGAAATGTCCCCCAGCACATGAATCAGCCTGTACACATTCACAACCTCCAAACATATACAGTTTATTCCCTATTTGTGTATAAGCACTAAAAGCCCTAGCTGAAGGGCGAGTACCGTCCTCGAGAATAAAATCGAATTGAGATAGATCATCTACTATAGGTTGCGAAGAAAGATATACTTGTTCTTTAATAGCATCTAATGAATTAGTAGCAGTGTTATTAGCATATCCTTCAATATATGTACGTATTTGATTAACTAAATAGTCTCTTACTATAGGGTAGTCTACAACAGTGGCGTTATTAGTTTTCTGATAAGATTGAATTGAATTAATATTCATCTCATTAATATTCAGATTGAATTGAATTAATCCATTATGTGTTTTTTCAACATTTGCTGATCCGTCAGTATTAGCAAAACTAAGAGACGGTGAAAGAATACCATCTTGCATGTATACTGCTCTACTATTTCTAATACCACCAAAAGCATATATAATATTTTGTGATTTATGATACCCGAATGCAGATCCTTCCCATAGAGATGTATAGTACGTAAAAAAGGTATTATCAGCTGAGTTAAGTTTTAATGTATTCCCATTCTGATATACTACATACAAGTCATTAGTTTTGTCATTATATAGAGTAGTTTGCGCCCCTTTGAAAATATTTAGAGTCGATGTTGATTGCCCGTATAGAAACCAAGGAGTTACAGGATAAGTAGTAGGCTGCCCCATCGCATTAATCGTTTGATTTAACACAACAGAAGGATCTGCAAAATTAATTCCTGGTAAAGCACTTGTTAACCCAGCAAACGATACATCTCCTTTGTATAAGAGTGTAGCTTTATCAACAGGAAGATATTCACCTTGTATTGGAAAGACACCTGAATTATCTTGATATGTCAATTGCACATCTGCATTTCCAGGCACTGAATAAATAATAGCATTAGGAATAGGAATATTACTATCTCTATGATTAAATGAATTTGGTAATTGATTTTGAGTTAACGGAATTAGTGAACTGATATTAGTATAGTATGAGGCCATACTAGTAGTACCTATTCCAACATAACTATCAAGCCAGTAGATAGTTTCAGTAATTCCATATTGAGTAGTTAAGTTTAACACTTCTTTACTGTCAAGATCAACATCAAACAATAACGTACTATTCTGCACTAAAAGATGCCCATTAATACATGTTACACTGACTGGAGTATTCATGTATTGCTTTGCATTAATAAGAGATAACAAAGGATCTATTGCATTCGTATTATTAGCAAATGTTGAGGTACCGTTGATTAGAAAAGGTTGTGCTACAAATTGCTTAATTGTATCAAAATACTTATAAAGTTGCTGTCCATTAAATAAGTACAAATAATCTTGCCATTCAAAAATGGAGTAAACTGAACCCCAAGGTATATTATCAGCTGGATGTATTTGTTCCCATACATCATTTGATATATTGTACACCCACAAATCATTAAAGGAGTTAGAATCAGAATACCCTCCTAAAATATAGATGTAGTTACTATTAACTATTGCCATCCCAGCCTTTTGTCTAGGAGGTGGATACACATCGACTAAATTATCATCCTGTGCATGTACTAATGTCCATGTTCGTAAACCAAGATCAAAATACCATAAGTCATTATAAAATTTAGTACCGTCAAATCCTCCAAATAACCAAACACGTCCATTATAACTGTCATATGACAATGAAGTATACACTCTTGCAGTAGGTCTTTGAGTACCACTGAATGTATATTCTTGCACATTTAATGTTGTATTATTTAATACATATGTACCTTCATTAAACGTATTATTGCCTTGATAAGAATACATACCTCCATAAAAAAAGGTCTGTGCATTATTTATATTAATTGAAGGCATTTGTATGCCAACAGGAGGTAATGTAATGGTTTTAGTTGATTGTAAAGCAGCGGAGGTATTGTATAGTTTCGCAACTGAAACATTATAGGTGCCCATACCTATATTATTTCCATAATATGTTGGTGTACTTACAATAGTCCAATAAAAACTATTATACGGATTAACAGCAGCAATACCACTTCTTACAAGAACAAATTGTGCGCCTGTATCATCCCATCGATATACAGAACCGTTATTCAAAAATACATTAATATAACTGCCGATAAGCAAACAACAATTATTAGCTGCCGGAACAAAAGGTGCTGTTATAGTGGTTGAAGTTACCGCATTAGTTATCTTATTTACTGTATAGATAGCATTAGGCTCAACAACCCCTATATCATTAAGTCCCCCAGCAATATAAATCTTTATGTTTGTCGCATCATTAAAAATTATATGCCCTTGTCTATTTGGTAGGATTCTGTTTGGGTCAAAATTAGTCCAGATACCGGTAGCTAAATTGTAAGACCATACATCGTTTAAAGGTACAATAAACGATGATGTATTAGCGGTATTAATTGTTAGTGTATCAGTCTCTCCTCCAAATAATAATAATTCAGTTGAAGTTGCTACTATATTACTTTTACGTCTTCTAGAAGGCATTTGATTTCCACTTTTCTCTATAAGTGAAAAATTTAAATTTACCCATTGATCTGTATTAATATTGTACTGCCACAAATCATTCATACATCTATTATCAGAGTACCCACCTAATATGTATAAATTAGTCCCATCGTACGAATATGCATAATTAGTACGACCTTGTGGGTATGAATTTCCTGCAAATTTGTATTGTACATATCGAGCGTTATCAGCAAACTCAATAAAAACAAATCTAGCATCAGTTCTATTTAATAATCCAAATAGCCTATGAATGTTATTTTGATCAAAGAAAGGTATATAACAATCAACTGCTGGTGCATAAGGGTTAATAGTTTTTGATACGTCAACTAGATTTTGAGCAGGGTAATACGGTACATCAACAATGTTTCTAGTTTCCTCGGTAATTATATCGTAGTTACTGTAATTATGAGTTGTATATGGGATATTAGACAATACTCTACTTTCTGTTGTCATTTTTAAAACCTCGTGTATTTTAGTAACTAATCATAAATGTTGTAATTATAATTGATGTTTTATCACTCGAAAGGAAAGCATGGAAAAGTAAAACATTTATACAAAGAATGTTATTTGTTAATTTTTGAGATGGTATAATTATGGATGTGTCTTACTCACAGTTACGAAATATAACCTGCCCTATTAGGCACTATTTCACATTAACAAAAAATAAAAGTTCTGAATTATTTAGACCTGCTACTTTAGGGCATCTCGTCCATAGAATTTATGCAAAAGCATTTAAGAATAGAAATTTTAAATTTGTCACACCTGATTTTGTACAGAAAGAATTAATTAATATTAGTGGGGCTAATATTAATATGTACAACCTAGTTACTGAACATATTCATGAAAGTGTATTAAAAAAATTCCCAAAAAAATTAGAAATTGAAGCGCAACATACTGTGGTAACTGATAAATTACCACATATCGATTCAGAAGTTGTTATATACAACAAACCAGATATATCATACATACAGAAAAATGTTGCTACAGTATGTGAGATAAAAACTGGAGGGTATAAGAAGTTCGATCCGTTGCAGCTACAATATTATGCTTGGGGATTATCACTTAAAAATAATACAATAGATCATTTCGTGACTAAAGTCTTTTATACTGCAACAAACAATATAGATGTTATTAATTTATTTACTAGGGATGAACTTCAAACAGCTATTGATAGATATTTGTATAGCTCATGTAAAGCATACGATTTTTTGGGTATAAAAAGTAGTAAAGAAGTAGCTTCGGTACTTCCATTTCTAATAGCCACAAATTCAGAGAAATTAACGGGTCTTTTTAACATTATCCATCCAGAACAATGTGCTTCTTGTAATTCATCAATAATATGCCCTGCATATTTACAAGAAGTGACTAAAACATTTGAAAAAAAGATGTCTAATCTAACTAGTAGTGATATAATGATTCAAGTAAATGTGTAAATTTAAAAGTATATGCATTATTTGTTTGTAAACTATTTAAAATTACTTTATAGTATGCATTATATTTAATTTTTTAAGGAGTTTACAAAAACATGTTGCTATCATTAGAACTCGAAATACCATGCGGCGATCAAAGAAATATTCATTTACAGTTAGTAAATAATAAACGAAGATTAAAAAGAGGATGTAAAAAGAAAAAAACAAGTACAAAACCCCTTATTGATAGAGCAATGCACATATTCAATAATGGTAGTCTTAATGATTATACCCATCCAAAAGAAGTTGACCCTTATTGGGATACACTTTATCGACAATACGAAGCTCTTGTTTATATCGAACTACTTTACAAAAATAATGTAAAAAAGTGTGAAGTTATATTAGATAATAACAATATTCGTTCTATTCTTTATGATCTAGAAAGAATTAAACAGCAGAAAAAAATACTTCTACATTACTTAATGAATTTTATGAACATTATGTACGGTTCAGTAATTCAGAGAAGATTTTATGGGTGGAAATATTACATAGAAGATTTTGTTAGTAAATTTAACGAAGTAGCTATCGTAAATTTAACAAAATTAAGATTTGATGTTGATCAAACAAGATGCTCAGTTTATTTTTATCAGGCTTTCTGGTTATCAGGATTATCAATAATCAATAAAATATCTGACGATTTAAAAAGAAACGAAAGTGATAGTGCTAAAAGCAGCAAACATAATTTCGATTCAGAAGACGACTTTGATACATTGTATGATATGTATGGTTCAGATGCTATTGATACTTTTAACACTATTGATAGTAATAATACTATAGCAGCTATAGTGGAGGAGGTAGTTGATCCTAATATTGAAGTTATTGTTATTCACAATTCTATAGTTGAAGAGAAATTGGAAGAAGTGACAGAAATTGTAGCAGTTGATAGGTATGTAAATATGGGAGTTGCAGAAATTGTAGAGGATGTTGATTTTAATATCTTCTGCACTCTTAAAAAATTATTGTATCAATTAGGTATAAACCATACTTCAATACATACATTTTCAGATAAGAAAATTTCAAAACTAGGTAGGATTATACGTAAAAAAATAACAAATGGTGAACTAGTGCTAAATAACACAGATAAGCAATCACTCGTTATGCTGTTTTCATCGCCACTGTTGAATTAGATAAATGTTTTCTGTGCTACAGTAGCGTTTACAGTAGCACAGATCGCATCATCAGTGGCATTTAGTACACGTTGTATTAAATCATCAATATTTATAAAACCTGCATTAAAAAACATTTCACCTAACATCTGGACCTGTTCAGGTATAAGTACATACCCAAACAGTAGATGAGGATGAATAACTGAGTGTTGCATTAGAAATAAAAATGCAGCTTGATTCATATCATTTAATGTTGCATTATTAGGGCTTTCGAGTATCTGTTGAAATTTCCTTCCTGCAAATGCATAATGTAACTCATTAGTTTTCCCATATAAATAAGCGAGACTATCATGGTACCCTTGATTATCGCCTATCCATTCAGTATGAGATTTCCAAAAATCTCTAACAATTTCATAAGGGTTTTGGTATACACATTTAACATCAGCACCATAAGAATCACACAGTACAAACAGCATGTTAGGTGTAAATTCCTTAACCATTACTGAATCTATATAACTATCAAGATGGCTAAGATCATTAAGTATATTTGTACTTTCAATAGTAGTATTAGACATTTGTAATTGTCCCTTCATATTTAGTAAAATACTTTAACATTTCTGGGTATTCAAAAGGAGTAAATGCATGCCCATGTTTATTTTGATATTCTTGAATCATTCTGTGTCTTATTGTACTCCAATTTTCTGGGGTCATCTCATATTGATAAGGAAATAATTTAGTAGTTAAACGTTTTAATAATTCTGGTGATTTTAATGTTGCTTTTAATTTCTTTTTTATAATTTTAGGATTTAATTTTAATACATCTGGTGTTAAAATATAATCATTAAACCACGCAACAAAATCGAATGTTAATCCCAACTCAAAAGAAGTAAAAAATATATCAAATACTGATATTGGATTCTTATCAAATTTTTCTTTATCTATGGACAGTATAGCACTTTCATTTATAAATACAAGGATCATTTACGTCTCCAAACATTTTTTGTTTATTTGTTTAGCAATTCCTTTAGATAAAGGATCATGTATTCCTAATATGTCCATTGTATTATCAAACCACTCATTCATTGCATCATGGGCAGGATTTTGAGGATCATGTAAAGCACCTAAAACCGAGGGTCCTCCTGAATTACGTCCTCCTATAGTCATACTATAACTTGGTAGAATATTATGCAAACGTTGTGTTCCACCCATATGCTCAACGTAGTGATCTACATCACTACTAATTTTATTAGCTATTACAACTTGGTTTGCAATAAATCCTATATCAAAAACACCTCCATGGAATCTTGTTTCAAGTCTCTGAGTACCTGCCTGTATTCTAAAATCAGCTCTACCCTCATCATACTCACTTGAAAGACCTAAATGTGCTGTTGATTGCCAACGTGTTTTATTTTTTGCTAAAATATCAAGCATTAAACCCATATGATTTAAATAATTAGAAGCAGTTTTTTGTATATCGTATGAGTTACCTGATCCAGGTTGTAAACATCCTAAAGTTGTACTTACATGTACTCCATATTTGGGCCCAAGAATTCTATCAGAATCTTTTATTGCTTTTTGAGCATCTAATGCAGCAAATGATAAATGGGTCGCATATAATAAATTAGTCATAGGCGCTGCACCAATAACTATTTCCCTAGTAGCAATACCACCAGGTAATGAACAATCAGAACATGTTCTAGTTGAATATGAACCTCCAGCAGTATGTGTAAGAAGATTTCTTGGATCAATGCCAAACAATCGTCTTGATGGTTCTGCTATCATGGTTTCAAAAGTCTGTCCGTTTGCACCAGGACCATTACCTCTATCTTTTTGAACATAGGCTGTTTCGTATTCTAAAGAATTAAATGTTGAATCTTTTAAAGCATGATTAGGTAAAAATAAACCATTTTTTGAATTTAAAGGAAGTATTCCTCCGATCTTCATTAATTCCTGTAATACACTTTTATGTAAAGGGACATTACTAATATTATTAACTGTAAAGTTATCTAAATTAAGCCCATTAGAAAAAGCAGCTTTATTTATTTTAGGAATTTCAGATTTGAAACCTGACATGTTAATAGGATGAATTTGATTAGTTAGTAATGATTTACTTGATAAATGTTGAGTAGCAGGTTCAAATGTGGAAATTTCAATTTTATTGTCATTACCTATGTGTGTTATTACAGGCATTGAAGTAATACCTGCAGGAATCTTAAAATCTTTTCCAGAAACTGTGTTTATAGTATGTATAGAGGTTCTTTGAGACACATTAGGATGAGATGTATGATTTGACTCATAAATATTTTTCATAATTGAAGCACTCAAACGAACTTCAGAATGAGCAGGATTTATATCCTTTAGTATCTTTTTACTATACTCAGTATATGCATTAATATCAATAGTCATATGTATCTCTATGTTTACAACGTCTGTAATAATCAAAAGCAAAATTTTGAGAAGTAGCATCTTTGATACCGAGGCATGACCCAAGTATCTCGTTGAAAGTGCCTTTTGTCCTTTCATTCCATCCATTAGTAGGAGGTATAAGTGTATCAGTTAAAGCTACATTACCCGTATCACCACTAGATGCACCCTGTACTAAATCAGACATTATTTTTGTTGCGAACGCTAATTGTGCTACTGGGTGTGCTCCACCTGGAATATATTGTGCATGTCTCATCTCTAGTACGCCATGTGTCTGTACTTTGTGTAATCCTCCAGTTGTATATTTTGCTAATTTTTGTAATCCAGATGTTTCTATATGTCCTGATTGATTAGATAAATTACTTAAATCCCCCCAAAAAGAGCCATTTTCTCGATAAAATGAGTACATATTTGTTTCAACACCATTATTGTGTTCTGCTCCCACTATACGTTCTTGACTCATATTCTGAGACCAACATTGCCCTGAATTTGCAGCATGTGTTCTTGCACCTGATGAAAGAGATTCTGGTTGGATAGCCGCACCATACAAATAATCACTTGTACTACCTTGAAGAGTATAACCATAACGTTCAGGAGATGATGTAGTGCTTTTAATTACGTTTTCAAATAAACGAAAATAATCAGCTCCAAATTTTAAAACATCTTGTCTACCACTTTCAGGTACTGCACCGACATTAATGTGTATCCCAGGAGGATCATTAGGCCCTCTTGTCGCACCGTAATTTCCACCTTCAGCACGTCCTCCTAAATCACGTAATGCTTCACCGATATGATATAGAGCTTTTACACCTCTAATCCCTTGCATTTTAGCAGTCACATATTCGGTACCATCACCATGTAGAGATGGCTCGTCATCTTTATGTAGTGATCCTTCAAAACCCATTTTGTTTATATCATATCCATATTTATCTTTTATGTGAGAGGCTATTTCAGTAGCACTTTTAAAAACTCCTGGGGTTTCAAATTCGGCACCAAAAGTATGGTTAAGGTTTGTAAAAGAAGGTGCAAATATAGCTTTATTCTGAGCAACAGGAATAACATACCCATTACCTAATGCTTCTCTCATAGATAAACTAGTATTCATTAATTGCATATGTTCTGGATTAAGATCCATTTCTGGAGTAGGGGAATCTGCAACATTGAATGAATTCGTAGGATAGTTATGGCTAGTATATGAAGCATTTTCTCCTCCATCACTTATAGGTGATAATGATACAGTACGTCCACGCTGTACTACACTTGTTGGAGGGGCTGTTTTATTAATCTGATGTTGGACCATGTCATCTACCATCCATTTATATGTACCATCCGCATTCTTACCTACTAAAGCACCTCCAAAAGATAGCATTTTTTTAGTTTCAGGAGTCATATTGTTATGATCAACATCCATAATTCTATATTCGTTTGCTGGTACCGATCCATGTCCTATATTTTGATAAAATTTACGATCATCTGCAAGTCCAGCACTTGCATCCAATCTTTCCCTCATTGCACCTAATGCTTCGATAGTTCTTGAAGTAGCTGTTAAGTTACCAGGAGTTGCAGGTGTTACCGAACCTCCACCCGTAGAATATCGTTGCTCAAATGTTTTAAAGGTAGAATCAGGCATTACTTCTATCATACCGGGATTAGTATATGTACTTGTTCTTGTTGGAGCAGGTGTTGTGTCTGTGTTGTTGTAAGCATTAACAACAGTGGTGCCATATCGCCCTGAACCGATACTTTCTAACATTGCTGAGACATCAGTTATGTGAGGAGTGGGTGGATTTTCTGTAATGCTACTTGTTGTATGTGCTGTATTATTATTTAATGCGTCTTGTACATTGGATCCCGGTGTAGTTAAAATACGTAAAGGATCAAAAGGCGCTGCCCCTGTTGAACGTGTACCTGCTATAGAACTGTTAGGGTTAACCTCAACACCAGCTTGTTGTGCATTAAAAATTTCCCCATCATCATCTACAGAATTCCAATTAGGTTCGGATGTAGAGGTTGTTGAAGCTGCTTGATGAGTTTCTGGAGGTGTTGTTTGTACTGATGGAGTGGTAGCTGCCGGAGCAGGGGTTACAGGGGCTGTTGTAGGTGTTGGTGAAACTGGATTTGTAGAAGATACAGGAGTTAGCCTAGGGGTGCTTGTATTAAAAATAGTATTGTCATAAGCACCTGAAACTATTGCACTAAGCCCTGGATTTGTAGCAGTTAAATGATTTAAATATTGATCCACATTATTATTTGAAAATCCAAATGAGTTTATGTCACCTGGTCTCGGTGTGTTTCCAGTGCCTTGACTGCTATGTATATTAGCATATTGATTATCCATTGCAGAATTGTATGTCCGCATAGCTAATTGGTAAATACCTTGATCGCTCCTTGCTATACCAAATGTATCTTTTAATGTTCCAATGGAGGGAGTAATTTTGCGTTCTAAACTAGATACAGTATATGAATTATGTACACCTTGTATAGTTTCTCTAATAAAACCAAAGTCATATCCATGATTAGTGCCGTACATACTCATCAATCCAGTAAAACTGGAAAGATACGCCATGCCTTTTTCCGCATTATCCTGAAAAGGTGCTTCTCCTTCATGTCCTGGAGTTGCATTTTTTACAAATGGCTTAATTTTATCATTAATTGCAGTTATGTTTTCTAAATATCCTTTCCCTATGCTATTTTGTAAAAGGAGACCTTTTAAAGAATTATGTTTCTCTATTGCTGTATTTCCTACAAGCTTCATGTCACTGTGTTCTGGAAACATTAAACTATGCAGAGTAGCAGTATTTAATGCATGAGTAGCTAATCCACTATTTGATCCAGGAGTGATTTTTGTGACTACATGATATGCATGTTCCTCAGCTCCATATCTAGTACCTTGGAGACCATGTGTTGGAACGCCTGAAAGCACTGATGCTGCTCTAGCTAAACTTCTTTGTGCTGATGGAGTGCTTATTAATACATTTGATAGTGTAATATCTCTACTAGGATAAAGTGAAGTAACATAATAATCACCAATTGTTTGATGAATACCTCTTTCTTCAATTAAAGGTACAATATGATCACTAGACGAAGCTCCAGGAGTAGCTGATGCTGCTGAAGACATTCTTTTGAATCTACTATAAAAACTCATACTTCACCTTTTATCTTAAAACATCATATAACGCATATTATATGATGTTTTAAGGCACATAAAAGATATAAACAAAAATGAAGTATTATAATGCTTTTATTGTACTAAATCAGTAAATTCATTTAATAAACGTTTTCGATAACCTAATATATTATTAATAGTATGTGTACTGAATGTTTTCGCTTCAATTTGTTCCGCTAATGCGATGAGTAAAGCAGATACCGGTGCTGATAATCCTTTACTTGTTAATTTTGTCATTTTTCGTTTATCTGCATTTTTGCTAAAGATATTAGCAGGGTTTTCAAATTCAATCTCGACTATTTTTTTAATAACTGCATAATCGGAATGCCTCATTAGTAATTCGTAAATAAAAGCACCTAATTTTGACAATCCAGGATGTTTAGCATTAGTATGTGTTCCTAAATCATCAAACATTTTTTTATCTTTTTCATTAATATCAAGTAGTAATGATTGAGGTGCTTTAATTTGCCAGGTAGAAGGAATACTGATTTTACAAACTGTCATTTTACTATTCCAAGAACTTGCAAAAACACGCCCTACTCTTTCTAATTCTATTATAATGTTTTCATTAAATAGATGTTTTCTTATCTCAGTTCGATCTTCATTAATTAATGCTACATTCGCATGTAGAGTGTCTTTGAGTGCAGGAGCACTCAAAATTGAGTTAGGCATGACTGTGTCAGTACTATGATGAGTAAATTTTATTTTTTCTTTTATATACGCAACTACTTCTTCTTCTGGTCTGGATAGAGTCTCTTCTGACAAAGGAATACCAATTCTAATAAAATTACTCCTGATTTTCATAAAATCAGCAAGTTCAGCTGGGACAAGTTTATAAATATTTTTATAATAATGTTTCATTTTCGAAACTATCGCATTAATATCTGCTTCTGTATATGTCATATGGAGTTCCTTTTAAAAGTTAACTATTTTAGTACTGATTTTCGTATATAAATTATATAAATAGCACACAAATTAAGAATGTACAATATGTAAAATGTATTAAAATAAAAAAGTGGTATATATCGTTAGACATATACCACTTTAATTCTAAAATCGGATGCAATTGACAACCAACACGGGTTATCTTTTTGGGCGTTCTGCCTTTTTACCTTTAGTTCAACCGTAACGTATCACTCTAGGTACATCGCCCCTTCTGCGTTGTTTTTCAACTGGTATATCCGATCTAATTTTTACACAATAAATAAACATAATTACTGAGCAATTACAAATTGGATAGTACAAGTAATTGCAGCAGCACCACCGGCGGTAGCTAATTTCAATCCTTTAACAGGAGTTGATTGTAAATCATTAGTTGAGAAAGTTAATGATCCTAGTACATTTGAAACTAAAACTGGAATTTCTTTATTTACACTAGCATTATTAGCTACATATATTAATTCAACTTCCTTAATCCATGTATCTGCTGAAACTGCTTGAGAAGCAATAGTTGATGATGCTTCAGAGATATACGTATTTTCAGTTTCATACCAATCAAGTTTACCTGCAACTGATGAGGTACAGAATGTTGTATTGTCAGTTTTAAAAATTTTAAATTTAAAACCAGTCAAAGCACCACCACCATCAACACCAGTTACATTGCCAGCTAATAGATCAAAAAACAATGCAGCGTAGAAATTTGAATCGATATTTGACAACGTAGTATTAGTACTGTCAAGTTTAAATTTAACATCGAAATTGTTTGTAGCTTGAGTAATTCTGATAAAACCGTTTACTTGAAGTCCTGATAATTGCATAGTATTACCTCTTAAATAAGTTTTTGTGTTTTAGAAAATTTAATTTAACCTTATATTACTTATGTTTTACATATAATTTAATTTCTATAATTAAGTAACCTTCCAAAACCATAACAACCATTTTTAATTAAATCCGAACATGGGAACTTTTTCCAACTTTCTAAAAATATAGCATCGTGATTTAAATCAGCATTACTTGCAATTAATGCTGTGATAGCTGATACATTAGCTGCATGTACATTTGAAGTAGTGGTATCAATAAAGTACCAATCACTTCGAATATTAGCAACTAGTAATTCCAAATCAGCAAGTCTTAATTGTACTGGTTCAAGAGGTGCATATGCTCTACCTCTAATCCATTTCACTATCACTTTATTTGTGTCAATACCTGTACTTGCAGTAATTCCAAGACTTCCTGTACTTGGAGTAGCTACATTAATGCCTGTGACTGTATCAGACATTGCATATGGATCACTAAGTAATGTTCTTCTGTATGAGACATTTCCATTTGCAGGACAGAATGACAAAATAGTATCAGTTCTATGCGTATCAATATACCTCATAGAATGTCCATTTTTTATTGTTCTTTGTATCCTAATATTAGCTAAACTATTAAATTGAGCTTGTTTAATACGGAATACGACCCCAGTATCTGCATCATCAGTAGTTACTGTTAATTTTTTCCTATTAGTAAATGTGAATGTGTCAACTACCCATGATCCTGACTCTTCAGCACCCCAAATGTATGAAATTGCTGATTTACTTCTCTCCCATGCAGCTACCCAATTACATACTGTATTTATAGCTGTCCCTGAATCGGTTGAGTAGTGAGGAGATGTACCGATACGAATGTTACCTGTAATTCTTGATAATGCGAAAGGATTACGTGCATTAGCCCAGCCGTTACCCCAATTTGGAGGGTATACACCGTTAGCTGAATCAACTCTTCCTGATGTTCCATAAACTGTTAATATAGTACGCTTATCATTATCAAATTCATGATTGTGCATTACCATAGTAAAAGGAGTTGCTGGAGTATTAGTATATATATTACCTAATTCTAAATTAGTAGTCTCCCCGTATTTAAAACCGACAGGGTATACATCAGTTGCTTGCCAGTATATATCACCATAAAAATCAACACTGTTATTCCAAATACCTAAAATTGAATTTTGAACTACAGTAGACTGAACACTACCTCTTGTCATAAGAGAATATTGACCAGTTAGTAGATAATGTGATCTTAAATGTGCAGGAGTACTAACAGCAGTATATTGATTAGCTGCTATCAGGTAACCTGTTCCTGCATGTGTACCTACTTTCCATTTTGATACGTCTAAAGTACCTGATGCAAAATCATCATAAAAATTAAAAACATTCGCACCATTACTTAAAGCTGTTGAACTACTTGTATAATATACATATAGTGTATTATCACCTTTTGAAAGATCGGTTTTAATAAATGCATTCTCAGTATCAGAAGCTGTCATCCAATAAGGAATCAATTCAGTACTTCCTGATGCAATTCCTACTATATTTTGTTTCTTAGTACCCAATCCAATAGATAATGCAGTATTTTCACTGAATGCTTCTAATGCAGTGGTACTTGTTATACGTAATGTAGTATTATTTGAAAAATTAGTCCTATCAAACTTAATAACACAATTAGTATCAGTACTGGTCGAGGTAAATTTCACTTTAGTTCTATTTGTGAATACGAATCCATCTATTGTCCATGAACCTGTCTCCATTGCTGAGTATACTGGTGGCCAATTGACTGATTTTGGAGCTTTATATACCGCTGCAAAAGTAAAGTTCATTGCATTAGTAACATCATTATTAAGACCTACATATTGAGACCAAGAACCGCCCAAATTTACAAAAGCTTCGCTTCCACCGCCATGACGTTGTAATCTACCAAAATCATTTTCACATGTGTAATATTTTCCATTGCTTGTACCTGTTAATAAATTTTCAGCAGATACAAGATTATCTTGATGTACAGTCAGTACATAGGTACTAGCTGTAGCAGTGGGTTTCCCACATCCTATACCATTGTTTGAATCGAACAATTCTCCTACATAACGCATGGTAGAATTTATACCAACAGCTAAACCACTATAAGCATGGTCGCTTGTTGATAAAGAAACTAAAATGGATGAATAATCGGTTACAGTTGCACTTACTCGTACAATTGCACCGTAAGAATATTTTGGAGATATACAATTCAAACATTGAATTCGAGCCTGTGTGCTAGTAACTGCCATATTTCCAGAAGTTATTGTCATTTTTCCAGAATTGTATTTAACCCATCCTGGAATAGATGTAACACTAAAATCTTGATATACATTAAATATAGTGTTTGTACTCGCATTAGTAGCTGTGCCACTAGTGTAATAAACATAAAAATAGTTATCACCTGTATGCAAATCAGTTTTAACAAAAGTATATTTAGTATCTACAGTTTCATTAAAATGTGGTAACGGTGCGGTATAACTAATATTTGTTAATGCACCAAAAGCTACCTCTAGATTTGAAGTATCGTTTGCACTATATTTAATTTCATATTGATTTGTATTTGCTAAATTTGATACATTAGAAATAACACTTGTTGATTCTTGTCCAGTTAATTGTAATGCATTATTAACTACATTGATTGATAGATTATGACACATCGCTGAAACTCGCTCAGTCGAAGCTTGTCCAGGAGGGGTGACACTCGTATCAGTTGCTGACATTGATGTGCCGTCTAATTTACTGTATGTAAGATTAGCTACATCAAGAGTATTAAATCCTTCGTAAAATGAAAATACATCTGAAATTACAAACGAATTTGTAGTATTTGTCAATATCAAGACAATTGTTGCATTTGCCCCTATATATGGAATATTAATCCATAAACCTTTTCCATTAAAGTCGCCTAGATTATTTGAGACATGCCCATCAGTATCCTTTTCATATAATGTAGGAATAGATGTTAAACTCACTGTTTTTGCTACTATACCAGAAGTAAAACTAGTAAAAGTATAGTCGCTTACATCAATTCTTATTGAGTACTGAGAAAGAGAAGATGCATTTGGGTTATATATCTTAACCTCTGAAGCTGAAACATTACTTACTAAATCAGTTTTAGTCGCACTCATTAAACTTGAGATTTTATTTACATAACACCAATCAGGTCTAGTATAATGAGAAGCATTAGAAAATTCAATTTCTACTGACATACCTTTAAAAACACACAACATATTAGTATTAGTACTATAAATAATAAATCCTAATTGTAATGTGTATATAGTACTGTTAAAAACACTAAGAAGAGAATTAAATCCTTCATATGTAAAACAATTTGATCTATAGTTATTTAATAATATGTTAATATTATTAACAGTTAATGCATTCACCATTGAAGTAATATCAAGTGGCGTACCGTACACTATATGTTGTCCATATATGGTTGATATAGACGTATTTGTATTTGTTACTTTAATAATAGGGACATATGTAAATGCACCTGATCCGTATTCATTAGTATAATTCTGTATGGAGAACTTTCCTAATCTAGTGATATCATGCACAAGTAAATTTGTACTATCAAATACAATATTTATTCTTGTATTTGATTTAGCAATTACTTTACTATCAACATAAATAGCATCGTTTATTGTTACCCCAGTTTTATATGTTTGTGTACCACTAGTGCTCAATGATACTTGAATAGGTGCAGTTGTATTACCAACCTGTCCAGGTGTACCAAATACATCCCATGCAGTACAATTAAAGTGTGTATTTATATAAAGTTCATCTAGATTATAGTTATTGAAATAAGGGTATTGTGTAAAACACATACCCGTCCATCCACTATTTGAAGTGATACTAGCATCAGGATATACATGTTTTTGATAATTATTAACTATAAATGTTAAATATTTTATGTTATCCATAAAATATGACATAGTATCGGTTTTAATATTATTGTAGATATCTTTGTAAGCAGTTAATTGATGTCTCTCTACTCCAGTTAAAGCACCAATTGCTATTTGACGAGATCCAAACATAGGTGCTTCAATTACAATAGTATTAGTTTGAGATCCTGTATATACTGTTCCTTTAGTTAGTACATCAGATGCTGCATATGTATCATTAACATACCCAATAGTATAAGGGAATACAAGGTTGTTAGTATTTAAAATACTAATTAATTCTGCATTTTTAGTGAATGCACATTTATAAGCAGAATGAGATTTCAACATGAATCTATTGCTTAACAATACCTCGTATGAAAGAGCAGCAGCACTATTACTTAACAAGTGAGTACCTGCAGAATTCACATAAGGTTGTACTAAATATGTATATGCACTTGGTACATATGTAACAATATCTATATTAGCAGTATTTGTTATAGCTGTATTACTTATTTTAAATACTGAAGTGTCCCCAGGATTTATTGATTTGTTTGTTGTATACAAAAATTGAGTAGGATTTGTAGACATGTCAGTAATATCTATCAAATTACTATTAAGAACAGTGTATTCTGAATTTGAAACAATAGAAACTTTTGGTCCTGAATTTGTGTCTACATATGAAGGTGTTAACAACCCAGGTTCTGTATAATATAAATCGAGAGCTGAGGTTGTGAATAATGAATTGATCTTTTGATATTGAATTAATCCGGTTACAGAACTATTACCAGATCTTGCAGAACTATCAAAATGATGATCCATCATAATGTTTACTAAAAATCCAAGATATGCTAAATTAGCATTTATAGGACTTGCAACGTAATGTGCAGTAGTTATTTTATTATTAGTACTCAGTACCCCTGATGATGTTGGGTAGGCTGTAAATTGAGCTGTGTACTTTTGTGTAGTTCTATTATTCGAATCAAAACATGCACAGACAAGAGAAGATGAAACATTTTGTTGAGCTTCAATTAGTAAAGAAGTATTTGCTGCCTTCACTTCTACAATAGTATTACTAAGTAACTTTGAATAGTTTACATTTAAACCTGTTAAACTTCCCTGATTATACGTACAATGATCTTCATCAATCAAAGTGTAATATTGCGGTGTCGACGATGACGATATTATTTGAGCTGCATTATATGCATTTATAAATATAGATGAAGAACCTACTGATTTTGGAGTACCAGAAGTTACTATTTGTACTGATGCTACATTAGAGTCTGGGATTTCAATCGTATCTTTAAACTTATATCCAAGACTTTTGTATTTAGCATTTGTTAAATACCCATAAATATTACCGGTAGTCATAACACTATAAGCTCTATGAGGTTTCATTCCTACTAATGAATGTGCTAAAGATCTAGAACCCTTATCAAAGCAGCAACTAAGCCCCATGTATAAACCGCTCATCCCCCCATCTAGGAAATAAGAACCTCTTGTTCGTATAGGAAGTTCTATATAGCTTACTCTAGTATTATTATTTGTAATACCAGTAATAGTAGATGCTTTAAGATATAAAATATTACTAAACCCAATATCGGTTAACTGTCTATTAAAAGGGTCTGATTGGAAAAATGTCACATCACTTCCATCATTACTATTAATTACATTAATATTTTGATCAAATGCTATAGGTAATTCAATAGGAATTAAAGCTGTAGGTTTATATTGTATTCCTATAGTATCAAGGTTACTTGAACCCCAAGGATATGCGGGAGGAATGAACTCTTCTAACCATAAAGCACCTTTAGTTACATGAATTTCAGCAAGGTATCCAATAAAACCAGTAGTAGAATCTCCAAAACGTAAACCAGCACCAGTTTCTAATGACATTTTTACTGAAGCTTCGCATGTTCCATTTATGTAGATATTTAGAAACCCTTCGCTCATAACTAATGCGACATGGTACCAGGTATATGTAGTTAAAGGATGCAGCCCAGTATCAGTGCAAGCCACACTCCCGGCATTGCCTTGTACTGTAGTTCCATGTACTGCATCATCTCCATAATGGAATAAAAGTTGTGCTGTCCCAGCACCATACCCTGTGTATAATTCTAACCACCACCCACACTGATAGCTAACTTGATATCCCATGGAAAGGTTGTAGCTTGTTACTAGAGTTTGAGAGGCAGCAAGATTAGTAGGGAACATCCAAAAATCAATAGTTTTGTCACTTCCTGAAATAAGATTTCCAGATCCAAGAGAGTTCGCTATTTGTATGTAAGAAGTATTATTGGGTATAAAGAAACTCCCCAATCCTAACATAGTATGAGCATAAGTAGTGTATATACTTGAACTAGATGTTGTGATAGTCACACCATTGGGCAAAGAGGCACTATTTGTGATAGTCAAAGCACCTTCAGTACCATTTGCATGAAGTAGCACTAATGTATTAATACCATTGTTATCTGTATAATTTGTTGGGAATATACTTCGTATGTCTACATTATAAGGTAACCAATTTGATCTATTTTTAGCTTGTACATACGCATACACAATCACAGTCGTATTAACAGGGTACAACTGTGATAGTACTGTTCTATTTAAGACAAGTTCCCAAGAATATCGAGGGCTATTTAATGTTAATTTTTGTTGTTGTGCATGATCAGGATTAAGACTCCAAGGAATTACATGTATCCCATCAGTTACATAAACTGATTGTACATTAGTCAATAACTGAATAGAACTCCTGGTAATTACTTTTGGTATATGGATTGCTGGATATTGTGAAGTGCTAGAATTCCATGATACAGTAAATGTTAATACATGAGTATAGTCAGAATTACCTTCAACCTGTACAGTACTTAAAGGTAATTGTACATCATAAGGAATTGCTTCTCCTGTGTTTACATAAAGTTCATTTGTTTTAGTGATATCAGTATCTGAAGGGTCAATTAATGCATCAGATCCAACACATCTAGCAAGAATACTATCATCAAATCTACTTTTAGGAATATTTGCTGTATTTACTAAATTCCATGTTTCTAATGAATCCATAATAAGAGTATTTTTTGAACAGAAAGGAAAACTAAAATACTCATTTGTTGCAAAAATTGAGGTAGGATCAATACTGAGATGAAGTACATCTATATTCTCTGATGTTTGAAGAACAGTTTCAAATTCATAAGTTGCACCACCCCATACAACTGTTGGAGTTCCTTCTACATAAGTACACAAGTTCTCAGGCAATTGATATGTATAATTACCACCACCTTGTTGTCTAAATACCCTTAGTTTTAAATCATCTAATCTTCGTGTAGTACTTTTGTATACACATGGAGCAGCATTATTGTAAGATAGAGTTCTTGCACCAACATTGATTGTAATTGCAGGATTACAAGCTGATGTATAAATTGATTCGTAATATGCAGGATTTACATGAAATGTATTACTACGTAGTATATCAGCTTGTGCTCCTGGTACATAATTCTGACCACTCCCATATCCAGTAGTCCCTATATTAACTCTGTAAAAAGCTAGTCCAAAATGAACATAGTTACTTGAAGTTACATAATAAGGAATACAGTTATATCGAGCAAGTGCGTAACCGGCATCAGGCCAACTTAAAAGACTATATACCCATCCTATATTATTTTTAGATACTATACCAGCTAATGAAGCAGCTTGTGCTTGTGTTACAGAAATATTATATTGATATTTAACCGATGACATTGCTACTGATAATGAAGTATTCTGAATAGTTGTTATGGAATGTGCATCAGATGCATTACTTAAAGCAGCAGTTAGATTTGTATCGACTCCATTTACATTTACACAAGCAGGAGATACCCACCCAGATGTTATTGTGCTTGAATTTAATGACATCATTCCTCCATAAGGAATGATGTATGAATACATATTTGTACACAAGATTAATTTATCTGGTACCGCAGGGAATATATAATTATATTGATTCCATGTATAAGTACTTACAGGTTCATTTATCCTAAGTACCATGACTCCAGAACCAGAAGAAGGCAATCCTGTTAAAGTAAACGTATATTTAAGCCATCCTCCACCATACCCATCATATGTGCCTACTGTGGTAGGCAATGCGGAGGTAAATAATGTTCCATTAATATACGCGGATAATGCTTTTTTATCAATTACTTGCCAATACGCACCTCCTAAAGGGCAGTTTACATACACTGTTAATGTGGGTGCTGCATCCCAATACATTATTTGTACATGTTGCCAACAGCTATTAGCATACCCATCAGGACCTACGCTAAGTACATCTGATGTTAATGGAGGAGCTGAATTATGATACAGAAGTACATTTATATGTCCATCAGGAGTGTTCCATGGAGGTCCAGGAACGCCACCTCCATCAGTAGTACCCCATGCTAATGAAGTAAATGTTAGATAAGGCTCGATTAAAGTTGTGAAAGAAGGATATTTTACTTGAAAAGGGTAAATTGATGTATCAGTATCATTTGTACATGTTATTGTGCATGGAGAAGTATATCTTTCTACTGTTAATGGATCAAGAGATTGACCAGACCACCCTCTAACTAATCCACCGTTACTCATTGCGTAGGTAGTTGTTTGATCTAATAAATAAGATACATTAGAATTTACTTGTATTTGTACTGTATCAGTATAACTAGCTGTATTTATATATGTATTTACTAATGAGGGAATTATGAATCGTGAAACAACTGCACCCCCAGGACTTCCTGATGAAAGACACTTGTAGAAAATTTCAGCTGTGTAATTATTGTATATACTATATGAAGAGAAATTAGTATTTGTTACCGTAATAATAAGATTAGAAATAAAAGAAGTGTCGTTTATATTTGATCCTGGATATACACTTGTTTTGATAAATAATCTTGACAACTTATAAGATCTAAGATTATCTGAAATATTTTCTCGTAGTCCTGAAAATATCTTATTAACATTTTGAGTACTATTAACTGTTGTGCTTGCTAGTACAACAGGAGTAGCAACATCATATGTTATTTTGTAATTTCCTATAGCTGTACTTCCAGGAAGAATTACAATTGGGTTACTCGACATGTCAAAAACTGTATACACTAATGATGCATCAGTGTAAGATACTAAACCATACAGTGTGACAGCACTACCAGTATTATTGTACCAACTAAAGCTTAATTGGTATATATTGCCTGTTAATGTAAATGCAGATGAAAGTAAATTAGCTCTTAAATTCGAGAGTTCAGTATGACTTGTTTTAATTAATGAAGGGAGTGATACTCCATATATTAATGACACATCATGAGTTATAAAATCCAATGAAAGGGTCCCAGAAACAGGGGTATTTATTTTAGCCCATAAAGTCTCTGCATTTTTATCAGTTATACTTGCAGTAATGTTCCCTTCTTCATCAATTACATGTAAAGTAACTTCAGTATTAAAATTAGCAATTGAATTAACTTCCGGCATGTAAGCACCTATTTGTATTTTTAATATAGTGTGTAAGCTGTTTGTATTGAATGTTTTATCCCTCTCAGAAATAAAACATTACAAAACAGCTAAAACTAATAAAAACTAAGAGATTATATCTATGCGTAATAAAGTGACTTTACATATATCAACCACTAATGAATTAAATGTAGTTGGGGCAGATATTGTTGATACTAATAGGTATATTAGTCCTAATTTAGCAGGACTGTATGTATTGCCCTCTTCTAACATGCACATAAACACGCCGTTAGGGGCTATTTTTTTAAAATATTTAATAAATACTGTTCCATACAGAGCAGTCTCATCGTGTCTGATAGACGGCAGTGTGTACTATGGCACCATATTAGAAAACCCCTCAATAACTGTGTACAGTAATAATATACCTTTTTCATCGTTGATGGGAGTTGCACTTGATGAAACGGCTACTTGTGCTACCATTAATATTAGTAGTCAATCAATTACTACACCAAATAAAATAAAGAGCTATGCTGTTTTTAATTACAATAAAATCATTGAATATGCGACTAAAGCTGTAAATAATGGAACTGAATTTATGTATTTTCAAAATTGCATACTTCAGCAATATGTAAATTTTAAATATACTACACTAGTACATCCTTTGGCCTTGACTCATTTTAGACCAGTTTACAATGCTCTTGAGATTGGGCAGAATGACAGTTTGAATTTTAAAATTTATGGTGCCTCGAATTATTTATCAAGTATAACTAAAATAACCCTTAGAAGTCTTAAAATGCTTTTTAGTGCTGATAATACGAATTGGTATACGTACAATACTGGAACATCTGCTTTTGTTTCAGCGACACCTTCAGGCAGTTATTTTACATATAGTGAATTATGTTCATTAGGCACGACATTTAGTACATATCAGAGGATTCCATTGTCTGCTTTTGTAACTACTTTTGGATCTCCTAATATAGTAAAAATATCAGTTCTAACAAACGGTTGGACTCTTCCAAGATACATAAAACACGCATTGTATAACGATCAATTAGATTCGAGCAATTTTATTTGGGTTAATACTACTTCTACTACAAAAAGAAGTATATATTCCGGAAATATATAAACATGTCAAATATTTATATTTCAAAATTAGGAGTACGCTATGAAGTTGTTTATTATTATAAACAAAAAATAGTAAATTGGGATTTTGTAGCACCTAGTGCTTATGAATGCCTCTTTTCAACGATACCTGAATCACAAAACAAATACAGTAACATATTATCATACAGTATGTACCAATCTGATGAATTCCTGTCATCAGATTTAGCTATATACATAACTGATGAAAGTTACAGAAATAACATAGTATATTACGAATTGACATTAAGTAATAACTTTTTTCCTTCTATACCTTGTGTATTTCAAGGTTTTACAAACACAAGCATAGAAACACTACCAATTAATGTTTCAGATAATATAGTTTTTCCAGCATTGACTACAAAAACACTTCAGGCAACTCCTGTACAATTTAAAACACCAATTAAATACCCAATTGTTGATTCTCTTATAACTAAGATATATTCTCTTATCCCTATCGGTACATACACTCGTACTATCGAATTCATTAAAAATACTGTTGATTGTAGGGTGAATTTTAGTACATTACGTGAACCTACGATTAACACACCTATAGTCTCTTCCAATTTAAAATCATATCAAAACCTCCTATCATTAGGGCACATAATTGATGCATTAATGACAGGTATTGGCACTATTGTGAATAGCTATACACAAGTCGTATCAATTAACACAAATATTTTACCTTTACATACTCAATACATTGTAGGTAATGCAGATACTATTACTTATACATTTTCAAATGGCAATACATATAATTCTATATCTAGCTGTAGTCTCTCTAGTCATACTAGCATTTCACATTAATACGTATAGAGGTTTTAAATAAATGCCTATATTTTTGTCATATACTAATACATTTCCATACAGTGTGATTACTGATTTACGAATTAATGATGAGATGGATGTGTCATTAACACATGGTACTAATGTTGAAGAGATTATTACTCCTATTTATATTATAGCTACAAAAGAGTTATTCCCTAATCTTGAAATTAAAGTAGAAAATGAGAATAGTTCTGGAGCGTCATTATACATAAGTCCTGTTGACTCAATAGGTGTTCCTACACATTGGGGGAAACTTATTACATTAACGAATATTGATGCAACAATAAGTGATGTAAAAATACTGATTAATTACAAATGGAGTGTGATTAATAATATATACATCCTGAAGAAGCTAAATGTTTCAGGGAATATAAATATCTATGCTGTTTAAAGAGGGTAGTGATGATTTCAGGCGTATATATAGGTAAAAGCAGTACAGGAAGCTATGATCTTGTTTCTACAGGGGACTATATAAGCCCTGTTACAACTACATTTAAATTAAAGGACTCTCAAACTTCGATTGTGAAAGATGTTCCTTTATACTTGATAATTAATGACATCGATATTGATATTATTAAGGTTATGGTCATAGGTAAAGTTACTGCTATTAGACAATTTGTATCGTGGGATGGGATTACTTGGTCTACTTCAATTGAAAGTACTAACAATATTAATGTTATAGGGTCTTTAATGATTAGGCCTTTTTATACAAGAATCATAGTTGATGACTTTCTAGAATATTTTAATGTAAGTCAAGAGTCCTCGTATAAACAGTATAAACTAAAACTAATGTATTCATAATTTACGAAGCATATGTATATGTAACATCGTATGTTCCTGTTTCTTTAATTGAATCATATGACATATTTGCTGTCTTTATACCTAGTCCATTAACTGAATTATAGAAATTACTTATCGCAATTTTTACATTTTCTGCATAGAATTTATACGAAGCTGATGCTTGTGTGATATTTTTTGGACATGCATTATATACCCGTATTATGTCCTCCCAATTAGTTGTGGGGAGTTGTACACGACTATACATCAGATTAGGATTATTTGTTGCGGGAGTTAATGCAGGCCCTGTAGGCCATGATAAATTACGTTTTAATGGAGAAGCATTTTTTATTAATCCTTCAGAAGCTACTGAATGCGATGTTGACCCTATTTGAGAAGTACCACCAGCCTCGTTTAAAGAATGTGTAACTGTTGTAACTGTTGAGATAGGTCCTCTAATATTATATTTGGTAATTTTTGAAGATAGTAATGTATAAATTAATCTTGGAGGATTTGCAGCACACATCTTAGCTAAATTTTTATATCTCGCTATGTTTTTCATTGCTGCCATATAATTCTGAATATCAGAAGGATTAACGCCGGCTGCTTTAGCCATAGTTATATTTTTTGGATCATTATTAGTGAAAATTTGTTTATTAATACGAGAAGCAATGTGCCCCATTAGGCCTGTTTGTTCCTCAGCTGTTTGAAATGCATTCTTAAGACTCACATTAATACTACCACCTGATTGATGTAGCCATTTAAAAACATTAGCTTCTCCAGCAGACGCATAAGCAGACAATGTCCATATAGCAGGTAATTTATAATCAATAAATATTCGAGAACACGCAACATTAATCATTGCTGTATAGGCTCCTCTGGAACCTTCAACAATATTATAGTATTTAAACATAGGTTTGGCTTCAGTTGGATCAACTAACGCCACGTCCCAATCAAGAGTAACTAAAACAGGCCCATATTTTTCACTTTTATTCTTACTAGGGACAGCTACTAAATCAGTCAATGTTGAATACGAATCACTAATTGTTTCAGAGATAGTTCTATATGGATCGAAAGAAGATCCTGAATTTAATTCAGGAGAAGTTAAATAGGTATTAAAAGAAATACCTGTTTTTTTATAAGGTAAAAAAGTAGCAATAATAAAATTAATGTAAGGGTCATCATAAATTGTATTTTGTTTAGTTGTATCATGAAATCCTTGTGCGTAACGATTAGGATCACCATAAAAAGAACTTTCCGATACAATTTTCTTCGATGATATTTTATTTACCCACCCTGACTGAACCCCTACACCATATTTAAAAGCAGCGCCGGCAATGCCCATGACATAACCAATAATTTTCATTGCTCCTTTATCATCATCTTGAGGAGGTATAGCAGTACTCATAAGTCACCTTAATTGTAAGTTAGTAAAGTGTGTATGTTTTTAAATGTTTTATAAAAAATTAACATATGCTCATATTTCACTACAAAGGTAAAAACATAAGATATGAATGTTTAATTTTTCATGCACTTTCTACAAAGGTAAATTAGAATGGCAGATGACGGCATAATCATAATAGGTAACCAAACAATAGGTTATACTGAAAGGCAAACATACATCTATTGGGATATTACTCCCAATATGGTGGATGAAAGGCATATGTTTATTGCTAGTCCTTACTATTTAGTATCAAATAGTCGGTATACTGCTCAAAATTATTTACTTACTATATATAGTACTAGATGGACAGGTTTAGATTACACACCTATCCCTATGTCAGAAGTTACTATATTTTTACATTATTCTCAATGTGTGTGGTCAGAAAGATCAGTATCGTATCATCCTGAAACAGGTAATAGAATGATGTTTGTTGAAGGTTTAATGACAAATACACCACTATTAATGAAATATCCTAAATACTATAATTGGAGTTATGTTCCACAGATAGTTAATCCTCAATTTATTCTTTGGTCATTTTATCCATTAGCGACTAATGATATAACAGTTAAATTAACATCTGATACAGGTGCTTCAGTTTCAGTGAATTCTGGTACGGATCCAGATAAATTCTCTATTGTACCTCTTTCAAATAAACAGTATCAAATAACTGCAAATGTAGATCATACATTTGCAACAGGGGATCATGTAACATGTTACCTTACATGTTATGATACCAAAGGGAATTATCTAAAACCGGGAATGTGGTAATTACGATATAAAATCTTTGTATACACTCGATGCATGTAAACACAACGAATTATTATTCTTATCAATTTCAAATGATGGTTCGATAGAATAAATAGACTTGTTTCTATCGAGGTTTCGAATTAAAACAGTATGTGTATCTTTAAAATCAAGTAAATATGATTTAATGGTTGCAAGTCTATTTGCTTTTTTATCTAAAAATGTATTAACTTCTAAGTATATTACATTCCTAGTTTTCTTATCAAATATAGCATTAAGAACAATTAACGGCTCTACGTAAAATTCAGAGTGGACTGTAATTTTAACAATATTGTTTTCTAGTAACAAATTTTTAAGTATTCCTAATTTCATTGTATATTTCCTTTTTAAATTAAAAAACAAATTCTTTTAATAGGTTTTATACCTCTGATTAAAAACATATACAAGTATATGTAATGTACAAACCAACAAGCAAATGTTAATTAAAATGGAGAAAACGTTATGAGTGAGGAAAAAGAAGTCGGTACTTTAGCGAGTTATGTTATTCCTATGTATGCAATGGTTGCATTTCTACATAATACCGACTCAACTGATTCAATTAACCCTTCAGTTGTTGAATTAATGAAGAAGATCGATAATAACCAACAAATCAAAGAATTACTAGGTTTAATGTCAGGTAAGTTAACTGAAATTATAGCAGGACTTGATTCTAGTTTTGCAGCAACAATTTTTATTCCTAATGCTTTTATTCCTATAAAAGAACAAAAGGATAGTGATCTTGTAATTGACTTTGTAAGTAGATTGAATGATGAGATAGCAAAAAGAATGGACGGTACACAAGAAAATGAACAATAATATTATGGAGTACTCAATGGCTGACGACACTTATACAGAATTACCTGATGAACCGCAGTTATCAGGCATTGGTAAGTATAAAAAAACTATCGCTTACATTGAAGAAGAATTGTACACCACTTTAAACTATTTAAACAATCAATTGGATTTAATTGATGAGCAAATAGGGGATACAGGAGAGCATGCAGCACCTCTCCCTTTTAACAGAAATGTGTATGATTCAAAGAAACAAATTGTGGAACAGAAATTAGTGGCATTACGTTCATTAGCTGGTGTTGCATCAGAACAAGTTAAGGTAACTGATAAAACTAAAGGGTCAGAAATTGCAAGTATTACTGAATTATTTCAAAATTAATTTGTAATTAAGATGAAAATCATTGCAGTTAAATCATTATTACCAGATGTAAAATCGGTTCTTCTTTTTTCCGAGAATAAAAAAGAAGATTATTTGTATGCACATCAATTGTCAATTGCGGAAGATGTAACTGACGATGCGGAAGAAATACAAGCACGAAAATATGATAGTATCCCTGATGAAACAAATGTTAGTGATAGATATTGCTATTTTAAATAAAGTTATTTTGGAGAGTACTGATGAATAAGTTAGGATTAAGAGATGTAGCATATACTTCAATTAAGAAAAAATATCCAAAACTCACAAAAATACAGATTACGGATATTCTTGAAACAGTTATTGAGTCTATGATTGATGCATTAGTTGACACTAAGAGATTATCAATGCGAGGATTTGGTATTTTAGAAGTGACATACTTAAAAGAAAGGCCCGGGTTTCACCCTAAATTTCTTAAACCCATAATTATCCCTGCAAGAGCTAAAATAAAATTCGTCCCTGCACAGACATTAAGAAATAGAATAAATAGTAAGCCTAAGAGTCAAAAGTAATCGAATTTATTGGGTTATATGCTAGTACCTTATTATTTCTTTGTAATATAATATTATTTGATTTAAGTATACCTGCGACCGCATATTTTTCAGACGTAGTATTATCTGGTAGTATATCTAATACCATAGCTGGATGCATTCTAATAAACAATTGTTGATCAGCAGTTACAGTGTTAGGAGCTACTATACCTACTCTAACATCATTAGTTCTCATATACTTATGAGATGCATAAAAATTTTGTAGTAAATCAACATGTCTATCTGTTATTTCTTTAGCCACTTTCATTGCTAATACTGATGTGAATGCATCGTCTTTAAACATGTGCATTTCATTATAAGGAACATAATGAGATTTTAAAGATCTTGAAGCGATTAATTGTGTTACTAAATAACTAAAAGGATCATTAGTGCCTTGTTCCAGAGTACTATACATAATCCTTTCAGGAGAAAAAAAGTAAGGTGCGATAGTATTAACTAATCTATATGAAGAATCAGAATTTAAATGATTAGTGTATGCTGCAATTAGAGATGTACTCCAATTTGTATTATTTTTTAAATATGCATTATGTGCCATTTCTATAATATGGTGTTTATTATTTGTTATATCATTATTATTTAATGAAACAATGTATAATAGCTTTTCTTTCGGGCTTAGGACTGTGCCATTAATAACATTTTCGATATTATTAGAATTTGATAGTATATGTGCAATTGTAGGGTCTGATACACTTGAATGTAGTGCAAAAAACCTTTTCTTATCAATATTCCTAAGCATCAAGTTTGAATATAACACAGAGTTACGGTGTATATTGGTATTAACCCCACTATAATATTGAATTAGATCGTGTGATAATGCATCACTCCAGTATTCAGGATCATGTTTATATATATTGGGTTGTAAAATTAAATTTTTTGCAAGGTCAGCACGATCTTCAGCTTTACCAGTTAAGGCCTTATGTAAATTAACAATTTTTGAAGGGGAAGGGTTTACAAAATTAAGAAACGATGACATTTCGTTCCCTACCTTAGTATGTTCAAAAATATCGACAGTTGTTTTTGATTTAGTAAGAATTTTTCCATAATCAGGGGGTTCAATATCTGCATCAGCTGCTATTAAAGCTTTTTTATTGTGTATCATGGGGAGTACAACAGGTTTTAATAATTCATCTTCCTCTTGTATTGGTTTTAATGATACCTTTTCAGTTACTGCAATTGAAGTGTTCTTGATTTCTTTATTTTTTTTCTGTTCAGATTCTTTATGTTGAATAACTGTTTGTTTTCTAATTGAAGAGATAGCTGAATGCTTTTTTATAACTGGTTCAAATACTGAATCTTGAGAAAGTATATGCGCATATACACTCTGCATTAACTTTTGTTTTGATTTATTATGATGAGGCTCTGTTTTAATATGCCTATCTACAAGTAACTTCCATACAATTGAATCTTTTGAAAATAGATCCCTGAGATGTGTAATATCATTATGCTGTATTGATTTTGACAGTTTAGAATACAGTTTAATGAAAGGAATGTGTATTTTATCTGGAACAGTTGTAGCTTTCTTTAAAGCTTCTTCTAGCTGCTCAGGTCTAACATGGTACGTTCTAAATATTAAACCTTTCGCAGGATCACTAACACCTTTAATAACAGGAACTAAATGTGTTTTTGGTGTTGTTTTTGAGTGCATTATAAAAACCTATATCAAATTACATATTACAAAAAAACTGTTTAGCTGCGGCAGGATCAATACCATGTTTACCAAAATCTTCAAAATCTTTGATATTTGAAAAATCAGTAGGTAATTTAGTACTATCTTTTGAAGAAGGTTCATTTTTATTTTTTAAATTTTCTTCTTCCGGGTTATTTTTTACAGGCTCGGCAGGTGCTGTTTCTTTATTATTAGTATTCGGTTCTGGTTCACCTAATCCTGGTTTTCTAACGTTATTGGGCTCTTCTTTTTTAAGAGGCTTTACAGGAGTCGGTTTTTCAGGACTAACATAGTATGTCTCATCATTAATACTACCAGTTTTTTTATTAGTAATCAGTTTTTTTGTAGGGACTAACCGACCTAAATTTTTTTCTGCCATTATAAATAAACCTTATATGAGTGTAATAAAAAGAATGACTTTACTGTATGTTTTATTGTATTCATACAAACAATAAAACATCATTTATATAGTTCGCTATTCATAACAACAAAAGGATAAGCATATGTTTGATTTTTTAAAGAGAAAAAAGACTAACGATGAAGTTGGAGTAGGTTTTGATTCCGACAAATTTGTTCAGTCGTTAATGAAGACAGGCCTTAACGAGAATGTCGCAACAACACTTGCTGAAGAAGTAAATGACTCGATAAAAAACCAAGTAGTTGAAAAAACTACTCAAACATATGACGCTTTCATGAATGCTGTATCGACTAATATTGAAGGTTTATCAATATTACCTACAGAAAGAATTCAAGCATGTCGAGAATTAAAAAGTTTCCTATCTGAGAATCCTGAAGTTAATAACTCAATTGGGTTATATGCCTCATATATTGCATACGGTGCAGCTGAAACAACATTAGAAGAATACAAAGTTACAATTTTAGGTAGTGATGCCAAATCTATTAAAGCAGCTACACAATTTATTAAAAAATGGGAAAAGAAATCAAAAATTAAACGTACTATTTTTAGATTAGCTAAAGATTTAATTCCTTTTGGCGATGCTTTTTTAGAGAAACTATATGTAAAAATGCCTGATGGTAAAAAGAACTTTTCAGGTGTCGCATATATTCCTACTCATACAATGTACCCTAAATTAAATAATAAAGGGTATTCTACTAAATATTATCAAATAATCGATTCAAAAGATGACAAATTTGCTGACGCAGACGCTTTAGGTATTGCATCGCTAGTTAAAGAAGGCATCGTTGTAGAATTTGAACCAAAAGAAATTATACATTTTAATGATGGATCAGCTGTCGGAGTAACTGATACACCTTATTTTAACTTAATTATTTTATGGCGTTACTTAAAAATGTTGGAAGAGTCTCTAGTCATTCACAAAATGACTCGTGCTCGACGTTTTATTATTTTTATGCTTGATGTCACTGGTAAAACTAAAGGTGAAGTACGTTCAGCTATTACTAATTTTACGCAAAGTGTAAAATCAGTTTTTAAAATGAATGTTAAACAAGGTAGTATAACCAGTAATAAATCAACTGTCCCATCATCTTCAGATTTAGTTATACCAGTCACTAAAGATTCAGCAACAAAAATACAAAATATACCATCTGATCCTTCAGCTACCAATGTTGATGATTTAAGTTTTTACTTAAATAGAATTACAACTAACATGTTTACATCACATGTTTTTTCACATGCAAAATCAACAGGTAATGAAAAATATATTGAAAAATCATTCATGCGATTAGTTAAAATATACCAACGTCAAATGGAATATGAGTTGGAAGATGTGTATAATGAATTACTTATAAGTAATAATTTTATTAATTTAGACGTTAAAATTCAATTCCCTTCTCCTGATGCTGATCAAGAGGTGCGTATAGTAGATAGTATTGTACGACGTATGATGATAGTAAATCAACTGACCGCAACAATTGGTGTTACACCTCCTATTCAATGGATAGTTGATTACGTATTTAAAGACTTAGCACAATATGAGATTGAAGAATTAATTGCAATGCTTAATCAAGCTATTGACGAACAAACAAAAAATCAACAGAGTGATGAATATCCTGATGTGTTTAATGAAAATCAAGGTACTTCTAACAATAGTACGAATTCTGCAAATGCCAACAACACTTCTTCTAATTCAAATAATGATGCATCTTTGAGAGACCAAAGTAGTGTGCAGCAAAATGGTCAGAAAAAAACAACAGAATCACAATCAGATATGTATGGTATGTTTGATGTGCTTGCGAATGAGCACATACAAAGAGTAACTGAACAGACAGTAGCTAACCCAGAACGTATGGCAGCATCGATCAAATTAGCTCTAGATTATCTAAAAATGAATAATTTTAAAAATGAATAATCAATTAGCTACTATTTTTACAGGCACTTATCGAATTATCTCTCCGTTGCATCATTACAATAACGATGCAACCGAAGATGTTGTTATTATAATTACTGCTCCGTATGATGGTATAAATTACATAGCTATAAATAATATAAACAATACAGTAATCTCTAGAGTATCATTACCCTGCATGGATAAATTAAAGGATACAATATTAGAGAATGATTCCTCAATTACACGAAATGACTTGAGTATTACATCTGTTTTTGGGATATATAATAGTTCGATATCTGTAAATATTAAAATCGCGACTGTATTTTTTGTATTAGTAAATATGCATACATTGGAAAACTATTTAGTACAAGTTGATGTAACTAATCATGATCCTAATAACTTAATAATCACCCCTATTACAAAATTTTTTAATTCAAATAATGTATATTTTGACACTACAGTGACTACAAATGTAACTGTAAATGATTATACAAATGTTTCTGAAATTGATGCTTACATAACTTTTGTTGATGCTGGGCCAACTAATACATTGAGTTCAGCAAGTATTGAAGGGATTCGTATTTTAGTAAGCGATGCTGAGAAACAGCTCTTTGCAGTTGGTAATAATATAGTTTTACCTGATACTATTTACCCTCTTGTTGATATATGGTCCAATCAACATCGTCAGTTTTTTCAATTAACAGAAGACACAGAAAAAATTAAATTAAATTTTTCAACAGGTTTAGGTTTTATTGGTTTTAAAAATCAATAAAAAGGCAATTTTATGGCAATAGATCTTGATTTTTTTGAGAATGAAAAGAACATAGGAACAGAGAAAAGGATTTTTATAAATCCATATAAAGAATTACTCGAAATACATGAAAAACTGGAAGCTATTGCTACTATTATTCCTGAAAACTTTCTTTTAGAACATTCGTTTCAATCAAAGGATAAATAAGCACTTTTCTCTTTACATTCCTTTTATTTCTGTGTATATTATGTTTCAGTTGAAATGTAGTACTATGCAAAAATTCTAGGAGTGTACATACCTTATGAAAATTAGTATTCAAGAGTTTTTAAAAGAACAAAAAATAGATTTTTATATGGGTAGAGTTGCTGAAAAAAGCCCTTATCATTTATTCACATTAGTTACCTTAAACCCCTCAATTAAATTGATGCTAGTCACTCATTCAATTGATATGAGTGCAGTAGTCATTTATTGGCATTCAAATCTTAATTATGCAATTCAAAGTACTTCTTTTACTCATTATAATGAAGCATTACCATTACTTAAAGCGATGGTTTGTACTACTACTGTTAATGAGTTAATACACGAGCCTCCTGAAAACTTGTATTTGAATCTCATTTTAACACATTCAATATTAAAAGAAATGTCTTTTGCACAATCAATGGCAAAACAATTTCTGGAAAGAGGTAAATTATCGGATAAACAATTATTATATATTGTGGGACCTACTCCTAATGGGCGACCTCCAATTCAATCAAACGTATTAAATGCTATAAATATATTCACAGCATATGCTGAAAAAGTTATAAAAGAAAAGGGTAAACAGGTATCAACTATAGTAACACGTAATTTCAATCTAAAAGCAACAAAAGGGGATGATGTTACATTAGTCCCAACAACTGAATATAAATCACATCAATACACTTTTCCTAATTTTAATCCAGTGCAATCATTAGTATTCCCACATATTAATTCAGACAATAATTTAGTTATTGGAGCTAACACAAGTTCAGGTAAAACTATTTGCGCTGAAATGTTGATGGATGGAATATTAGCTAACAAAAAGAAAATTGTGTACCTTTCACCACTTAAATCATTAACACAAGAAAAATACAGTGATTGGCAGAAAAGGTTCCCTGACAAAACAATTGAAATTATGACAGGGGATTACAATTTATCCGAATCTCAGGCAAACAAATTAAAAACAGTTGATATTATTTGTATGACATCTGAGATGTTAGATAGTAGAACTCGAAAATTCGAATCAGAGAAAAATACATGGTTATACAATGTAGGGTTACTAATTGTAGACGAATCTCACATAACAGGAGTTGAAGGGCGTGGTCCTTCTTGCGAAGTAGGAATTATGCGTTTTACTCAAATCAATCCTGATGCCAGAGTATTATTGCTATCTGCTACTATGCCTAATGTTGAAGAATTTGGTGAATGGCTTAGTATATTAAACGGTAAGAAGACTGATATAGTTCTTTGTGACTGGCGCCCAGTAGTATTGAAAATGCATTATATTGAATATACTACGCAAGGTGATTATTATGACAATCGTAATGCTAAAATGGCCGAAGCTGTAGATCTAGTATTGCAAAAACCTGAAGAAAAGTTTCTTATATTTGTACACGATAAAACTACAGGTAGAGAGATTATTAAACTCCTTAAAGCAAAGAATGTAACAGCAATGTTTCATAATGCAGATCTCAATATTACTGATAGACTTAAAATAGAAGAACAATTCAAAATTAAAAAAGGTGGGCTACAAACACTTGTAGCAACTTCAACACTTGCCTGGGGTGTAAATTTACCAGCTAGAAATGTCATTATAGTTGGTGTACATAGAGGCATGAATGAAGTTGATGAACTTGACATAGTGCAAATGTTGGGCCGGGCCGGGAGGTATGGAATTGACACCGAAGGTTTTGTATATATGGTGTTACCTGAAAGAACCATTGAAAAATGGAAATCTCGTATTAGAAATCCTAGAGCAGTAACATCTTGTCTTAAAAAATTAGATGTTCTTGCTTTTCATGTACTTAGTGAGATCAATACTAAAAACATAATAAATGAAGCAAATGTTAAATCATGGTATTCAAGATCATTGGCTTCGGTACAGCAAATAGATATGCATGAGGACGAATCAGCACATGTTATTCAGGATTTGATTAACATGAAAATGGTTAAACGACAAAAAATGGGTAATATGCTAAACATTACCAACATGGGTATAGTTAGTGCATTAATGTATTACAATCCTTATGATATATATGATTGGTATAGGAATTTTGAACAAATAAATTCAAAGGGTAGTATATCTGATGTAGCAATGGCTTGGGCTATAGCTGATATCCCTTCAAATAGATTAACATACGTTCCAAAGAATATGATTGAAAAAGTTGCTGAATATAAAAAACTACTTATAGCTAATGGAATTGATATGTCGTATACTGATCTTACTTCAATTAATTCAATATATGCAGCTTATCATTGTTTACAAGGAAGCGATCCTATAGACGGAATGATTAAATCAACAATGCGTTCATTTCAATATGATGCCCCTAGAATGATATCATCACTAGAGATGATTGATGCTAACTACAGTAGATGGGGTATGGATTGGAATGAAATTGGAACACGAGCTATTTATGGTGTCCGTAAAGAGATGCTTAATTTAGTTAAAATTGAAGGGGTAGGAAGAGCACGAGCTGAAAAGTTGTATAGTCTAGGTTTTACAGATGCTGCATCACTCGCAAAAACAGATGCTTCAAAACTTCAGCCAGCATTTACACTTAAATTAGCAAAAGAAATCATTAAGAATGCACAAGAAATCAACAAGTAAAAGGTGAATTAATGTTATTAAACGGTAGAGATTTAATTAAACAAGCAGCAGAAGATATCAATGCAACTAAGGTACTTCCTTTTAAAATAGAAGTTACTGATATTGAAAATGCACAGGGAGACGATCTTAAAAATATTATTAATTATTTTCTTGATAGCATTGAGACTATTTCTGAAACTAAAGAACATTTAATCCCTCAAAATGTTATTAGTTTATATAACAACATAGTTGATAAATCTGTAAATTTCGATGTTATAGAGAATGGCGTCGATGTATTTGATATAGATAGCATTGTGTTTAGAAGAACTAAATTTAATGAGTAGTATCGAAATACACAAACTCTCTCGACGCATTGCTGTACATGATAGGTATGCATTAGGTGCAGCAATGCAGGCATTAAAACTTAATCTATTTAAGGGTAATGATGCGATATGTGAGAAGATAGCACGACAATATTTAAGTAATCCTAATATGAAGATAAACAATCTTCAGTTGGATACATTAAAGAAAAGAATGGTGCCCTATAGTTTAGTTCTTTTTGAAAATGGAGGGATTCCTGAGAATATACTAGAACATGCAGCTAATTGTACATACACAATTACACAAAATAAAGGCACAAATAAAAATGTAATTGAAAGGAAGTATGCTTCTATAAAAATAAGTAAATACCCTTCTATTTATCTAGCTTTTAAATTTGATCCAGGTGTTATTGAACAAATAAGAAAATTAGATACTCCTAAATTTGATACTCTAACCAAATCATGGAAAATTAGAGCAACCATTCGTAACTGTGAAGAACTATTAAAAATTGAATTCACTTTTAGTCCTGAGTTAGAGGAATGGTATCATACACATTCATATAAATTCTACCCAACTCCTCAAAAACACATAAAAATAAAAGGTCTCCAGAAAGAATTACGACCTTTTCAAGAAGAAGGTATTGCGTATGTCGTAAGTAGGCATAATAGAGCTCTTATTGGGGACGATATGGGGCTAGGAAAAACTGTACAAGGTATAGGATGGATGCAATATTTAATAAAAGCGCGTCCAGCACTTATAGTTTGCCCAGCATCACTAAAATATAACTGGGCAAAGGAAATTCTTTTATGGGTTGAGAACCCTTCTATTTATGTATTAAATGGTTCTCCCACATCAAAAACACCAGATCAAATATTTACTAAACAACATCTGTATCATCAAGGTGATAAAAAAAATAAATTTATTATTATAAATTATGATATTATCCCTAATGATTTTAAACGAAAAATTAGTTCCGAAGGTAAAAAAATAAAAACTGAAATTAAGTATTCAAAATGGGTGGATTACTTAAAAGAACTAGAAATACAATGTGTTGCCCTTGATGAGGTGCAATATATTAAAAATAAAGAAGCTGTTAGAACAATAGCAACTCTTGCATTGTGTAAAGAAATACCGAATATAGTTGCACTATCAGGTACACCAATTGAAAATAGACCGATTGAATTTTTTACATTATTAAATCTTCTAAATCCATATCAATTCTCAAATAAACTTGAATATGCAATGCGTTATTGTAATGCACAACATAATGGTTTCGGTTGGGATTTTAAAGGTTTTTCAAACTTAAAGGAACTCCATACTATTGTATCTCAATCTGTAATGATAAGAAGGCTTAAAGAAGAAGTATTAACTGAACTGCCTCCAAAAATTCGTATTACAGTAGATATGGAAATTGACAACAGGAAAGAATACGATAAAGCAAAAGCTGATGTTACTGCATGGTTTAGGAGTAAAGGACTTAATTCAAAAGCTGATTCTTCAGAGAAAGCAAAAGCGTTAGTGAAAATTAACACCCTTCTTCAATTAAGTGCTAAGGGAAAACTTAGAAATTGTATTGAGTGGATTAACACGTATCTTGAAAGTGGTAAAAAACTAGTAGTATTTGCAACACATCAGGCAACTATTGATATGTTGCTTAAAGAATTTGGACATGTTATAAGAGACAAAGAAGGAATTGCTGTTGAAGTTGATGGACGTACTTCATTAAAAGTGCGACAACAACATGTAGAAATATTTCAAACTAATGACAAATGTAGGCTTTTTTTAGGTAATTTACAAGCAGCAGGAGTAGGTTTAACATTGACAGCCGCTTCAGCTACATGTTCCATTGAACTTGGTTTAGTACCAGGTCATCATTTACAAGCAGAAGACAGAGTGCATAGAATTGGGCAATTATCAGATTCAGTTTTTGCTTATTATTTAATAGCTAGAAGAACTATAGAAGAAGATATAGCACAACTTTTAAGCACAAAACACGATACCTTAAAATCAACACTAGATGGTATTGAAATTAGCAATAGTGATGTAGATATGCAACAGCATAGCATGCTGTCTGATATTGCACAGAGGATAGTATTTTAAACATGTCTACGTATAATAAACATATTACATTCAATGCAAAAGCATTCTTACAAGCAGTACATATTGATCACACAGATGTCGGTCCTAAAGCCACTAAAAATAGAGTGCAAGTACATTGCCCTTTTTGCCCAGGTTCAAAAAACTTTCATTTAGGTATACATGTAACTAATGCATATGCTAATTGTTGGAGGTGTGGACCACACTCTTTAATATCAACAATTAGAGAGTTATTGCATATTACCTGGAAAGAGGTATACTCGATAATCGAAGAATATGGAGATATTAGTAGTATTAAAACTTCTAAGCATATTAAAGTATCAGGATCTAAATTAGTACTTCCTGGATTAATAGAACCTTTAAAAAACAAACATCGAAAATATTTAATAGAAAGACATTTTGATCCTGATGATATAATTAATACATGGAATGTACAGAGTGTAGGTCCTGTAGGTAGGTGTAGTCATAGAATATATATTCCTATTTATTACAGAGGCGAGGTAGTTAGTTATCAATGCAGATCCACTCAAAAAGGAAATGATATTGTACGCTACATAACGTGTGATCGAGATAAAGAAACTGTTTTTCACAAAAGTATTTTATATGGTCTTGATTATGCTATTTCAGATAATGTTGCGGTGGTAGAAGGTGCTACTGATACATGGCGATTAGGACCTGGATCACTTGCCACTTTCGGAATGGAATTCATGAAAGAGCAGATATATCAATTATCGCGTTTTAAAAAAGTATACCTTATGTATGATCCTGAACCTGCCGCTATCAGACAAGCTGAGAAAATGGCAAATGAACTTGCTTTTATGGGTAAATGTGAACCTTATGTAATTGATATTAAAACATTAGGTGTAGAAGACCCAGGTGATCTAGATCAAAGAGATGCGAATGAATTAATGCTTGATATAACAAGAGGTACATTAAAATGTATATAGCAGTTGATTTTGATGGGTCTGTAGTCACCCATGAGTACCCTAAAGTAGGAAGAGATATAGGAGCAGTTGACACATTACGTAAACTTGTATTTAAAGGACACCAATTAATTCTCTGGACAATGCGTTCAGGAAAAGAGTTACAAGAAGCAGTTGATTGGTTTACAGCTAATTCTATCCCTCTCTTCGGAATAAATGAGAACCCTACACAAAAATCATGGACCAAAAGCCCAAAAGCGTATGCACAATTGTATATAGACGATGCAGCACTCGGCGCCCCTCTTAAACAAGAAGAAGGTGGTCGCTCGTATCTTGATTGGGATATGACGACTGAGTACTTTAAAATGGTTGGGATGCTATGAAACTAACTGTGGGCGAACTAAAGAATTGGATTGATACTTTTAATGTCAGTGACGAAACAGAAATTTGGATCGAATACCCAAAACGTTACGGTTTAGTCACTGACGCTAAAGTAATTACACATTTTGGGGATAACGATTCTGACTTTATCGAATGCCTTTCAATTGGTGGCGGAGCAGGAAAAGATAAAGATAAATTATATCTGTTCCATCACTACTAAATCAACTACTGAGTATCTGTTTTTACACAGTAACCGTTAATGTTGTAAGGATCAAAAGCATTTGAGCAGGTATCTTTATCTTTACAATTATAACATGTAAAATCATCAATTTTAAGATGTATGTCTTTTAGAAATCCTTTAAACTGATCCGATGTTACTAGTTTATCAATATTAGGACTTTTACTATTTGCCATTACTTACCTCCTGAATATCTATACCCAATTCATCTTTTAACCATTTTGCAACTATGTGCCTGTGACAAAATTTCTCTGACGATTCATAGCAGATTAAAATTGCATCTTCTCCTAAATCAGCATAAACTTCAGCTGAGTCTAATTTGTCAAGCACCTCTTTTATGTACCTTTCAGTGTACCTTGTATCATTTCCAGATTCTTTCCACTCTTTAAAAATACCCCAAGTAGGTGCTAATTTCTTGTATCGTTTCCCTTTGTAAAAATTAGGGACAGTAGCACAAATTGCTACAGCGTCAGGGTGTTGTCCATTTATTGCAAAATAACTAGTCTTCAATTATTCTTTCTCCTATCGTTCCCAAGAGCTTCCATGGCAGTGTATAAAGAAAATCTAGAAGATAAACGTTCTGAAAATGCAGTTTCTATATCACTTATACTAGATAAGTTAGATGTAATTATAGTAAACTTTTGCTGCTCTAATCGTTCATTAATTAATACATACATTTGAGACACATTCCAATCACTTGATTTTTCAGTTCCTAAATCGTCTAACACTAAAAAATCAACATCCATACATTTTCGTAGAATGGATTTGCCTTCTTTAATATTACTACGCATATTTTCTTGTAATTGAAGGAACAATGTACTAACATTGATAAATTTGTATGACGTCTGTTTTACTTTTTGACCTTCTAAAACTAATTTTTTCAACATTGAAACAGCCATGTAAGTTTTCCCTGCACCTACTTTACCAATTATAAATATACCAGGAGTATTTAAAACACCTGGTGCAAACGATTTAATAGGAAGTACATTTTTATATAAAGGTGGAACATTAATACTTTCAATTAACTGTGTCTTCCTTTTTTTCAATCCACTTTTAATACATTCTTTATTTGAGCACACTAAAGGTGGCAATACGATAGTAACTTCTTCACCATTACACAAATTATCAATTTCATCAAAAGATAAATGAGATTCAATATATTCGACAATAGTATCAATGTCTGCCTCATTTTTTTTGTAAAATTGAGACATAACAAATTCCTGAACAATATCTTTCCCACATTCAGTACATTGAAATGCTAAAAATACATTACTAAGATTTTTTTCAATTGTATCCAATTTGTAACTCCTTTAAAATTATTAACTTCTTTATAACATTATAAATTCTCTAACACCTTTACTCGATTATAGAAACTATCAACTGTTTTAGCAGGAGAAGGCAAACCTTGTTTAATCATATCGACGGCTACATCATATGTTAAAAACTTATTATCATCGGGTTCTTCTACTGTAAAATACTGTACAATAAGTTTTTTACTGATCATAACATCTTTAAAAGTGTCATCTACACCATGAGTAATATGAGTGCCTAATTTTAAATTTTGTTGTTTGACAAATTCTTCTCGAGTTGTTGATTGTACATTACTTTTTTTACTATTACAACGTTTCATTGCATCTTCAATACGTGAAAAATCTTCCCTAAATGCTCTACCACTATGTGCTCTTGGAGTAAACTGATCGGCTATATTCTCAGAAAACCATTCAATAGCAGTATCTATCCTTTTTAATGAAACACCATCTATTCGATGTAATTTTTCTAAATATGTCCACCATGTATTTACTTGAGATGATTTATTTATATTAATATGAGCTGAAACAATTTCAGCTAAACGTTTAGCCCTATCTATGAAACATTGCTGTTTTTTACTGATAGTTTTAGTATTTGTATTTACAGTTTGTAACGTTTCATTAGGTGAAGGTACTTTATCATTATTTTCTAAATTAGTACTCTCTACTGGAAGCGCCGAAGGCGCAACAGTTAGTGTTTTTACTTCTAATGTATTTACTTCTTCTTTAAAAGCTTTTAACTGCTTCTTATGGGCATGGTTTTCCGGATATCCGGAAACACGGTGTACCGGAAAACCGGTACACCGTTCTTCTGTAGTAATTGTTTGCATTTCACTGATTACAGATGTGTCTCCTGCAATATTTGGTCTTTCCTCTTCCAAAAACTCTGAAATCCATTCTTTATTATTTTCATATATTAAATCTTGATCAGTCCATTCACTCATATATAGTCGAGATTGTCCGAAGTGCCCTTCACTATCTCGGAATTGTTCTGCTTCTACTAATCTAAGTATTTTAAATATATAGAAGTACTTTGATACTACATCAATATGTCTCCCAGCATATGTACATAATGTTCGTTTAAAGCCTCTTATTGGTTTCCCTTCAAAAAAATCACTATCGATTTCACATAATGCGAGATAAATTGACCTGAAATTTGAATAATGCTTTCTTGAAAAATTCTTTCTTAAAAAACGTGTAATTTTTTTATCGCACCAAAACCATGTATTACCTCTAATATTTCTTGCTTTAAATTCCAACTCTGGATTTTTAATAACTCGTGGTTCCATAAAATTGTGCTCCTTGTATATGAAATTACATGTTTAGTAGTTTGTATATAACAAATAATTATAACAATAACGAAGTATATTTATTACTTTCTTGATGATGTACATGAGAATATCATTTATAGCATATGAATAATAAATGCACAATATGGTATTTTTATTTTTGTGCGAATTGGTATCATATGTTTTTACATTTTTTAAAAAGAGGGTATTTACTTTTTTAGAAACGTTTGTTAATACTGATTCACATGCAGCATACCAACATACATAATCTGTATTCGATATAAAACATATATACCTTCTCAAATAGGAGCGCATAATTCATGAGTATGAAAGTAGTGTGTAAGAAAATTGATGTCTCTCTAGAGAAAAGAATACTTATTGGGTTTATAGTTTCAACAGATTTCATTAAAAACATTATCAGAATTTATAATAAGGATTATTTCTCTTCCCATTCTTCAAGGTTAATTGCTAAATGGTGTGTTGAGTATTACAAAAAACATGAATCTGCTCCTAACAAACATATTGCAGATATTTATTTGATTAACAAAAGAAAAAACACTTTAGAAGATGAAGACATAGATTTTATTGATGATTTATTATCGTCACTCTCAGACGAATGGGAACAAACAGAATCTACATTTAATCCAAAACAATTAATTGAACAATGTGTTCATTTTTTTAATGAAAAGAAATTACTTTCTCTACACGATAAAGTTAATCAATATATTGAAGATAAAGATTTTGCAGCAGCAAGTGACGAAATGCAGAATTTTAAACCACTGCAAATTAGTGTTAATGCTGAATATATTAATCCTTTTTCAGATGAAGATGAAGTTACAAAAGCATTCGAAGAAAATCTTGAAACAGTATTTAAACTTCCTGGGGAACTTGGAAAGTTACTTAATCCACATCTTTATAAAGGCGGTTTAATATCATTTCAAGCTCCTGAAAAATCTGGGAAAAGTTTTATATTACAAGAACTTGTAATGAGAGCACTTCGCACTCGAAAAAAAGTAGCTGTTTTCGAATTAGGGGATATGACAAAAGGGGACAGGATACGTAGAATAGGCTCTTACATAGCAAAACTCCCATTTAGTAGAGAGAAAATTGATGATGGTTTTAAAAAATGTAGAATCCCAGAATTGATAGAGAATGATGGTGAATATACAATTAAGTTCAATGAAGTAGTACTTCCTATTTTAACGGCAGGAGAAGCTCTACGACAAGGTAAAAAATGGATTAAAAGATGTGGTAAGGATACTTTTAGAGTAAGTATCCACCCTTCTGATACTACTAGTATGGCTGATATTCAAGAAATACTTGAAATATGGAGGGATGCTGATAATTGGGTGCCTGAGTTTATTGCAATTGATTACCCTGATATAGCTAAAGTCGAAAGATCAGGATTGGATATTAGAGAAGCAGTAAATATACGATGGAAAGCAATGCGTAGAATGTCTCAGGAATGGGATGCTTTAGTTGCAGCAGTCACTCAAGCAAATGCAGCTAGTTACGGTAAAAGAGTACAAGGGAGAGACAATTTTTCTGAAGATAAACGTAAACATAGTCATGTTACTGGTACTTTTACTATTAATCAGACGCCACAAGAAAGAAGTCAAAATATAATTAGAATAGGAGCAGTTCAAGTACGTGAAGGTGATATAAATTTAAATAAACATGTTGCAGTCGTTCATTGTTTAGACATAGGACGCCCATATATGTTCAGTTATCCGGTAGATGTCACTGGATTTAATGATGAAGAGGATAATTAAAGGAGAAATTATGGATTGTCCGATATGTAAAGCAAGCGGTTTTGATAATATGTTGTTGCATATTAGCGATGTAGCTGATGAAAGGCATCTGTGTGCCTTAGATTCACTTATCACATTAGTTTCACAGAGTGCTCAAACACAATATGCATTTGAAATAACTACAAATTTAAAGAAATTAAATAAAGAAATTGTAACAACCGAGGGCATGGTACCTACTTTTACTTTATTATGCGAAGATCCAGCATCATTAACTTCTCTTATATCACGACTTATTGTAGCTATTGGATATAATAGACGAAAATGTGTAGGTTCTGATAGAGTACTGAATAATGACGTGCAAACATTAGTCATTTCAGATTTAGTTCCCAAAATTAGACCCTTACTTCCTCAAATTCTTAAACGTTGTTTTCCAAGAAGGATAATGGTTAATCCCCCTGATCCTAGCATGAAAATAGTACCTAATACTTTGATAATTAATACTGCAAGTCGTGTAGAAGTAACTAAAATATTTACTTTTGCAGCAGCACATCACCTACCTAATCATCCGAGACTGTGTCAATATACACATGGGCATGAATGGAAACTTGAAGTAACTATATCAGGCCCTGTTGATCCATTAACTAATATGGTTATGGATTTCTCAGATTTAAAAGCACTTGTTAAAACAAATATAATCGATGTACTTGATCATAATTATGTTAATGACATGATATGGAACCCTACTGCTGAAAATCTGTGTGAATGGATTAAAGATGAATTAATAACTAATGGGCTTATCACAATGCATAAAATTAAATTATGGGAAGCTCAAGATAGTTTTGCTGAATTAAAAGTTTCAAAACAAAATAACAAATCTCAAAGAGGTTTATAAATGAGTGTGCTTACTGTTATAAGTATTTTTGAATCTATTGATGGAGAAGTTAATGGATTTCATCAAGGTGCGTTGACAACTTTCATTCGCCTCTCCCATTGTAACTTACGCTGCAAATGGTGCGATTCTACATACTCTTTTGAAGGAGGTGATGTTGTCTCTGTGGAGAATATAGTAAATATTGTTAAAAATTTAAAACCTAAGAAAGTAACTCTAACAGGAGGCGAACCGTTACTACAACCTGAAGGAGTTCTCGAGTTACTTACAGAATTAACTAAACTTGGGTACTCTATATCTGTAGAAACAAACGGTACACTTCCTGTACTTTTAAAGAGTTACAATATTTCTTGGATTTATGACTACAAATTACCTTCTTCTGGAATGGAATCGCAAATGAAGTTCGATAATTTTGCAACTCTTGAATCGACTGATTGGGTAAAATTTGTAATCGCTGATGATGCTGATTTCAATAGGGCTATTGAAATCAGAAAATATTTAGATGGCATTGGTTGTCTAGCTAATTATGCTTATAGTCCGGTACCAGGCTTCTCCACCGATACTTTAGTTAATAGGTTATTATCAAAAG
>Ga0209777_10000465_pt1 | contig 67255 bp, 97 predicted proteins | sample FrelakmetHBP12HB_FD_187147 | JGI IMG/M metagenome (GOLD analysis project Ga0209777, IMG submission 187147) | Freshwater lake sediment microbial communities from the University of Notre Dame, USA, for methane emissions studies -HBP12 HB (SPAdes)... | ecosystem: Environmental > Aquatic >...
ATCCCCAAATTCAATAGTAAGTACAATATCTGCTGCAGAACTATTAAACGCCCATAACCATATTTCATCATAAGTACCTGCAGTTGTTGATGCAACCGCTTGATGTATAGTTGTCCCAAGAGTCGCTGTCGCAGCAACTTTAATTCCCATTCCACTTGTACTACCACTAAGTTTATTTTTTGTTGCTGTTGCCATAATTCCTCCTAAGTAAAAATTTGGACCAACAAGAAATCTCCTCCACCGCCTCCTCCTGATGTTCCGCTACTACCACTAGTTCCAGATACTCCTGTTCCACTAGATCCAGAAGAACCGGATGTTCCTGCTGGACCACTAGTTCCTGACGATCCACTAGTTCCTGTTTCTCCAGAAGAACCAGAAGTTCCTCCTGTACCTTTTGCTCCTTGCATAGCCATAACAAGAAGGTCAACCCTATTTACACCAACTATTCCAGTTCCTGCAGATCTTCTAAATCTTCCTTGTACTGTATATGTAGCAGGAGCTAGTGCTGCAGTTCGATGTGTAAATGATAATCCTCCAAAAGTTGGAGTTGCTGCAAGTTCTATTTGACCTTCGTCTGTATCTGATGAATTAACATTTATTGCTACAGCCAGAGTAGTTGTTCCACCACTCACTAATAAACATTCTGCAGTCATAAATACAGCTATTGGTACTGTTTCATCCAATGTTATAGTAGTTACTGCTCCTGTTATATTTTCAAGAGTTCCTGATGTAGTTGTTCTTTGATTAGTCATTTCAACATAACTACTAGGAAGTTCTCCAGCAACAGCACTGGCACCACTACTTCCACTACTTCCAGAAGAACCACTTGTTACTCCAGTTCCAGAAGTTCCAGAAGTTCCTGTTAATCCACTAGATCCAGATGATCCTGAACTTCCAGAAGTTCCTGTAGCACCACTAGATCCAGAACTACCAGATGTTCCTGTTATACCAGATGATCCTGAACTACCCGATGTTCCTGTTAGACCAGATGATCCTGAACTACCACTAGATCCATCTGTTCCACTACTTCCAGATGTTACACTTGTTGCAGAAGTTCCAGAACTACCGCTAGATCCATCAATTCCTGATGATCCACTGCTTCCGGAACTACCGCTAGATCCTGATGTTCCAGAACTACCGGACGATCCACTAATTCCAGATGAACCACTTGATCCTGAACTTCCGGATGTTCCACCAGTTCCAGTTGATCCAGACGTTCCACTAATTCCAGAACTACCACTTGATCCAGACGTTCCACTAATTCCAGAACTACCACTTGATCCAGCAGTTCCAGACGATCCTGAACTACCACTAGTTCCAGATGTACCTCCAGTACCAGTAGAACCTCTTGTTCCTGCTATTCCACTAGATCCTGACGATCCGCTTGTTCCACTGGTTCCTGCAATTCCAGTTCCATATTTTATATATAAAGAACCATCAGGTAATGCTGTTGTTCCTGATGTTCCTGTAGTTCCATAAGTTAAATTAAATGACGTTCCTGCTGTTCCGCTACTTCCAGATGAACCGCTAGATCCTGACGTTCCACTAGATCCACTACTACCACTAGTTACTCCAGTTCCAGAAGTTCCAGAAGTTCCAGGTCCCCCACTAGATCCAGATGTTCCAGAAGAACCACTTGTTCCTCCACTCCCAGAAGTTCCTATTCCACTAGTTCCAGATGAACCACTTGTTCCTGCACTACCAGAAATTCCTGTTCCACTAGATCCACTACTTCCACTTGTTACTCCAGTTGCAGATGTTCCAGAAGTTCCATGTGACCCAGTTGTTCCACTACTTCCTGAACTACCACTAGATCCATCTGTCCCACTACTTCCAGATGTTACACTTGTTGCAGATGTTCCTGATGTTCCACCAGTTCCTGTAGAACCACTACTACCAGAAGATCCAGATGTTCCGTGTGACCCAGTTGTACCAGAAGTTCCACTACTACCAGAAGATCCACTTGTTACTCCAGTTGCAGATGTTCCTGATGTTCCCCCACTTCCCGAAGTACCTATCCCACTAGTTCCACTACTACCGCTTGTTACTCCAGTTGCAGATGTTCCTGATGTTCCCGTTGATCCGCTAGATCCACTACTTCCAGAAGAACCACTAGATCCATCTGTCCCACTACTTCCACTTGTTACTCCAGTTGCAGATGTTCCTGATGTTCCCGTTGATCCACTGGATCCGCTACTTCCAGAAGTTCCATGTGACCCAGTTGTTCCACTACTACCAGAAGATCCAGATGTTACTCCAGTTCCAGAAGTTCCTGCTGTCCCACTACTACCAGAAGATCCAGATGTTCCATGTGACCCAGTTGTTCCAGATGTTCCGCTACTACCACTAGTTACTCCAGTTCCAGAAGTTCCAGAAGTTCCCCAACCACTTGTTCCAGAAGATCCAGATGTTCCGTGTGACCCAGTTGTACCGGAAGTTCCACTAGTTACTCCAGTTCCAGAAGTTCCTGCTGTTCCACTACTACCGGAAGAACCACTACTACCTGATGTTTCAGAAGTTCCACTACTTCCACTAGTTACTCCAGTTCCAGAAGTTCCTGCTGTTCCACTACTTCCTGAAGACCCTGAAGACCCTGAAGTTCCATGTGACCCAGTTGTTCCACTACTACCAGAAGATCCAGATGTTACTCCAGTTCCAGAAGTTCCAGAAGTTCCCCAACCACTTGTTCCAGAAGATCCAGATGTTCCGTGTGACCCAGTTGTTCCAGATGTTCCACTAGTTACTCCAGTAGCAGAAGTTCCACTAGACCCAGATGTTCCTATTCCACTAGTACCAGATGTTCCAGAAGTTCCTGACCCACCAGTTCCTCCAGTTCCAGCAACAGCAGTTAAAACTCCTTCGCTATCAATAGTTAAACCATCACCAACTTTGATTCCACCAAGACCAGATGAAGATGCTATATTAAGTTCTAGTTCTCCATTAGTACTATCAAAATGTAAACCTTCTCCAATATTAAGTGATAAACTTCCAGTACTGTCATATGTTAATCCTTCTCCAACATTAATTTCAGTTGATAAAACTCCAGTACTATCAATTATTAATCCTTGTCCAATTTTAACGGGAACAGCTAGATTATTTTTTGTTCCAATTAATTTTGTATCACTCATTTATTAAATTCCTCTTACCATTCTTTTTGAGAATTTGGTAAAGTTGTACAATAAGAATCCATATCAAAACTACCATCTGGTTTATGTGGTAACTTAGCTTGTTCTTCTGGTGGAAGAGAATTATACCAATCTTGTAAAGCTGCTTTTTGTATATTTAATTTATCATTTAAATCAGAAAGTAATTGATTATATTTTGTAGTTTTTAAAGATACTTCTGATTGAGCTTCTATTATTTTCGAAGTTGTAGTAGATAAAAGTTTATTTATAAGTGAAATAGGATCTAACATACCCCCAAGTTCACTAACTGTCAAATTTATAGCAGCAAGTTCATCAGCAAAATCTGCTGTTAATTTAATTTGAAAGTCTTTAATTCTGCAATATTCAGCTTTAGTTAAATCTATAGTAGTCTGAATATTATCAGTCATTGGAGTATTCATTTTTGTTATTCCTCTTTATGTTATTTCCGTTACAATTCCCTTAACTACAGTTACCATCCTTCCATCTAAACTTACAAAATTTCCATCAGCACCAGTACTAACTTTAAGATTTCCATTTACATGAACATCAGGGGAATTAAAACTTATATCAGAAGGACTAGTCAATGATATTGCCCCACCTGCTTGTTTATAAATATTCCCAACTGTTGCAATTTCTATAATATCTCCAGTTTGAGAAGTTGTTGTAATATTTCCTTTTGCTAATGTAGTTATTGTTGAGTCAGTTGATGTTGTAGATATAGCCTGTTTTGCTTTTGTTGTTATTGTTGAATCCGTTGATTCTGTTGAAATAGATTCTTTAAAATTTGTTGTTAATGTTCGTTTTTCAATATCTACTTTTATATAATCGCCAAGATAAGTTTTAATTAAAATTTGTTGTTCGCCAGATTTTTCACTTAGTAAAATAGTAGTTTGATTACCCTCTATAGTGGAAACACTTGCAGTATCTCCAGAAGGGGGACTACTCAATAATCTCTTTAACCCTGTAATTTGAACTCTTTCATCATCAGGATCATCGGATACAACTATTGATCTTCCTTTATTGGATTTAAATATAACCCACTTTCTATGGGGTAATGATCCAACTCTATTTTCTGGTAAAACTTTACTATTTTTTAAATCTAACCCACATAAATAAAAAGGTCTTTCTGGTCTTCCATTTTCAAAAAATATAACAACCCAACTTCCTTTTTGCGGGATATAGGAAGACCCCATATACCAATGTTCTGGATTTCCATCTGAGTTTAATCCAGAAATTGGATTATTAGCTGGACTTGCCCATAGTCCAGTTTTATCTGAAACTTTTTGCATTAAATCTGGGATCCATACTTGAACTCTTCCATACTGTTGCGGATCATTCGCATTAATAACTTTTGCTCGATGAAATCCCTTATATACCATTTTATCCTCTTAAAACTATTATTTTTCTTTGAAGATCATCTTTGAGATTTCTAGCAATTTTAAATACTCGTCTCGATTATATTTATTAATAAAGGTGGGCACGATACTAGACCCTGAAATACTTGATGTTGTTATAATTGAAATAAATCTTGAAAAGTCTTCAAAGGCTGGTAAAAAACTAGCTCCTAATAATCTATAAAGTTTGCTAGTAAATGAATACTTATTTAAACCTATCATAACTTTTAAATCTGATAGAGCTTGGATAAAATCAATAATACTACTAAAATTATAATTTCCTGTTTCAAGAATTTCATGAATATCTTTTAAACTAATTCCTGATGCTGCAGCTGCTTTTCTATAAGCTTTTTCTTGTTCTTCACCAAAGAATGCAACTAGAACATAAGCAGATATTAAAAATTTTAATTTTGGTATTTCTGAAGAATAAGGACCTAATAATCCATACTCTCTTCCAAAAATTTGTATAAACATACTAGTAATAAAACTTGATATTACACCAAAATATTTTTCTGGAACATGTATTTTATTATTAACTAAATTATAAAAACATATACCATAAACAACAGAAGCATATATATTTTTAGGATCAGGATTATTTGGATATATATCATCAGTACCAAATCCAGAAAGATTAATAATTATTTGTTTAGTTGGATTATTATAAGAAATATGTAATGGATAATCCGGCATATTAACTACTTCAAAAAACTTTCTTTTTTCTAAAATAGTAACAGAATCAAAAACTGTTTTCTTAGTAAAATGATCTATTTTATTTTCCATTAGTTTTAAAACAACAAAAACTTTTCTTGGTCCAATATCTACTTTAAATGGCTTTAATTTTAAACTAGGTAATTTTAATATATTTGAAGTATCTTTAAGCAATTCAAATTCTTGTTTTATTACCATGTTACAGTCTCCAAATTTTCTAAGCTTTGAGGAGGAAATTTATCTTGACATATGTTTATAATTGAATTTAATGTTGGAATAACTACAGTGCTTAGATCAAAATCTTCTATGCAAAAAACATTATTGACATACATTAAAAGTTGTTCTAAAATAACAGTTCCATATTGATCAAAAGATAAATATGAAGGTTTATATTTATACTGAGCATCAAACTTTTGTACAGTAGAATCTTTTAATAAAAGATATAAATTTTTTTCAATTGTCCACATACTTGGAGATGTAAATGTATAATACCCATTAGTAGTAACATATCGTTGAGCAAAGTTATCTATATTTAGAGGACTTCTTGCTCTCTGTTTTGATTCATCACTAATTAGAAGCATTTATTTTTAATCCTGGATAATTATCCTTTGACCAATCTTTATATTCATAATCTTTCATTGAAACAGCTAATTTTTCTTGTAAACTATCTAAGTCTTCAGATTCTAAATATTTTGAATATTCATTTAGAAAATAATTATAATCGCCTTTTACTAATTCAATAGGTATTTTTAAAAATCCATTATGTAGTTTTTCATGCATTGAACTAACGAGTGGAATATATCCTACTTTATTCTTAAAATGCAATTCTATTGCTTCAAGAGCAATATCAAATGTAGAAAAAATTTCTGTTTTATCTAATTTTTTATTTACTAAAGCTTTAATTAAAATAAATAAACTCGGAACTTGATGATGTATATCAATTGTTGCTTCAGAATTTATTTCTTTAGTTAAAGCACATTCATTAATTCCTAATACGTCTTTTATATAGTTAGTCCATAATCTATATTCTACTGATCCTCTAACTAATTTTTCACAATTTTTAACAAACTTATTATATTCAGTTTCATTCTCAAAATTAGATATTCGTAATGGTAAACTAAACGGATAATTATCACTATATAGCTCTAATGATTCTTCTTTACTTTTTATTTCATTTAAGTTAATTTCCATATAATTATTTCCTATTTTTCATCTTTGCAAGTATTTTATCTTTAGCAACTCTAGCTTGTTCCTTGTATTTTTTCATACATTCACTTTTTTCTTTAGAATGTAAACCAGCACAAACTCTAGCTGCTTTTGTCATATAATTTCTATAAACTTCTGTTCCTACAATAGTAGCTAAAGCACCAACTCCAATAGCTGTACCTACTTTTACTTTTGTTGGAGCAGCAGCATTTATTTTTTTTGCACCAGATACAATTTTTTCAGTTCTATCAATTATTTTTTCTGCTATTTTATCAGCTTTATTTAATGTCCATTCCTGAGCTTTTTTTCTATTAAAAATTTTCCTTCCTGCTTCATCAGCAGTTTCTTTAGCTTTATTTCCAAGATCTTCCTTAAAATCTTCATTTAAATAATCTAAGTAAGTTGATATTTTTGCTTCAATAACTGATTCTTTAAATAAATTTCTTGGACTAATTTTATGTTTAAAAAATGGACTTGTTACTTTTTGTATATCTTCAATTTTTTCATATACTTTATAATTTTCTTTACCAAAACTAGAAAATAAAAGACCATGTGGAACAGAAGAGCACATACCACCAAATTCTTTCATACAAAAATTTGTTCTTTTATTTACATCATCATTAATTATTATTGATCCCCAACCTAATCCAAATAATTTAGATACAGAACCTGCTTTTCTAAAATGTTTATCATCTTCTAAATCTTGTTGACTAAGCAAGCAGAAAATTTTTTCTTTATATTTAGTAGATGCAAATAAAATATCTTTTTCTATATTTCCACTTATATCTCTAGATTTCATAAAAGGTATTTTATCTGATAAAAAATCATAAACTTGATACCAATATTTAAATAATTCTCTAGTTTTACTATACATAAATTTATCTACTATATTAAATGATAAATCAGTACTAATCATTTTTTCAAGTTCTTCACTATTTTTTATAGGATAAGGTATAACTTTTATTCCTAATAGTTTTGTTCCATTAGCTGTATCAACTGTACAAAAAGTTGGTTCTACATGCATACCCTCAACTCTTGGAAAATCTATATGCATCGTTTTTTTAGACATAGCAGTTTCTATTTTACCTGTTTCTATATCTCTTAGTTCTCTTTCTTTAGATATACCTTGTTCAGTTTCCCTTTTCTCCCTTTCAGCTTTAAACATTCTTTCTCTTTCTTGTTCAGATCTTTCAGTTGCTTCTGCTGCATCTGCTGCTTTTTTATATGCTCTTGTTCTTTCGTATTGTTCTGGACCTCCTTGATCACCTTTAACTTCTAACATAAAATTTTCATGTGCTCTATGTTTTAACATAAATTTTGAAGCTTGGCTTGCTAATCCTTCTACACCACCAATAGTTATTTTTCCCTTTAATCTAAAACTTTGAGCAACATCTTCTAACTCATAAATCATAACAAATCTTTCTAATACTTTACATATACCTGGTAATACATTAGGGTTTATATTAGGAGAAACTAACATAGGGTAAACTGCGATCATTTTAAAATCCTCCAATAATTACATTAGAAAAACTGTTTTTGGTTTTTCTATAATTTTTTCATTAATTTTTTTAAATGGTTTCTCTATTTTACTTTCATCTTTTTCACAAAACTTTTTAAATAAACAATATCTACATTGTTCCTCTGTTGCATCACCAACATCAGGAACTTCTTTTTTTACAATATAATTTTGTAACTTCTTTCCTTTTAATAAATAAGATTCCGCTTCTTTACCATTTACTTTTATTTCAAAAACAGCTGGTCTTTTTTTTAGATTATTTCTAAAAAAATATAATAGAACAACTGTATTAATATTCATATTATATTCATTATTTAATATAGTAGCGTATATGTTTCCTTGTTGATAATCATCTGGTCTATAAGTTCCAGAAAATTTATCTTCATCCAATGTTTTTATTTCATAAATAAAAGTTTCTTTTAAAGCATCTAATCTTCCTTTAACTCCATATTTTTCACTAACTATAGTTTTCTCAGTTTCAGAAAAATCATAAACTGACTGTACTACAGAATGTACTGTATTCCCAACTTCCTGCATTAATTTAAGATAAGAAAATTTAAATAGATCTTTAACATCTACTTGATACTTTAATCTTGCATAATAATTGCTTCTCATACAAGAAAATAATTCACCTACAGAAATATATGGTCTTTCATAACTCTGCATTTTCTTATATTCATCAATTAATTTAGCACGCATTAAATTTTCAAATCTTGTAACATCAAATCCTGCAGTGGATTTTGTGCTTTGAGGAACCTCAAATATATCAGATATTTGAGATTCCTCAATTATTTTATCTATTGTTTTAGAAACAGATTCTGCCTTAACTTCCTCTTTTTTAGGAACTGGTTTTTTATCTGTTTCTTTTAAACTGTCTAAATATTCTAAAAGTTTATCGTATTCATTGTTCACTATTTAACTCCATCATTAAAAAATTAAACTTGTTTACATTTTTCCATACATGTTCTATATATTATCCCAACTCCAAGTTTATTTTTAATACCTTTTAATTTTGCGCAATTTGTCATACATTCATCTTGTTTAATTTGTTTATTAGTAAAAGATGAATCTAAAGTAGCTTTAGCTCTTCTACCAAATCCAATTTTTTCTTCATTTATGACTTTTTTTTTGATTCATCCTCAACTACATTATCAAGAACATTAATAGATGCTTCAACCAAATTATCTCTTAACACTTTGTAAGCATCTTCAAGAATTTTTCCTTTCCAAGTATTTAATTTATCAAAACTTTCAGATTCAGTAATTGGTCTTGATATTAAAAGATTATCAACAGCTAGCCCATAAGCTTTTCTCTTAATTTCATTTTGAATTATTTCATCAATATTAACTTTCTTAGTTTTAACTTTTAATAATGATTCTCTTAAAGATTTTTTAACATCTTTTCTTCCATCACTAGATGATACTAAAATCTTACAATTTTCCCTAGCTATTTCAGCACTCTCTTTAGCCATAGTTTTCAACACAGAAGTATCAATTTTTTCTTTTATAACTTCTGGATTATGACCAATTAGTTCTTGTATTTCAATCATTACTGACATTAATGCACCTTTAGCAGATAGATATTCTTCAGTAAAGAATGGGCAACATACTCCCATTTTACTTAAAGGTTTTCCAAAAACAACATAGTCAATAGCTTGGAAATTCTCTAATATTCTAATTTTTGACTCTTTTGTTAACATAATTTATTTCCTCCCATAATTTAACTTAATTTTCTTTTTTATATGATTTAAAACTAGAATTTTCATCTTCTAAAATTTCTAGAACTACATTTCTAGAATGATCATCAAACTTTGTATTTTTTATAGCTGATGCTATAACTTTTAGAGATTCAATAGTTTTCCCTTTTCTTCCAATAACTTTACCACAATCATTTTTAGAAGTTTTAATTTGAACTAGTATTGTTTTTGTTGATGTTTTAATATCAACTAAAACTTCATTAGGCTCATCAACAATCATCTTAATAGTATCTTCAAGATACGTTTTCAAAATATCAGTCATTCCCATTGTATAGTTTCTCCCTTAGTAATAGTTTTTCCATATTTTTAATTTGTTCTAAACTTTTAAAAGGTTTAGATCTCTGGATTATACTTATTAATAATTTCTGATTGTATTGTTTCTTTTGAAGCTCTATCAAAAGCTTCTTTAAAAATAGGATTTGTATTATATGTTGAAAGGAAATCTTTAGTTCTTATTTTAACGTTTGGTAAATCTACTAAGTAATTCCAAGCTCCAGATACTATTCTATCATTACTTACTAAAAAGTCATAATTAGTCCACAGATTACTAAACCCAGTAACAAAATTTCCTACTATTTCAACTGGAATATTTGGTGAGAATAGTTTATTTTTAACACACCATATTGAAGCTTTAATCCCATCAAATCCATATTTTTCTGGTTTTAAAACTTCTTTAATTTTCATTTCAAGTAAATGGAATGCATTAAACTTTAAAGTATTTCCTCCAGGAATAGTTTTTCCCATACTCATAAACTTTAATTCTTTAGCTGGAGTAAAATTACCAATTTGAATATTATCTCTTAATTGATTTATAGTTATAAAACATATATTAAAAACAGATAATTTTGAAACATACTTTGGTATTAATAATGATAATAATCTTGCTTTATATCCAATAGCAGAATTTATATCTTCAACTTCTCTTTCTTTTTGACTTAAAGTATTTGCAATTGAATCCCATACAACAACAGATGGTTGATCAACAATATTTTTCATTTCTTTGTATAAACATAATCCTTCTAAAAATTTAAATACTTTTTCAACTGTTATATCATTATATGGTTTTATTTTTGGATGTTTAACCCCAAGATTATACATTCTAGCGGTGGTAGTTGCTTCTTCTGAATCCAATAATGCAACTAATGTTCCTTCCCTATATTTTCTCTGCGCAGATCCCATACATTGAATTGCAACACAAGTCTTCCCAGATCCTGGTGCACCAACTAACATTCCCATTGTTCCTAGAGCAAAACCTCCTCCCATTACAGCATCTAATAAATCAATACCAGTTGGAATTGTTTCCTTAACTCCAAGATCTTGTTTTATTTTTGCTTTATCCTCTAAGAATGAAGAAAATTCCATATATAAATCTTTAGATTCATTATCCATATTATCTACAATATCTTTATCTGACATTTCAGATTGTTCTTCTAAAGATGGAACACCATTCTTTGGTTTCCTTCCTGGTTTCTTTTTTTCAATAGGTTTATATTTTTCTTTATCATTATCATCTAGTTTAATTTTTAAAGCATCTAACTCAGCTTGGGTTGGTTCTACAAAAGCTATCTCTTCTTCTAAATTCTCTTCATTGACTATGATTTCATCTTTACTCATTTATTGCCTCCAATTTTTTTTTGTCATCTTCTTTATTAAGTTGTTCTATTTTCTTTACTATATATCTAACATCTGCTGTTCCAAAAATATCAGTATCACTATCTTTATCTTCAATATATCTACTTCTTAATTCAAATTCATCTTTTATATTTTTAGTTATTTCTTTTCTTATTTCTAAAATCCCCTTAAAAAGTTCTGTTACAGCTTTTATTTTTTCCTCTAAAAATCTAGAGTATCTAGCATCTAATTTTTCTGGAAATATTTTTTCAATTCCTATTTTTAATTTTTCTAATTCAGCAACCATTTCTTTTAGTTTATTTTTTTGCTCAACGTATTCTGCAATTAGTTTCTCACTAACTGGATTTTTTGTTTCTTCTACCATTTTATTTATTCTCCATAATAACTTTCATTTTACCGGTTTCATCAAATTTACTTCTAAAACTACTTTCTGTAAATACTCCTTCAACTGAAACTAAATCACATATAAAAGGTCCTGGTCTTTTTGAACTTCCACCTATACAGAAGTTTTGTCCTGTTTGATTATTATATGGACATGTTACAGAATATTTGCAAACTTCATACTCTTTTAATATCATATTTTTATCTCCTCTTCCAACATTTTTCCTATTATTCCATTTCCCATAAAATATTTTGCTGTTCCACCATGTTTATTAGATGGATAATCAAAAGTTTTTACAAATTCAAAATCTGAAATATAATCTACGTGCTTTATATCATCTTTACAAAACTTTCCGAAAAAAAGATTATATTTAGTTTTTATTCTTTTCTCTAAAATTAATTTTCTAGAATCAAAATCATCTATGTTATAATTAAATCCTTCTAGTTTTTCCTTTAATAAATCTAAATTCTTAGTTATACTATACTTATTGTTCATAGAATCTCTCATATGTGTTTTAGGAGAAAAAGCATATACTGAATCTACATTTAAATGAGTTCCAAATAAAATAGCTCCTAGGGCTCCTTTTGAGGAACCAAGTGTTATAATTTTTCTATATTTATGTTCTGAAATTTTATTCTGTAAAAATTTTACAGCAGAATGTATTCCATACCCTTCTATACCTTTATATTCTCCCATCCACCAAGAATTATCAAAATCTGCTATCCATATTTCATTTAAATCTAGATGTTTTACTCCTTTAGCTAAAAAATTTGACCAATCAAATTTTTCATTACTTATTGAAAAAGCTATAATTAATAAATCACTTGAATGCCCTAATGATTCTTGATACCATGGTATTTCTTTTTGTGGATCTATAAATACTGGAATTTTTTCTTCACTCATTTTTTATCACATAATCCACAATCTTTATCTTCTGCTGTTAAATCAGTTTTTACTTCTAATTCTGAGTTTACAATATAATCCATTGCATCTGATTCTGACAATCTATTATATATTTGACCTTCCCTAGATCCCTCTACATAAACTGTTACTCCCTTTAAATCATAAATATATTCAAGAAGTAATTTATCTAATTGTTCATATGTTGTTCCAAATGGTAAATTAATAGTTTTTGAGACTGAATTATCTGTATATTTTTGAACTATTCTTTGGGTTTCAAAATGATCTATAGCTGTTAGATCACCAATATCTACAAACCAATCTGGAACTTTAGCACCAGATAATAATAGTTTTTTATATTGAGGATGAATATAAATTCTTTCACTAACTCGGTCAACTCTCTTATAAGCTTTGTATATTAGTGGTTCTATACCAGAAGATACTTCTGGAATTAAAGATGTAGTTCCAGTTGGTGGTGATGTTAAATATGTAACATTTCTAATACCATTTTTCTTAATAGATAATCTTAATTCAGCAGGTAATTTTCTAACAAAAGATGAACTACCAAATAAAACTGGATCAAATTTTGGAAATGATCCTTTTTCAATTGCTAACTCAACCCCAGTTTCATAAGCAACATCTCTTATAAATTTCATTAATCTTTCAATTTCAAAAATTGCTTTTTCAGATCCATATCTAGCTTCTTTAGCAAATAAATATTCTGCTAACCCCATAATTCCAAGACCTATTCTTCTTGAATTATGAGCTTTTATATCAAGTTCTTTTAAGGCGTATTTATTAATATCTATAACATTATCCAAAAATCTTATTGCTAATTTTATAGTAGTTTCAAGTTTTTTCCAATTAGTATTAGTGGTTCCAGTAACAAAATTTGGAAGAACTAAAGAACCTAAATCACAACATCCATACGGTTCCAATGGGATCTCACCACATGGATTTGTTGCAATAACTGGATCATAATAATATGAATTATTCTTTGTTAAATTTGATGCATTCAATAAACCAGGTTCTGCATGTTTAATCATATTTGTAACAATTAGTTTCCAAATATCTCTAGCAGGAACAGAATTATATTCTTTTTGTTTAAATTTAAAAGTCCATTTATCATTTCTTTCAACAGCTTTTAAGAAATCATTATTAACTAAAACTGATATATTAAAATGATCTAAAATTCCTTCTGTCATTTTAGCATTTATAAAATCTATAATTTCTGGATGAGAGACTTCTACACATCCTAAAGCTGCAGCTCTTCTTTGACCACCACTTTCAATTGTTTTAGATACAGCATTCGCTGCTTCAATAAAACTAACTAATCCAGAACTTCTTCCACCCTTTCCTAATATTGAATCTCCCTTTGGTCTTAGAGAAGAAAAATTACATCCAGTTCCCCCGCCTTCACTCCATAAAATTAAACAATCTTTTATAAATTGTCCTATTTCTTCAATTGAATCTCCAATGGGAACAACATAACAATTTAACATACTTCCTTTACTCTTACCAGAATTTCTTAATATTCGTCCAGCTGGAATAAAATCCATATTATAAATCATATCAAAAAATTTAGTTTCGTAAATAGATTTATCTTTCTCTACAGATGAAACAGCACTTGCAGCTCTCCTTACACATCCTTCCCAATCTTCGCCATTTTCAAAATATCTGGTTTGTGCTACTTTTTGAGCATTTTCAGATAATACCACTTTTTTCGACATTATTAATTCTCCTTTATTTTATATAAATATGTTCAATAACTATTTTTTTATTTCTTTTTTATGTTGTATAATCTCTTTTATATTATTAGAAACAATAGCGCTATATAATCCTACCAATATTTTACTTGTATTTTTTGGATCTTCTTCTTTATAAATCATACCCATACAAAATAACGTTGTTATAATCTTAACAATTCCAAAACATTTTTTCTTAATAAAAAAATTAACTATTGGATTTAACTCTTTACCACCAGTTTTTAAAATCTTTTTAGTTGTAACATAATCTGCTACATTTAATGCTCCAAATGTTAATGCCATAATAGAACTTTTATTAAAAATTTTTTCACTATTTTTATCCATTATTTTTTAACCTCTTCTCAAAAAAATACCAGTATCTATTCGGATACTCACTTGATTTTGTATCTATTAATTTCCAATTTTTTGCCATTGAAATTAAAAAATTATTTCTTGTATATTTTTCATCTAGTTCCCAATCTTTTATACAACAATCAGTTTTATTAATATATTCAATTATTGCATATTTATTACAAATTTTATTCCATAACTCACATTGTTTTTTAAAGTCAAAACCACTTTTATATAAATGATGAATTATAGAAGAACAGAATACAACATCAGATGCTATTTTTCTTTTCCATTCTTTTCCTAATACACTATTATATTTTTTTGTTATATCCATTTTTACACAAAAGATCTTTGTATTTTTACTATTATTATATAATTTATCTAAAACATATTCACTATTATCAATAGCTATAACATTATATTTTTTTTTGCTAAATAAATGAGAAAATTCTCCAGAACAACAACCAACATCAATAATAGATTTAATATCTTTCTTTGATTTTAACCAGTTAAATACAATATTAAATTCATAATCTAAATGAGCTGCATTTGAATAATCTCCCCAAGGACCTTTATCTAATTCAATATTAATTTTATTGATATCTTCTAGTAATATATTCCAATTATTTTTAAAAGTAAGACCAAATTTATTTATCATTTTTTGAACATGATCATTTATCCAGTCTCCTTTTTTTGTAGAAAAAGAACCAACATCTACATATACTGGTTTATAGTGATCAAACCCAAAATTAAACCAATTTACATCTGTTAAAACATATTCACTTTTAAACTCTTCTAATAATATAGATATTTTACACATTAATCTTAAGCAATCTATTTCTTGACTAATTGTTTTAAAATTATCACCAAAATCATCATATAAACAATAAACTTCATCAATAATTTTATAAATATCCCCATCTAAATAACCTTCTAATTTCATATCTGTTAGTTCATAGTTAGGAATAAATCCTTGTTTCATTAGTTCTTGAAATTCATTAGTATTCATAAATTCTTGAATTTTACTCCATCTTTCTTCTTGAATATTAGAATTAATAATTAATCTATATAAAGAGTTATTAAATCTAAAAACCCAGTTAACATCTCTATCATTATCAATTTCTAAAATTCTACCATCATGAATAATAGGATAATCAGTAGAAGGAATAATATCTTTTAAACTAATTAAATTCATTCTATTTCCTTTTTTCCTTTAAAAAACATATACATTCTTTTTTTATGTTCTTTATATCCTCCAAAAACAGAAACATTTATAAAATGATGAAGTCCTTTTAATTTAGATCCTTGAAAATTAACTGCCATTCTGGTTACTTTAAAGGTTATAACATCACAACTCCCACCATCAATTTTTTTAATTACACCAGCACCATACTCTCCTTCTGGAACAGTTCCTGTAAATAATGCATTTTCTTCACTATGATCAGTTGTTCTTATACAAGTAAATTTTTCACCTTGTTTTAAATCTAATGGATTTTTTCTAAAAGCATAAGACGCCCAATTACTAGAATCTGGCATCTCAAATCTTAAATCCCAATGAAGACCAGCTTTCTTAGCTTTATGTTCAACTAGAATAAATTTAGACATTATTTTACCTCTTGTTGGATTGCGTATTTAGCTAAAGAAAATGCATCTGCTAAATCGTCACTATCAAATTCAACTCCAAATTTTTTATATACATGCAACAACATTAAATTCTTTTTACATTGTCCATTTCCAGTTATAAATTTTTTAATTGTTGTAGGAGCTATAGGTTTAAATTTTATATTATTTTGATGTAAAAACATTCTAATAAAAAAATTAACTCCAGCTAATTCAAATGAACTTTGTCCCCTACTAGCATATGATATTCCTTCAATATAAACAACTACAATATCATCTATAATATCTTTAATAAAAGATATTTGATTTAAAATATAACAAACTCTTTCCTCATAACTTTTAAAATTTTCTGGTTTTGTTTTTATTAATTTTTTATCTAAAATATTTCCTTTTTCATCTAAAATCATAACTGCAGAACTTGAAATCGATGGGTCTATACCTATAAATTTTTTCACTTTTTATTTTTTTCCTTTCTTAATTTTTTAACTTGTTTTTTAAGAATATCATTTACAGCATATTCTATTAACTTTTCTTCTTCATTTCTATTTAAATCAATTGTAACTAGGGCACTACCATCTTTTTGTTCTTTAATTCTGATCACTTTCATATTTTTCACCTTTATATTTTTTTAAATGAATTTCATACATAACTATATCTTGAGGATAATTATCATTCTCATTAGCGCTATCACCAGGTAAAGATAAATAAATATTGGTTAGATCATCAGATTTAAGATCTTTATTCCAACTACAATTTAAAAGAAATAAAATTGTTAATATTAATACTACTAACAATTTTTTCATTTTTTGTGTTCCTTATCCTATATTTAAAACTATATTTGTCATAATACTTGTATTGAGTTTATCTATAATTGCTGCTCTTTTTTCTTTACCTTCGTCCCCGATCTCAGCACTAATTGGAATATCCCCAAAAGGAGTCTTTAAATTTCCATCATATTTCTTTCTAATTCTTCCTATTAATATCATGATATCTGCACAAGCAAGATCACAAAATAACATTTGAAGATCATTAGGAATTTTGCTTAAATCTTTTGGTTGAGATCTCTCGTATTCTATTGCTACCCAGTGTTCAGAAGATAATGGCGATGGAGAAATTCTAACTATATTTGGAGATTTAAACTCATATGTATAATCCCAATTTGAAAATTGCTTCATCCAACCAGCAACTTCAACATCAAGTATCCATGATCTAAGTTCTCCAAAACTCATAGGACCAAATGGAGGATGCCCAAACATATATAAGTTTGCTCCAGAAAAATAAATATTAGCTATTCCAAAAATTTCTAATCCTAGTTCATCTTCAATATAATATTCATTTCCTTTTCCAGGAACTTTATTTGCTGGTGCACCAAGATTATATCCTATAGTTACAACATCAGGAATATAATAAGAAAATTCTCTAAGTGAAAAAGTTGTTACATGTTCTAATATTTGTTGATCTGTATATTCTATCATTTGATACGGGAAACCCAAATTAACTTTTATATATTCTAAAACTCTACTTTGATTTAACATAATTAAAAATCTCCTTGAGTGTAACTAGAGGTAGGATTTTTATAATATAAAGAATCATACTCGTTAGTTACGAAAACTCCTGTTTTATTTAAAGCGTCGGTTAATATATTTAATTCTGTAACTTTCTTATTTTTTATGGAATCTTCAATAACTTTTCTTTTTTCAATTAATTCTGTTGAGTTTGGATTATCTAAAAATCTTGATAGAACTTCAAAACTAACTAATTTTAAATTTCTTGAAACTATATCTATATTTTCTACTACAGTTCTCATATATTTGTTCTGAATTTTACATGATTCTAAAGCAAGAATAGGTTTTTCTAATAGTACATTATTATATATTTCATTAATTCCACCACATTCTCCAACAAAATCTTCAATAAATTTTTCTATTGTTTTTGGACCTATTCCTTTAATACCATCAACATTATCTCCTGGGTCTCCAATAATAGCCATAATCAGTGGAAGATATTCATCCGGATAATTCTTTGTATATTTAAGATAATGTTTTAAAACATTTCCTGATTTTATTAATTTTTTTCCAGATTGAGTTTTTGAGAATAAATAAGTATTTTTATTTATACATTGTAACATATCATGATCATTTGAATAAACTATATTTGCAGCATTAGTTTCATCTATCAATTTATTTCTAGTTAGATAATAAGGAACAAAATCAGCTTCTAAATTTTGTAATCTTATAACATAAGTATCTGGTAATCTACTAGCTGCTTTTTCAATTAATAAGAAATTTTTCTGTAATACTTCAAAAAAGTAATCTCTCTTTTCTTTATCTAATCCATAAAGATCATCTACTCTTCTAGAAATCTTATATTTTTTCCATATATTTGTATGAAAATAAGAATGACCAGATTCAAAAAATATATAAAAATTTATATCTATATGTCTACTAGCAGAATATACTTTATGAAAAGTTAGAAAAGAAATTAATGATGAAAATACAGAAGTATCTATAAATTTAGAATTTAAAGAATTTTCAATTATTCCTTCTATAGCATGTTTCATATAAGTTGTTTGAAGATTATTTTTAAGATCAAAAAATAAATTTAATTTTTTACATCCACTTTCAGATATTACCTCATCTAGAATAGCATAGTTTGGATAATAACTTAGTAAATTTTCATAACCCATTTTTTATTTTATCCTCTATTTTTTTTAGTATATCTTTTTCAGTAAGTCTATCTTTAATCATAACTATAACCAAAACAATGGAATATATAGCCCAAAATCCAGTTGAAAATGTATCAATCCCTATCTTATTTAAAACTATACCAAGTAATATCCAAAAAAATAAGTATAATAAAGTAAACATTTTATTTTTTTTGATCTATTCTTTCTTGAATTAATCCTTCAAGTAAAAATAAATAATTAATGTTATCATTAATTTTTTCATCTAATATTTCTTTAGAAGGTAGTTTTTGATCAGCTTCATTAATTATATCAATAATAGAAACTAAATGCTTAGTCCACATTCCCAATAAAGCTTTTTCTGGCGTAATATTTTCTAAAGTAGCTGCTCTTTTAAAATTATAAAGTTTATCACCACCTCTAGAATACTCAGCATCTTTTGGACCAAGCATTAATTTAGAACAACTTTCAAATCTATTATTAACAAGCTCCCTGAATTTAGATAACTCCATATTTTACTCCAATTCTTCTTCATTAAAAACTAATTTACCTCTTGTATACAAGTTAATATTTATATCTGAAATTGTAGTTGAAAATCTACTCAAAACTCTATCCTCTCCATTTCTAAACATTTCAAATAAAATATCCCCATCATGATCTATAATAAAAGGAATAGAAATTAAATTAGTTTTACAAACTATTTCTTGTTCAGTTCTTATATCACTAATAAAACTAGAATCTAAATCCTTAGATACAGTTGTAGTTGTTAAAGATGCTTCATTCCCAGTAAAAGCAACTTGAACATTTTCAACATGAAATCCCATAGTTACAACTTTAATTCTCTCAGAAATAATTGGAATTATTGGAGTGCTAAGTATTAAATCTTCTCTATTAGTTGACATAACATTATTTAAATCTTCAGCAGAAATAAATTTATTATCTATAAAATCTTTATCTGGAACTTTAATTGTTAAAGATGAATACATATCTGAAAATTGAAAAGTTGTAGTATTATTTTCAATAGAGACATTTTGACCAATAAAAATTCTAAATAAATCAAGTTTTTCCTTTAGGTGAGATATTGGAACATTTAAATTTCCAATAACTGAATTTAAATCTACTTCAAAAACAACCAATTCATTATTTGTTTTTTGTCTAATAACTCCTTCCCTAATATCAACATCATTACATAAATCTTTAAAAATTGAAATACATCTCATAAATTCGCTAAATTTCGTTAAATCTAAATTCATTCTTCATTCTCCTTTATTTTTTTTATAAACGTTACATATGAAAATTTATCTTCTTTTACTTCTTTAAAACTTACATAATCTAAATTTATAAAACACTCTTCCATAATTTTTAAAACATCCATAACTTTTTCAGATGGATGTTTTTTATCTTCTGAGTCTACTTTCTTTAAAGAAAAAGGAACAGAAAATATTATTATAATTGAATCTTCTCCTTCAAATTCACAATTAAATAAACACATATTAAAATTAAACATTTTATGTATTTTATTTAATGATGTTGCTTTACATAACAATGAGTAATAATCTATATCTTCTATATCCTTTATTTGAACTTTATCTCCTGATTCAATAGTCTCGTTGTAAATATTTCTAATCCTCTCAATGTGAGATAACTTAGAAGATGTCATTATTTGGATTCTCCTTTTTAAATTATAAATTTTTCTATAGAAGCAGGAACATCAGCAAAATCTTTTCCTCTTCTATTATAATATACTGTTAAAGAATCAATTATATGATTATTGAATCTTTTTAATTTCTTATAATAATCTAAACTTATACCATTATCTGAAATAACATGAACATTTAATCTAAAAATATTTTCATAAAAAACTACACTTTTGCAAAGTGAATCATAAAAAGTAGATAAACCTGCAGCATATAATTTTACTTTATCTCGTAAATTAATGGAATCAAATATATGTTCTAGAACTACATCAAATATTCCCTCCCCAAGAATTACAATATTCGAATTATAATCAGGTCCAAATACTTTATAATAATCAGTAAATACAGGATTATAAATATTAAATTTATAATGTCTAAAACTTGATTCTATATCTATATTTCTAAAAACTATAATTGAATTATGTTCAGTTGTAAAACCAATAAAATTAGAATGTAAATATTCTTTAATCTTAAAAAGTTTTGGATCTATTGGAATATTATTAATATCAAAAAAAGAGTTTACATCAAAAATTAATCCTTTTATATTATTTAAATTCATCTGATTAAATCTTAATCTCTTTTTAAGATATAATGATTTTAACTTAAATTTATCTTCATTTATTTCTGGAAATTTTAATTCTATTTGATTATGATTATATTTAGAAACTTTAATTACTGTTTGTGGTAATTTTGAAATTTCATTTTTATCTACATATTTTTCAGAAGTATCATTACCAGATATCTTCTCAAAAAGTTTTGAAATTATTCCACTTTTATTACATCCTGCATGAAAACAATGAAAAATTGGTGCATCTAAAGCTATATAAAAATGATAGTGATCTTTTTTGGTATTATATTCACACCAAGGACAACTGGTAATTATATTCTTTCCAGTTATTTTTGGTTCAACTCCTAAATTATCTCTTAAATAATTTAGAAAAGAATCTTGATAAATTCCTATCATTAAACATCTCCTACTATTGCGTCAACCCAATCTGCGAATCCTTTTCCTTTACACTTACTACATCTAATCCCAAAAAGATATCCATACCCTTTACAATTTTTACATATATAAAAAGGATATGATAATTTTAAATCAAATTTTTCTACTCCACTTCCTTTACATATATTACAATAATCTTCTTGAGTTCCTTGTAAATTTGGATATTTATAATGATTTAATCCAGTTCCTTTACATTTTTTACATCCTTGTAATTGTTCTACATTTCCAGCTTTAAATTGTTTTGAAATAAATTTTTTAAAATCATCAAATCTTGAAGATGGTTCCTCTCCATAATAGACTTCACTCATTTTTTTCCTACCATTTGATTATATTGTTTCATTGTTTTTATCATATCAAATATCATTGCTGAGAAATGCAAATTTGGTAATAAACAATCTTTATGAGAATTAGCATATTTATTAATAACTATCTTAGCTTGAATTGGAACATCTTTATTAAAAAACAAATCAGAATATATTGCTCTAAAATCTAGATCAATTTCATTTAGATATTTTACTATATTAGATAAGTTTGAACTTATTTTATGATCTTCATTATTTTTTATAAAATTTATAATTTCTAATGCGTTTCCTATAACTATTTTTTCATTAGTTAAAACTGAATCTTTATTTACTCTTAAAGAACCAGTCATTGAATTCTTTTGTAAACATTGAACTATCTTTCTAATATCAGGATACAAATTTCCTACAACATATTTTAACTGTTGTTCATCAAATTTAACATTTTCAGTATTTAAAATTTTAGAACAATAAGATTCTACAAATTCTACTGGCATCCTTTTAAATTCATATGGTTGTGTTCTACTGACTATTGCATCGGGTATTTTAGAAACATAATTACATGTAAAAATAAATCTTGCATATTTTTCAAATTTTTCAATAGTTCCCCTTAAAGAATGAGCAGCTTCATCTGTAAGATAATCTGCTTCATCAATAAATATTATTTTTTGTTTATCAGGATTAGCTGGAGGGATTTTAAAATATGGTTCTATAATATCATTTACAAATGATATTCCTCTAGTTGACTTACTACTTCCATTTATTGTTAAACAATTATCTTTTGGATTTTGTAATACTCCATTCTTAGATGTTAAAATTCTTGCAATACAAGATTTTCCAGAACCAGGAGGTCCATAAAATAAAAGATTATTTACTTCTTGGTTTTTAATACAAATTACAAAATCTTCCCTATATTCATTTGGAAGAATCATATCTTCTAATTTATTAGGTCGATATTTTTCTACCCACAGACTGTTCAATATTTCCACTATTCTCTCCTTCTTTATTACATTCTAAACATCCAAAAACTGGATTAATAATTTCTCCACATATATTGCATGAATAAATTGCTACTGGTGATTTACCACTCAGTAAATTATTTCTAAAAAAATTTCTTTCATCTTCATCATTATGAATATTATTTATTTTTCTCCATTCACTAATTTTCATTATTTATATGTTCTCCTAACATTTATATCCATCTGCTTGCATTAAAAAATGTTTTTCAGATTGATATTTTACAAAATCTTTAATAACTTTCTCAGCTTTTTTGCTTTCAAATAACTCAAAAGCTTGATCTCCATCTAAATAATTTCCAGTATCATCAAATATAAATGCTTCTGTAACAAATATTTTAAAACCTTTAATCTCATTTAAAGTTAGAGCAATAATTACAGCATCTTCTATTCTACTTGAAACATGAAAAGAAATAGAAATATCTTTTCTTTTTTGATTTATTATAATTATTGAATCTTGTGTTGCTATCATATATTCATTATTATCTTCATCTAATTCTTTTTCATTTACTATTTCAATATTTATTTTTTGTAGTTTATCAGTAACTAAATCTTTTATTTTATTCATGATAATTTTCCATTAATTTATTTAGTTCTTCTGATAGATACATAAAAATCTTATCCACTTCTTTAATTTTCTTTACTTTTATTTTTATTCCCAACTGAACTCTCATATTATTTAGAAACTTATTTATAGATATTTCTGTTAAATCAGCTTCTGTTTTTGGTTCATTATCTTTTACCATTGGACATTTTCCACGAACTGGTGGATGATAAGTTCCGCATTCTGCACAAAGAGAAAAAGACGGTGCTAAACCATGACCAGGACCCATAACCAATAACCTCCTCTAAATTTTTAATATGTTCTAGTTATTATAAAAAAAATCTAAACAAAAAAAATAATGGGGAAATCTAACCATTCCCCCATTATTTTTAGAACAATTTATTTATATCTCTCTTCCTTCTTTATAAGCTTTTCCTTTTCCCATTCTCCATTTAGAAGCTTGTCTTGCTAAACTAGTAAATGCAGATCCTTTTATATCACCTTTTCTACGGTGAATATGCGGAATATGATTTCCCAAATCTACTTTTTGACAAGCTTTTTTAAATACTTCGTCAGTTCTACTAAACTCTAAATTTGTAACTACTGCCATTTTTCACTATTCTCCTTATTTCATATGTCTTTTTCTTGTTTTATTAGGACCAAAAATAACCATTCCAAAATGAAGCAACTTCTTTCCATCAATATTTATATCATGCCATCTTTCATTCAACTCTTCATAGGAAAGAAATGTTCTAAGAGTTGATGAAGGATCTTGAAAGTAAATTTTTTTATCATCATAACCAATAGGAATTACATAATGTCCATTAGCCCATGATCTTGAGTATTTAAAATTTTGTGATTTTCCACTATAAGCTTGAATTGTAATAATAACAGGACAATGACGATCTATATATTTTTTCAAATCATCAATTGACATATTAGTAAAAGTTTTATATTTAACTCCAAACTTTTTAGAAACTCTTTTCAAACCCTTTATATAAGTTCCATCTTTAGTGGTCCCTGCTATTTTAAAAATTTTATCTTCTAGATCAATAAAACCAAAAAATGTAAGAACAGATTCCATACAAGCAGAACCACAATCATAACTATATTTTTGCATCTTTGATGGAAAAGTCATTTCTACATAATTATTTCCATTACTCATAATTAATTTCCTTCTTTTTTAATAAACACTTACTATTTCTTTTAGAATTTTTTCTCTATATTTAGGATCAAATTCCTCTATGGATTTTGATTCTAAATACCAAGTACTGTTTCCCCAATGTACCATTTTAAAAACAATTTTACAATAAATACAAACTAAATCATTTTTTTCATATACATCTAGATGTTTATAAAATCCTTCCTTTTTATGACAGTATGGACAACGTAAAAATACTAAATTCATATTACCATCAAACCATAAATCTTCATACTCTATACAAAAGTTTTTTGGTTTAGTTTCTTTAATTGTATCTGATGTTAAAGAAAAAACATCTACTATATCATTTTCTAGGTGCTCATGTAAAATCATATTTTAACCTTTTCATGTGGTTCACTCGGAAGGCTTCGAACCTCCAAAAATCGTGCTTCAAAGGCACGTGACTTTACCAGTTCGTCTACGAGTGATTAGATCATTCAAAATGGTAATCATAATATCCTTGTTTATGCTTATATACTTTAACTGAGTTATATTTTATTCTACAATTACCAAGATCAACTGGAGCATAAGTATACATACCATCAGATGTATAAAAAGTAATAGAATTATTCTCTTTATTGGTATCTACTTTAGTTATATTAGTAAGTATCTGAATTAATTCTGGAGCATATTGCGCATACTCACTATTTGTGGTTTGATGGCGTCCACGATTTTTATAAGACGTATACTGCGGAATTGCTATAGCTGCTAGGATACCAATAATCATTATAACTATCATCATTTCTATTAATGTAAAACCTTTTTTATTTTTCATAATTCTCTAATTTCTCCTTTAATTATTTCATTACCAAGATTTAAAATTTAATTGATCTCTTTTTTTCATTATTAATTTTCCAAGAATATTCTTACCATTTCCTGTTTTTAAATCAACCCCCCAGAAAGTATCACCCCATCTATTTCCTTCTTGTATAATTTGATCTTTTGTTTCCAATAATTTTGTTTTAAAAGGTTCTTGATTGAATTTTTGATCTATAAGAATCTTCATTACCTTTATTTTTTGTTCATCCCAAACGTTCCTATCAACTTCAATTTTTTTAGATTCTATTTTTATCAATCCTGGTTTTATAGTATCTCTACAGAATTTCTTCCAAACTGAGTCTTTACTTTTTGCAGATTGATAAGCATGTTCAACACTTATATATTCTACCCCTTCAAAAATAACTTTACATGGATAAAAATTACTTAACCACCTATATTCATTTTGAAATTCTTTTATCATATTATTTCTCAAGCTAAAGGAAATTCTTTTTCCATTAATTCATTATGAAACTTTTTAAATTCTTTATCATATTTACTTGTTAATTTTTTCTCTGTATTCATAAATATAGATGGTTGTATCATACTTTCTTTTAATTCCTCAAAACAATCGTTACAAATATAACCATAGATTGAAGAATATCTATCACATAAGATACATTCACAACCCTTTCTTCCACATTGCATCACGCTCATTTTTTGATATCCTCAAAAATTGTCATTGATTTATCCAACTCAAAAATTATTATTGGTTTATTCCAATAATACCTTTTACTTCTATGAATCCCATCAAAACCATTTATTGTACAAGACCCAGTATGATTACCTTTTATACTTCTTAACTGTATTAGAAAATAATCATCAACAATAGATTCAACAATCATTATTCTTTTTTCAAATGAATCCCATATTCTGTCTTTTTCTTTTATTCCTTTGAAATATTTAAAAGACATTTTTTTTATCCTTATCTTTATTAATTGGAGAATTATTTACTGGATGATGAAATATTAAATACCAATAATACCAATGCCACCAAGAATAAGAATAATTATTATAATACACTGATCCATAATGATAAACAGGTGTATTATAGTAATGTACTGTAGTATGACCAACTGGTATAGTTGATTTTGTAGCAGTTTTTGTTTTAGTTACAGTTTTTGTTTTAGATGAAGCATAAGAAGGAGTAGATTTTGATTTTGACACACTTGATTTACTTGTTGATGTGTGAGATCTAGTCGACGAATGGGAGCTACAGGATGAGTGTCCTCCTCCGCCACCGCCCCCTTTTGCTAATCCTATACTTGTTACAAAAAATATAGTAATCAATGAAAATATACTTATTTTTTTAAACATTTTTTTCTCCTTTTAGTGCTGACATTCATTTAACAAATAAAAGTCTTTTTCTTTAATTATTAGATTGTCTCTATTATAATCCATTGCTACTGCATTTCCTCCACAAATTTGACCGTGATTATCACCAAATTCTATTCTTAGAAAACTAGAAAGACCCTTTCCTTTAGCTTCTTTAAGTTCTCTTATAGTTACTCGGTATGATTCCGCATAATCTTCATACCGTATAGAAGCATCAGGATCTCTTTTTTCAGGTCTTTCTAATTCTTTTTTAACTTCATTTTCCCAATATACTACTTGTTCTTCATAATCTTTAATTAGTTTTTTAATTGGTTCAATTTTACATTGACTATATTCATCATATTTATCATCTTCTGTTATAACACTATCAATTGAATCAATTACATAACCTGAATCACATGAACGAGTATCTTCTACATTTCCAAAACCATAATCTACTGATTGATTAAATATTTTTTTATATTTTCTAATTAAATTAAATAGTTTTTCTTTCTTTTTTCCTGAGAATATAAAAAAGAAAGCTGTTGAACTTGAGTTTGTAATGAAATCATCCTTTAGTTTCATTTTTAAACTCCTACTTATTACTTTGACTTATGGAAACTATAGATGGTACTAATTTTTGAATTTGCTCTCCCAAAAATGTACATACCAAAAATATACCAACTATGTGCCAATATGGTATATTTAAAAATACTGTAGGAATATATGCAATTAAATATTTTGGTGCTATACAATTCCAAGCGAAATACATTGGTATTGCACTAACTATAGAAAAAGCAACATTAAACGCTATTTTTACAAATGCCAAAACATATTCTAACCCAAACATATTATTTTCCTCCTTTAGATATGATTTTATTTATTTCCAACTTAGCTTGCTCTAATCCGAAGTTATATCCTTCTGTGTATATTCTATTAATATCATATGCCACATCTGCAGTTGAAGTGCAGTGGATTTTAAATAATGTATCTCCAATTTTTCTAATATTATATTGTAAACAAAAACCAGGTTTCACTTTGGAATTTTCAATCGCTTGTTCTATTTTTGTCATTTTATTTACTCCAAAACTCTTACTGAATCAAATGCAATTATTCCTGTATAATCGTTTCGTGGATCAAAATATTCCTTTGTATCATCTAAAAAATTAAATAAATTTACACCACCGCAACGAACTCTAAAATTCCCTACTCTTTTTCCAAAACCTTTAACTCGAATTATTACTGATGGTGTTTTTAAATCACTAACGATACCTCTAAAATATTCAGCATCCATAAAATTACTAAAACAAAGTATTCCAACACTTCCTGATTTTGCTTTAACTAGTTTTCCTTTATCATATTTTTTTATATAAGGTTTTATTTTTTTAAGACTAGGATATACTCTAAAAATTTCATCTAATGTCATTCCTTTATTATATTCAAAAGCAGTAACATTTGATCCATACCTTCTTTCTTTACCAACTACTTTAAATACTATTTCCCCTTTATTTTTCATTTTTATCTCCTTACTTATTCAGAATATATAAAGAATAAACTTCTTTTTTATAAAAATCTACTTCACCTTTAGTTAACCCTACTACCTTTGGTTTATTATTTAAAAATACAGCCCAACTATGTGAATCATCACCACCATATTTTTTTGCTGTAATACCATGTTTTTTATAATTAATTTTCTCCAAATTATTCTTCCTCCTTTGGTGGGAAAGTCCAAATCAACCACTTAGATATTTCTTCTATTGGTTTCCCAAAACATTTAGCATCACTATTCCTTGAATTACATTCTGGATCTTCACATAATCCATTACCCTCTTTCATATAAACACACTTTATTTTATCACATTTTACTGCCCAGTTAGGTAACCACATAACATCTCCTAATCATAAGACATAATTATAAGTCTTTCTGATGCTCTTGTTATCCCTGTATATAACCATTTTGCATAAAGTGAATCAGGCCAATTCCAAGCTCTTTCTTCTAAAAGAACAACTCTTTTCCACTCACTTCCTTGAGATTTATGAACAGTTATGCAATATCCCCAATCAAAATAATCAAGATAACTAAAGTTTGTATTTTTTATTGCTTCTTGAATTTTTTTATATTTATCTTTTGGTAAATTAAAAATATTATCATATGATTCTTTACCAAAAACTCTTTCATAAATTAAACCATTATATAATTCTTTTTCACCATCCATTTGTATACATGCTTCTAATATATCTGGTGATTCATGTAAAATCATCATTAACATTCCAAGTTGTCCATTAAAAATTCCAGAGCGTCTATTGTTTCTTAAACAAATTAATCTTTCACCAGGATATAAAATATCATCTTTAAAACCTAAATTTTTTCTTATGATACTATTATATTCAACTCTAGTTTTATTAAGACCACAAAGAACAATACTGTCTTCAGTCCATCCTACTTTATTAAACCATTCTTTACTTTTTTCATCTGTTCTTTTTATTTTTGCAACTTCTGGTTTAAAAACTCCAAAAGGAATGGATCCAGATTTTCTAGCAATTTCTGATAAAGCTATTATTGGATTATTATAGGCTTGTCTAAAAATTTCTTCTAATTTATATTCTGGATTTTTCATTAAACTAAAATTAGATTCTTGTATTGGTGGAAGTTGACCATGATCTCCAACCGCTAAAATATTAACACCAAATGAGTTTAAATCATTAAAAATTTCTTCAGAAACCATACTAGCTTCATCTATTATGATTAAATCCCTGTCAATATCTTCTACCCTATCCCAACCAACAACAACACGATCATTCATTTTAGGATTCCATCTAAATCTTGGTCTATAAATTAAAGAATGTATAGTTCCTGTAGAATGTTTAGACTCATCAATACCTCCTAATTTCTGACGTAAAACACTTGAAGCTTTTCCAGTAAATGCTGTAAATGCCATTTTAGTTTTAGGATTTTCTTTTTCAAGAGTTTTTCGTACTTGTGAAATTAAGAAAGTTTTTCCTGTTCCAGCATATCCACCTAATGTAGTTAAAGATTTTTGACTTTTAATACCATCAATTATACAATCATGTATATTTTTTTGAGTTTTAGATAGGTCCATTTATTCTCTCTTCTTCCTTTTTAAATTTAACAAAATCTGATTTTTTTCTTTCAACAATACTCCAAATAACTTCTTCTAAAAAACTTTCATCAGCTCCAGTTATAATTTCAGTCCAGTCTAAAAATCTTTTTCCTAAACAAAATAAACAAACTTTTAATGTAATTAAATTATCAGATTTAAATTCTATATCATCAAATGATACAGGAATTCCGTGACAAACAGGACATAATAACTTTATTTCATTTTCCATAATTCACACCTTCTTAATATTATGTTTTTTAAGTTTCATATCCATTGAATTAAAATTTACATTAAACCAACTCTCATCTACACCTATTATTATTTCAGTCCAATCTAAAAGTTTTTTTCCTAAACAAAATCCACAAATTGTTATAATTAGTCCTAATTTATCATTGTATTCTTTTTTGATATAATTACCTTTGCAAATAGGACATGTAAAAAATCCAGAAATTTCTTTTGTATTTTCTTCCATAAACTTCCACTCTTATTTAATTCATTAAGTTTTTTTATATTAAATTCTTTATTACTACGAAAAATATCTATATCTCTAGCTTCTGGAGATATATACCATTTTTCTACTCCAGTTATGCATTCAATCCAATCTAAATATTTTTTTCCTTTACAAAAATTACATACATTTTTTACAGGAATAGTTATTCTATTATTATCTATAATTACTTTTTCAAATTTTTCTAATGACCCCAATCCTCCACATATAGGACAAATATTTAGTTCCATAATCTTAATAAACCTTTCTTTTAAATAAAAAAATGTAGGAAACCTATATATAAAAATATAGGTTCCTACAAATTTTTTATTTCTTTAATTTTTGTTTTTCTATTTTATCAGGTGGTGCTTCAGGAACAGGAGCTGGTGTTGTTATTGAATTTGGATCTGGATTTGCATTTACACTCAACAAAATTTTATACGGTTGGTCTTTATAAATCATCCCACCAATTTTAATTGATTTATCCATTGATATTTCTTGATCATGAACCCAATATTTAATAGTTGTGCATATACCAATAGATATTCCAATCAGAATGAAAACCAAACTCATAAAATATATATTATTGTAAATCCAACATTTGGTAATTTTAACTCTTTTTTCAATCCAATTATCTTTATTTATGTTTTCGTCATCATTCATACTTTCACTCCTTTAATTTTGTTTCTTTCCAGTAACTTGTTATACAAGATATATGTTTCTTTAGCATAGCGCCTTGCTAAAGGATTATCTCCACCTTTATATAAAGCTAGGGCTTGTAATAAGTCACCGTGAGTCATAGTTAATTTTGTTTGAAGTATTTTTGCTCCATGAAGTATATCTACTTCTGCATATATTTTAGTTGCACTTGGAGTCTGCATTAATCCAACATAATTTTTACTGGATTTTGCATCATATTTAAAATTAGATTCTGTTTTAACTATTGCTGTTAATAATTCTTTATCAACTCTAGTCATATTTGAAACCATTATTATTGAATGAGCTAGATCTTTGACCTTTTCTTGAGGAGCACCTAACTCTTCAAGATTTTTTTCTGTTGTAATTGTTTGTTGTTCATTGTTTGCGCTAAGTTGTGCTGGAACAATTGTTTTCTGAATTGAAGTTAATTCTGCATTTATAAAGAATAAAAATGCTAGAATAACTAAAAATTCAAAAATCTTCGTTTTTTGCATAAGATAGTACCTCCATACCTTTTTGTTCACTAACTATTACAAATTTACTATAATTTTCTCCTTTAGTATTAATATATATAGTTCGAGAAACTAACTATAAAGATATTTTTTTATTTTTTGATGTTATGATAATTTAGTACTTATCAGAAACAAACTAATCAGATTCCAAGAAAATTTTCTAGAACAAATCATTGAACTCAATGAAGGAGACAATCTTCAGTAGAAATAACATTAGGAAAAAGTTGTAGGAAAAATTCAAGCACCCCAGGTAGATCGCACCGCTACGCCCCCCCTGGTGCTGCAAAATCTGCGGTGACCCTGGTTTAGTTAACGTTGTATTCTAAAAACTGTAACTGTAATTTTAGATTTGAAATTATATTATAATATTTGATATAAATTATATTTTAATCAAAAAGTCGACTACGAACAAAAAAGATAACCACCAACGACCCTGTCGGGCGTGTGGTGTCCTTTTACTTAGGATTACATATTATTCATTAATTTTTTCAGATAAAATTTCAATTATATAGAACAAACAAATAGTATAGAATATCTAACGAAAGGGAGTTAAAAAATATGAATGAAGAAAAGATATGGTTTAATCAGCAGTTGTTTTATTTTAGAGATAAAATATACACAGTAAATGGATGTTTAGAAATTTCAATAAATAGTAGTACAATTGATTATCAAACATTTTCAACAATAGGTTTAAATTTAACAATTAGTAATGATCAAATTAGAAAAACTCAAAGTTTAAATTATTATAATACTATTGATTTAATTAATTCTTTAGAAGAAATTAGAAAAGTAGAAAAGAATTTATTTGAATCAAAAACTAATGTAAATGATATAACTAAAAAATATTCAAATAAAACTTTTAGATTATCTTTTAAAATATCAAAGACAGATGAAAAAATTTGTATTATATCAATTGTTGATAATGAAACTGATTTTACTAGAGTTGTTATACCTTATGAGTTAGTTATAACAATATTAGAAATATTAAAATCTTTTAGAAATGATTTTATTAATATAAATTCAAATTTTATAAATAGATGTATAAATACAGAAGTTTTAAATCAAATTAAAAATACAAGAGATAGTATTAAAGCTTTACCAAGTTTCTTTGGATCATTAAATACAAATAATACTAATGTAAAAAATATATTATTAGAAGAAGCAAAAGAAATAGATACATCTGTAGTAGAAGAAAATATTAATGATTTAGATAAATTTTTAGGTGAAGATATGTCAAATATTAAAATCCCTGAAATAGATAGTCCTAAGAAAACATCTGAAGATAAAAATCCAATAGTTGTAAGTGATTTCATTAATAATTTTTTAAAAAATGACTTATTTAATTTAGAAAATGTTTTAATGTCAAGTGCATTAAATGATAATCCATTTTTATCTATAGTTAATAATATTGAAGGAAGTCTTCAATTAAATGATTCTTTAATTCCAGAAATATCTCAAAATGATTTAAAATCTATTTCTTACATGTCAAAGAAAATTTATCTTGAAATTTTAAAGAAATGTACTGAATATAATGAAAAGGTTCCAAGTTCAATTTTTGTAATAAAATATAATATTATAGATCCAGAGAAAGTAAAAGAAATAAATAAAAATTTAGCTTTAGATTTATTAGTTATATTATCTTATTTTAAGAACTTAAAAGAAAAATTAGAATTAAGAGAACCAGATCTAGTAAAAAATAAAAATTTGTTATATTTAAATTTTAGATTATTTATGGATCCACTAATATTTACTTTCTTAAATCTTATAGATGTAAATGTTATAAAACCATTAGTAAGAGATAAGTATTCTAAATATTCAAAAATTGGATTATTTAATACATATTCAAATTTACTTAGTACATATAATTTAGATGATGTTAGTGAAAATAAAATAATTGAATTTATAGATATGTTGGTTGATAAAGTTGTAAGTCAATCTAAAACGATTGATGTTGTTCATAAGAACTTTTATGATTCAAAAATGTTAAAGTTACCGTATGAAAATGACTTAACATTAGAACAAATAATAAATGAATTTATTCCGAAAGAATTATTTTATATTTTTAGAAAAGATAATTCTATAAGCTTAGAACAAGCATTTATTGAAAAATTCGGAAAAGATCAAGAACTTACTGATAAATATTTTCTAAGTAAAGTTCTTGGTGAACAAGAAATATCTAAAAAACTGGATAAAAAATCTAATATAGAAAGATTATCTCAGTTTTTTACTAATGAAGTTCCAGAAAAATATAAAGAGGAATTTACATCTTATATAAAATCTTTAAAGAAAGAAAATTTTATACCAGAACAATTAAGTTTTAATTTAATAGAACTTGGTGATAATATTTTAAAGATTATTTATATTTGGAATAATAGCGAAAAAACAGAAACATATACAGATTTCTCAACAAAAGTTGAAAGTTGTATATTAGATAAAAATACAATACTATCATCTTTTACTTCTAAAAAAGATGATGAAGTTGTTAATAATGAATGGGATTTAAGTTTATTAAATTGAAAGCAATATAATATGGGATTAGTTTTAGGAAAATCATTAAATAGAAATTATAATATAAGATTACCTTTTCTTGATGGATTTTATAATGTTGGTTTATTTTATAATACAAAATCTCCATTTTTATTGTTTAGTGTTGATCCAGTTATTTCATCTAGTGAATTAAAACACTCTGTAAAAGTAAATATGTTTAAAAATATTGAATCTTCTAAATTTGTAGAAACTTTTTTAAATCTTCATAACTATAAAAGTTATAATTTAGATATAATAAATCAATTTAATGAAATAAAACCAGATTATGTTAGTGATGTAAATTTTATATTAAATGAAAATTTAGTTTTATCTAAAATACAAGTAGATGAAGATAAAACTTTTATAGACCAATTAGTTTTATATGGACTAACACTAACTTCTTACTCATCAGAAATAATATTTTTAATTGCAGAAAGACAAAATATAGTATCTAAATTAAGGAAAAAAATAGTTAGAACATCTGCTCTTCAAATTTCTACAATAGGTGCAATGAATATGATTGATGATTATTTTGAAGAGTTGAGAAAAAGACAAAAAAATGAAAACAAATATTTATCTCATGAAGCTATAAATTTTAATGAGATAGAAAAAGAGGAGATTGAAAAAATTGACAGAACTTAAAGATAGTGATAGAAACCCAAATAGATATCATTATGAATTTATACATAATGTTCTTGGGAATTTTATGAAAGATCTTTTAGATTATTTTTCTACATATTTATACCCAAGATTTCAATGGACTGCTATTGGAACATATGATAAAGCTGTTGCTTATTTAACTCAAAATGAAAAATATGGAAGAGAAACAGATCAAGCAATGAAACCAGCTTTAATTTTAAATCCTTCTGGAGATTTTGATTTTGATGAAACTTATGGGAAGTTATTTTGGAGATTTCCAAATCTTGCTCCAGGTATGGTTAAAAGAATTCTTGATCCAATATATCAAGATCAAAATGTAATTATAAATCTTGGTTATAGTAGATTGAAGGGTGAAGTAGAATTTATAGCTTTGGTAAATTCTTTTTATGAATATATTGATGTTAAAATGTATTTAGGATTAATTTTTGGTGGAAAAGATAGATATATTTATCCTACATCTTTTGATTCATTTATAATATTACCAAAAGAAATTTATAATTATCAATATAATAATGAATATACTGGTGTAGCATATAAATTAAATATTCCGGAAGCACAAAGTAAATTAATAGAAACAACTAATTTAACAGAAGTTGTCTATCCTCTTAAATTAACTCCAAAATTTAAATTAATAGGAATGTCTGATGCATCTGAAAGATTAGGTGGAACAGATAGGATGCCTACTTGGAAACTTATTTTTAATATAGAATATGAAATTGAAGTTCCATCTTGGTTAATTTTAGAGAGTGATTATTTAGTTCAAAATATAAAAATGAATATAAAATATGGTTCTTGTTTTTCAGAAAATACTTCTTATAATCTAGAAGAAGTTCCAGTTAATATTTCAATAATTAATGGCGAAATGAAGTATATGGATAGCACTACTGGATTAGAGATAGATATTGATAGTACATCACCAGTTGATGTTAGAGTTGGAATTCCAGAATCAAGTGTAAAAAGTGAAAGAGATTTAGAATTTAAAACTAGATATTTTCATGTAGTTACAAAACCAGAAGAAGAATCTACAACTACAATATCATTTGATTTACCAGAGCCAATTTTAGATATAGAATTAATAATTGTAAATACTAAAAATGGAAAATTAAATTATGGTGATAATTATACTATTAGTAATGATGGTTTAGTTATTACAATTAATAAAGAAACAGTAACATTAACTGAAAATGATATTCTTGAACTTTACGTATATGAGGATATTTAAATGAGTTTAAAACCATACCTTGAATTTTTAATGGATAAATATAAAAATGTTAAAAGAAAAATAAATGTTGCTGGTGGAGTAATTATAAAAAAGAGTGAAACAGGAGATGATATACTTCTTTTAATTCAAAGATCATCAGATGATAATTATCCTTTATTTTTTGAGTTTCCACGAGGAAAATGTGATAAAGGAGATAAAAATAGATTAACTGATTGTTTAAAACGTGAGGTTAAAGAAGAAACAGGATTAGATGTAATTCCAATAAAATTTATAGATAAATTTACATATATAGCAGATGAAGGTGAAAGAGAATCTACTCAATATAATTATCTTTGTAAATTGAAAGACCCAAATCAAGAAGTTAAATTATCAAAAGAACATCAAGATTATAAGTGGGTGTCCTCAGTAGGAGAAGTAGAATTATTATGTCAACCTGAGATTAAAAAAACCATATCTAGAGTTTTTAATACTGAAATGAAAACAGTAATTTATCCAGAAAAAAATGAGGAAATTGAAGAGTGATAATATTAGAAATAAAGGATCCTGGTCATTTTTTAAATATTCCCGGATTTAAAGAAATAAGAACTCCTATAAGAATGGATGTAACAAAAAAAGATTTAACTCTAATATTAACTTATTTGAGAAAAATGAGTATAACTAATTATACGTTAAAAACTCCAAGTGAGGATGAAGAAAAAATAGAACAAAATAAAGAAAATATCGATTTAAATAAAAAAATGGAAAACATAGAAGGGTTATTAAATAAACTTCTTCAAAAACAACCACAATTAACACAACAAATAATAAGCGTAGATAATACAGTTTTAACTAAAAAAGAAAAAGAAGTTGAAGTTGATAATAGTTTTATACCAGAAATTGATATAAGTGGATTATCAACAAAAGGAGAATTAACCAAAACAACTGTTCAATCTGATAGTAATAGCAGTATTAGAGAGTCCGCTAACTTATTAAAAACATTAAGGAAAAAATCTTTAAAAGATTATCATGGTTAAATACCAGAACTGGTATTTTCCAAGGTATAAACTATTGAAATTAAAAAGGAAAAAATCTTAATTTTAATGGTTTTAAGAACTTTTGAGTTAGATTTAAAAAGGAGATAAAAATGTCTGATGATATAACTGAAGTTTTAGAGAGTTTTAATCAAGAGAAGAAAAAGAATCCTATTTTATGTTGTGGAGTAGATTGTGGGACTATGTTTGTCGCTGTAGCTAGATCAGATTCTGACGATATTAAAATTATAAGAAACGCATATCTTAGTTTAGATAAAGAAGAAATTTCTTTATCAGAACTTACTGATATAAATTATGTAAAATCTGATGATGGTGAAATTTACATAATTGGCGAAGATGCTTTTAAATTAGCAAATTTATTTAATAAACAAATTTCTAGACCAATGGAAAAGGGAATGATCTCACCAAAAGAAGTTAATGCAATAGATATTTTAACTTTAGAACTAAAAAGTATTTTAGGAGATATTAAAGATAAAGATGTATATTGCACATATAGTATACCAGCTCCTACTATTGATGAGGAGGGAAGATCTGTAATTTATCATGAAAAAGTATTTTCTAAAATATTTAATTCTCTTGGAATAAATAATACATCTTGTAATGAAGCAGCAGCAATTGTTTATTCGGAAGCATCTACTGAAAAGTTTAGCGCATGTTCAATTTCTTTTGGTGCTGGAATGGTCAACGTTGCAATTTTATATAGAGGAATAGAAGTTCTAAAATTTTCAACTTCAAGAAGTGGGGACTGGATAGATAAAAGTGTTGCTGAATCTTTAAATATAATTCAAAATAGAGTTTCTAGTGTAAAAGAAAAGTTGTTTGATTTAGAAACTGACTATAAAAATAATCCGGATAAAAAGAAAAGAAGAATACTTGAAGCACTTGGTTATTTTTATGAAAATCTTATAAATTATACAATTAAAAATATTATAAAACAATTTGAACAAAAAGTAGATATAGAAATAAATGAAGCCATTCCAATTATTATAGCTGGAGGAACATCAATTCCAAATGGATTTATAAATTTATTTAAAAGTGTAATTTCTAAATATATTTTACCTTTTGAAGTTAGTGAGATTAGACAAGCAAAAAATCCTTTAACTGCAGTAGCAAAAGGTCTTTTAATTAAAACTATGAGTGACGTAGGAGATAAGTAACTAAAATTAATTTTTTATAGAACAAAAAGGAAAGTATATATATTTATACCAAAGGGAGGTATTTATGAACTTAGCAGAATTTGATGATATAACTGATTCTTACATTAATTTATTATGCGAAAACAATTATCGAGAGTTTTTTAAAAAGAAATTAAAAGCAAGAGGAATAAAATCACCATTTGCTCTTCAAGGTGAAGAAAGATCAGCTTTCTTTAAAGAACTAAGTAAAGAATGGGCAGCTGAAAAGGCAAAAACTCAACCTCAAGAATAAAAAATAGAAAGTGAAAGGGGATTTAAGTGAACAATATAAACAGAGATTTTAAAAGTATTACTAATAATGAATTAAATGAACTTGGAATAAAACTAGATAAACAATTTGTTGAAACAATTGATGATCTAAAATCCTCACCTCCGAGTATTGTTATTGCAGAATGTGTAAAATCATTTAAGTTCACGCAAAATCAATATCCAAATAATCAGCAATTAACTAAGAAAAATAAATATATTATGGGACTCGGAATCTATCAGCAATTACATTTTGATACTAGAGTAAAAGAACAACTTCTAAAACCATCTCAAGTAAAATTTAAAAATATGTATAGACCATATACCGGTCAAGATTTAACAGATAAAACTCTTTTAATTTGGAGAACCGGTGGTATTGGTGATCTTCTTTTTATTCAACCAAACTTATTTTATTTGAAAGAAAAATATCCTACGTGCGAAATTTTGTTTGCATGTGGACCTCAATATCAAAGTATGGTTAGAACTTGGGATTGTATAGACGAAGTTATAGATTTACCATTTAATATGAGTTATATGATTGATTCTGATTACCATGCAATTTTTGAAGGAGTTATAGAAAGAACAAAACAAGCTGAAAAAGAAAACTCTTACCATCTTTTTACTAAATGGTTGGGATTAAATTTACCAGATGAACTATTAACACCAAAACAATCTGTAGATGAAGAATCTGTAATTAAATGTATAGAAGTTTTAGATAAATTTGGAGTAAAAGAAAAAGATTTTATATTACTACAAATGAGATCTTCTTCACCAATTAGAAATCCAAACACAAAAATTTGGAAAACAATTATAGATGAGTTAACAAAAAATGGACATAAAATTATACTTACAGATAGTTCTCATCATGAAAAAGAAATTACAAGATTTATAGAAACACTTAATGATAAAGATAAAGTATTTAATTTTGCAGAACATTCAAAAGAAATTGCTGATACTATAGCTTTAGCTAGTTTAGCAAAATTATGTATTGGAACAGATTCAGCTTTAAATCATATTGCAATTTCAGTTGGAACAAAATCTTTTGGAATTTTTGGACCTTTTCCTGGAGAAATAAGATTATCAACTTATCCTAAAAATTTATGTGACTGGATAAATGTTGAAGATAATTGCACACCATGTTTTATACACTCAATGGGTAATTGTAAGAATACAGATATTTCTGGATTTTCCAAGTGTTATCATAAATTAGATATAAATTTATGTATTGAGAAAATAGAGAAATTATTAACTTTATAGAAAGGCGAATGTTGAATGATAAAAATATTTTTGAGCGTGAGGAATAGATTATCTATTACTACAAAATGTATTACAGCTTTATATAAACATTCAACTTTACCGCACCAAATCTATGTGTATGACAATTTGACAAATTATAAAATAGATGAACATTATATGTATTTTAGTTTATTAATGCAAAAAGGAATAATAGATCAAGTTACGTTTACAAGTTCTAATTCAACTTTTAATGCTTTTTCCAAAGCTGCTAGCTGTAATTTTTTTGGTCTTCAACATCAAATGGATCCAAAAAAAGATAAATATGATTTTTTACTTTTTATAGATAATGATATAATTGTAAGTCCAGGTTGGGATGAAATTTTAAAACAATCTTGGGAAGAAGTTAAAAAATTGGGTTTAAATAATATAAAAATAATCTCACAATTTCCTGGTGGGATAAAAGGAAAAATAGAGTTAAGTCAAAAAATAGCTGGAAAACAATCTGTTACTGGAAAATTTGGAGGGTCTGGATTTTGGTCAGTCCCTTCAAATTTTTTTGACGATGTTGGTTTTTTAAATTTAAAAGAATTAGTAGGACATCATAAAAAACATGATCAAAGTTATTGGAGGTTATTAGAAAAATCTTCAGGTGGTAAAGATTATATATTGGGATTAAAAGATAAGTTAGCTAGACATTGTGGAGGAAAAATATCTGGTTCAGTTTGTAATACTCTTACAAGAAATAATATGAGTGATAAAAAATTAGATTTAATTAAATTTGAAGATTCTGAAAAGAGAATAGATGAAATGACATTTGATGAATTTTATGAAATGATTAATAAAGATGAAAGTCTTTGGGTGTGGTGAAAAATGAACACAAAAAAATTGATTAAAAAAATAGATATAGATAAAAGAATTAAAGAATTAGGAGAAGAAATTTCAAAAGATTATGAAGGTAAAGATTTAGTAATAATTGGAGTCTTAAAAGGATCTTTTATTTTTTTAGCTGATTTAGTTAGACAAATAACAGTCCCACATATTATTGACTTTATACAAGTTTCTAGTTATAATTCTAAAACATTTAGTTCAGGAAGAATTAAATTTATAAAAGATATTACAGAAAAAATAAATGGAAAAGAAGTTTTGTTAATTGAAGATATAATTGATACAGGATTAACTGTATCTGCTATTCTTAGTCATATAGCTAGAAATTATGAAGTTTCTTCAATAAATGTTTGTTCTCTTTTAGATAAACCATCTAGAAGAAAAGTATATTTTATTCCAGATTATATTGGTTTTAGTATTGATAATGATTTTGTAATTGGATATGGATTAGATTATGATCAAAAATATAGATCATTACCATATATTTTAAAGGTTATAGAATAGTGGAAAAATCAAAAGCTATAATTTCAATGTTTTTAGGAGAGTTATATTGGGAGTTTGCTAGATTTGCTCCACATATTATATATAAAAAATTAAAACAGTATAAAGATCAAGACATAAAATTAATAGTTGCAACAAGAGAAGATCGTTTAGATATTTATGGAGAAATAGCAGATATTTTTGTTCCCATAAGATTAGATGAAACTAATATGGTTCAAGATTGTTTTAGATTAACCAATTACCCAGAAAATGAATATAATAATTTAGTAAAATGTTTAGAAATTCAATTTAAAGATAGATATGAAATAATTGAAAAAATTTATCCTAAAATAGATGGAAGAAATTTTTGTAATAAGTTTCAGTTTCCTAAAGATAAAATGACTTATAAATATTTTCCAAGAGAAGAAAATAAAAAAACTATTGAAGATCAAATAATTACAAATAAAAAGATTGTTGTAATAGCTCCAAGATATAGAAAGGGTTTAAGTAGAAATTGGATTTATTGGGATAAATTATATAATTTAATATATGAAAATAAAGAGTTAACTAATAGATTTGAATTTGTTATATGCGGAAAAAATCCAGATTATGCTCCAGATGAAAAAAATAGATTTTTAGATATAAATAATTTTTCAAAAAATGAAAAAGAATCTTTAATTGGATTAACAATTGAATTAATAAAAAAATCTATTTTAACAGTGGGAAGTCAATCAGGAATTCCAAATATTTCATTATTACTTGGTGTTCCTGTTTTAGAGTGGGGAAATCAAAAAGTTTTACATACCGTATCTTATAATGTTCTAAAAACACCAGTAACATTTTTAGATGATATGAATTTTAATTTATCCCCAGAAAAAATTTATGAAGAAATGTTAAAAATTTTAAATAAAGGAGAATAAAAGATGAGTAATAATACTAGTTGGTACAGTAAGAATTTAAAGTATTTAAATGGATTAATTGATAGATTAGAAAAATACATGCTTCAAGGTTCTTTTGAACGAGAATTAGACCTTAAAGAAATTATTAATGTAATAAGAAGTATGGGTATGGAAATAACTTCGCTTCAAAATAAACTTTTAGAAAGAGATATAACAATTGGTCAGTTAAAACTTGATGCTCAAAAATTAACAAATAAAAAAGATCGTAATATTAATAAGTAATGGAAATTTTATTTAATCTTGTTGGAAGCAATCTTGGAAATAATGGTGGGAGTCATACGATAGTTAGATCTTCTAATATTTTAATAGATTTAGGGTATAAAGTTAAATTAATAGTTGATGGGAGAAATCAATATACATGGACTGATGTAAAATCAGAAATTATTGTTTCTAGAGACCCAAATGAGATTCCAGATTCGGATGTAATTATAGCGACTAGTTTTTGGAGTGTTGATTCTACAAATAGATGTAATATAAAAAATAAGTTCTGGTGGATTAGAGGATGGGAAAATTGGACTAATAAAGAAAGTAGTTTAGTAAGTATTTTAAAAAATTCTCCATCTAAAAAAATAGTTAATAGTATTGGATTACAAAATAAATTAAAAAGTTTTAATATTGATTCAACCATTGTATATCCAGGATATGATTTTAATGAAATATATCCTTTAAATATTAGAAATTTAGATAATGATATTATTTTAGGTGGTTTATACAATAATGGAAAGAAAAGATCTTCTAAAAGAACAGATTGGATATTTAAATGTTATCAAAAATTAAAAAAGAAATATCCAATAAAATTATTTATGTTTGGAATAGAGGGTTCCCCAGGTAATTTAGTTGACTATTATATTAAAAATCCAAATATAGAAGAGAAAAATAAGATGTATAATTCTATTAATATTTGGTTATCATCTAGTGAAAATGAAGGATTGCATTTAACTCCAGCAGAAGCAATGATGACAGAATGTTGTGTAGTTGGAAATTCTTCATTACTATCTGGAACTATAGACTATTTAATAAATCAAAAAACTGGATTAGTTTCTGAAAACAACTTTGATTCATTTATTAATTGTGTTGAGGTTTTAATAAATGATAAAAATTTAAGAGAAGAACTTGGAAGAAATGGGAGAGAAAAAATAACATCAATAGGAAGTAGAGAAGAAAATATGAAAAAGATGATAGAGGTTTTGAGTGGATAAAATTGATATCACAATGGTAGCAACTATTAGACCTAATATTTTAGATAGAACTTTAGAATCTTTTTGTTTAAATTTATTTATAGATAATAATAGATATAATTTAATTTTAAATATAGATAATATTGGTGAAAAAAAACCAAGAGAAGAAGTTTTTAAAGTAGCTTCTAAGTATTTTAAAAATATAATTGTTAACTATCCAGAAGAGCCTAGTTTTAGTAAAGCTGTTATATGGACTTTTAGTCAAACAACTGAAAAATATGTATTTCATCTAGAAGATGATTGGATTTTATTAAGACCATTAAATATAGAATTAATGATTGAATGTTTAGAAAAATATTCTAATTTAGCTTCTTTAAGATTAAATAAAAATAAACTAGAAAAACGAACAATAATAGGAGACTATACTTTATCCCCTCTAAATATGTTAAGTTTAAATCCAACATTATTTAAAGGAGATTTTATAAGAAATATTTATCCTTTAATGAAACCTAATTTAAATCCAGAAAAACAATTAAGAAAAGATGAAAAAACTAAAAGAGGAAACTATATAAATCAATGGAATTTTGGGATACATACAAAAGAAACTTCCTCGATTGTAATTTTAGATATAGGAAGAGATTGGTTGAAAAGAACAAAATATTGTAAAGATTCAGATTTTATAAACTGGGGAATTAAAAAGAAATGAAAATACCAGTTCTAACATATCATAAAGTTGATGATTATTCCTACAGTGGAAATTGGGTAACAACCAATAAATTTGAAGAACATTTAGAAACTATAAAAAAATATAAATATACTCCTATTTTTTTAGATGATATTTATAAAGATAATTCAATTATTATTACTTTTGATGATGGATATGAAAATTTTTATACTAAAGCTTATCCGGTTTTAAAGAAGTATAATTTTAAATGTACAAATTTTATATCAACTAATTTTATATCTTATAATGGTGATACAAGACATTACAATACTGAGTGGGAAAATAATAAAGTAGAAATGAATTTTCCTGTAAAACATCTAACTTGGGAAGAAATTAAACTAATGAAAGATGATGGATTTAAGTTTGAATGTCATACAAAAAGCCATTCTGATTTAACTGTATTATCTTTGAATAATATAAAAAATGAAATTGTTGAAAGTAAAAAAATTATAGAAGAAAATTTACAAGAACCTGTTTATTTTTTTTCAGCTCCGTATTCTAGATATAATAAATATATTGAAAATATATTAGTAAAAAATGGATTTCATGGAGCAGTAAAAACTAACAAATATAAATTTAGTACAAAGAATCTTATTGGAATAAATAGGTTAGCAATAAATATGGGCACAAACATTAATAGTATTTTGGAGAGGAAAGAATGAATATATATTTTTATAATGCATGGCACAATGGTGATTTACATGTATCCAGAACTTTTGTAAGATATATAATGGAAAATATTAAAGCTAAAAATTATTATTATTGTCATTCTAATTCTAAAAAAATTTTAAGTGATATAGAAAACTTAAAACAAATTCCTTTTGATTGTATTAATAAAAATGATGAAAGAGGATATTTTATGCAAAGTGATCAAGATTATTATATAAATACTTGGTATGGTTCATATGATTTTAGTTACTTAAATAATCAAGAATTAAATCTTTATACTTTGTTTAATATTTTTAAAAGAACATTAAAAGAACTATTCAATCATAAAATTTTAAATGATCCAATATTTTTTTTACCAAAAGTAGATTTTACAAAATTTGATGTAAGAGATATAGATAATTTTATTTTAAAAGATAATAGAAAAAAAGTTTTAATTTGTAATAATGAGGTAGATTCTGGGCAGTCTGAGAATTTTGATTTCAATCCAATTATTAAAAGATTATCTGATGAATACCCAAACATTTTATTTATAATAACAAATGTTATAGATAATAATTTAATAGAAAAAGATAATATAGTTTATTGTAGAAATATTATTAATTCTAATGATAATGATTTAAACGAAATTGGGTATCTTAGTAAATTTTGTGATATAGTTGTTGGAAGATATTCTGGTCCTTATACTTTTGCTACTACTTATGAAACTTTATTAGATCCAAATAAAATATTTATAAATTTTGTTAATAAAAAAACTAGAACTTATAACTATGGTGATGGGTCTTTTGGAATTTCAGCTTTTTTACCAGAAGGAAAAAGAACAAAGTTTGTTACCTCATCAAATTTTTCAGAAAGTAATATTATTAATGTTATAAAAGGAGAATTAATATGAAATCAATATGGATGTTTTCAGCATCTGGATTTTCAAAAGAAAATTATGGAGTTGCTAGAAGATGTGGATTAAAAGTTGCTGGTTTTGTTGAAAAAGACAAACAACCTGCAGGTTTGACTTTTGATGGTTTACCAATTATATGTGAAGACGACTTTGGTGTAATAGTAGATCCACCAGAAGCTGCAATCATTTCAGTTGGAGATCCTAAATTAAAGGAAAAAATATATAATAATATTATATCTAAATTTCCGGATTGTGAGTTTCCAAATGCTATTGATCCAAGTTGTGTTTTTCTAATTCCAGAGAGTATTAAGTTTGGGAAAGGAGTTATTTTACATGCGTGGTGTTTAGCAACTTATAATGTAACATTTGGGGATTTTTGTCAGTCTGGAAGTGGTTTAATAATAGGACATGATTGTGTTGTTGGAGATTATGGAATTTTTGGGATAGCAGCAAGTATAGCAGGTCATGCAACCATCGGAAAATCGGTAAGGATTGGTTCTAATGTTGCAACAAGAGAAGGAACAACAATATGTGATAATGTCACTTTAGGAGTTGGTGCAGTTGTTGTTAAAGATATAACAGAACCTGGAGTATATATTGGAAATCCAGCTAAGAAATTAGTTAAGGAGAAGTAATGGATACATTAGGATCTTTAGTAGATAAACTTTCTGTTGTAAATCTAAAAATGTGGTCAGCTCAGGAGGGGTTATATACAATAAGAAGAATGACTTTAGAACAATTTAAAGAGAAATATTATAATGATAAAGGAATAGAAGAATTATTTAATTCATTAAATAAAGCTGCAGATTTAAATGTCCAAAGGAATGTTTTGATTGATAGTATAGATGAATTAGTTGTTGAAATGATACAATCAAAAGAAGATTTGGATAGTGGAAAATATATACAAAGGAAACATAAAACTTATTAATATGACAATATACATTAGTTTTATAAATGATCCAGAAGGATACAAAGATAAAGAAAAAATAATATCACATGATCAAATAGCTTATTTTATATATAAAGACTTAAGTAAAAGATTTAGTAATATTGTTTATCATCCATTTCATAAACCAATAGATTTATCTGGGGATGATATACTAGTAACTTGTATTCCAAATAAAAATATAACAAAGTGGAAAGATAGAACTATTATTGTAGATAATGATACTTTTGAAGTAGATAAATGGAAATATGGAAAATTTAAAAAATATGGTCTAGATAAAAATATAGATTATACTTATTGTTTTAATAATTATTTGGAGGGATTATATGGTGCTTTAATTATGACTAATGATATAGCAATTATGAAATTAAGCAATAATCATCCAGATGTTTTAGAAAAAAAGAATTTTATAGAATCTAATATTAAACATTTTTTTTGCACACCACATCCAATAGATAAGAAATACTTTTCTGAAAATTATAATAAAGATCTAAAACTTTTATCCCCAAAAATGTTAGTTTATTATAATGGTGAAAGAAAGAATGCTTATGAATTAATAGAAATACTTAAATCAGATTCATTTTTTAATGATAAATATGATGTTGTAAATTTAATTGAAAGAACAACTAATATAGAATATTCTAAAAAATATAATTATTTTGCTCATGTATCTTTATCCGAAAGTGGTCCTTATCTAGCATATGAACTATTATGTCAAGGAATTGTTACTTATGGTCATGAAGAATGGTGGGATGGATACGGATATGATATTCTTAGATATACTTATAATCCAGAAGAAAATGATAGAAATATATCTAATCTAAAAAAACTTTTATCTAATGATTTTTTAGAACAATATTACTTGATGAGGAATGATATACTTTTAAAATATCTAAGTAGAACAGATAATGAATGGAATTATTTTAATAATATTTTAACTAATTTAATAAAAGGATTATTATGATAATTTATAAAACAACCAATTTAATAACTGGAAAGATTTATGTTGGACAAGATTCTAAAAATAAACCAAATTATTTAGGATCTGGAAAATATCTCTGGAACGCTATTAATAAACACGGGAAAGAAAATTTTAAAAAAGAAATTATTTGTGAATGTTTCTCTAAAGAAGATCTAAATGAAAAAGAAAAATATTGGATTAAAACTTTAAATTGTAAAGTTCCAAATGGATATAATATTACAGAAGGCGGAGATGGAGTAGTAGGACGAAAACATACAGAAGAAGAAAAAGTTCAAATTAGAGAACAAATGAAGGGAAATAAGTATTCTTTAGGATCTAAGAGGAGTGAAGAATTTAAAAATAATATAAGAGAAATAAACAAAGGAAATAAATATAATTTGGGAAGAAAACAAACAGAAGAACATAAGAGAAAAACAGGAGAAAAATCAAAAGGAAGAGTAAAGTCATTTGAAGAGAGAAAAAATATTAGTATAAGAATGAAAGGAAATAAAAATTGTATTGGAAGAAAACATACAGATGAAGAAAAGAAAAAAATTGGTGAAAAAAGTAAAGGAAAAAGACTCTCAGAAGAAACAAAACTAAAAATGAGAAAACCAAAATCTAATACAGAAAAGATTGGGAAATATAAAAGAACAGAAGAAATAAAACTAAAAATGAGAAATTCCCGAAAGTTATATTTGGAGAAAAGAAAAAATGAAAATTCCGATTTATCAACCTTACCTTCCTAAAAAAAGTTTAAAGTATGCTCATGAAGCTATAGACTCTGGATGGATTTCTTCACTAGGAAAATATAAAAATTTATGTGAAGAAAAACTAAAAGAAATGTTTGGATATAAATATCTTCTTTTAGTTAACAATGGAACTGCAGCAATACATCTTGTTTCTAAATGTTTAAAATATAGATATCCGCATATTGAGAGAGTAATTGTTCCAAATAATATTTATTGCGCTGGGTGGAACGCTTTTTTATATGATAAAGATTTTAAATTATTTTGTTCTAAAATAGATATAGATACTTGGAATATTAAATTAGAATCTGTTAGACAATGTGATGCAATATTAATAGTTCATAATTTAGGAAATATTTTTAATGTTCCAAAACTAAAAAGAGAAATTAATAATGTTATAGTAGAAGACAATTGCGAAGGACTAGGTGGGAAATATGAAGGTTTTTATTCTGGAACTAAATCTATATGTTCTTCATTATCATTTTTTGCAAACAAAAATATTACTTGTGGAGAAGGTGGTGCTTTTTGTACAGAAGATGAAGAACTATATGATTATGCAAATTTAGTTCATGGTCAAGGACAATCTAAAAAAAGATATATTCATAGTATTTTAGGATATAACTTTAGAATGACAAATATTCAAGCTGCATTATTACTAGGACAACTAGAAATATTCGATGAAATAATGAAAAGAAAACAAGAAATATTTAATTACTATAGAGAGGAATTATTAAAAGTAGAAGAAGTTAAAATACAAAAAATTGAGGATAATACTTCTCCATCAAACTGGATGTTTGGAATAAGAATTCCTGGAGAAGATGGTTATACAGAGATAGAGAAATATTTTAATGATAAAGGAATAGAAACTCGTCCACTTTTTTATCCAATTGATTATCATGCACATTTATGGTCTAACTCTTTTGTTGATATAGATAAGAATGATAGACTTCCATCAATATTATCTGATGAATGTTTTATGATTCCTAGTTATCCAGAATTGACAAAAAATGATCAAAAATATATTATAGAAACTATTAAAAATTATTGTAGAGGAAATCTATGATCAACTTATTTATTAATTATTATACTATATCAAATGAAGAAAGACAAGAAGAATTAGACTATTGCGTCCAAAAAAATATAGATAATATTTTAATAGATAATATTTATATTTTTTTAGATAAAAGAATAAAAATTCCATTTATATCTAGTAAGATAAAACTTATAAATTTAGAAAGACCGACATATGCTGATATTATTAATTACATAAACTCAAAAAAAGATTTTAGAGATTCATATAATATTATTTCAAATACAGATCTATATTTTGATAGAACTCTGTTACTTTTAGATAGAATAGATATGAAAAATACTTGTGTTGTATTAAATAGATGGAATGTTAATCCAGATGGATCATCTAAATTTTTGGAAACAAAAGGTTCTCAAGATGTATGGATATTTAAAGGAAAAATTAAACAAGATCTATCTGATATTTCTAATTTTTACTTAGGAAAAAGATGTTGTGATAATGTTTTCTTAAATAATTTATATCTTGTTGATTATAGAAGCATAAGTCCATCATATGATATTAAAGCTTTTCATTTACATAATGTAGATTTTAGAACTTGGCAGTGGGGAATAGATGAAATCCCAGGAAAACATATGTATATAAATTTATGTCATATAGAAGATGTTTTAGAAGGAAAATCTATTATGGACTATTATGATACTACTACAGAAGTTGACCAGAAAGAAATTAGAAAGAAAATAAATCTTTTTATTAATTATTATAAATCTGAAAATAAACAGAGACAAGAAGAAATTGATAAATGTCTTCTTAAAAATCATGAGAATCCTTGTATATATAGAATTTATGCATTTTGTGATAAGAATATAATACCAAAAATAGTATCTGAAAAAATAATATATGTAAATATAGAAAGAGTTACTTATAGTGATTTTATATGCTATATAAATAGTCATATAAAATTTTTGAATTCTTATAATATTATTTCAAATTCAGATATTTACTTTGATGAATCTATTTTACTACTTGATAAAATTGATATGGAAAATACTTGTGTTTCTTTAACTAGGTGGAATGTTCAACGAGATGGGTCATTAAAATTTTATAAAACAAAAACTTCTCAAGATGTATGGATATTTAAAGGAAAAATTAAAATAGAACTAGAAAATACTTGTAAATTTATTTTAGGGCAACAATGTTGTGATAATGTTTTTATTCATAGATTGTATACTGCAGGATATAGAACCATAAATCCTTGTGGGGATATTAAAGTTTATCATTTACATAATGTTAATTTTAGGAAATGGAATTATTCAAATAGAAATACTGGACCGCATATGTATTTATATCATTGTGATTTGCATGAGGTTACTAAAGATAAGCCATTAAAAAGTTGTTATGATATAGACAGACCAATTAAAACTAATCTATTTATAAATTATTATGAAGATGAAAATAAAGAAAGACAAAAAGAACTTATTTTTTGTTTGAATGAAAATATGAATAATAGACGTATTGATGTTGTTACTATATTTTCTGAAACTGATAATATTCCAGATTTTGTTCCTCATGGTGATGTTAATATTATTAAAATTGGAAGACCTACTTATGAATCTATTGTAAAATATATAAATGATAGACCTCAATATCATGATTCTTATAATATAATTACAAATGCTGATATATTTTTTGATAATACATTATCCATATTACATAAAATTGATTTTAAATCTAAGAAAACTTGTTTAGCTTTATCTAGACATGAAGTAAATAAAAAAGAAGTAATTAAAATACCTTCACAAAAATTTACTAAAGATAGTCAAGATGCTTGGATATTTAAAGGAAATATTGAAATAAAAGATACAAGTACTGTTCATTTTAATTTTGGAGTTCCTGGATGTGATAATAGATTTGCTTTTGAATTAAATAAAAATGGATATAATCTTATAAATTTATGTTATGATATTAAAATTTATCATTATCATTTACAAAGACCAGAAAAAAAAGGAATAGTAATTCCAGGTCCTTATACATTAGTTGGAGCAAGTCGTAGAGGATTTAGTATATAAAAAATAATAGGAGATTTTTTAATTGATTAATTTATTTATTAATTATTATATATCTTTAAATAAGGAACGTCAAGATGAGATAGATTATTGTTTTAGAAAAAATTTAGATAATCTTTTAATAGATAAAATTTATGTTTTTGTATCTAAAAAAATAAATTTTCCATTTGGTTCTGGTGATGGAAGAATTCAATTAATAGATTTAGAAAGACCAAAATATTCTGACATTCTTCATTATTTTAATTCAAGGGATGAATTTAAAGAATCTTATAATGTAATTTCAAATTCTGATATTTATTTTGATTATTCAATTTCTTTTTTAGATAGAATTGATATGAATAATACTTGTGTTGTTTTAAATAGATGGAATATTAAAAAAGATGAAAATCCTAGTCATTCTGATAAAATAAAATCTCAAGATGTATGGATTTTTAAAGGTCATACAAAAAAAGAATTAGAAGCATCATCAAATTTTTATATGGGGAAAAAAGCTTGTGATTGTGTATTTTTAAATAAATTATATAAGACAGGTTATAGAAGTGTTTGCCCATCTTATGATATTAAAGCTTATCATTTACATCTTAGTAATTATAGAACGTGGAAAGATGGCAATGATGATATTTTAGGTAAACGTATGTATATTAGATTGTGTAATATAGAAGATATTGAGAAAGGAAAAGATCAGGTAAATTATTATATCAATAAATTATAGGATACAATACTATGAAAGTTATGGATAGAATTGAAACATTAGATTATATAAAAAATAAGATGAATAATAATGAAAGAACAGTTGTATCCCGTTATAATGATGGTGAATATCTTTTAATGAATAATACAAAAAAATATATTGCTAAATCTCATTCTGGAAAAATTTCTGAATTATTAAAAAAATCAATTAAAGTAAAAGGTCAACTAGTTTGTGTTAATTATTTAAAATCACATAATTTAAAAAGAAAAGATAGTTGGTATTTAGCTCATAATTATTTAGTACAAGAAGGTGGTCATAATTTATATGGTTGTAGTAATTACAATACTTATGATTTTTCAAATGATAGTTCTTTATTAATAAAACAATTTTCTGGAAAAGTAATATTAGTAACTGGATTAGTTGATGAATCAAAAAAATTTTTTAGACATATAAAAAAAGATATAGATTTTTATGAAACACCATTAGAAGATGCAGTTTCTAATTACGAGCAAATAAAAAATAATTTAACTAGTATAGGGAATAACTATGAAACTATAATATTCTCATGTGGACCTTTAGGGAAGGTTTTAGTAGCAGATTTAATTAATAAATGTAATTGTAATCTAATTGATTTGGGATCAGTTTTAAATGCTATTTTAAATTTAACTAATCAATGGACAATGAGTTGGATTAAAGAGATTAATTTAAAAGAACAAATAGATATATTTAAAAGAGGTATAAGATAAATGAGTATTCCAAAAAATCCAGAAACTCTTGTTATTAAAAATCAATTTTACCCACAAGGTTTACGAGAGATTGATGTTTGGAATTACTATCAAAAAATTAAACCTACTTTTTTTAGAGAAGTACTTGGTAAGAATCTAACAATTTATTTTGCGGTAGAATTAAATAAGATTGTAGTTATGAGAAGAGCAAAAACACCAACAGGTTTTTTAAGAATACATTGGTCAAATTATGATGAAGTTATTTCTGGTAGGACTATATCAATACATTCAAATTTTGGTAAGACTTCAGACTTTGGAATAATTGATATTGATATAGCAGATTTTGATTTATCTAGGAGAGCAACTTTAAATGTTTATAATTACTTAATTAGAAAATGTAATTTTATTGATTCAGCTCTTATTAAATATACAGGTAAAGAATCATTTCATATAATTTGTAATTTAAAAAGAACAATGTATATAGATAACATTAGAATTTTAATTAGAAAATTTTTACAAGAATCTGAGTTAAGTAAAATATATACAGTTGAAAGTAAAAGATTTCCAAAGATACCAAATCTAGATCTTTCAAGTAATAAGTATCTTGGAGGTTATATAACATTAAATTCTTTGTCAACTATTGGATTAAGATCAATAGTTGTTCCTGATAATAAAATTTTAAGATTTAGAAAAGAGGATGCAAAAATTTAGAAAAAAATACCCGAAGGTATTTTTTATTCTTCGTCATCATCCGAAGATGGATCGAATTCTACAAGATCTTTCTTCTGAGGTATAGGACGACAACTAATATATCTTGATTCAATTTCTCTTAGTTTATTAGGTGGAATTATTACTTCAGGAACAATATGAATTGGACCACCATTTTTTATATATTCTTCTATTGATCTTGATACAATTTTTTTAGTTTCTGCTCTTCTCATTTCTGCTGTATGATGACATGATATGGAATGTTTTATATTTCTACCATCCATAATATTTACACCAGTCATTTCTTCGAGGTCTTTAGCAAATTCAACTTGCTCTAATTCATTATTTTCGTAACATCTTTTCATTTTTAATAACATAATGATCTTCCACCTCCTTTTTTATTATTAAATTTCAATCTTAGCCCAATTATTTTTGGTATTTTCAATTGATGAATGATATAAAATCCACGCATGTTTAATAGCTTCTTCTTTTGTAGAATCTGTAAATGCTGATGAATGTCCTTTATCACCACAAGGTCTATATCTTTTTGTGACTGAATTATATTCTATTGTATATCCTTTTGGTAGTTTGATAGAACTTTCTTTTTTTGGATATTCTTCCTTAATTTTTTTCTTTTTTTGAAACCACAACTTACCTTGTAGATACAAATATATAATTCTTCCTGTTATTGCACCAGCTATAAAACCAATAATTATTTGCAATATTCCCATTATTTCCATTTTATTTTCTCCTTTTATAATTTATCTACTTTTTATATTCCAGATAACCCAATCAGGATTAAATGGTTTTTTCTCATAATTTAGAATTTTTATTATTTTCCAGTCTTCAGCATATACTGTACAGAATCTTATACAGTTTTTATAACCTTTGTCTTGTGATGATATATCATGACATCCCTGCTCTGTCATACATTGTTCATTAATATAATTTATATCTCTTTTTTCTTTTACAAATCCTAACTTTACAATTGAATCTGCATCATTGTTTCTATCCGAAATTAAAACCCACACTGGTCTTAATCTAACTTCTTTATCGTTGTCTCTACTATAAAGAAGACAAGGAACTAACATTATAAATATTATTACTAAAACAAATATTTTTTTCATAATTATCTCCTATTTTAAATAATTTTTTAGAACAACTCACTACTTTAGGATTAATATATATAGTAAAATATGATAAAACTAGAATGGAATTTTAACAAAAAAATGGCGGAAGGTAAAGGGATCAAACCTTTGCACCTTTTACAGTGGCCACGGTTTAGCAAACCGGCACAGTTATCGCTCTGTCAACCTTCCATTTTATTCATTCAACTATTTCTACGAATCCCGATTCTCCACGTAGAATTCAACCCTTGGTGGTTCCGCTAAAGTTGTGTTTTGTTTTTATTGATCGTCTACTTAAACTAAATAGTTGAATATTATAAACTTTTTTTAATTTCTTTAACTTTTTTCTTAACCATTTCTGTATGTTCTTTTTTAAACACCATTGGTTTAATAACTGGTGTATTTACTTTTTTTAAGTGAATCATGATATCTGGAGAATAATTATATCCTTCCATTGATCGGATTGCATATTCTTTTTCCCCATACCAAAATTCTATTCTTGCATTTTCTCTATCTTCCTCTTTTACTTCTTTAGACAGAGTATCTATTAATTCTTTTACGTTCATAAATTCCTCTTTAAATAATCAAAAGTTTTTACTGAAATTATAATTAACACCGATATTATTAGTGCCCTCCAAAAAGGTTCACATTGAGTTATCATATAACCTGCTACCATTGCAGATATTGGGCAACATATCATTGCTAAAGTTTTTTTAATTTTCATTTTTTATCCTTTTTTATTGGGATCTTGGTTGGATTTGAACCAACTGGGTAGCCACCCCCTAGTCCTAAAGACCACAAGATCCATGATTATATTTGGCGAGAGTGCTAGGATTTGAACCCAGAGTCCTGGTTCTGGAGACCAGAGGTTTTCCAATTAACCGACACTCCCGAATTGCGGAGTCGATAGGACTCGAACCTACAATGGTGTTACCCACGCATGTTTAGCAAACATGTTTCTTACCATTAGAATACGCCTCCGGACTAAATACTCTTCCTCTTTTCCACCCTTGTAATTCCCAATTTTGAAACTCCTCTTTTTTAATAGTTTTACAGATATTATCCTTATAAATCCAACAATTTCCAAATTGAGAATTATTGACGCCAAAATGGTTAAGTTTGTTAGATTTTCTTATTTTATTTTTTGAATCTTCTGAATGGTTTTTACCTAAAAATCCCATAACAGGACTTTTTCTTTTTAATAATATTCCGTCTTTTATTCTGTCACTGTGCTTCTTTTTAAACTCTTCATTATTTTTCATTAAATATTTAAATTGTATCACAGCTCTCTTAAGTTTTTTAATTGCTTCTTCGTTTTTATTATCGTGATTTATATTTTCTAAATGATTTTTATTTATATATGAAAATCCACCTTTTCCGCCAGTTAATAAATTATATGTTTTCCCGGTATTTTTTAAAAGAAATTGGTCTGTTAATATCTCTTTTTCTTTATTTTTCATATCTTCTTCATCTTTACAAATGAAAAGAACTTCTTTATTAAATTTTTCTTTTCCATATTTTTTTATAGCTGCTTGAAGATATTTACCAGAACCAAGATAATCATCATTTAAATTTTTGGTTTTGTGAAAACCTATATAAAACTTCCCAGTTTCTATATTTGTGGTTTTATATATAATAAAATAATACATGTTAAATCCTCCTATATATTTGTTCTATATAGGAGGTGATATCGTGCGGAAGGTAGAGGACTTGAACCCCCATAACGACTCACATCGTATACACTCGATCTCAAGTCGAGTCTCTTACCAATTAGAGTAACCTTCCAGATTTATTATATAATTTGGTAGTCGTGAGAAGAATTGAACTTCTGACATATCGCTTATCAAGCGATTGCTCTACCAACTGAGCTACACGACTATAATTTGGTGCTGGTGAAAGGACTTGAACCTTTAAAATTTAGAGTTTGAATCTAACATGTGTGCCAATTTCATCACACCAGCTCTTTTAAATTGGTAGTCCTGGAGTGATTTGAACACTCGACCAAAGCCTTATAAGGACTCTGCTCTACCAACTGAGCTACAGGACAATATTTGGTGCGAGAGGAGAGATTCGAACTCTCACCCGAAGACTAGGTTCTAAGCCTAGCACGTCTACCAATTCCATCACTCTCGCTTTTTGGTGGGAGCGGAGAGGGTCGAACTCTCAATCCCTTGTGGGCATGTGATCTTAAGCCACATGTGTATGCCAAGATTCCACCACGCTCCCATATAAAAATAAATTGGGTGAATAGAGGGACTCGAACCCTCAAACTGGGAGCCACAATCCCAGGTCTTATCCATTTTGACGATATCCACCATTAAATTCATCTTTTATTCCTTTTTATATAACCAACACGTTTCATTTAATAAAATAGTAGCAGTTGGAAGAAGTTCATCAACACATTTTTTTACATCTGGATAATATTCAACATAATCATGCCCTGCTAATATTCCCCCCTTTTTAACTTTTGGAAGCCAATTAATTATATCATTTTTAACGCACTCATAATCATGATTAGTGTCTATAAAAACAAAATCTAAACTTTCATCATCATATAGTTTTGAAGCTACATCACTATCTTTTTTAATTAGGTTTACAATATCTTTTACTGACTTGAGTGTTTCTAAACACATTTCATAATCACCATCACCCCTCCAATGATCTACAAGATCTAATTTTATTTTCTTTTCACTATTAGCAATACAAACAGCTATAAATGCAGCACTTCTCCCTTTAAAAACTCCAACTTCTACAAAATGATCCCCATCTTTTGCTTTATTCACCATATCTTGATATAATCCTTCAAAAGTGAAATATCCTTCTATATTCTCATAAAAATGCTCCATAAAAATACTCCCTTTTATTTCTCCATTTCAAATTTAGTTTTCATCATTGTATTAAGCATGAATAATGTTCTTGCTGAATAAGAATGATTTAGAGCCCATTTCTGTCCATATTCAGCAGAAATTTCAGCTTTTGTTAAAGCTTCATCATATACTTTTTGCATCTTACTAAGATCTGATCTTTCAAAATAAGATATAAATTTATCTATTCCCTCCAGCATCGGTGACGAATGATCTACTGTTCTATCAGCCATCACAGGGATACCTGATGCTATAATCTCTATATTTCTACAATTAAAATCTCCACCAAGAGAAACATTTAAACCCACACGAGTCTTTCTTAATTCTGGTACATATTGATCATGAGGAAGATTTTCAGATAATTTAACTATACAATTTGGTAATAATGATTTCATTTTTGCCAATATCTTTATTCTACTATCACCAAAAACATGATATGGGATAGAAGCTTGAAATACATCATACTCTCTTATTTTATTAGGAGGTCCCCATTCATCTATAGATATGATATGATTTGTGCAACATGGCATATGATATATATCTTTTCCTGGTAACTCCCTTTTAAAATCATTTATATAATGACTATGAGCTATAAAAATATATGGAAGTAGTCTTGCTAATTTCATCTCTTCTTCAAATAATACATGACTATCTAAAAACCAAACTCCAACAGGGCACTTATATTTAGTTATTCCAAGATTAATTACTCTAGATGAAGCAGAACCAAAACAAGTAATTAAAACTGCATCAAAATCCTCATCTGGTAACTCTTTTACCGCCCAAGGTGCATTTACATTAATAAGATTTATTTCAGATGGAATATACTTCAATTCATTACCATGATCAGGTCCAACCATTAGAACCCTCATTAAACTAACCTCCAATTGTTAATTATTGGTGAGACTAGAGAGATTCGAACTCTCGACTTACTGGTTAAAAGCCAGCTACTCTACCAACTGAGTTATAGTCCCAATTATAAATTTTCCATTTTTAAAAGTTCCACGATCAGTTTTTCCATTAAGTTCTCGAATCATTATATTAGAATTATTTTCATCCAACCAATATAATGGAACATTCTTTTTTCTTCTTATTTTAATACCTGGTTTTAAAAGAAAATTTAAATTCCAATTTTTGTTCATTTTTTCTCTCCATTTATTTATTGGAACGTCTGAAGGGACTCGAACCCTCATGTATCTTGGTTCGTAGCCAAGCGCCTATCCAAGTTAGACTACAGACGCATTTATTTATAACTTGTTAGATTTTGCTAATTTACTATAATGGTTATTGTAATATTCATTATAATAATCATACCTCTTTCCTTTTCCTTTATTAGCACCTTTATATGTTTTTGTTAAAGAGTGACAGTTTGGACACAAAAGATCAACATTATTTGGATTATTGTTTTCTGGGTTTCCATCTATGTGCTCTAATTCTAAAGGAATTGTTTTAGAAAATGGATTAATTTCTCCCCATCCGCATTTGGAACATTTGTTATTATATTTTTTTAATAAATATTTTTTTACATAACTGGCGTGTCCAAAAGTTTTGCACCCACCACTTATTTTTCCTTCCAACCAATCTTTAATTAAATTGTTTAATGTAAATTCTGCTTTACAAGTGTTGTTGCAAAACATTCTTAATACAGGTTTTCCACAATTTAAACATGGTTTCATAGTTGGTATAGTTCCGATTCCACCTAATGAAATGCTAATTTTTCTTCTAGTCTCAGTTGATTGTTTTCTTCCAGGACTATTCACTTTACCTGCACAAGTTGGACAACAAAATTTATTTTTAGGTTTTATATTGTTAAAACATTCAGGATTTAAACATTTTTTAAATTGATTACATGGTATTTTTCTTCTTAAGTGTTGAATCAGAGCTGAAGGTTTTTTAAAATCAACTCCACACTTTTCACATATTATCATAATCATTCCTCCTTTTTATATTTGTTCTAAGGAATGATTCGAACTAGTAAGTAATTGAATACGTTGGAACGCCAGATGGGGCTCGAACCCATATAGGACAGATTAGAAGTCTGTTGCAGATCCAATTTTGCTACTGGCGTTTAATTATTAAATAATCATTGAGTAGACGGCTGGTTGAACCACCAATTCACGTAAGCTGAAATTACTATTCGCTATAACCGCTCCACCGTCTACCTTTTGATTCCTCTGGTTAAATTATAATATTGAATTAAAGATTTTTTCATTAATTTGTAATAAATTAATCCAGAAGTACCAGAAATAATACAAATAATAATTACAAATGTTAACATTAATATTCTCCTTTGGTTTTAGTGGAGCCGATAGTAGGAATTGAACCCACAACAAGATGATTACAGATCACCTGCTCTACCTATTGAGCTATACCGGCATTGGAGCGGAAGACGGGGTTCGAACCCGCAAGCCGAAGCACTAGTTTGGAAGACTAGCCACTTACCATTAGTGTACTCCCGCATTACTTATTTTAATGAAGAATCCATTGATTCAATCAATCGAATAGTATCTATTGAATGTTCTACATCATGAAGATTTTTAAAAATATCATTTTTTATATGATTAAAGACATGTTGTCTTCTTTCTCCTGTTATAACTTTTACTTTTTCTTTCCCATCAATTCCTCCGCAAAAAGGACCACCATAACTATCTTGATAGTCAAAATATGTATAATCTACTTTGACGAATCCTGTTTTTGCAATTACCAGAACAATATCATCATATTTCACTCTTCTTTTTATACCAATAATCATTCCTGGTTTGATTTTTGATGCTTCAATAAAATCATCACTATTCTTTTTTTTCATTTCTTTCTCCTACTTTTCTTATCTGGAATAAATGATTTATGGGTTCTACAAAATTCCTTAAAATCTTCATCACACATAGGTGGTAATCCAGCACATTTTCTTGTGTTAAGATGAAGAGCAATAGTATTAATTCCATATTGAATTTTTTTCTTTTTTAACTTCATAATAATTTTAAATCTCCAGTTATTCCATCAATTTTATCTTCATAATCTGGTCCGATTGCGCAACAAGTTTTAGTTGGAACTCCATTAAACTCTGTTAAACCAGCGTCTTCAATTAAAGAACAAAGAATATTTTTTTCAAGAGCGTCTCCATAAACTCTCATTAGTTCATCTTCGCTATTTACATAAACTACAACTTTTGTAAATAATCCACTCAACCATAAATCTAATGGAGATCCTTTTTCTGTATACAATTCTTTTGAAATATCATCTTCACCATTCCATATATCTACCATCTGGTCTAAAATAACTTTCATACTTGCGTGAGATCCTTGAGCAATCATTTTCCCTTTTCGCATATTTAGATCTTTTCTTATTACGATAACTTGTTTAATTTTTTTATCCATCCCATTCCCACTCAAATACTATTTCTTTAATAACTCTAATTGTAGCTTTGGTTGAAGAATCAATAGGTTTTTTTCTTTTTATTATTTTTTTAATTATAAGTTGTAGTGAATCCCAAAATATAGTAATCATAAACCAGAAACAAAGAACAGGAAGAACTACTACCCAAAAGATAGAACATAATATAACAATTATATTAAAAATGTTAACATCATATTTAACTTTACAAAAAGCTGCATATATTACAATTACTATTATACCAAAAAACCATAAACCACCCATATTACAATTCTCCTTTTACCTTTTTAATTTTAATAATAATTCCTTCTATTTTTAAAGATACATCTTTAACTTTATATTTATTTTTATCTTGATCAATTAGTGTAATGTTTTCTGAACCAACTTCTTTGTGTCCATCAATTTCATTAAAAAACACTTTAATGAAATCGTCAACTGTATTTATTTTCATTATTTTCTCCTATTTTTATTTTTAGTTATTTTAAATATTTTTGGAACACGTGGTAGGAATTCGATATCCCACAAGGATGCGCTATCTAGCCTTATTCCGCACCACCACCGGTTTGCTAGCCACCAGATCCCGTTATTTGCCCACCTCCGGACTACGTTCCCGGAGGATTTGCTTTGGTTACACGTATTCACTTTTTATTTTGGAGATGACAGCTGGATTCGGACCAGCGATAGAATGCTTTGCAGGCATCCGCCTTAACCGGACTTGGCTATGTCATCCCTTTAGTATTATTTACTGGTGTGTTTCTACATAAGAATGATACCAATCAAAATTATCATAATCCTCACACTCTTTTGGATCCTCAACTTTTTTACCATATTCAAAAACCATTTTTTTAGCTACGTCTCTTTTAAATTTAAAATTTTTATCATCTGGATATTTAGATAGAAAATCATTATACATAGATAATTTATCGTTCCATCTAAAAAATTCTCTATCATTATGTTCAATACAAAAATATTTACTCATTTCTTTATAACTAATTATTTTTTTATCTTTAACATGAAGATCAAAAAGAAATCCATAAGTTATTACAATCATAAGAAAACTAAGAAAAAATATTTTAATGTAACTCATAATTTACTCCTTATATTTAAATTGGTGGGTAGTGATGGGTTCGAACCACCGTGGAGTTAAACTCCGTCTGATCTACAGTCAGATGCCATTGTCCTATTCTCGACCAACTACCCATTTGGTGATCTCGCAGAGGTTCGAACTCTGGTCATGTGAGTGAAAGTCACATTGCCTAACCAATTAGCAGACGAGATCATTTATTATTTACTTCTTGCAAAAAATAAACTCGGTTTTGCGTTTTTAGTATTTCTTGAATCTAAAGAATTAGATCTTACTGTATTCAAAGATTCTACTTCTACTTGTAAAATATTTTTTATAGATTTTATTCTTGTTTCTTGAAGAGAATTAGAAACACTATGATATTCCTCGTCGATTATTTTTTCGACATAAATCCCTTCATCTTCTAAAGCTTTAACAATTATTTTTGCAACTGTTGTTTTACCCTCTCCTAAATGTCCTGTTATAAGTATTCTCATATTTCAATCCTTTCGTGCGATGATGGCGGGATTCGAACCCGCGAATAACCAGATCGACAATCTGGCGCCTTAGACCAAACTGGGCTACATCACCATTATTAATCATATCAAAAAAAAATCCTTTCATGATTTTTTAGTATAACGTCGCCCCAGTTTAAGGTTACTCTCTAGAGTTACATGTGACGAAAAAAGAAAGGAAACGTCACATGCGTCCTCTCGGTGAGGGGGAAAATGATTTCACCTTAAACTGGGGGTTATTAATTAAATTATTTCATGCTATCTAGAAGAGCATCCTTTTCTGCTTGAAGAGCAGCTCTTCTTTCTTCACGACCCATTGTAGCTCTCAGCATCGAGTCTATTTTTTTCAGTTTCGCCAATTTTTCAGCTTTTGATAAAGACTTAATTTCAGCTTCTACTTCATTTAATTTTTCATCAACCCAGTCAGGAATATCCAACTGAAGTTCTGCGTAGTTGGTTGCAACTAATTTGATCTCTGCCCTTACACCAACCATCGTTTCAATATCATTGTTTTTAACTTTAAAATTTTTTAATCCTTCGATATTCATAAGTAAAATAGTTCTCCCTTATTAAATAAATTTAATTTAAGTTATAGTTATAAGGTGAATCCTATTTATGTTTTGTTTATTCTCTAATTATAAATGCGAATAAATAAATTTTTAATCTTATTTTCTTTTTTCAAATATTTTGTCAAATGTTAACAATGGAAAGTTCATGATTTCGTCCATTAAACTATAGCGACTAGTTTTCATAGTTGCAACTAAATTAGGTAAAGCATAGTAATCTGTTTTCTCCATATTAAAAAATTCTACTGGAATATTTGCTTTTTTACAATACTGAGATAAATAATCACTATCTCCATGTACATGATATAAATAAACAGTAGGTTCAATATCTAATTTTTTACAATAATTTTTATATGCATCATGAAAAAGAGGAGATGTATTATCTCCACCATCAGAAACTAAAGCAATACCATTTATAATTATATTTTTATCTTGTAAATATTTTAATCCACATCCACAAGATGTTCCTCCCCAAGCTTGAATGTGTTTTGCTTCTTTTTCTATTTCTTCAAGTTTCTTCCCAGTTACATCAAATACTCTTGGTTCAGTATTAAAGAAAATTAAATAAACTTTTCCTGCTACTGATTTAGTAATATATGATGCAATTTCTTTAGCAAGTTTAACAGCTGACTGCATAGACCCAGAACAATCACCAAGGATCAACCAGTCACCTTCTATGGTCTTTTGAGAAATTTTAGCTTCTTGAAGTTTTGAAAGTTTTTCAATTATATCCTTATTAATATCTGGATCATTTTCTTCTAAAGATTTCATAGCTTTACTTGCTTTTAAAGTCGAAACTTTTTTATCTTTTGTTGCTCTAGTGAGAGCTTTATCATATTCACTTTTTAACATTTTGGATCTAAATACACCAATAGATTCCAAAAATTTTGTACTATTTATAAGTTGTTGCCCTGACATTCCATTTATAAGTGCAAGAATAAATTCTGGATTTTTTTCAAAATCTTCTTTTTTTACTCCAAGAGATCCAAGAGCTATCTGAAAAGGAATATTACGATTTAAGATTGTTCCAGCCGCTTCAGATGGTTGCATATTTTTAAGATTTGCTATTGCATAGAATATTGAGTTTACTGGAAAATTTTTTTCAAATAAAATTTCTTGAACAGTTATATCCGGATCTTCTTTCTTTAGAGATGGATATATTATAGTAGATGGATTATAATGAGATACTGTATATAATTCTTTTAAAGAAGATCTATGCTGAACTGCAGTTCTAATCCACCAACCAATTTTTTCTTCCCGAATTTCTAAATATTTTTTCATTGCTTCTTCTAATAATCTTCTGTGTCCACCAGTTATATGTAAACCTTCTTCTGAAAGTTCTTTATTAAATTTATAAGCTTTAACCAAATTTCTTGGATCTAAAGTCATTAAAGAAGCTACTGCATTTTCTGCAAATTCAGAATCTCCTTTTTTTAAGGACCTCAAATTTATGATCGGTAAAGCAATTTTTGAATCTCTGATTTCTCCTTTAATTAAGTTCCAAGAAATTAAGTGAGCAAGAAATTCTGGATCTTCTTTTGCAACTTTTAAAGTTATTGAGACATAATCTTTTAAGTCTCCGTGCTTACTTTTTATTAACTCACTTATCATTGATTGTTTGGTAGACGCAACATTCTCACTTTTCATCTTTTCTTATTCCTTTCTTTTTAAATAGGTTAGGCTAGTTAAGTCAATTTTTTTAGCATTAGAATTGCATGTATATTGACTAAGTGCCTAATTTTATATAGGCAACAGAACCGACGTAAAAAAATACGGGTTCCTGGTTTAGAGGGAACAAAAACCTCATACCTAAAACATTCACCCGTAGTAGTTTTTAAAATAGGCATAGTTAGACCAACGTTTAACCCATAACTAACCCCCATGATCTGTTTTGGTGGGGGTCTATGGAGCGTTTTATGCATGATATAATTTGCTTGTAGGTTGCTCAGGTGCCTATTATTTAAAGGGCTAGTTTAATCGACGTTTTTACTTTTTTGGTGGAGGTTTGAGATTAGTAATCTCATACCCCCGAAGTAGCTTTTTTCATCTTCATTGAAATGCTTGTATGTCGATCATGTGCCCTATTCTTAAAACATGGCGAAGTTAAAGAAGTTTTAATCTATCTTTCGATAGTGTGTAGGATTTGAACCTACTAACATTTGCTTAAGAGGCAAATTGACAAACCAATTGTCAAACATGTAAACTTCTTAGATGCCATGTATATTTATTTTAGTGGCATAGTTAAGTGACCTTTAGGGTTGCATAGATGGGATTGAACCATCTACAGTTAGTTTTCAAAGACTAATGCTCTACCAAATGAGCTATATGCATGTATGATCACTATGTGCCACATATAAAAGTATTTGTTCTGAAAAAAATTAAGATCAGAACTTAGTTTGTTTCTTTAAGGAACCGCGGATTATTACATAATAAAATCTTGGTTATCTGAAATAATCCACGATTAATTTCTATAGTTTTACAGCAAGGATCCGGTTTCCTGTACTGGAAGGTTACTCATCCGGGTGCTAGCGTCCGGAAGTTATTATTACTAATAACCTTTTTAATGAACCTACAAGTTCTCGATGAATGTATATATCGACTATAGTTGCTCCAACATGTTGGAAACTACAGGATATATGTGGGAGTACCACTAAACACTCACAACGGATAATAAAACACCCAAGAATATCTTACTTCATGAATTAATATATATACTTAATTTTTTTATATATGATTATTTTATTTATAACTGGTCTTATGTAGAAAAGAACTAAAGTAAAAACTATTCTTTTTAATAGATACAAGTTATTACCAAGTTTCTAATCTACATAAGACCTTTGCAAAAATGGAGGTGCCTATTGTTTATTAATATATATACAAGAACAAAATATAAATGGTTTTAGAAAGGAAATATTTATATGAAAATATTTTGGGTATTTAGAACGAATTTAAAAAATTTAGAATACTATCATGAATACAAAGATTTAGAAACATTTAAAAAGAAATGTCATGATTTTTACCTTCTCCAAGGAATATGGTTCCTAGAAAATAATAAATTTGATGAAGTTATTATATGGAGACTTTCTGATCAAAACCTTCCTGACATAGTTTTTGAAGTAAATGGTAAACGATTTATTCAAAGATGGGTTAAAAACTTTAATGAAGTTCTTAAATACCCTCAACCAACTATATCTTTTTTCAGAGGCGGATTTCAAGAGTATGATATTATTACAAAACATAATCCAGAATTTTTTGGATTAAAATTATATTTAGGAGCTGGTAAAAGAACTAATCCACAATATGGTGGAACTTACGATAAAATATTAGTTGAAGATGATAGTCATATAACTAGTAGATCTCATATACCTTTTTATAAAACTGCTTCTAATGAAGTATTTAAACCTTTAAGTTTAAAAGTTATTTATGATTTAATATGGATTTGTAACTTTACTCAAATTAAACATAAAGGTCAAGAATTCTTTATTGAAAGTATTTCAAAATCTAACTATTTAAAATCATTAAAAATAGTTCATTGTGGTAATAAAGAAGATGTTGGAAAAGAACTTTGTAAGAAATATGGAATTTCTAATATTAATTTTCTTGGTCATATAACTAGAGAACAAGCGAACGAATATATAAATCAAAGTAGATTTGGAATAATGACAAGTAATGAAGAAGATGGTTGCCCAAGAATTATAACTGAAATTTTAATGTCAGGAACTCCTTTATTGATAAGAGATAAAACTAAGTTATTAAATTTCTATAAAGAAAGAGCTGTAATAGTATTTAATGATAATAATATAGAAGAAAAAATAAAACAAGCAATGAATAGAAATTATATAAGTGAATCTCTTGAAAATAGAACTAAAATTTATATGGATAGGATATGTAAATTAAATCTAGATTTATGGAGATAATTATGGAAATAACATGCTGTGTTATTAAATGGATAGATTCTACATACTATAGAATTGATGATAGTTTTATAGATGAAATTCCAAAATTATTAAAACCAAGAACATTAATTTCAATGGGAATATTAGTAGATGAAAATGAGGATTCTATAACCATTTGTCAAGATAGTGAATCATTATGTGATGGAAATAGACTGGTTCTTACAATACCAAAAATTTCAATTTTATATTATGAAATTTTTACAAAAAAAATTCCGTAATTTTTACTTAGAAAAATAAGGGTTTCTGCC
>Ga0209777_10000466_pt1 | contig 67206 bp, 68 predicted proteins | sample FrelakmetHBP12HB_FD_187147 | JGI IMG/M metagenome (GOLD analysis project Ga0209777, IMG submission 187147) | Freshwater lake sediment microbial communities from the University of Notre Dame, USA, for methane emissions studies -HBP12 HB (SPAdes)... | ecosystem: Environmental > Aquatic >...
CGGAGACGTTTGAATGGATGCAAGGGGAGCTTAAGGAAATAAGGAGGTAGTTACCCGATAAGACTTTAATTTATCACCTGATGGAGCCGGCGGGGGGATTTGAACCCTCGACCTAGTGATTACGAATTTTTATTAACCAGTTTTTCTAACCCCTTGATTCTTGGTCTGGTTTCCCGATAAGCCTTGATAATATTGGGTTAGAAGGTTTTCCATCTATTCCAGTCTATTCTATCTATTTCAGTCTTTTTGAGTCTATTTTAGCACAATTTTAACACAGTGGTTCTTGATGAATACTAACCACACTTCCCACCTACCCTCACACCCACTACGCCTCATAAACAAACCGGTGGTGGTGCCGAGTCATCAATAGGCCTATTCATCAGGATGTTTTTCAGTTGAGGAGAGTGGGATAGTCTCTGAAGTGGAATGCATTCCTGTTTCTGATTTCTTTCATCGGACCGGCTCTTCGGTCTTTCTTGACAAACTTTTTTAGATGCCTACAATAGGGTTAAATAAGAGTGGGCACTGGAAGCCTTGCTGAGCGAAGAAAAGCAATTCTCCTTAAAGAAACATGGAGCTAATCACCTATGCCTAAACGAACAAGCGTAACTGGTAGTGAACTCTTCGTAGTTGACAACAGCGATGAGAATTGGAAGGTTCTTAAATACCTCCACGATTGGTGCCAGATTTCCAAAAACATCGATATATCCACAGCCTATTTCGAGATAGGGTCTCTATTGGCACTCGATGGGGAATGGCAGAAAGTCGACCAAATTCGTATTTTGATGGGCGATGAAGTCTCACGCCGAACTAAAAATGCCTTTGTTGAAGGCTTAAGACAGGTCAAGGATCGTTTAGATACAAGCATCGAGTCGGAGAAACTCAAGAATGATTTTCTCCACGGAGTTCCTGCTATCGTAGAGGGAATACGCTCCGGAAAGATAGTCTGCCGAGTTTATCGTAAGGAAAAGTTTCATGCCAAAGCCTATATTACCCATGCTCGAATGGAAGTCATTGGCTCCTCAGCGCTGGTAGGTTCCTCGAATCTCACCTATCCAGGGTTGACCGAGAATGTGGAGCTCAATGTCCAGATTACCGGTGGTCCGGTTACTGTTCTTCAGGAATGGTTTGAAGAGCATTGGAAGGAGGCTGAGGATATAACTCCAGAAATTCTCACCACGATTGAACGCCATATAATCGAATACCCACCTTTTCTGGTTTATGTGAAGGCATTACAAGAATTTTTCCGAGGTCATGAGATGACTGCCAGCGAGTGGGAACTTGCTGGACCTAAAAATGGTGGATCACATATGTATCCGGTGCTCGATCAGTATCAAAAGGAGGGCTACCATGCTCTAACGAAGATCGCCGAGCAATATGGTGGAGCTTTCCTCTGCGATGGAGTCGGATTGGGAAAGACATTTATTGGTCTAATGGTAATTGAAAGACTTGTCCGTGACAGGAAGAACATAGCCCTTTTCGTTCCAAAGGGGAATAGAGAGGATGTTTGGGAAAGAGATCTTGAGCGTTACCTGCCCCACCTTAGCAGCTCGATATACAGTCACTTGACCATTTTCAACCACACAGATCTTTTACGGACAGGGAAATGGCAAAAGAACCTCGATAGGGTCAAAGAAATGGCAGATGCCATTGTAATAGATGAAGCCCATCACTTCAGAAACCCTGGAATTAGGGGGCAGGAAGGGGAGTTTAAATCCAGATATTGGCGTTTTTATGACATAGCCGAAAGGAAACCCCTCTACATGCTGACAGCAACCCCTGTTAACAATCGCCTAAGAGATCTTCAGCACATGATTGAATTATTCTCACGCAGAAAAGGTGATTATTTTAAAACCCCTCCTCTTGGAATCCATTCTCTACCAGGCCATTTTAATAAGCTCGAAAAAGTGCTGGAAAAAACCTTAGATTCAAAAAAAGAGGAGACAGACGAAGGTCCCGATATTGCCACTAACCAAGCCGAAGCAGAACAGGTCCTTTGGAGCGATGATCTTTTTATGGCTTTGGTTGTCCAACGTAGCCGAGCCTACGTCAAGGAAAGTCAGAAACAACATGGTGGCTCCAATGCGATATTTCCAAAAAGGGAGCCTCCAAGAGTAGTGGAATACCAGCTTCGGAAGACATATGGACGTTTGTTAGACATGGTGGAGACAGCTTTTGAGAAGGACGAGCCCCTCTTTACCCTTGCTTTGTATTATCCTATGGCTTACTACATTGGTCCCGATATAGAAAAGCAAAAGAGAGCTTTTTTGGAGAACCGACAGAAGGAAGTCGTTGGTCTTATCCGCACCATGTTTCTCAAACGTTTTGAGAGTTCAGCAAGAGCTTTTGAGTTTTCTTGTGGAACTCTTATGGTAAAACTTCTTGCTTGGGCGACTAAGAATAGTAAGAGTCAACCCGAAAAAAGTCGCCTGGAAAGATGGAAAACCAGACATGCTGATATTATCGAATATGTCCATAAGGACCAACACGAGTTGACCGGGGAAGAATATGATGAAGAACAGGACGAAGACATTATCGACGACGAGATGCTTGAAGATGTTAAAGAACTCTCCCGTGATGAATACAAGGTTGATGAAATTCTCGCCGAGACTTATAGTGACCTCGATCAAATTATCGAATTTCTGAAGGAGCTCAAAAAATTCAAGTCCTCAAATGACGATAAACTTAAAGCTTTGATCCAGCTCTTAAAGAGAGAAAAGGATTTAAAAAATCAGAAAGTCTTAATCTTTTCCGAATTTATGGCAACAGCCCGTTATTTGGAGAAGGAATTGAAAGCCATTGGCATTACAGACATTGATGAAGTAGATAGTGCCACGAGCCGGAAACGAAGCGACATTATCCGGCGATTTGCTCCCTATTACAATAGACCGCCTCAAACAAACCTTTTTGAAGGCATAAAAGAAGAGACAAGGATCTTAATATCAACCGATGTGCTTTCCGAAGGCCTTAACCTTCAGGACGCATCCCGGTTGATTAACTACGATCTCCATTGGAACCCGGTTCGCCTCATGCAGCGCATTGGTCGTGTTGATCGCCGCCTTAACCCTGAGATTGAAGATCAGATTATTGTTACCCATCCAGACCAAAAGGATATTCGTGGGATCGTCATCTATTGGAACTTCCTTCCACCCGATGACCTGGACAATCTGCTGAAGCTTTATGCTAAAGTCTCCAAAAAAACCCTCCGTATCTCAAAAGTTTTTGGAATCGAAGGCAAGAAACTCCTCCGGCCAGAAGATGATTACGAATCGCTGAAGGACTTCAACCACATCTACGAAGGAACCACGACAGCGGTTGAATCTATGCATCTGGAATACCAGAAACTCCTTCAAGATTATCCAGATTTGGAAGCTAAACTTAGAGATCTTCCTGGAAAGGTCTTCAGCGGTAAACAACACCCCTCTCATGAAAGTCGGGCCGTATTCTTTTGCTACGCTTTACCTGCACATGGAGGACAAGCTCAGGATGAAGAGGAGCAGGATTCTACCCGATGGACAGAGGAGGCTGGCTTTACCAAGTGGTATCTCTATGACCTAGCGACCGAAAAAGTTATTGAAGAACCGAGCGAGATTATCTATCTTATCCGAAGCAATCCCGACACACCACGTCATCGCTCTATGGAAGAAAAGACCATATCAGAAATCCGGAGCAAAATTGACAAACATATCAAGAATACATACCTCAAACAGGTTCAAGCTCCCATTGGAGTCAGGCCGATCCTTAAGGCTTGGTTGGAGCTTTCGTAGAGGAGGCTAACGTGCTTGATACCGATAAGCTACGAGAGATTAAGACATTTCCCTCCCTGGTGAAGTATCTTCGGGATGAGCTTGATTGGCCTATAGAGGCTGATAATTTTGAGGAAATAACCTTTGACTACGATCCCAAGGAACTTGGAATAGATCCCAAGACTGCAGCCAATATCCAAGAAATAAAGCAACTTCGCCCATTGGTCACAAATCAACCGTGGGGGATATTTTTTATTAAGTTTGAGCCTAAACGCCTTCCCATTGTTGCTCTAAGAAGAATTTTAAGTCAGCTCGTTATTAAAAAACGGGCTTCAGCAAGGAAGTCTGAGCAGGCATCCTGGAATTTAAATGATTTGCTTTTTATTTCTAATTATGGTGAAGGAGACCAACGACAGATCACCTTTGCCCATTTTGCTCAAGATAAAATAACCGGTGATTTACCAACCTTGAAAGTGCTAGGGTGGGATGATGCTGACACAGCTCTTCATATTGACCATGTTCATCACGAGCTGAAAGAGAAACTTTGCTGGCCTGAAAATAAAGATGATCTTGATGGTTGGCGTGCGAAGTGGTCTTCAGCTTTCATGCTCCGACACAAGGAGGTCATTACCACATCGAAAGATCTCGCTATCCACTTAGCTGATCTCGCAAAGCGTGTCCGTAACCGTGCCAATCAAGTGTTGTCTATTGAAACAGAGCATGGTCCGCTTCGAAAACTGCATAAGGCCTTCCAACAAGCCCTTATCCACGATTTGGAAAAAGATGACTTCGCTGATATGTATGCCCAAACTATTGCCTATGGCCTTCTTGCTGCAAGAGCCTCTCGACCAACAGAGATAACATCAAAAGATCTGCCAAATATGGTGTCTATCACAAATCCTTTCTTGAAGGAGATGCTTGGCACTTTCCTAACGGTAGGTGGGCGTAAAGGGAAAATGGATTTTGACGAACTTGGTATTCGTGAGATCGTTGATTTGCTAAACAGCCCAGATACCCATATGGAGGACATCCTTAGAGACTTTGGAGACCGAACCCGTCAGGAAGATCCTGTCATCCATTTCTATGAACTTTTTCTGGCTGAATATGACAAGAAAAAGAAGGTGGAACGTGGTGTCTTTTACACACCACAACCGGTTGTTTCCTACATCGTGCGCAGTGTTCATGAACTTCTTCAAAAGGAGTTTGGGTTAGAGGATGGTCTCGCTGATACCACGACCTGGGGTGAAATGGTGAAGAAAAATCCAAGCATCAAGATTCCTGATGGCTTATCGCCCAACGAACCTTTTGTTAACATCCTCGATCCGGCAACTGGGACGGCCACCTTTCTTGTAGAAACCATTGATGTCATCCACAAGACTATGATGGTTAGGTGGCAGAAAAAGGGATTAAATGAAAAGCAGTCTCGGGCCGAATGGAATGATTATGTCCCAAAGCATCTTCTTCCCCGCCTACATGGTTTCGAGTTGATGATGGCTCCTTATGCCATAGCCCACATGAAGATAGGCCTTAAACTTTACGAAACGGTCTATCGTTTCAAGTCTGAGGAACGGGTTCGAGTTTACCTTACGAACTCCCTCGAACCAGCTCAGGACTTCTCAGATACCTTTGCACTTATGGCCCCTGCGCTCGCCCATGAAGCCGAGGCTGTAAACAAGGTAAAGAAAGAAGTTCCATTTACTGTCATATTTGGGAACCCACCCTATTCTGGCCATTCTGTTAATGATAGCGATTGGATTAATGAATTATTGCGAAAGAAACTTAATGACGCAGCAGGAAGTTATTTCCAAGTTAATGGAGCTGATCTTGGCGAACGAAATCCAAAATGGCTAAACGATGATTATGTTAAGTTCATTCGTTATTGTCAGCACCTTCTTTCTGAAAGCAGAACAGGAATTTTAGCCTTTGTTACTAACCATAGCTATATTGCTAATCCAACGTTCCGAGGTATGCGCCAATCACTATTAGTAACTTTTTCAAAGATATCTTTATTAGACCTACACGGAAACAGCACAATAAAAGAGCGAAATCCTGATGGTTCTATAGATCAGAATGTTTTCGAAATCAAGCAAGGAGTGGCTATTGGCATATTCGTAAAATCATATCGAGAGGAAGCATCAGGGCGCACTGTTCTCCATGCCGACTTGTGGGGCAGTAAAGAAAATAAATATAAATGGCTATCTGAAAATAGCTTTGCTTCAACCCGATTCATTGCACTTTCGCCCTGCTTGCCCTTTTTCATGTTTGTGCCACAAGACGAAAATTTGCGTTTGGAATATGAACAGTGGACAACCATTACCCAGGTTATGCCAACCTATGTCCTCGGATTCCAGACACATAGAGATCATTTTGCTATAGATATTGACGAAGCCCGATTACGTGACCGCATATGTGACTTTAGAAGCACTAAGTATAGTGATAACGATATCAGATGTAAATACAACCTCGTCAACAACAATGACTGGGATGTAAGTTCAGCTCGTGAACAACTCCGCAGCGATAAGAAATGGGAACGCTACTTCACTTTTTGTTTATATCGACCATTTGATTGGCGAGCATGTTACTTCAGCACTGTTGCAATGGATCGTCCTCGACGGGAGTTGCTCGACCATGTGTTGGGAAAGGACAATTTAATTCTTAATATATCTCGTATTGTAAAGCTTCATTCCTGGCAACACGTTTTGGTTTCGACAGTTCAACCCACAGCAATTTCGCTTGATATTAATGGCTCCTATGCGTTTCCGCTCTACCTTTATCTGAGCGATGAAAGGAAAGAATTCTTTGGCGCCGATATAAATTACACCCGTAATTATAATCGCATGCCAAATTTAGATCCTCAATATGTCCACATATTAACGAAAGAGATTAAGCCTGACTTGGAACCTGGTAGCACTTTGAATGGGAACAAAAACTTTTTACCAAGTGACATTCTATCCTATGTATATGCTATTCTTCACTCACCAGTTTATAGAAAGCGCTATCACGAATTTCTTAAGATCGACTTCCCGCGCCTACCTCCACCCGGTAGCCTCGAACTGTTTAACAACCTCGCGAGCCTTGGCAGCGAGCTCGTCGCACTGCACCTAATGGAATCGCCCAAACTGGAGAAGCATCTCACTAAGTTTGTCGGCAAAGGTGATAACGAAGTCATCAAAGTCCGTTATAAAGACGAAACTGTTTGGATCAACTCTTCTCAGGGTTTCCAAGGTGTGCTAGAGAATGTCTGGAACTTTCACATCGGTGGCTATCAGGTCTGCGAAAAGTGGCTCAAGGACCGGAAAGGAAGGACTCTCTCAAATGACGATATTAGTCACTATCAGAAAATCGTGGTGGCTATTATTGAGACTATTCGCTTAATGACCGAAATAGATAAAGTAATTGAAAAATATGGTGGCTGGCCTGGAGCGTTCACCACAGTCAAAAATGTTCAACCGGGAAAAGCTGAGACGACTGCACCACTTCATCCCCAGGAGGATTTTATTATAAGCCTCATTAAGAGATTGGGGAAAGGAAAGAATAAGGGTATTCATAGCGTCTTCTCTGGATTCAATGGATTATTTAAGGAAAAATTCCCAGGCGAAAAACCTCAGGCTTGGACAAAGAAGATGGCTGAAGAAGGAAGAATTGTGACCACCCCGATCGTGGGAAAAGGGAAAGAATACCAAATGATTTATTTGCCAGAAGATGCTCCGAAGAATTAATACTAATGCAGAAAGGGACTTTTAAAAATAAAAAGTGAGGGTATGTCCTCTAGACAATTAGAAAACCCTGTCAAAATGAAAACTTTGTTTTGAGAGTCTTCATGGTATCTCGATAAAACAGTTCGGGGTCCTTGAATTGAAAATTTTTGTCTCGACAGGGTGTTACATATCACCATCTCGAATGACAGGGTATTTGACTGATGCCTCCCAGATGAACCAGAAAAATCATCCTGGACGATTGTCACTCGTTTCAAAACATTTTTCAGAGCTATGTGAGCATTCCTCTTTCTGCTAACTCCATCCTTGATAGTCACTGTGACGACAACAAAAAAAGAGTGAGCAGGCTGACCTCTTATAATCCACCCAGATAACCAGGAGGATCAACCCTGAGGTGCTCACTCACTTAAATCAAATTTCCTCCTAGATATTGCATTTCTTATAATCCTCATAAAGAATCCTGGTGATGATTGCGTAAACTGCCAAATCAGTCAGGGTGTCGGTTATTGTCTCGTCGCCCACTGAAATGTCATCACTTTTGGCGATATTCATGATCCTGGCCATCTTGTCACTGAGGCGTATAATACAGCCTATCCATGCCGGAACTCCCATATGTTTTTCACACATCATAAAATTCGATAGGTATTCTCCTCCACCATAATCTTGATTTTTCTTGTCGTGGAGTTCTACCATTTCATTTACGATCTCATGGAATCGTTCTTTGCTCATAACGTTTCCTCCCTTGTTTTGGGGACGTTTCTAAATCTTGATTCAATTATTGGAAAGGGATTTAGAAGGGCCTTCTTTAGATGGAAGGATGTTTTTGGAAGGATTCACCTTGGATGACGCTCAATCACTAAAGAATGAACTCCTTTCTGGAATTGTAAATTCTTACTGCCATCTGCTCATCTTCGATATCCCCAAAGACACGAAACCTCATTTGACGCTGCCAGGTCTTGACAAAGGCTAGCATTGCGTTATGAGCTACCCAGAAGTAACCGTATCCAATGCCATATTTCCCGTTGGCATTCTCCTTGACCTTCCCTGAGAGTTCATACATTCTCGTGACCGCTTCCTGAATCAAATCTTCCTTGATACTCTGTGCTAAGGAACTCCAAGCAAAATTTTTCCAATAAACTCTCTTCGCAGTGGAATAAGAAATTGCTGGGTCGAAATTTTCTGGATCGATGATGATTTGTTTCTTGGAATAGTTCTTTACAAAGAATCCTTGCTTCAAAACTTCTCTCGCTCTTTTTGATGACAGACCATATTTCTCCTTAATCTCTTTGGTTGTCATCTCTGGTGGAATGAAAACTTTTTCTCTGCGAATTTCTGGGACAGAGTTCATGTTCGCCTCCTTTCGTTTTGGAATGGGAATTCTGTTGGTGAAAAAGGACTTTCTTTAAATCAAATAAGGAACGGTTCTGGATCTTTCAGGAAGGTAGTTCTTGGGGCAGGTTTAAAGATTAGAGGTGGTTGGAATTGAAGTGATCAATTCTGGGTCGCTCACGAAGGATCACAGTAGAAAAATTTGACAGTAGAATTTTAGTCCGGGGACACATTGAAATTAGATACTGTGAACCTGGTGCCTCTATTTCTCTTAATACTGTGGGGCTACTGTCTGAGATACTGTGAGAGTCGAGAATGAGTAATAGAGCGAATAAGACCTTTGGAATTAATATATGTAGTGTTGAGCGTATTCCTGATTGTTCAACCGAAGGTTAGTCTGGGTGAATGGAGGGGAATAAAGGGAGGGAGGTTCTCTCGGGTCATTTCCTATTTTTCCTTATTGTCTAATTAAAAGAAGCCTTAATAATTTTTCTGTCTCAACTTACGCATTTATTAAAATCAGGTCTTTTTCTATTCTCTCTTACCTGTGAAATCCTTACATTCAAAATATCCTCCCCCCAAATATACCGCTTATATAAGGGATGGTTTTTATTCACACCAAGCATTAAACCTGCCAGATTATCGAGAGCATTTCGCTGGAATAAGTCTTTTTTGCCAAACTCCTCTATTTTTTCTTTCTGGAAAGAAGGCATATTATCATAGTTACTAATTAAATCCTCACTGTAGGCCAGAACATTCAAAAGATTATCTTGGTTTGCTTCCTCGTCGAATACATCTTTATTGTATTCCACATCCCTTACCCCGCTAACTAAACAGGCAAGCTTTTTTATCACGCAGCCGAAGCAGGTGCCATCATGGTGCCCAAATCTCTGAGATATACAAGAATGTGTTTTGCTGTAATCAGTTATGCCTGAATTTGAGATAACTTCTGCCTTTGTTAAGTCCTCAAATGGAATAATTATCTTTGGCTTAAAATCAAGCAATAGGTCCAAAACGTCTTTTGCGGCTTTCAAGACATAAGGGTGTGTTGTATATGTAATTGAGTCATACGGGGAAAATAGTGGCTGATACATCGTAGGCCCACACTCGGTAACAAGAATCTTGCTAGCTTTACAAAGATTAGCATAAGCTCCGCCACATAAAATGTATAAGAAACCCCTCAACTGAGAATACCCCATTGATCCCATGCCTGGGGCATATAAAGTGTGTATTTCCGTGCCTATATTAGACTTCATCTTCTTCACTATATTTATGATTCTCGGCTGATCATTGTGGGCGACAAACAAGCCAATCAAGTTTTTATAGACAGCTTCAGCAAGCTTAATACCAGAATAACTGTCAACCCCTGCTGAGAATAGCACAATTGCCTCTTTCTTGGGGAAATCTACCTGTTTCCTAACTCTGCCCCTGGTATCAAATGTGTCTTTTATTTCCACAGAGACATCTTCCAACATTATCAGAAGGAATAATTCCTCCAATATTTGTTTAAGTTTTACCACATCTATTCTGCTGAATGTTTGCTTTGAAAGGAGAATAGGGATATTGTTGATTGAACCATTCTTTTTCAAACTCTTTTCTGCTTCAAAGAGAGAAAAGGCAATTCTCAGAATATCTCTTTCCAAGTAGAACTGCTTGTATCTCAAAAAATTCGATTCTTTATAATATGAGAAATATTTGTCTCTTTCTTTTTCCATTATAAAATTCTTTCTAGCTCCTTTTTAATCTTTGCCGCAATTTCCTGAGCGCTGGGTTGGTTGCCTGTTTTCATTTTTACCATTGCAACATATTTTTCAACCTTTGCCGCAATTGAATCAGCAACCTTTTCTATTTGCTTTCCATCCATGAGTAACACTTCCCTTTTCCATTTGGAAAGCTTTTCATAAACCTCCTTTGATTTCTGTATCGCAATCAATTTATTTTTGATGCCTTCCGCTAACATTCTTTCCCGGAGGCTACTCATCCTGTGCCTCCTAGGACTCTAGTCGCAGAATCTACAACATCTCTATTAGTGGAGGCATCAAACTTCTTCCCTTTTTCTTTCCGATATGCAGCCCACTTCTTCGCTAATTCCTTTCGCCTCTCTTTCGTATCCTGCTCACTTAAACTTTTATATTCCCTTTCTTTAATACTGCCTACAAAGAGAAAACTGTGGGCAAGCGATTCAAGGGAGGCATCACTCTTGGCTAAAATACCAGCGGTTGCTTGAACTACCCTTTTAGGATTATTATCCTCTATTCCCTTAAGGAGCTCTTTCTGCTCGGATTTTACTTTGCTGATATCTCCTACAATCCTCTTAATGGAATATCCTTTTCTGCCGCCCATTATAATTTCTCCATAGCATCAGAAATAGTTTTTGTATATTTCTTTTCTAAAGTATGGACTTTGATTAAATTAACAAATACTAACGCCACAAAGATTAGATTAGGTAATATTGCCCAGAATGTTTGATCACAGGGAAGGAAAAATACGATAATTCCTGTAATAAAGAAACATATGCTCATCGACAGGAGCACCCAAAAGCGGCAGCTATAGTGATTGTCGAGCTTATCTATGTCCTCCTTTATGTGTTTAATTTTATCAAAAATCTCGAGGTCTTCCTCTTTTTTTGTGTAAAGAAAATTTACTAGTGCGTTGAAAGAATCTTCTGTTGCCCCACCCTCATTGACAATCTTTTTATAGTCGCTTCTTTTCAGTTTTGCTTTCTTTAAGAAATCGGCTTCAAGATCCTTCGTCTCCTTGCTTTTAGAGGTTATCTGGTTAGCCCAACCAACCAATACAACCAATAATGCGAATCCGGAAGCTAAAAGGAATCCTTGTATATCCATTGTATGTCCCTGAGTCTTTAACTGGGCTCTTCACAGAAATAAGATTCTACTTAATCTTTTAACCTGTCCCTTATATGGGTTAAAGGTTAATATTAGAAGGCTCTTGTCTGGGTAAAAGCCTATCAGAGATGTTTAGGGAAGTCAACAGGGATTGGGGGTCTATAAATTGAGAATAAGAGCCACTTCATCCATCGCTTCAATAGGAATTTCAAAGAGAATTTCTTCGTGGACACAAAGACTCCTTCCATTACCCAAGATCCGCAGCATTCACAAAGAGGGTGTTTAATGGTGTTAAGGCGTGTTTATCCTCTTCCTAAACAGCTGTCTCAAATATAACCAGTTAATCCTATTCATTTAATGATGGATAATCTTTGAGGTGTTAAGGTGTTTAGGCTAAAAGCAAAGAATTACGGTTACTTAAATAAATTTTTAAAAGTGATGCTCAGGAAACTATAAAAAACTTGACAAACTAATAAATTTTATATATAATGTAACTCAAAAATGAAAGGAGATGATTCTAATGACTTTTGAAAGGTTTACAAAGACACGCGGGAGAGGATACATTCCTAAGGCGTCAATTTGGGGTAAAGGACAAATTGGTCTTAATCAAGGAGCCGCAGAAAAATTCAATCTGAACAGCTTCGAATATGCAGTTCTTTTCTATGACAAAGGAAATCAAAGGATTGGAATAAAATTCACCAATGAAAAAGAGGACGGGATCGTAAAACTTATTAAAAGACCTGGGAGTGGGATATCGTTATCAGCTAAAGCGTTTTTAGATTTTTATAGCATAGATTATTCAAAGAAAACAAGATATAATTTTGACTATGATAAAGAAAATGATCTATATATTCTTAACAAAATATAATTATGTATTTTAAGCTTGATTTTTTATTTAATTTTTTGTATTTTTATTATATTAAAAAAATTAAGCCACTGAGTTATTGAGCAACCCAGTGGCTTAAGGGTGCGATAGCTAGAGAACTCGGCGGGCTATCGCGGACGGTTGGCCCAATGTTAGGGCCGATGGTAGTTTACCACATTTTTAATTCTACCAGACTTGGTTTCCTTCCGTCAACTAAAAAAATATCGCCGGGCAGAAGGAGGTGCATTATGAATTGAGCAAGGTAGCCTATGAGGATGCGATCTTTTGCAAATGGTTTCGCCATTGGCGGACCGGGCGTAGGATCTATCCAAAGAAGGGTTCGGTTATCGTGATCCGCTTAAAAAAGCGGGAGAGAATAAACGGTAATTAGGCCAATGCGTGGCGCCCAGGGCCCGGCCCACCTGGGCGGCCACAAAAAGTTCACCTGCTGAAATTAGATAGGAGGTAGTATGACAGAACAAGAAAAAGTTGAATGGACCGGAGTAAGTGGAGAAAAATACACCTATTGGGTGTATATGCTGCCTGCTAACATCAATGCAGGTCAAGATGGAAACTACATTTATACAAGAGTAGACAATGGTCAATGGCAGCCGATCTACATTGGGCAGGGTGACTTAGGACAAAGGACAGATATTGATCAACATCACCACTCTACCTGTCTTAAACGTAAAGGAGTAACTCACGTCCACGCACACAACAATGGAAGAGAAGCTGATCGGTTAGCCGAAGAAAAAGATCTCTTAAAAAATTACACCCAGGCTTACCAACCAACAGGGTGTAACGAAACGTTAGGAGGATAAATTTTATGAAAAAAAGAACAGGCGAAGGTAAAAGAAAACTTCTTGAAAAAAGAGGGCTGGCTGGGGTTCCCAGGGGAAAAGAGGTCCATCACAAACGTCCTTTAAGTGAGGGTGGGTCTGACACCTTGAGGAATGTAAAGCTAATGAAGAAGAAAACACATAGGAAGCTCCACAGATAACAGTCCTCGCCAGCGCGGGGGACTCCGTGCCCCTGCGCGGCTATTTCTGTCGCCTTTTTACACAGAAGACGGCAGCAAATTGATCCGCAAAATGGTATTTCAGACACTCCTTCATTTTTAAGAAAAAGTTTGGATATGCCTCTTATCGATTACCAGTTGAAGTCTACACCTTTTCGCAGAAACTCTCAAAAAACTACTTCAGGGAAAAATCATTACCACAGCTGAATCTCGTGAAAAAATGTCTGAATCTCTTTTTCACTAACTCTTTTAGGTAAACCCTTGGCTCTGGCAAAGGCACGAATTAGGAAATTGTAATCCGATTTTCTACCTTCACAGTAGGCTTTTACATGAGTCAGGGCTTCTTCATATGTGGCAATTATTTGGAATCTAACCTGGTAAACAAGTAGATAAGGATCACAATCATCACACCACCACATTGGAATCACATTATCCTTATAAAGGGATGCTCTTGTGGCGGCATTATTGCAATTACGACCAGCACATCTATTAATAATAGGTTTTTGATTGAATATGGTCATTAGCCTGAGAATTTCATTTTTAACCGAAAGCAATGGACCTGATAGGTTAAGTTGCTCCAACACCCACTTCACATGCTTCGGTTCTTTGAGCATTATCAATTCGACAGATTTGCCTTTATATTTCCCCAAATTGATTCTCATAAAAAATATTCCTTTCACTGTTTTTTGAGTCTACTTACAAGTCCTAAAATTGAAAATTTTCAAAATCTATAGCCTTCCCCTCCCCAAATAGGCTAAACACCTTAACACCTTGTTCTTCATCCTCCGAATCATGAATATTCTTAATTGGTTCCTTATCCTCAGAGGTGTTTAGGTCGGGGGTCAACACCTCCTTAACAGGGGTAAACACCTTGTCAGCCACCGGTTTAGTCTTTAGCTCCAGGTCATATTTCGTAAGAAGCTCTCCACCTTCATTCCATTTTGGATCCCCAGTTAAATCAAAAGGAGTGGGCAGTCCAGCAGCAATGACAGGGGTATAGGAATCTGAGATTTTTAGATATGCTTTTCCGGAATGCTTCGCTTTTTTCAAATCTTTATCATTCAGAAATACCTCATTAAACTCATCACACCAGACGAGCACTTCCTCCCGGACCTTCTTATTGGACCAACCGGAGATAGCACTCCCAGATACACCCAGCTTTTTAGCAAGATCTTTAGGTAAAATCTTTCCCTCCTCCTTGATTACTTTAAGTCTTTCCTCCGTATTTTTGCTTTGATCCCCCATATTTTCTCGAAAGGCTTCATGAACAATTTGAAGGGCCATCGAATAGTCCGAAATCTCTGCAACCACTCTTCCCTGCCCATCCTTCTGTCTCTGATGTTGATAGGCACATGCAATCGTTTGGATTACGACCATCACCCTCTTTGAAGCTCGCCTTGTAGCAAGGGGAATAGTTGCATTCTTATTGATGAATTGAATTATGTCGCGAGCAAATGGAATCAATACATTCACAGGTCTTAAAGATTTATGAAACAACTTCCAGGAGTCAATAGTTTTTTGATCCAATCCTTTAAAGGTTCCATCCCTTTGCTCCGCTATCCGCATGAGCACTGCCTTGGTTTGGTCTATGGATTCATCCGGATGGATTGTGAAGAGCCTGTCTTCGAACTGAGCCTCCAAAGATTCCGATGCGGTCGTTGTTATGAATGAAGTGGGTCCTTCCAGTTTCTTTTCTATGGTGATTAGATGACCGTCTTCATCCTTTTCCACAACGCTGTAGCTGATTCTTCCCTCTGAGAGAAGAGACCGGATAGAATAAACCAGTTCAGAATCAACGGCATTGTTGGTTTGAAACTGGAAACCTTCTGTGACGATAAGGGCTTTGTGCTTCAAACCACCCTTTAAGAAGAAGATACTTTTGGCACTTCCATTGGTCATGAGGTAATAAGCAGATTTTGGATAAACCTGGAGGCAGGTGGTGAGGGTATAAGATTTCCCAGAACCAAAATGGCCAGCATTCTTCATTGCTAAAACATTAGGACTTATTGGGTCTTCAGGTAGGAGTCTGCTATCCAGGGCACACGTATACATCGCGATAACTCCACGTTCACCAACCACACCAGCTTCATTTACCATATCGATTCTCTTTCTGAAGAGCATGGTATCCATAGAAATGTCATTAACCATCTTCTCAACTTGTGGGTCAACCTTCTCTTTCTCCTCTTGGAATTGCTTCAGCTTTTCTTCCTGAGCAGCTTCGATTTCCACATCAATTGCTTTTCTACTGGTTTTTGTTTTTCTCCTGATAAGATCAATGAAGTGTTCAAGGATTCCCTTATCAAATTTAATGAGGATGGGGGCAATTTCACCCCTTATCACAGGCTGGGCTTTGATAAAATCCCGTGGTAACCCATCAATAAGAATTTCCAGAAAGGATCTCGATGATGCCATTAATGCTTTCAAGTCGTCCGCGGTGTGATCAACGAGAAACTCATTTAGGTCAACCTTTTCTTTGTCCTTGGGTCTGGGAAGCTCAACCAGAAAGACATTTCTCCCTTCCTGGGTCAAATATTTTGCCGTGTTTATCGCCCCTTTTAAACCCGCCTCATTCTCTTCATTATCATTGACGATGTAAACCGCATCTGCATTTTGAGTCAGCTGAAAAAGCTTCTCGAAATCCTTTTCTCTGAAATTCGTTGTAACAGGAGATATGGTAGCAAACCCCTTATCCAAGGAACTGACCCAATCGGGAAGTCCCTCGGTTATAATAATTTCCGTTTGCCCATAGACAGAGTCTTCTCCTAAAAACACTTCGTTTTGAATAAATCTGGATATGAATTTCTTCTTCTCATCATCCGGGTCATGAGTTCGCAGTTTTTTATACTTAATGAATACTGGATTCCCTTGCTCATCCTTCTTTATATCTCCATCTTTTGTATAGCATTCGTATGGGTCACGGGGTGTGTGAGCGGTGGCTCTGCCTGCTATATAGACGACCTTTCCACCCTTCCAATAAGGAAACACAATTCTCCCTTTGAAGTAGTTGTAGAAGGGTCCTGATGGATTGGGGAACGTGAAGAGACCTGAGAGAGCCATCTTTCCTTTGAAGTTGGAATTGGACGATAGATGCTCTGCCAATTCAGAACAAGGATTATCACTCCTTGGTGGGGGTGCGAATCCTATCTGCAATTCATCGATGATTTCCTGGCTAAATCCATAGTGGGTCAGAAGGTGATTAAGAATATCAGGGTAATTCTGTAGCCGTTTATGATACCATCTGGCTGCTTCTGTCAGCATATCCAGAACGAGAGATTTTTCTTTGACTTCAGCTTCTTTCCTCTCTATCTCCTCAGATGACAAGCCCTTCTCATGCAGATGAGATATTCCCACCCGGTCAGCGAGGTAATTTCGTGCCGCCTTGTGATCACACCTTTTAAATAGCATGACCAGATCAATGACATCTCCGGTTTCTCCACAATGGTAGCATCTGAAACCCTGGATTCTGGGCCATATAACTAAACACTTTCCACCTGAACTTCCATGCCTGGGACAGTCTCCCTGATAAGAGCCTCCGAACTTCTTCCCGTCATACCCCAAGGAGAAGGCCACGTTAATAATGTCATTCTTTTGTTTGAGTTCCTCATAGTAATCCATGACCCTCCTCCTGATTATTCTCTGCGGATTGCTTCTCTTTTGGGTTAAAGCCAGCCTTTGCAAAATAATCTTCGACCGCCCGACGAATGAAATCGGACATACTTATCCCAAGCTGATCTGAAATATCTTTAATCGCCTGGGACATGCCGCCCGTGGTATAAAATGATATTGGATGAGTAATCTTCTTTGTCAGCATACGCTTTCTCCTCTCATTAAATGTTATTTATTAGTTATTTGTTCCATGGAGATTTGGAGAACAGCGCTTGGAATCAAACTGGGAAAGGGCTATGACTCGCCACCTGAAGTATAAAGAAGGATTAAGAAAGGAGTGGATTTCAGAGAGAAGAATGATTGGTCATGGGTCAGATGTCATCAATTCCATCCTAAATAAGAAATAAAAAGGGGACCCACCTTTATTATTTGATCTCTTTTCCTTTATCTTTAATTATGATTTCAATTGCTTTTTTAAGAGCTTCTCTCTTTTTAAGGACATTCGTATAGTAGTTCACATACGTGATTGAATCTACAATATCATAATCTTGCTGACCTCTTTGATTTTCATCTTGAAATTCTAAATATTCTCCTTCTAAAAAATCTTCTTCAAGTTTTATTCTTTCCCGTAGTTGATCATCTGTTTCTTTCTCTACCTCTTCGCGAATTTCCTCATCTACGAATCCAGGTATCCTTTCTCCCGTTTCTAATAGATGTTGACCATATTCTCCTCTTTTCATTTCTTACCTCTCTTTCTGTCATCTCTTCACCTCCCTGATTGTTGGCAATGACTGATCCAACCCACGAGGACCAGTCCCTTCAAAATCCAAAAGACGCAGTTTACTGCGTTTTTCCATTTACCAAACCGGAAACCCTCGCTTCCGATGCTCCTCCGTGATCTTTTCTTCCAGGTCGACGAAGTATTTGAGGTTAACGAGCTGGCGGTTCTCAGGAAAAAACATATCCGTATGCCTAAAATTAAATGTTTTCCAAATATATTCCCCAAACTCCTTCTTGAATGGGTGGTTCAAATAATAGTTATCGCGTTTGTCTTTTGGATTGTATCGCCCGGTATAATTAATACTGTCCTTTTTGTTCACCCCCTCGATTGCAGGGTTCCAAAAGAGAACATCCGCAAATCCTCCGGTTTGAGCCCATGATGAGCTATCCACGGAATAAGCTGGAACCTCAATCAGGTTTTCAAAAGCCGTCGTTCCAAAGACATGGATTTTGACCTGGGGATGTTTCTCAAACATTTTAAAGATGAATTTCATGTCATCCAGGCGTGTGGCGTAGCTCGACCCCAGAGCGATGATGGGATAACCCTTCTCTATATAGGAATCGATTTCCCCGGTGTAAAGGCTGTGGATGACAGGAACTAACTTTGAACCTAAACCTGCTCTCTCCATCTTTCGGAGATTTTCGAGGTTTTCTGGGGAGAAGTGGTCTTCCCGGAAGTCTGAGTCCAGGTTGAAATAAAAGTCATAGAGGTGGCCGGCATTTCGGCAATAAGAGATGTAAGCATCTATGTCCGTCTTCACTCCCCTCGTGTTATCGCTGTAGGCCCCGGAATCCAAGATGATGCTATTGATCTTATCTTTGTGGGTGACCAAGATATCGTAAGCGTCGTTCTCCAACAGGGCATACGATAAAAGGATGTTTAACCTCTCTTCGGGAAACCTTCGGTGGAACATTTCTATGATTCTTAAACTCAATGACGATTGGTATAGCAGCATAAGATACCTCCTGTTAAATTTTGTAAGTGAGACCCCTGTCAAAGACCTGGGATAAAGCCTTCCACAGGGGCCTCAGGGATTAAGCATTCTGGACCTTCGTTTTTAATGCACTCAATTTCTCTATCAACTCTTCAACTAATTCTTCATCTACTGTGTCATAAGCCTCTGGGTGCCCTTCCATGAAATTCAGGATATTGAGCAGGCGGGCCCCGGCGTCATTGAAATCCTGAATCACTTTTTGGCCTTCAAAGGGACTTTTCTCTTTTCCCTTATTAATGACCAGCCTGTTGAGGTATTTATTTAGATCACCTTTTGAATCATCTATTTTTTTGATCGTGGTGAGAAGATCATTATCGAAGATATGCCGGTGCTCTGTCAGTCCCTCGACCAGTTTTGGATCCGCAGGGACATTCAACTCCAACTTCTCAAGTTTCTCAAGATTGATGGCGGTATCGACTTTGGTCTTGAAGGCCTTCAACGTTTCTCTCGACTCAGGGTCGAATTTGATCTGATATTTTCTCAGGAAGTCTCGAATGCGATCGTTTCCTTTCCAATCATCTGTAGCCCTGATGAGAAGCAGGAGTCGTTCCATTCCCAGGAGTGCGTAAGGGTAACAATCTGGGCGGTCGGCGAGTTGCATATAATTCAGCCTGGTCCGCGAACCCAAGAACTTCAGGTTCTGACTCGCCCACTTTTCCCACTCCCTCAACCCAAGCTTTTTGGTTAACCGTTTTAGACAATGAAGAAGTTTTCCTTGCCTTATCACATGGGCAGTAAAAACTCCTTCCCATCCGTGAGAAGCTTTATTCAGGCTTTTGGAAAAATCCTCCAGAAGGTCAACTCCGAGATCGAGAAGTCTTTGTCTCTCCCTCTTGTTCTCTGGAATAGGAGTGCTGATAAATTTCTCAACTTCATCTACAATCTCAGGCTTATCCAGCAAGTCCCGTTCATGTCTTTGCATGAAGAACTGGACATCAATAAGGCTTGTCGTGTCCAAGATCATCAATAGGTCACTACTATCCAACTTTTCGTTTGCTAAATTTTCTTCTTCGAGCATAGTAATCCTCCACTAAATTTTGTCTGCGGTGTTGCAGGGAGAAAGGTTGATGCAAGACTTTTTGGGAGGTAATTGGTTGGGATTAATCCCGCTGAGAGTAAGTAAGGGGTAAGTGGTAAAACGTAAGATATTAGTAACAAATTTAATTATTTCAGTAAGTTAAGTCCAAAAAGCCATCTTCAGTTAAATTCTTTTTTGCCCTCCTTTCCGTGGAACCGGTCAAAGCCCCACTTTTTTACTTGACAAAAAGCCTTGAGTATATTAACGTTAAAATGATAATAAGACGTTATTATTTATTTGTCAAGATAGAATTTACAGGGTTATAAAAGGCCATGGTATCACAGGGGAATCTAGATAGGACCTGGATCCAAGAGAGAAAAAAAGAGCTTTTGGCTTTAATCGACTTTGCAAATGCCGAGATCCTGGTGATGGAGGACAGAGATTTTGCGGGTTTGATTTACAATTGCCGGCTATTCGAAGGAGACCCATCCTGGCTGTCCTTCATATTTAGGAGCACTTCCAAAGAACCCGATCCACAGGATCTTGTCAAAAGAAAGAGGTCCCTCCTTGAATTGCAGGGTCACCTGAAAGAGAAGTTGGAAGAAATTTTATGGGCTGTCGAAGCGGGCGGGCAAACACCCATTTTAGAAATTACAGGCACAACGGTCTTCATTGCCCATTCCTCAAAGGATAGATTTCTGCTGGATCTGAAGGTAGGTGACAAAGAGGCCAATCCCTTGGAGAAGGAAAAGGTCACTTTGAATTTCAGGTTAGTGGATCTTGTTCGAGTTTTGGGGCTGAAACCGGGAAGGTTTAAGAAGTGCATGAGGCGTGACTGTGGCCGCTTTTTTTACCAATCCAGTTCCAAGGAGAGACGTTATTGTTCCACAAAATGTAGCGCTGCCTATCGTCAATCCGAATTTCAAAAAAGAAAGTCATCACCTGGGCATCGTGATTTGAAAAGGGAAAATGTTATTGACACAGGAAGGGAGGTGATCGATGAGCTGAAGAATGAGCAGTCATGAGCAGTCGTCTATGGCCGGGGATTCAAAAAATAAGAGTTTCGGAATGCTTTAGATAGTTAAATTTTTCTCCTATAGCGATAATACCACCACTTACCATCAATTATTCCGCCCCAATTACCATTTCAACTTACTAAGCTCGCTATAAGCAAACCAGTTACTACCGAAGCTCTCTTTCAATCCAACCCATATGGTTGGAAAAAGGGAGTTGGTATGAAAAAAGTCGAACAGGTATTGAATCAGGCCTCAGCGCCTAAAGAGGAAAAAAACCATGTAGAGGATTCATCGTTAGGGTTTTTAAACATTAGAGAGATCTCCTCATACTTGGGAGTCAAGGTCAGCACCGCTTACACACTGGTGGAGAAAAGGGAAATACCGCATTTTCGCATTGGTCGACTAATTAGGTTTAAGCGGTCAGACATTGACGCCTGGATGGACAAACAAAAACAGGGAGTAGTTGATATCGAAGTTGAAGCAAAGAAAGTTTTCAGATTCTTCGAAAAAAAGTCGAATCTTGATATTGAGAAAATTCTGAAGGGAGGCATTGATGAAGTAAAAGGAAAGCGATATAGTGGTCGTAACGGGAAACCAGATCAAATCAAAGGTCTCAGAAAGGAGGCATCCGATGGGACTTTATAAAAGAGGCTCGGTCTGGTGGATGAGTGTGGTCTATGAAAGGAAACAATATCGGAAATCCTTAAAGACCGGGGATAAAAAAATTGCACAAAGAATTTATGATTTAAAGAAGGGACAGATCGCAACAGGACAGTGGTTTGAGGAAAAAGAAGATATAACCTTCGACAATCTGATCGACCTATACCTAAAGGAAGAAGATACCAAAGGTTACATTCTCAAATTCATTCCTGCTTACTTGAAATTTTTTGGAGGTTACACGCTCTCCCAAATCACCCGTAAGGACCTTTACAAGTTTAAGAAGGATTTGAAGTCAACCCCAAAACAAAGAGGAGGAGGAGAGTTTACAGATTCAAGCACCAATCGAGCCTTAGCAGGATTGAGAAGATTATGTCATTTTGCTGTATCAAACGAATATCTCACGGACAGTCCCTTCCCTAAAGAACCTAAGAGTGGATTGTTCTACAGCGAAAAGAAAAACAGGGGCAAAAGAAGGTATTTCACTGAAGAAGAGATAAAGAAGATCATTGAGGTTTTGCCGGAGAGCCCCTGGTATTTGAAAGCTATGGTGATCACTGGCTATCTTTTAGGAATGAGAGCTGGAGAGCTTATGAATTTAAAAAAGGCGGATGTAAATCTGAAAGATGGGGAAATCCTTCTTGCAGAGACAAAAGCAGGCGAGCCTCAAACAGTGGAGATGCAGGATGAATTAATCGAATTATTCAAAGAGTGGTTTAAGAAGTCAGCAAATTCTGAGTTTGTCTTTTGTCGAGAGAATGGGGAGCCTTTGAAACATTGGTATTACCACAAGCCATTTAAAAAGGCTCTTGAAGCGATCGGAAAAAATGAGAAAGGATGGAGCTTTCACATACTGCGACATACAACCGGAACTCAGCTCCATCTGAAAGGAGCTTCACCGATTACCATCAAAGACCAACTTAGGCACTCTAACATTCAGGTCACTACAGACTTCTATGTGGGGTGTGACCCTGATTTTCAGAAAGCACAAATTGAGAAATTGGCTACGATATTGAAGGATGTTCAGCCAGCTTCAGCTTGAAATGGATCCATCACAATTTTATCACAATTCAGTGTTTCAAGGTTGGACAAAGGTTTCTAAGTTATTGAAATTATGGAGCCGGCGGGGGGATTTGAACCCTCGACCTAGTGATTACGAATCACTTGCTCTACCACTGAGCTACGCCGGCTTGCCTATAATTTCAATAACTTAGAAAGAGACATTTTTACTGTAACTATTCCTCAACTATTTTTCAACTACTTTCTCCCGAGACTTTCCAAAGCTTCTCTCGTATCCTCTGCCCTGAGATGGGTATATCTCATTGTGGTGGAGATCTGAGAGTGTCCCGCTATCTTTGCGATCTCCTGAAGGGAATGACCTCTTTTCCCCATGTCGGTGATTGCCTTATGCCTAATATCATGGATATGGGCATCCACTACTCCGGCCTTCCGGCAACACTTGTTCCAAGTAGTCTTGATCGTCCGGTACGGTGTTCCATCCCTTTTTTGAAAGACATATTGGCCAACTATCTTCTGAAGGGATCTCTCGGCCTTTAGACGTGAAAGGATTTCAAACAGAGGTTGATTAACCCAGATCTCATCAGGAACCTTCTTTGTATCTGAACCTTCTCCAAATCTTATCCTTCTTTCTTTGAGATCAACTTGTGGCCATTTCAATGTGAAGATCCGTCCGGATCGCTGGGCGGTATGATAGAGGGTATCCATAATGCAGGGAAGATGCTGTGCCTCCCGAACAGACCTGGCCACATTCTTAATCGCTTCAAATTCTTCATCAGTGATATATCTTGTGCGTTTAGTCTCCTTAAGGCCTTCAATGCTCTTAGCTGGATTCCGGTCAATATATCCCCAGCGAACCGCTTTCTTCAGGGCATGGCGGATTAGGGCCACTTCTCGATTTATGGTTGCTCCAACCACCGCCCTACCCTTCCGAGATGAAACCTGGCCTTTACGCCACTCCTGATACTTATAAATATCTTTGGGAGCAAGATTATCAATTCTTCGGTCCCCGAAATATTTGAGCGGATATTTGGAATTGGTTAGATCCGATTTATGTGATCTCTTCCCAGGGGAAATTTCATCAAGATAACGAGCAACAAGTTTTGAAAAGGGTATGGATTCTCCAAGAATCTCCCTGGCCTTGTCCTGCCTTTCCAAAAGCCTTTTCTGAACCTCCCGGAGGATAATCGTCGCCTTAGTTAAATCAGTGGTCTTCGTTGATTTGTAGATAGTCCCCACTTTAATAAACCAGTTGGGCGAATCGGATCTTTTAATCAACCCCTCCGGTGCTCGATAGCCTTTCTTCCTCCTGCCCATGAGAGCCAAATTATTATATAGAAGGATTTTTGTCAACCTCCCCTAGAATCTCATTAACCCGTTGGTTGATTTCATCTCGAATCCGATGACCTCCTTGACCTTTCTCCCATTCTTGCAGATCCTCTTCTTTGAATCGCCAGAGCTTTCCGATTTTGATCCCTGGCAAATACCCGATCCGCGCCAAGTGAGTGACTTGGCGTTCTGAGATCCGGTAGCGCTCAGCAAGATTCTTGGGAGTAAAGTAATTCATTTAAGACCTTCAAAGATCGAGATGGATGAGTCACCCAGTGACAAGCCTTGTTCAATTCGCCATCATAATGGCCTTTGGAAACTCTTCTACTCGGAAATCCATTAAAATAGGTCTGTATACTTCGAGATAAAATCGTCCAAGATCACCTCCGGTTTTCCTAGCGGAAATATCATCCTTCCGTTTTTATCCCTCTTAATCCTCCACTCTTTTGTTCTCTTAATTTCCCTTGACTCTAGCGTAGCCAAGAGGATTTCATATGAACCTGGGTAATGCCTTAGAGGAATGGTGGGTTTGTCTTGAATACCTCTTACCGTCCATCCTTTAGCTACAGTTATGACAGCCACCACGTTCCTGCCTTTACAGGTTTCCTTAATCAGTGCTTCCGTTTTCCCTTTCTCAGGCCCGATGGGAGACACGATTAGATTTTTATTCGCATCGAGAACATAAATGGTTGATAAAAAGCCGTCTCCAAATTCCTTTAGCTGCTCTATGCCCCTCATCGTAAGCTTCTCATACAACTCCTCTACCGCTTTCATTAAATCCTCTTTTTCCTTCTTGTCCATTTCAGTATTGCTCATGGGGATCTCCTTTCTCATTAGGCTATGAAAATCTCCGCTCATCCCTGACATCGCTTCTCGTGACGGTCATTTTCTCCGCCTCTTCTCTGAAAGTCGAAATAAATTGTAACCTCCGAACCTCCGTAAACCTCCTCAAAATGATTGCTGAGGTTTAACTATTTAAAAATAAAGGGATTAAGGTTAACCTCCTAACCTCTGCAATTGGAGAACAAAAGCCTTTCCTTATTTTTTGTTAATCACCACGGCGGCCCCCGTGATAGGATCAATGACCCTGAAATTACCGGCCAAGGATGGGAAGGCTTTGGCCAACTCTTTGGGTTCCGGGAGACCTGTTCCACTAATCAAATCTCTCTTTTCTCCGGGGGAGTAGGTTTTTGCGATCCTTCCTCTTGACCCCTGGACTTCGATCTCTCCCTCTTCTATAGCAGGCTTGACCCATCTTTCAATTGTGTCCCGCGATACTTTCAGAGCCCCCTCCAACTCTTTAAGCGTCACGGGTTGCCTTTCATTCTTGTTATAAAGAGTGAAAACGGCGTCGATTATTTTTTGTGTTCCCTGACTCGTGCCAGCGAGAGATTCTATGAAGGTGGGGCCAAATAAGGTCGCTGCAAGATAATAATCCTCCAGAGTTGCAATCAAATATTGGGTTCCTTTATCCTCCCTAATTTCCCGCTGAAATTGGTGGAGCAGGGTGATTGTCTCTATGCCCACGAGGAGCTTTCTGAAATCCCTTCTCATCCGCAATGGCTTGTTGGGCGTGTTATCGCTCAGAAACTTGGCATAAGGAATTTTTACGGGGTAGTACTTCAGCAGCTGCTGGGCGTTCTGATATGTAGTCAAAAAAGAAAGATCGCTTTTAATTTCCGAATAGTCATCAGCGATTCTATCTTTTATTCTTTTGGTCTGTTGATCGGTCTCATCCATGTATATTGAGAAATTTCTCGTCTCATTCTCGGTATGGATCATCGGGGCGGTTGTCGTCACGATAAAACTTACCGGACCTTCTATCTCGATATGCTCCCCTTTCATACCACGGACAGTTTCAAGAATTAACTTCCCCTCGGATTGCATTGCTCGGATATTGTAAAGGGCATCCTCCATCCCCTCCTCTTCGCAAACGAGAATTGCCTTATGTGCAAGGGACTCGTTCAAATATAGAAGGGCCTGCCCCGTCAATCGGGTGAGTTCGATGTAAGCGGACCTTGGTAAGAGGCGAGCAACAGTTCTTACGAGATAATTTTTACCAACTGCACTCGGCCCTTTGACCACGAGAGAGATGGGATTTTTTTGAATCCGGGAAGTAACGCTTGCATAAACAATGAGGCCATTCCTCCTCTCCCCTGCGAGGCCGGCTCTCTCAAGATGTTGCCCGACGCCATAGAGTAAACTTTTGCTTTTTAAGAGCCTGAGGGCTTCCTTCTTTTGCTGGGCAGTCATTTCACCGCCATCCGTGTGAGTTTCTTCTGTCGTATCCATCGAGCATATAGGCTTCTCGGTCACTTCATTTTTTGTACCTCCAGCCTTCTTCACCCTGACTCCTTCATCTTCCCTGATCCGGTGCCTTTGGACTTTGTGCTGGGCACCACCGATCTTCTTTTTCATAAATTTCCCCTGTCAAAAAAAAGTTTTGATTCTTGCCTTGCTTTTCTTTATAATGTATCTTAGACTGGATGTCAACCAAAAAAGTTAATGATTTCAATAATTTACGAAACATTTTAATAAACTAGAAAATTGTAAATTAAAAAGGGGTAACCCATGGAGAAGGGTAAGACCGAGGCCCAAGCGTTTGCGGTTCTTGTCAATAAGCTCCTGGAGAAGGAGATTAAGGAAGACGATCTTCTGTCAAATCCAGACAAAATTGAACAATATGCAAAAGTTTTGGATGAGAGTTTGAGCAAAATATACGGTGACTCGGACCGTATCTCAGACAAGGAGACCATTGAGGAGAAGGTGGACGAAATTCTTTATTATTACCGGCTTCTTAAATACGTTTGCGTCGACGAAAAAAAATACTATGAACTTTTGGGTCTCTGGAATCCTCGTACGCCCGAAAAGTTAAAGGAAATGGGACAATGGGAAACCTTTAAAGAATGGGACGGACAGCGGGAGGAGCTCGAAAGGTTGAGGATGGATGAAGAGTGGCATAAATATGAGGATGAAGATGGGGATGAATACGGATTTTACGACCTCATAATGAGGTTGAGGAAATGTGAGGATGAGAGCTGCGGGAAATGGTTTGTTCAGACCGCGAAAAATAAAAGATTCTGCAACCGCCTTTGTGCAGCGAGGTGTAAACAAAGTATGATAAGAAAAACGGATCGACAAGGATCTAATAAATACCACCGTGATTACTACCGCGACAATCTTTCAAAAAAGAGGAAAAAGAAGTAATGCAAATACTACTATTGGAGAAAACATGAAGAAAAGTAAGATTTCTCTTAAGGCACCTGACATTAAAAAAACTTCCGGAGGTTCCGTCCTAGATCCTTCTCTGATGATGGACGGTACAGCCCACACTGAAATCAGCATAATGGGAAATGTCCACTACTCCGAGGAGATCATAGAAAGCACCGAGGCAGCGTCTGATCTAGATAAACTTAGAACCTTCAAAAAAGACAAGCAGAAATTTCTGAAAGTCGGAAGAGAGATGCTGAATAAGCTCTGTGGGGGCAAGGATGCTCTGGGAGTTCACGATGACGCCTTCTCAGTCAAATTCCTGATAAAGGTGGGAATTATTCTTTCAGAGATCGAAACCGCTTTCAGGGATGTCCACAAATATACAGAATGGATCAGAAATAATTTCGGCCATGACCGTTTACGGTATTTTCAGCATGCCCAGCAACTGTCTGGGATGGGAGATACCGCCCTAAAGTACGCCAGCCTCGGAAAAAACCGGCTCCTCGACTTCGAACGGGCGAGGAAGGAATTTTCTAAAGAATCTGGGGCGGAGAAAACCTTGGATGATTTACTAAAAAAGCACCCCTTCCTGGATACCACCAAGGATATGGAGGGAGACCTTTTCAAGCAGCATGTCAATGCGATCATCAGCTATTACCGATTTAAGGAACAAGGGATTGATTTCATCACCTTTGACCAGGCTTCCTATGTGGCCTCTCTTAATAAAGAACCGGTGCAGGTAAACAAGATCGTGGCATTGAAAAAGGAACTGGACGAGATCGACAAGATCGAAGACAAAGAGACCTTTCTGAATGATTACATCAATAACAAACTTGCTCTTCCCACCCTTGAAGGAAAAATGGGCTCAAGTCCGGAGAGTTTGAATAAACTTCTCGCTGACCTTATTAAATATTGCGAAACGGTCGATATCGGCAGCCCGGCCTGGAAAGAAATGCAGAAGGAAATAATAAGCAGGGACATTTTTGAAAAAGCATTTGGTTATTTATCGCAGTTGAGAGTCACACTTGGAATAGCGGGAAAACCCCATAAAAGGAGAAAGAAGAGATGAAGCTTTTCCATGCAATCAATTACGCTCCCATTATCCCACTCTTTTATGACCTGACCGGAATCAAATTAAACATCTTGGTTTCTTATTTTTACCTCCAAGGTCAAGAGCATCCTCTAGTGAAGGAATACAGAAAAAAGTATCAAAGCCTTTACCTCGACTCCGGAGCCTTTTCAGCCCATAGTGGAAAATCAAAAATTGATGTCCATGAATATCTCCAATACTTAAATCTCAATGGGAAGGCATTCAATGTAACTTTTAATCTCGACGATGATTTTCATGACCCTGAGCATAACTGGCAAAACCAAGTTTACCTGGAGAAGCATCTCTCTAAAGGCATTAAAAAACCGGTTCCGGTCCTCCACGACATGATAGATCCATTTTCGGAATTTGAAAGATACTATGCTGATTACCCTTATATCGCCGTAGGATCGAATAGAAATGTAGCAAAGAATTTCTTTGAAAAGGTCAAGGACAAGTATCCTCGCCTCAAGGTTCACCTATTTGGAAATCTGAGCCGAGAAATACTCTTAAAATATCGCCCCTATTCAGCGGACAGCGCCTTCTTTATCCACGGGGCTCGATTTGGAGTCATTTTTTACTGGCACCCTCAGGAAAAAAAGGAATACAAAATCGACGTAGGTGAGAGAGAAAAGAATGTTGAAGTTCGTGTGGATGGATGGAGAAGGATTTACAAAACCAAGAAGAAGAGCAACGGCAATGTGGTCCATTTTAACAAGTTCAAATATCGGGACGCCCTGGAGAAATTTCTACGCGATACCTTCAATTATGAGCACCATCATCTTTTGTCTTCCTGGGAGGCTAAATGTGTGGTGAATCTTTATTTCATTAAACAGTTCGAAGATCACGTGAATAGTCTACCTCCTCAGAAGTCCTGACGAACAGCTGTTCGTCGACTGATTTCAAGAAAGGGAATCTCAAATTTGAGGGATTCCCTTTCTTATTTCCCACCCATTCTTTCCAGATTGAGTCTTAAGATTTTTCTACTTTTCTTCAGAACAAATAATAAAAGGCAACAGGAGGACAGAAGAAATGGATGCTGAAAGACTCGTGTCAATAACAATCTCTATCCCAAAGGTATGTCGGGACCAGCTGCGAAGAATTGTCGCTGAAACCAACTTAAAGAATCCAGATCAGCTTATAAGCCTTTCGGAGTTAGGGAGGGAGATATTTTCTGAATACTTGAAAAACCTAACGGCAGAGAAGAAGGAGGAATAAGAAATGAGCAGTCAACCTCTAATTGTTAATAAGGAAGAATTTCTCAAAGAGGCGATAGTTTTCTTTAACACTATATTTGAGCCAGCCTTGAACAGTGAGTTTGGCGAGATTGAAATAAGAGTATTTCCCAAGGACAGGCCGTCCAGATCCTCTTTTCATAGTTCCGAAAGAGAGGCAGGGGAGCTAGCGTATGAACTCTGCAATCAAGGAATTAATGTCTTTTTTGGTGTTAATCCGAGGACCGAAAAAAGCGGGAAAAAAGTGAATGTTAAATATCTTTCTGCTTTTCATGTGGACTTGGATTATGGGGATGAGGGTCACAAAAAAACCTCAAAGCATGGCACCTATGAGAGTGCCTTAAACGCTATTTATGAATTGCCATTTCAACCAACAATTATAGTCCACACCGGCGGAGGGTTTCACGCCTACTGGGTTCTTGCCCATCCTTTGAAGGTTGAAGATTATGGTATAGATGTTTTGGAAACAATCAACAAAAGCCTTTCGGCAGCATTAGGTGGAGATTTGGGAACCCAAGACATTAGCAGGGTTTTCAGAGTTCCAGGGACATATAATCTAAAAACACCAGATAAACCACGCCTGGCTGAGGTAATCTCCAACTCTGGAAAGAAATATACCTTGGAGGATTTTAAGGATTTTATGACCCTGGAAGGTTCTAAAAAGGAAAAACCGGGTCAAAAATCAAAAAGCGGTTCATCAAGCTTTGATATGGATGGCCAAAAAGTTGACCCAGTTGATGTCAATACCCTCCCTGTTTCTCAAAAGATCAAGTCACTCATCCTTCTTGGCAATGACGGTTCTTATCCCTCCAGAAGCGAAGGGGATATGGCTGTGATAACCGCCCTTATTAACCGTGGAGTGGAGGAAGATACAATAAAACAAATTTTTATGACCTACCCTATCGGAGACAAATACAGAACTGCTCCTTCACCAGAGAGATATCTGAGCCATTCAATTGAAAGTGCCAAAAAGATGTCCAACCTAAGCGAGGAAGAAATGGAAGATCCATTGTTCATCTCCGGCTCTCTTCAAAAATCCGACAGAGGCTACCGACTGAAGGTGGTTAAGTTTCAGGAGTATATCATTAAGAAATTCAAGATTAAGATCCTTGACCGAGAAAAGGTCTTCTGCAAATACAATGGGAAGTGTTATGAAGACTGCACCGAGGAATCGCTAAACAAGATCTGTCAGAAGGAATTAGGAAGTCACCGCGAGCTTTTTACAAAATCCAGTCTCAATGATTTTATACACTACACCATTGGCGATGCTCTTATTGACAGCGAAAAAGCCCACCAGGATGAGGTCAATTATCTGACCCTTCAAAATGGCCTTTACAAACTGGGTGAGGCAAAGCTGATACCCCACACCTCAGAAATCTACACAACAAATCTTCTCCCTTATGACTACGATCTTAATGCTCGATGTCCAAGGTTTCTCCAATTTCTCGACGAAATCTTTATTGGTGATAGGGAGAAGATTGAATTCATCCAAGAAGCCATGGGATATGTATTTCACAAGTCAATCCCGACACCGGCTATATTCTTTTTGCTCGGTTTTGGGAATAATGGAAAATCTGTATTCATTAATACGATTTCAAACCTCGTCGGCAAGAATAACACGAGTAACGTCAGTTTCAACAAACTTTCAAACGAATATTACGTTCTGGACCTCTATCAAAAGATGATCAACATATCTGGAGAAACCCCTCATGGAAAGCAGTTCAATACCGATATGCTAAAACAGGTGGTTGCAGGAGACTGGGTCACGGGAAGACGCCCTTACATGGAGCCAATGAAATTTAGACCTTATGCGAAGCATTACCTAGCCATGAACAAAGCTCCTATCATCGTGGATAATTCTCATGGAATGTGGCGAAGAATTTGGGTAATACCTTTTCCTAGAACCTTTACGGAAGCAGAGATGGATAGAAACCTTGAAAGCAAACTTGCTCTTGAACTATCAGGAATCTTCAACTGGGCTTTGGAAGGCTACAATCGCTTAAAGAAAAATGGATTCAGCCTGAAAGATGTCCCTTCTTTGAATTTTGCCAAGCAGGAGTATCGAAATAATGTGGATACTGTCAGGGCGTTTGTGGCTGAGAAGCTTATAAAATCGAGTAATCCAGCGGATAGAATGAAATTCAGTGATGCTTATAGGCAGTATGTATCCTTTTGTGAGACAGAGGGAAGGAAAGATATCGAAGATAAGAAGAGTTTCAAAAAGGTATTGAAAGACCTTGGTTTTAAGATTGGGAACTCCAGCAAAGATAGTAACCAGCTCTACATCTTTAACGTCAGGCTTTTACAAGATGAGGAGCAAGTATGAGCATAGAGTCTGTTCTTTCCTCAAAAAAAAGACAAGACCAATAACTCTTTAATAAGATTAAGAAGAGAAGGAAATATTTTGGGCCATATTAATCTAAAAAGTTTTTGAATATTATATCCTTAACAAAAAAATTAATAAATTAATGAGAAAATGAACACTTTTTTGGGAGAAAATAAGTTTATATAAAATAAATATAAAATGATATCTATTATTTCTAAAAGTGTTGGAAATCTCATTAATCTTTTAATTTTTTGAAGAAGCTCTTATTATCATTCCTCTTTCTAGATTAATGTCTCCCATTTAAAATTAATCAAAATTAAGCTCTTTTTCTAAGCTTGGAATCTCTTCATATAGTATTAATGCTTGATCTCTTTTTTTGAAGAAAAAGATGTGTGTATTTGAATACATCAAAATATTTTATAACCGGACCGGAGAACATTCCTTATTGAATTATTCTTATCCGGCTGAGTTTAAAAAGAGTTGGTGACTTCTTCCTGAACTCTTCATTTTTGAAAATCTCGTCATCATGCAAGATTTCAACTAGTAATAAACGGAATGATCTAGTGTTTCGATTTCTTTTCCGTACTATAGCCTTTAGCAGGGTAATTATATTGGCAAGATATCCACAATTAAAGTTTAAAATTCTTCATTGTCGATGTATTTGCTTCTTCCTCCTACCATTGACTGATGTATAGTATTCTTGAAGGAAAGGCAGGGGGACTCATTACTTCATGGGTGTTAGAACCCTGATTTCAATCTGTCCCTTGCCTCGTAAGCCATAATAGGTTTATTGTGTCAATAAACCCGAGGAGTTACTGTTCATTATCTAATCAACGACATAAAACGTGTTGTTATCCCCCTCTGCAGTAGGCCGATTCATTCCAACCGTTCCTTCAATCCGGGAACGTGTGCTCCAGATCTTGAAGGATTTGTAACATTGAGACATGCTCTCTACGGCCAGCCCCAGTCCTCTCAAGCTCCTCAAAGGACTCCCAAAGTTCTTTTTTCTGCCTCTCTGAAAGGGCCTTTTCTGCCATGGGAAAATAAATCTCATCCTCTTTGCGGATATGTTCGTTCAGAAGGCTGATATAACTCTTTGCGCTCTCAACAAACTGCGCAGGCGCCGCCCGATCATACTTCCCGTACCTCTCAGCGGCAAGGTTCATGTGCCTGGCCAGCGAGCGGCCCTTTATGTGATCGATCATTAATTCGCCAATCGGGCCTGGTTCTCTTCGGACCCCGGCTTTCCGCATCGCCGGAAAGAGTAAATCTTCCTCTTTTCCATGGTGAAATTTGTCGACAAAGATCTTCATGAAGTTGATCACTTGTCCTAAATAGAGAGGATTTATATCCCGCCTTACTTCAAGCCTGGCACAAATTCCCTCGAGAATACGGAGCAAAATCAAAATTTTCTCGTGTTCCGCCTTCAATTGGTCTGTCGGTGCTGTACTCTTCAAAAGATCCTCCCTTCTCCCTACCTGGGTGTGGAAGGGGCTTCCATTATTCAACCTACCGGTTCTCACCCCCGGCGTCAAGGGTCAAAGACCTCTAGTATGCAGGAGAGGTACACTGGTTCAAACATATATTACTCTTTCTCGAAATAGTCTGAACATGGAGGGTACCAACAAACATAAATCAATTTTAAATTGAGCTTTGAGGTCTGGCAACGTTAATATCACAGCTTTGCGCCCGAAGCCAGTTTTTCTAGGGCTTCTCGATTTAAAATGAGAATTCGATTCCTTTTAACGTCGATGAACCCTTGAGTTTTCATCTTCGATAAGTTCTTTGAAAGGGTCTCCCTTATCGTTCCCAATCTTGATGCCAGTTGAGATTTGCTCAAATCAAGTTCAACCTCCTCGGCGTTCTTTGCCTCCTTTGATTGTCTTAGCGAAAGATCAAGCAAATATCTTGCAATGCGGGAGGGAACTTCTTTCAGGGAGAGATCTTCGATAAGCGACGCATATCTCTTCACATACTGCGAGAGAGCAATGGTCATATTGGCGCTGAGGCGAGAACTCTTCTTGATCACTCTGTGAAAGTCCCTTTTTGGGAAGAAAAGGAGCTGACAATCGCTCAAGGTCTCTGCATAGAAAGGATGACTTCCCTTGAGAAATACGGAGGCTTCGGCAAAGGTATCGGGAGGCGAGATCACATGAATAATCTGCTCCTTACCCTCGGGGGAGACTTTGTAGAGCTTCACTTTACCAGAGAGAAGAACATACAAACCATTTGATTCTTCGCAATCCGAAAAGAGAATCTTCCTTTTCTCGACCTGCATCGCGGCCGCAATGGTCCTGATTTCCTTTAATTCTTCTTCATCCAATCCCGCAAAAAGAGGGACATGCTTTAGAGATCTAAGAGATACGTTCATTTTCAGCAAATTTGCATGGTTCCGGAAGACTCATCTCGCCTTTTCATTAAATATTATAATACTATTTTTGCAAGGAATGTGACTTAAGTCACATATTTTCATGTTTGGGAATAATAAATTAATTAAATGAAGTCCGCAACCGATTGAAAAATAAGCTATTTTGTGAAAACAATAACTTGAGTGACTTAAGTTTCTACATGATATAATGCCTTTGATTGCCTCTTTGGTTTCGCCGCCTGTTTTGCCGGGACATTCATGTCAATGGCGACGATGATGGGGATTAGAATCCAAAGTCTCAAGGTTTCTTCGGAGAATTTCATGGATCTCAGCGAGACATTGGGGCTGACGGGTAACCCCATTGTGGAAAAGATCAAAATTACTACGAGCGTAAAGAGTGAATCGAAAGAGGAGCTGTTAAAGGAGCTCGAAAGGTTAGCCCGTGAAAGGTGCCCGGGAGTCTATTGCCTTGTCAACCCCATCCAGCTCGAATCAGAATTGATCCATGTACTGTAAGTTTTCGTATCCTTCGTCAAGAAGGGATTGCAGGGAGGGAATATGACAAAGAAGAACTTAGAAACCCTTGAGGCAGCGCTCAAGTTTGAGGAAGATGAAAGGGCTTTTTTCCTAACTGCTTCTGAAAAGACATGGGAGAAGTTCGGAAAATCGACCTTCCTCAGTCTGGCCGATTCGGAGCCGGATCATATTGAGAGAATAAAGGCGATATATGAATCTCTAAGTAAAACAGGTGAGTGGCCTGATACGCCGTCTCTCTTTTGTCCACGGTGTTCTGTGGAAGAGCTTTTTGAAGAAGCGATGTCCGGGATTGATCAAAACGTGAAGCCCACCACTGTTGAATTAGAAGCATTGAAGCTGGGAATACAGTTCGAGGAAAAAGGTGTAAAACTTTACACAGACATGAGTAATGAGGCTTCTCATCCGCTGGAGAAAAAATTTTACACTCAACTGGCAAATGAAGAAAGAGGTCATATGCTCCTCTTAAAGGATGTGGAGCAATACTATGATGATCCGGTCCACTGGTTCTCTGCTAAAGAGAGGTTGCACTGGGATGGTCAATAGAAATCCAACCCTGGGAAAGAGAAAGCTATGAAATTTTTAAGGAGGTAGAGTCTATATGGAGAAAAACAAAAAAGGTACGTTTGTCAATCTCGTTAACTTTCCACCCATAAGGCCGGGGAAAGAGGCTGAATTTCTCGAATGGTTCCGTTGGACCAACGAGCTTTATGCGAAACATAAGGGATTCATTTCCAGGACACTCCTTAAGGCCACCGAGGGAAGCCCGACTTATGCTGCGATAGTGGAGCATGCCTCGAAGGAGACCTTTATGACTATGCATTTGAGCAAAGATCGTGAAGAGGCTTTTAAACGGGTGGAACCGTTGTTTGAAGGTAGCCCAACGCCACATTTTTACGAAGTGGTCATCTCTCGCAAGAAGTGAAGAGAAGGAGGCGCCAAACCAATTTAAAAGGCCTTTACAGCTTATTGAGAATTCAAACCTAAAAACCCACCACTTTGGCGGCAAAAGAAAGGAGAAGAGACTATGAAGAAGACTAGCATTTTTACCCCACTGACCGTTTTGGCTATCCTGTTCACAATTATGCTTTTTGGGTCCAACAGGGTTTTTGCTCATTGTGATGGAATGGATGGTCCAGTTGTCACTGCTGCCAAAAAAGCGTTAGAGACCGGAAACGTGAACCTCGTTCTGATTTGGGTGCAAAAGAAAGACGAAGGCGAAATAAAAAAGGCTTTTCAAAAGACTCTTGCTGTGAGGAAACTTAATCCGGAAGCCAAGGAACTTGCGGATATGTATTTCTTTGAGACCCTTGTTCGCATACATCGGGCTGGGGAAGGCGCGCCCTATACAGGTCTCAAACCTGCAGGCCGTGATCTTGGGCCAGCCATTCCGGCTGCGGATAAGGCGATTGTGGATGGTAAAATAGAGCCAGTGATAAAACTTTTAACGGACAAAATGCGAGATGGCATCCATGAATATTTCAAACATGTAATGGCTAAAAAGAATTTCAAAAAAGATGATGTGGAAGCAGGAAGGAAATATATCGAAGCCTATGTCATCTTCATTCATTATGTTGAAGGGCTCTACGAAGCAGCCAAGGAAGCAGTCCATGGACATTACCCGGAACACGAGGAAGGCGGTGGACACAAAGATTAACAATCTCATCAAAAAATTATGAAGAGCGCCGTTGGTGCTGAAGGAGGAAAAAGTATGGCAAGCAAAAAGCTATTGGAAGGACTAAACAAGACGATTGCGATGGACCTGAGGGCTACGATCCAGTATATGTGGCAGCACGTGATGGTCTTGGGGGTGGAAGGCGTGGCGGTGAACAAGGTTTTTTAAAAAAATAGCGATGCAGGAAATGAAGCATTCCGAGTCATTCGCCGATCGTCTCTATTACCTTGGAGGCGTACCCAAGACGAAGCCTATGGACATCAAAGTAGGTAAGACCCTGAAGGAGATGGTAGAATTGGACCTCAAGGCGGAGACCGAATCTATTGACCTCTGCAAAGAGATCATCAAGATAGCGGCCGAAGAGAATGATCCTACCACCCGGCTACTGACTGAGGAGATTCTCAAGGAGACGGAGGAACACGCAGACAAATTCAAGAGGATGTTGGAATGAAGGCATCAGGTATCTACCTTCCAAAAGGATTTGCAAACAATGCACGCTTCTGAGTCATGAGTATCTTGAACTTAAGAGCTTATGGAATCTTGAGAGAGTAAGATCGGCATTCGCGCATGGAAACAAAAAGGTTCAAAGAGGCGCTACTGGAAAAGAGAGAATTCATCTACACTGTCGAACTTGTCCCTGGAAGAGGCTCACGGGGAAAGACTCAGGACGAGCTTATGAGAATTGCTGAGAAGGTGGCAAAATCGAGGCTTGTTCATGCCCTCTCCATTACCGATAATCCCGGAGGTCATCCTGCCCTCTCTCCCAATATGCTTGGTCTTGAGATCTCTCGTCTGGGCATCGACCCGCTCATCCACTTTACCTGTAAAGATAAGAACCGAAACCAGATCGAGTCGATTCTTTACTCGTTAGACCGGAATGGGCTCTCAAACCTTCTCGTGATGACGGGCGACTTTCCTCTTTATGGGTTTAAGGGAAAGGCAAAGCCTGTTTTTGACTTAGATTCGGTTCAGCTCATTCATTTCATCAACCGAATGAACCAGGGATTGGACATCAACGGAAAGGCACCGGGAGGTGGTGTGCGCGTAGCCCCTACTCGCTTCTTTAAAGGGTGCAATGTCTCTCCTTTTAAGAAATACGAGTCGGAAGTGATGGCTCAATATTACAGGCTCTATAAGAAAGCAAAGATAGGGGCGGATTTTGTTATCACCCAGTTAGGGTTTGATGCCCGTAAATTTGATGAGGTTTACCGTTACATGCGTCACAACGCCATCCGAATTCCAATCCTCGGAAATGTCTATATCCTTAACCAGGCCGTGGCCAAGGTGATGAACCAAGGAAGGGTCCCAGGGTGTGTGGTGACTGATGAGCTTTATCGGATTTATGAGGAAGAGGCGAAGACACCAGATAAAAGAAAGACGGCCCGCCTCACAAGGGCCGCAAAGCTGATCGCAGTCCTGAAGGGGATCGGCTACGATGGCGCCCATATCGGAGGGCCAAACTTAAGCTATGAAGATGTGGAGTGGGTGATCGAGAAATCAAAGGAATTCTTCTCCAACTGGGAAGAATGGATCCACGAATTCTCCTTTCCTCAGAAGGATGGTTTTTACCTTTTTGAGAAGAACCGGGAAACGGGTCTCAATACCGATGTTTCGGTCTACTGGAGGAGTCGTCCCCGAAAGGCCCTGGGTTACGCCATTATGAGATTCTTCCACCATTTAGCCTTCACCCAGGAGGCCCCCCTTTACAACCCAGCTCGATGGTTCTTCAAAAAGATAGATGGGACTCGACTCGAAGGCCCCATGACTGAGCTTGAATACTGGATCAAGTTCATCAGTTCTCGTTGCCGTCGTTGTGGAGACTGCACGCTTCTGGAGGTAGCGTTTCTATGTCCCCAATCGCAATGTCCTAAGTATCTCTTCAATGGTCAATGCGGGGGTTCTGTGGAGGGATGGTGTGAGGTTTTCCCCGGTAAAAAAAAGTGTATTTATGTCCGAGCCTATGACCGGCTTAAGCCGTATGGGGAGGATGAATCCCTTAAACAGGACTGCATTCCGCCTCGCGACTGGGCTTTAGATCAGACCTCTTCCTGGGGAAATTATTTTCTTGGTCGTGATCATCATGGGAAAAAATGATCAAGAGGTTTCTAAGGACAACGCTATTTTAATCATCAACGAAATAGAAGGAGGAAGTCATGGCTGAAAAGAAAGCAGTAAAAAAGGGTACTAAGAAAAGCGTAAAGAAAGGAGATGCTTATCAATGCAGCATCTGTGGTCTTGCCGTGACGGTGGACGAGGTCTGCGGGTGTGTGGATGCCTGCGACATCATCTGCTGCGAAAAACCCATGAAGCCTAAGAAACGTGCCTAAAGTAATTTTTAAGGATCAACCTTTAAGGGGCACCACGATCCTCAGATAACGCCTCGTTCATGGTGGCCATGTCAGCACTGTAACGAGGAGTCAGACAGGTGCAACGTGATAATGTCTGGAGGCACAAAAGTGGCTAATCGTTGTGAAGAGAAAGTAAATCTTGCTCCTGCCTCCGAATGTACCTGGCAGAAGCGGATACTCCATTTTTTTACGATTGCCGGTCCCGGTTGCATGGCCATACTGACCGCTATTAATTGGGCGGCAAAAGAAAGGAGGAACAAAATGAGTGCAAAAGCGGGAGATAGAGAAGATGAAGGCACCATTTACGTAGCCTATTGGAGTCATACCCCGGAAAACTGCCCTGGGAGAAGCAAAGAGGGGGCCAAAATGCTGAGAGATTTTTGGACGAGACGTGACAAATTTGCAAGGAAGGGGATTAAGATTCTTGGTGGGTATGTCACTGTGACGGGGCACGCCTATTATATTCTTCTCCAGGCCAAAGATTTTGCAACTGCTACGGAGTTCTTTTTACCCATTGTCCCTACTCAGACGGGGACCTTTATTCCCGTTCTGACTATGGATGAATGGATAATGATGAATCAGCCAAAGTAGGACGGGACAGTATTGTAGTAAACGGCTTTACTAACTGAAATGATCGAGAATCAGGCTGAGAGGAAGGTTCTCCTTTAAGGATGCCCCTAACGACAGATAGCAGAGAGTTTGAGACTAGCACGTAAAGACTTAGAACTTCTCAAACTATCGAATAGTAGCATAAATGAACCGTTACGCACAATTGAGCCCTTTATAGGGTTCTCTAAACGAAAGGAGATTATAAATGGTCAGCAACCGTTATGAGGAACGACTGGAAAGATGCAAAAGCTTGATGAAAGCAGCAGGCCTTGACGCTCTCTTACTCACCAAGCCGGCTAACATGGTTTATCTCACAGGTGACGGGCGCCTATGTGCCTATGCCATGATCACTCAGGATGGAAAGGTTGCTATGGGCGTACCTAAGACCGATGTGGAGGACGTCACGCATCTCGCCCATTTTGATCAGATCGTTGGCTTTGATGACGAGGTGGGCATGATCCATTCCATTGCCCACTACTTTGATCATTTTGGGATCAAGAAGGGAACCGTGGGACTCGAACACACTTTTCTCACTGGGGCCATGATGGGCATGCTTACCCATCCCCATGCCAAACCGGCGGGTGTGACAGCAAAGGATTGTACACATATCATGTCAGAACTCCGTATCGTTAAGGATGGAAATGAGATAGAACATATTCGAGCTGCGGCAAAAGTGGCTGATGCAGGAATGAAGGCAGTAGGGGAAGCTTTGAAGCAAGGCATCACAGAAAGTCAGGTGGCAGCCGCAGCCGAGTATACCATGCGGCAAGCCGGTGCAGAAGAATTCTACCGGACTTATGTATCTTCCGGCCCCCGCACGAACATCGCCCATGGACTGCCTACACTGCGCAAACTTCAAGCTGGTGATCTAGTGATGATTGATATCCACCCCGTGGTCAACGGCTACAGTGCGGATTTATGCCGCACCGTGTGCGTGGGTAACCCGACGGCTGAACAGCAGGCTGCTTACAAGCTATATTTGAAGGCCCGACAAGCCACGATCGCTAAGGTCAAAGCTGGCGTCGGGATGGTTGAATTGGAGCAGACCTTCCAAGGTGTGATCAAAGAGGGAGGACATGGAGGCCATATCTTTGGACCACTTATCCATGGAGTGGGCCTTGAGTTTGAGGAATCTCCATTGCCACCGGGCCATGCCTTCTTCCATGGAGAGAAGGAACCGCCGCCGCTGGAAGCCAATGTGGTCATTGCAGTAGGTAATTGCGGACTTTATGCTGGTCCCTGGGGTGTGAGGGTGGAAGATACAGTGGTGGTTGGCACAGAGGGACCCATGGTCTTAACAAACTATCGTTGCCAACTGGAGAAATGAGAAAATCGGAGAATGAAAAGCCGTCAAAGGCGAGATGACGACGGAAAGGAGGCACCATGGACGACAAAAGATTTCATGAGATCATTAAGTTTACCATCGAAAAAGAGATCCGCGCTTTCGACTTTTATACCAGGGCAAGTCAAGTGGCGAAATATACCGGTATGAAGGAGCTCTTTGGGGAATTGGCCAAGGAGGAGGAAGGCCATCGGAAATTGATCGAGAATCTCAGTATGGAAAAGGTTACCCAGTTGAGGATTGAGTCGATTCCTGATCTGAAAATTAGCGACTATCTGGTCGAGGTCGAGTGTCGGCCTGATATGCCCTACGCCGAAATTCTTCGAATGGCAATGAAGATGGAAGAACATTCTCTCAAACTTGATAACGATCTGAAGGATTCAAGCACGGATGAAGGCATAAAAAAACTTTTTACTTTCCTGGCTGGAGAAGAAGCCAAGCACAAATTAAGGTTGGAAAAAATCTATGATGAGGAGATACTGAAATAGCCAAGGCAGAGAGCTTCTTGCAGTTTTTATATCGAGGGAGAGAAAAATGGAAAAATGGAGATGTAAGGTCTGCGGTTACATCTACGATCCAGAAAAGGGAGACCCCGATGGCAATATTCCAATTAATACTCCTTTTGATAGACTTCCTGATAGCTGGGTCTGCCCTGTGTGCGGGGCTCCAAAAGATCAATTTGAAAAGATTTAGACAGGGGAAGATTTCATTTATTGGGGAAAATTGAGTCTGGTGGACAAAAAGAAAGGGGTGATCGGTCATGGTATGGGAAATTGTCCCGTGGAGACCGTTTAGGGAACTGGAGAGAATGAGGAGGGAAATGGATCGAGTTTGGGATACCTTCTTTGAGGAGAGGCCAAGAAGGCGAGCCGGAGAGGTGGGAGAGTGGCTTCCCTCCCTTGATGTCTCCGAAACGAAAAACGAGGAGGAGTTACGGATCGTTTACCCGTTCGATTCAACTTCCCATGCAGGTCCAAAGCGATAAAATCGAGGCCAAATACAAGGATGGTGTCTTAAAGATTACCCTCCCGAAGTCTGAGGAGGCCAAGAAAAAGAGATCAAGATCAAAGCTGAATAAATCTATCGCTCCATTTTCCCCAGGAAATGATTGAGGTATAGGCCGATAAATTATCTTTAAAGGAGGATACTGAAATGGGAAAGAAAGAAAAGAAAAAGGTAAAAAAAGAAGGGAAAGGACTCTCCGAAGAGAGTGAGAAAAATGTGGAATTCACCTTTCATGCTCCAGATGCTATGGAGGTTTGTTTAGCAGGGGAATTTAATTGCTGGGATGTCCAGTCACTACGTATGAGAAAAAACAAGGAAGGGGTTTGGACAGCTACGGTCAAATTAGTTCCCGGTCGCTACGAGTATAAGTTGCTTGCGGATAGCGTCTGGGTGGAGAATATCCCTGATGCAGAACTGGTTCCCAATCTTTTCGGCACACAAAACTGCGTCATCTGGGTCAAGTAGGCATCACCATACCAAGGGAAACATTGCTCAGCGGTTTCAGTAGCTGGGCACTGAGGACCCAGATAGATCACCTATGTACTTGGGGGAATAGAAAATAAGGAGGGACAATAATGAAGTGTTATGTCTGTGCGAAGCAAGGCGTGCACGAGGAGGCAGTAACCATCTGTATCATCTGCGGAATGGGTCTCTGTTCTGAACATGCGTTCAAGCAGGAATTAATGGTAAGAGATATCATCGATTGGGGATTCGGGGAGGAAAAGATCGAATATCCAAACACCCTGCCTCGATTTATCTGCCCTGAATGCAAATTGGCAATTGAACAGAGGACAAAAATGGGAAAGAGGTGAAAAAGAGGAGAAGGGATTGCTTTCTAAGACTTAAGTTTGTTTAGTCGAACCAAGATGTAGCGGAAGATTCAGGGAGGAAGAAAGATGAAAAAAATATTGGTTGCCATTGATGGTTCAAAAGGTGCATTAAAAGCGGTCGATTATGTCGGTCAACAGTTCGTAGGAATGAGTGATTTGCAAATAACCCTCTTCCACGTCTTGCCAGGGGTGGTACCAGAATTATGGGATGATGGCCACATCCTAACTGGAGAGGAGAAAGCAGCCAGGAATGCGGTCCTCGACAAATGGTTGGCCAACCAGAAACTCAAGCTTGACCCTATTTTCCAGACAGCTACCGAGACACTTAAAGGGAAAGGCATAAACCCGGATCAGGTAGAAACCAAGTCAGTCTCTGGGTCCGCCGCCAACGTCACCGAATGCATTCTCACCGAAGCCAGGACCGGTGGCTATCAGACGTTGGTCCTGGGAAGGTGTGGCCATTCGCCTGCAGCTCACTTTTTTATTGGTAGTATCGCCAGCAGGATCATCAATCACGGAGCCGGGATAACCATCTGTGTAGTTGAATAGTTTCTCAGGTTAAACAAATGCCTTCTCTCAAAACTGTGCATGGCAATCACGGGTTTTAAGACTTAAAACCTCCGTATTAGAAAAACAAATGATCGAGATTCGATTTCATGGGAGGGGAGGTCAGGGAGTGGTAACTTCAGTGGAACTATTGGTCATCAACTCATCAAGGCTAATTTCATTAAACCAACTAAAGAAGCGGCCCCAAAAAGGCTGAGAGAGGTTACTTAAATGACAGAAGGAAAATCATTCTTTATCGATACAACCAAGTGCACTGCTTGCCGGGGTTGTCAGATCGCATGCAAGCAGTGGAATAAGAATCCGGGAACCAAAACCTACCAGAGAGGAACGCATCAGAACCCAGCTGATCTTTCCTTTTTTACTTACAAATTGGTGAGATTTAATGAGCTTGAGGAGGATAGACGTCTGAAATGGTATTTCTTCGTTGATCAATGCAGACATTGCATCGAACCACCCTGCAAGGCAACGGCCGAATCGTTAGGGTCTAAATCAGTCACCAAGGATGAGGCAACCGGTGCAGTGATCTTTCATCCAAAAATAAAGGTTAAGGCGGCAGATTTCAAGGCCATCAAGGAATCTTGTCCCTATGATATTCCCAGATGGGATGAGAAGATTGGAGGGATGGCCAAGTGCACGATGTGCATTGATCGAATTACATCGGGCATGCTACCGGCCTGTGTGAAGACCTGTCCAACTGGGACGATGAACTTTGGTAATCGAAATGGCATGTTTGAGATGGCAAACAAGAGATTGTCCGAAGTAAAGGGCATTTATAAGGAGGCTATGTTGACCAATCCTGATGATATTCGGGCGATCTTTCTCCTCATCGACGATCCCAAGAAGTATCATAAGTTTGCTGTTGCAGAAAATACGATTGGGATCACCAGGAAGGTGGCCCTCAAACGTCTTTTAAGGCCTTTAAGCAGGTTGAACCGGATTATCGAATAATAGCCCAAAAAGGGCGGCCTTTATAATCAGGGCTAATATTTATAAATCCGATCGTTAGGTCATCAGAACTGGTCAACAAAGAACCATTGATTTCTCTCTTTAAGGAGGGATTTTGACGAATCGTTGAAAAAAATATTTTAGCTTTTGAACGAGCTTATCAGGAGACTGTTATCATCTATTAGATTTCTTTAAAAAAGGGAAAGGGCATGACGAAAATAGAATCAGAATGGAAGTAGAAGAAACAGGCGGTAGGTAACGTGGCAAGGAAATAGAAAATAATCAACCTTTTCAGTTTTAGCCTCGAAGGCTATGAATTTTTGGGTGAGAGAATGAGCGAGATGACTGAAAACTTAGATGTTTTTACAGTCAGAACATTGACCCAAAAAGAATATTTTGCACCTGGTCATCGGGCATGTCAGGGATGCGCCGAGGCACTGGCTCTCCGTTTGGTCCTCAAAGCATTGGGGAGAAACGTGATCATTGCCGCTGCCACGGGATGTATGGAAATCGTTTCTTCCCCCTTTCCCTTTACCTCTTGGAGGGTCCCCTGGATCCATGTAGCGTTTGAGAATACGGCGGCAGTGGCCTCAGGGATCGAAGCCGCATTGAAGGTATTAATGAGAAAGGGAAGGATTCCCTACAAAAAGATCGTGACCGTTGCTTTCGCAGGAGATGGTGGGACTGCCGACATTGGCCTACAAGCTCTTTCAGGAGCCCTTGAGAGGGGACACAACTTCGTATACGTCTGCACAGACAATGAAGCCTATATGAATACAGGAATTCAGCGGTCCTCTGCCACGCCGTTTGGCGCCTCAACCACGACCTCCCCGGCCGGAAAGGCGCAGATGGGCCAGATTACATGGAAGAAAAATATGCCAGCCATTGCAGCCGCTCATAATATCCCTTATGTAGCTACAGCTTGTCCCAGTTATCCTATAGACCTAGTCCGGAAGGTAAAGAAGGCAGCAGATATTGAGGGTCCTGCTTATGTCCATATTCTTTCGGTCTGCCCAACGGGATGGAGGTCCTCACCAGAAAATTCGATCAAGTTGGGTCGGTTAGCCGTGGAAACCGGAATTTTCCCTCTCTATGAGGTAGAGAGGGGTCAATATCACTTGAGCATTAATTTCCCCAGGTTAAAGCCCGTGAAAGATTATTTTAGACTTCAAGGACGATTTCGCCATCTCACGGATAGCATGATCGAGGATATTGAGAAACGGGTATACCAGGAATATGAGCAGTTGAAAGAGAAAGCAAAACAAAGATGAAGAAACCGGAGAAAGTTTCTCCAAGAATTGACAGGGAAAAAAGAGTTTGATGTAGGTGTGTTTTAGGATTTGAGCCCATAGAAGTCCCAAAAGGGGATAGGAGGGTCTATGATTCCATTTGTTATCGATGGGCAACCCGTAGAGGGAAAAGAAGGCGAAAATGTTTTGGAAGTTGCCTTAGATGCGGGGTTTGATATTCCGAATCTTTGTTACAATGAATCCGTGAAGCCCTATGCCGCCTGTCGCCTCTGCTTAGTGGAGATCATACGGAAGGGAAAGAGAATGATGACGACTGCCTGCAACTATCCTGTCATGGAGGGAATCGAGGTGTTTACCCAAACGGAGAAGGTGCTGCGGGCACGTCGGATGATGGTTGAACTCATTCTGGCAATGTGTCCTGGTGATAAATTGATTCAGGACATGGCAAAGGAGATGGGAGTCCATGAGGTCCGATTCAAGAAGGAAGATAAAGATTGTATTCTCTGTGGCCTCTGTGCAAGAGTCTGTGATGAAGTGGTAGGGGCCCATGCGATCCAATTTTCCGACCGAGGAGACAAAAGGGAGATGGGAGCTCCCTTTCGTGAAGAAGCAATGAACTGCATCGCCTGCGGAGCCTGTGTAGTGGTTTGCCCTGTAGATGTAATCCGGATGGAAGAGAAGGAAGATGAAAGGACGATCATCCGATGGAAACGAACTCTCAAGAAGAAAAAATGTAACATATGTGGGAACTATTTCGCTCCCTGGTTCCAGCTGGAGAAGTTTAGGGAGTGGGCGAAACTCCCGAAGGACTTTTTTGATGTCTGTTATACCTGCCGGGGAAAAGGAGGAACGAGTGGATGACACTCCCTGAGATTTTTACGTTCATTTCGGTAACCATATTCGTAGGAATTTTATTAATCGCCTATATCTCCACCTCGAAGAAAGGAGCTTTGGAATGGGAATAGAAACTTACATTGGTAGTACCCCTTTAATGCCCTACCTGGATAAGGTCGTGAACTGGGGCCGAAAATACTCGATCTGGCCTGTGACCTTTGGGTTAGCCTGTTGTGCTCTCGAGATGATCGTCGCCAGTTCGGCAACATGGGATATTGCCCGATTTGGCTCAGAGGTATTTAGGCCCTCCCCCCGTCAGGCGGATCTGATGATCGTCGCAGGGACCGTAACCAAAAAGATGGCTCCGATGGTTAAACGCATCTACGAGCAGATGCCGGAGCCCAAATGGGTTATTGCCTATGGTGTTTGCGCCTGCTCGGGCGGGGTTTATCAGAGCTACAGTGTAGTGCAAGGAGTAGATCAATTCCTTCCCGTGGATGTCTATATCCCGGGTTGTCCCCCCAGACCTGAGGCGCTACTCACAGGAATTCTGGAACTGCAGAAGAAGATCGAAAAAGAGTCGCTCTTAGAACGAAAGGACGTTCACACTACCCTATAACCGGAAGATGAAAAGGAAAGGTCATGATGGAAACCAACCTTACGATTAAAAGATTGAATGAAAAATTTCCAGCCTCCGTCTTGGAGGTGAAGACATTTCGGGAGGAAGTCACCATCACAATGCCAAAGGAAACCATTCTTGAAATCTGTAGGTTTCTCTATTCCGATCCTGACCTACAGTATCATTTCCTCACCGACCTCTGTGGTGTGGACTTCTTCCCTAAAAACCTCCGTTTTGAAGTGGTCTATCTTCTCTACTCGATGAAGAACAATCAGAGAGTGAGACTGAAAATAAAAGTCAGAGAGGGCGAATCGGTTTCAAGCGTGGAATCGATCTGGAAGGCAGCCAACTGGTTAGAAAGGGAGGTCTTTGACCTCTTCGGAATCACCTTTGAGAACCATCCTGACCTGAGGAGGATTCTGCTCTGGGATGGTTATGAAGGTCACCCTTTGAGGAAGGATTACCCAGTCAAAGGACCGGATTTCGACAAGCCGTTTATCCCAGAGGTTTGAAATGACAGAGATACGGTACATGACGATCAACATGGGACCTCAACACCCGGCCACCCATGGGGTTTTGAGGCTCGTCTTAGAATTGGACGGAGAAGTTGTCGTCAAGGCGACTCCCCATATCGGCTACCTCCATCGGGGGACTGAGAAACTTGCAGAGAATAAGACCTATCACCAGGTCATTCCCCTCACCGATCGCTTGGACTATACCAATGCGATGGGCAATAACCTGGCCTATGTCTTAGCTGTCGAGAAACTCTTAGACATTGAAATTCCCAAACGGGCTCAGTACCTGAGGGTTATGATGACTGAGCTTCAAAGGATTGCTGCTCATCTCATCTGGTTGGGAACGCACGCCCTGGACATCGGCGCAATGACTCTTCTTTTTTACACTTTTCGGGAAAGGGAAGAGGTTCTAAGAATCATTGAGGAGGTAACCGGAGGAAGAATCACACCAACTTACCTAAGGATTGGAGGGGTTGCTAAAGATCTTCCAGAAGGGATAGAGGAGAAGATCAAGGCATTTGTCCAAGCATTTCCAGACCATATCAAGGAGTATGAAACCCTACTGACGAAGAATATAATCTGGATGGAACGGACAAAAGGAGTTGGAATTATCTCAAAAGAGGATGCGATCAACTGGGGGGTGACCGGGCCGACCCTCCGGGGTTCCGGGGCAAAATGGGATGTGAGAAAGGCCTTTCCTTATTCGAGTTATGATGAGTTCGATTTTGATATTCCTGTCGGTTCGAATGGGGACGTGTATGATCGGTATGTCGTACGTCTGAGGGAGATGGAATGGTCGAATTCCATCGTAAGGCAAGCCCTGGAGCGGTTGCCAAAGGGTCCCATTATTGCCGATGATCCACGGGTCGCCCTGCCCAGAAAGGACGATGTTCTCCATGATATCGCTGCATTAATCGATCAGTTTAAGATTGCCTTCCAGGGGTTCTACCCACCAAAAGGTGAGGTCTATGTGAGCGTGGAGGGAGCCAAGGGAGAGTTGGGATTCTATATCATAAGCGATGGATCGAACCGGCCATTTCGCATGAGGATACGTCCCCCTTCTTTCCTGAATGTCAGCGCTCTTCCTAAGATAATCGAAGGAAGTCTGATCGCTGATGTGATTTCTGTCATTGGGAGCATTGATATCGTGCTGGGAGAAATAGATAGGTAAGAGAGAAATGTCAAATATCAAATCTCAAATGACAAGTCACGCCAAAAATTCAAATTTCAAGATTTTTTCGATTTCGAATTTCGAAATTCCTTTGACATTTGGATTTAGAACTTTGAAATTTGAACTTTCATTTTTATGAAGGGCCATTATGACGGATATCCTTTTTAGCAGTTGGGGTGGAGTGGTCACGGATAATCGAGGAAAATCCGAAGCAGAAAGGAACCTGATCCCAAATCTTAACCTGCCTCCGGAGTTTGACAAAGATAGAAAGATCAGAGCCTTTATGGGCTGGGACGGTTTGGCCATCCGTGATGCTGAGGTCGAAATCGTCGATATGGTTCGTGCCTATTTGGAAGCGGTTCAAGATGAATCCTGCGGAAAGTGTACGCCTTGCCGGGTGGGGACTCGAATCATGGCCACCATTGTGAATCGGATTGCTGATGGTCAGGGAAAGGTTGGGGACTTAGAGCAACTGAAATATTTGGGTGAGACAATCCTGAAAAGTTCCAAATGCAACCTCGGACAAACCGGACCAAAGCCTGTCTTGGATGCGATTCATCATTTCAAAGACAAGTTTCAAGATGTCATCCAGACAAAGAGAAAAATCTATCGTGAAGAGTACAAGATAAAGATGACAGTCCCTTGTGTCAGTGCGTGCCCTTCCCACCTCCCCATCTGGAATTACATTGAACTGATTAAGGAAGGGAGATTTTTGGAATCCCTTGCTGACATCCGGAGAAAAACCTGTCTACCGGGAACTTTGGGTAGAGTCTGCGTCCGGCCATGCGAGGATAACTGTCGCCGCGCAAATGTGGACGAGCCCATCTCCATCAAGTGGCTGAGGCGGTTTGTCGCAGACTATGAGCTGGAGAAGAGGAAGGCTCCATCACTTAAAAAAGAGGCGATACGGTCAGAAAAAGTGGCCGTCATTGGGGCTGGTCCTGCTGGTCTTACATGTGCCTACTACCTCGCCCTCAAAGGGTATCCGGTAACCATCTTCGAAAGGCTCGAAGAACCAGGGGGAATGGCAGCAGTCGGTATTCCCGACTACAGGCTTCCTCGAAATATATTGAGATATGAGGTTGGAATTGCAGAGCGTTTGGGCGTTGAAATCCAATACAACACTCAGGTGGGAAAGAATATCACTCTCTCTCAGATCTTCGAGCAAGGCTACAAAGCCATCTTTATTGGTGTTGGTGCTCAGACCTCCACACCCATGGGTGTGGAGGGGGAAGACAAAGGATATAAAGGATTCATCCCGGGTGTTTTCTACCTCTTGGAGATCAATCTGGGAAGAGATCCTTACCCTGAAGGGAGCAAGGTGGTTGTTGTGGGTGGTGGAAATGTGGCCATCGACTGTGTTCGATCTTCCTTCCGCATCGGCAAAAAAGATGTCAACCTGGTTTATCGGCGGACGAAAAAGGAGATGCCTGCCGATCGGGCGGAGATTCATGATGCGGAAGGGGAGGGTGTAAAATTCCACTACCTCTGCAATCCTGTGAGGATTATTGCAGAAGAGGGAAAGGTGGTCGGGGTGGAGTGCATTCGCATGGAGTTAGGTGAACCGGATGAGAGTGGAAGGCAAAGGCCTGTTCCGATCAAAGGCTCAGAATTCATTATTGAGACCGATATTTTGATCCCGGCAATCGGACAGGCGATCGATCTTTCCTTTCTCGAAGAGAAGGATGGAGTGAAGACGACGAAACGATCTACCCTTGCCGTCCAAGAAGGGACTTTTCAGACGAACCTTGAAGGTATCTTCTCCGCCGGGGATTGTGTGACTGGACCGGATATCTTAGTCCGTGCTGCAGGTCATGGTAAGAGGGCGGCTGACAAGATCGATCTTTTTTTTCGTGGAATGAAAGTGAAAGAATCAGAGGAAGAACGCCTGGATGCCCTTGTTGAGACGATTAAAGTTTACAACAAGGATGAGAAGGTTGGTATATCAGGCGGGCAGAAAAGTGAGGTGTTGAAGATGCTTCCTCCCGATACGCGGAAGTGGGTCTTCGATGAGGTGGAGGAGGGATTTTCTATCCCAGCAGCCCAAAAGGAAGCAGAACGCTGTTTACGATGTGTGCGCATTGGGCTCTTTGCTGTATGAAGTGAATCAATATCAAATGTCAAAGCTCAAATGAAGCAAATGCAATTTCAAACTTGAAAGCTCAAGATCCAAAAAGATAATTATTCGTTTGACATTTGGGTTTGGAATTTTAACTTGGAGGATATCACGCGGAATGTTAAGGGTAACGATTGACGGGAAAGAATTTAGTGCAAAACCAGACCAGACGATTTTAGAGGTGGCCAGAGAGAATGACATTTATATCCCCACCATGTGTTACCACGCCAGATTGAGTTTGCTCAAATCCTGCCGTTTCTGTTTAGTCGATGTGGAGGGGGCTGAGATGCCTATGGCCTCTTGTGCAACGCCCGTGTTAGAAGGAATGGTAGTCCACACACGCACCGACCGCGTGGATAGGATGAGGCTCGAGGCCCTGAAATTCTTACTGGTCAATCATCCTGTGGAGTGTCCGGTCTGCGATGCCGGAGGGGAATGCCAACTCCAGGATCGCACCTATGAATTTGGAATTGACCATAATGAGTATCCTCCTGAGAAAAGAGAATTCCCACGCATACCCTATGGAACTCCCCTGATTCGGCAATGGTTTGATCGATGTGTGATGTGCCTTCGGTGCATCCAGGCCTGTGTGGATATTATAGGAGCCGATGTCCTCGAGGTGGCGGAACATGGTTTCCCCTCCTATGTAAAGGCGGCTCAAAAAGAGAACTGCATCCACTGCGGCGAATGCCTCCATATGTGCCCTGTGGGTGCCTTAACCGAAGATCTCAGCCTAATTAAAGGAAGGACTTGGCAATTGAAGAGGATCCAGACGACTTGTACTTTCTGCGGATGTGGTTGCCAGTTGGAGCTAAACAGCCTTGTGAGAAAGAATCTGTTGGTCAAAGTGACTACCAAGGGTGAGGCCGGGATCAATCAGGGGAGTCTCTGCGTAAAAGGAAGATTTGGTTACGATTTTGTCAATCACCCGGACAGACTTCGAAGACCCCTGATGAAAAAATCTGGAGTTTTTGTCGAAGTTCCTTGGGAAGAGTCCCTTGACTTGATCGCCACTAAGCTTCAAGAAGTGAAAGAGAAGTACGGAGCGCAGAGCATCGGAGGGATCTCTTCCTCCAGGGGGACCAATGAGGAGAACTACATCTTTCAGAAATGGATGAGGGCATGCGTTGGGACAAACAATATCGACAATGGAGCCCGACTGTCGAGTGCATCTTCTTTCTATGGAATGATAGCCTCGACAGGATGGCCTGGGATGACCCATGCAATGGAGGATATCGTACGTACTGACCTCATCCTAATTGTGGGCGCCGATGTTTATGATGACAACCTCGTCTTCAGCAATAAGATGAGGGAGGCGATGCGAAAGAACAACGCAAAAATCATCCTGGTTGATCCCCGAAAGACACAATGGGAGAATTGGGCAAACCTCTGGTTAAGACCGTTGCCGGGGACTGACATCGCCTGGATCAATGGCTTGGTTCGCATTTTGATTGAGAAGGGCACTTATTCGAAGGAGTTTATCGGGTCGAAGACAGAGGGTTTTGAAACGATGCAATCCTCTCTTGGGAGATTTTCACCTGAATTTGTCAAGGAGACCACCGGGATCTCTCCAGCGGACTTAGAAGCCGTTGCCGATCTCTATATGGGGGCTAAAAAGAGGGCGATCGTCTTTGGCTCTGGCGTGACGCAACATGCTAATGGAACTGAGACTGTGAAGGCTCTCTGCAATCTGGCGCTTTTGACTGGAGAAACAGAGAAAGGTGGTGGAGGGGTCTACCCGTTGCTCTCCCAGAACAATGCTCAAGGGGCATGGGATATGGGTGCTCTTTCCGAATTCCTTCCCGGTTACGACAGGGTTAATGATGAAAAGGCCTGTAAGAGGTTTGAAGAAGCTTGGGAAAGAAAGATCCCGGGAAAACCAGGTTTTACCTATGTGGAAATGTTCGATAAAATCCTGGAGGGGAAGATCAAGGCTCTTTACATCTTCGGTGAGGACCCCCTCATCACCCTCCCCAACTTAGAGAGACTTAAGAATGGCCTTCATCAACTGGAATTTTTAGTGGTCCAAGATATTTTCATGAGCCATATTGGAGATTATGCTCAAGTGGTTTTGCCAGGGGTGAGCTTCACCGAAAAAGATGGAACCTTCACCAGTATGGAGAGAAGAGTCCAACGAGTGAGAAAGGTAATTTCGCCAGTAGGTGATTCCAGGCCTGACTGGAAGATTTTCTGCGATCTTTCAACGAAGATGGGTTACCCAATGAGATATCAGAATCCTACCGAGATCATGGAAGAGATTGCGTCTCTCGTACCTTTTTACGCTGGCATAACTTATGCGAATTTGGAAAAAGGTGGAATACAATGGCCTTTCGTTAACGGTGGAAAACGGAGATTTTCCCCCATTGAATATAGGGAGCCCTTGGAACGACCAGATGAGGAATATCCACTATGGATTCTTCCAAGAGGGTTTCATTATAATTACGGAATCGGAACCACTGATAAAAGAGCGAAGGGCTTGGCCAAGGTCTTTTTAGAGACAGCGTTGGAAATGAACCCGGAGGATGCCCAAAAGGCTGGGGTGAATGATTTGGACAGGGTTAAAGTGATATCACCCAGGGGAGAGGTGGAGACCATCTGCCGCACCTCTGAAGCTCTACCAAAGGGGATGGCCTATTTAGCCACCCAGTTTTTTCCCATATCTATAAACAATCTTCTAATTTCGGGACAAGATCCTATCAGCCGAAGCCCAGAATACAAGGTATGTATAGGAAGGGTGGAGAGATGGTAGCAGAGGGAGTTGGGACACAGCCAAATTTAACATGGTTCCTTGATCACTGGGCCGGTTTCTCGTTAGAGGACAAAGAAAGGGATAAAAGATGATCATTCCATTGCTTCAAGGCTTGAGATTAACATTAAATCGCTTCTTCTCGAAAGCCATCACGATTCAATATCCAGAGGAGAAGCTCCCCCCGGCTAAGCGTTGGAGGGGGATTGAATATTTTGAGAAGGATGAGCGAGGACAGACGAAATGTGTGGCCTGTGGTCTATGTATGATCGTTTGTCCCTCTCAGTGCATCTATGTGGAGACGGCTGAAGATGAGGAGGGAAGACGATATCCACTTACCTATGAATTGGACGCCGCACGATGCATTTATTGTGGTTATTGTGAAGAGGCGTGTCCGGTCAATGCGATCTATATGGGTAAGACTTATGAATGGGTGGAAGACAAGAGAAAGCCGTTACTCATGGACACAAAGAAGCTCTTAGAGCAGAAGATTTTTAACCCTTAATGAGACGGATGGTTTTTATCGATGGCAATAAAACAAATTGGGATACTTGGTAGTGGATTTGGAGGGCTCTACACAGTATTCTATCTAAAGAAACACTTGAAAAAATCTTTGGGCCAAGAGATCTATATCACGCTCTTTGACAAAAACAATTATTTGCTTTACACGCCAGTCCTCCATGAAGTGGCCACGGGAACAGCCTGTCCAAGACATGTGGTCATTCCGATTCGTAAAATTATCAATCCCCGCAAGATTCATATCCAATGTGAAGAGGTATTAAGAGTGGACCTCAAAGAAAGGTCAATGGAAACCCCTTCAGGGATTTTTAAATTTGATTGTCTTGTTCTCTCCCATGGGAGTGAATCAAACTTTTACTCCATTCCTGGGGCTCAAGAAAATAGTCTCACCTTTAAAACAATAGAAGATGCAATTCGGTTAAGAAACCATCTCGTCCGTGTATTGGAGAAAGAAGCCCTCGAGAGGGACAGAGAAAAAAAGAGGAAGTTTCCGCCCCTCATCGTAGCCGGTGGAGGCTGTACGGGCGTTGAGGTAGCGACCGAAGTCGCCGAGTTTATCAATGTTATTCTTGATAAGGATTATCCGGAGATAAAACGATCTGATGTCCGAATTACTCTGATCGAAGCCCTAGACAGAATCTTGCCCTCCTTTCCTCAGTTTCTTTCTCATGTCGCATCGGAGAGGTTAAAACAGATGGGGATTGAAATTCTTTTAAACTCCCCAATCCAACTAGTAGATCAGGACTCCATTAGCCTGAAGGATGGAAGGCAGATTCCAAAGGGGATCTTGGTCTGGACAGGAGGGGTGAAAGCCCGTAATCTTTTTCTGAGACCTGAAGTGGAACGGGACCAGAACAATCGGATCAGTGTTAATGAATATCTTGAGATCCCCGGATATCCTGGAGTTTATGCCATTGGCGATGGGGCCCATTTTGGTATAAATGGAAGCCCCCTGCCCCCCACCGCCTCTGTCGCTGTACAGCAAGCACGATATGTGGCTCAAAACATTTTGTGCCATATTCAAAATGGAGAGGTCTTACCCTTTCAATTTCATTATCGTGGTGATATGGCGTCTTTGGGCTTTATGCACGGGGTCATTGAAATCTATGGGTGGCAGTTTAGAGGGTCTATTGCATGGATCCTCTGGAAAGCATTCAAATTAGAAATGCTCCCAAGATATAAAAATCGATTGCAGATCGTGGCCGATTGGCTGATCACCCTGATCTTTAATAGGGACACGTCAATGCTTATGTGAGAATGGTTCTTCTGATGTTAGCCCTTCGGATTCTCGGAACGATAGTCCTGACTTTGAGCTCTCTCAGATTTTCGAAAAGGCTTGAATAAAAGAAGAGGAGGAGAAAAGGAGGTTTTTATGAACGTAATCGACCTTAAGGAGAAGGAAGTCTTCAAAAAAGAGGATCGGGGTTTTGCGAATTTAGTGGATGAGAGATATCTCCAGATCAATCAGGTCTGTCTTGAGTCAGGACAGCAGGTTCCCCAGCACAACGCCAATTCAAATGTGACCCTGATAGTGGTCCATGGAGAAGGGACTTTCTATGTCGGAAATGAAGTAAGCCGCATGGGATCGGGGAAACTTCTTCGCATTCTATTCCAATCGCCAATGAGCATCAGGAATGATTCAAGGGAGAGGCTTGCTTTTTTGGTCATAAAGACCCCTCATCCAGGAGAAATGAAGTAACCTTTCTATCCCGCTTCAGGCGGGACCAGGTACAGTGAGGATTGTAACGATAAAAAGCTTTGCAACAGTAAAAGGAGATAGCCTATGCAGGATAAAGAGATTTCATCCGAAAGACTCTCACCATGGTGGAAAAATTCTGTCGTCATCGTACTTGTGATAGGGTTCGCCGTTTTGATCTGGATGGCCACCCGAGCCTACCGGGATGCCCCTCCCATTCCCCAAAAGGTGGTCAGTTCAACAGGGGAGGTGATTTTTACCCGGGATGACATCTTATCCGGGCAGCAAGTCTTCCTGAAGTATGGCCTGATGGAGAATGGCACGATCTGGGGACATGGCGCCTACCTTGGGCCCGACTTCTCTGCAGAATATCTTCACGTCCTTGCCATCGATGCAAGTCGGATGCTTGCCAAGCAGATGTACAATCGAAACCCATCGGAACTCACAGCGGTCGAGCGGGCCGCTGTCAACGCAGAGGTCCAGCAATTGCTCAAGCAGAATCGTTATGAGCCGAAAACTGAGACCCTGGTCTTCACGCCCTCCGAAGTGGAATCGTACCGAAATCAGATAGAGAAATGGGCCGCCTACTTTCTGGAGCCCACCGTGAACCGGGGGTTGCTGGTCAAACACATCCAGGACCCGAAAGAACTCCGGCAACTGACCGCGTTTTTTGCCTGGACGGCGTGGGCTTCCATCGCCAATCGTCCCGGCAAGTTTCATTCCTATACGAACAATTTCCCTTACGATCCTCTGGCCGGAAACACCCCCAGCGGCGATGCATACCTTTGGAGCGCCTTGAGTCTTATCACTTTGCTTGCAGGTACGGCTATCGTCCTTTTCTCCTTTGGCAAGTTCAATTTCCTCGGTTGGAAGGGCAGAGGCGAACATATTCACCCCCAAATGACCCCAGGAGCGGCTACTGACAGCCAGCGGGCCACCATCAAGTATTTTGTTATCGTAGCGCTCCTCTTTTTGGCTCAGGTGCTGGTGGGAGGAGCGACGGCCCACTACCGGGCAGAGCCGGGGAACTTTTACGGGATCGACCTCTCCACCTTCTTTCCGAGCAACATCTTCCGCACCTGGCATCTCCAGTTAGCGATCTTCTGGATCGCAACAGGCTTCATAGCAGGCGGACTATTTCTTGCAGCCTCTTTGGGAGGGAAAGACCCCAAAGGCCAGTCTTTGGGGATTCATCTCCTCTTTCTTGCACTGATCATCGTTGCCCTTGGAAGCCTACTCGGTGAGATGTTAGGCGTCTACCAGCTTCTGGGCAACCTCTGGTTCTGGTTCGGCCACCAGGGATGGGAATATCTCGACCTTGGCCGTGCCTGGCAGTTCCTGCTTGCCTTGGGGCTGGTCATCTGGCTCGTCCTGATATGGAGAGGAAGCGCACCTGCGAGGAAGAATCCTGAAGAACGCGAGATCTCCACTCTCTTCCTCCTTGCGGCACTTGCGATCCCGCTCTTTTACTTGCCCGCCTTGTTCTTTGGCAGCACCACCAATTTCACCGTGGTGGACTACTGGCGGTTCTGGATCATCCATCTATGGGTGGAAGGTTTTTTCGAACTCTTCGTCACTACGATGGTCGCCGTCCTCTTCTACAAACTGGGCATGGTGACTCGCACGACGGCCACCCGGGTCATTTATCTAGATGCCATTCTCTTTCTTGGGGCAGGGATCATTGGAACAGCGCACCACTGGTATTGGACAGGGCAATCGAACATCACGATGGCCTTTGCAGCCATGTTCTCCGCCATGGAGGTTGTGCCGTTGACGCTTCTCACACTGGACGCTTGGGACTTCATAAAACTTTCCAGGAGCAAGTGTGACATATGCGGAAAGGAAATCTCTATCCCTCACAAGTGGACTTTTTATTTCATGATGGCGGTTGGATTCTGGAACTTTGTGGGTGCCGGAATATTCGGGTTTCTCATCAACCTGCCCATCGTCAGTTATTTTGAAGTGGGTACCATTCTCACACCAAACCATGGCCATGCCGCGATGATGGGCGTTTTTGGGATGTTTGCCATCTCTTTCATGGTTTTTGCCATTCGACAGGTATTGCCGGATGAGGAGTGGATGAATGTAGAAAAATATATCCGGGTCTCATTCTGGGGGTTGAATATCGGCCTGGCACTGATGGTCGTCTTGAACCTTTTCCCCGGAGGTGTGCTCCAGTTTCTGGACGTCTTAAAGAATGGATACTGGCATGCGAGAAGCCCCGAATTTCTAAATCAAAGGATCACCACTCTGATCGAATGGATGCGTCTGCCAGCCGACGCGATATTCATTTTATTCGGCGTTGTTCCTACACTGATCGCAGCAGGCTTGGCATATAGATCAGTGAGGAAATCTTCCATAAGGGTTCAAGGGGACTAGGATTCGGGGCAGTGGTTACAGGGATGGTTGGGAAAATATAAAGAATAATAGCTTTGACAGCAACACTTGAACCCTTGAAATGCTGAAAACTTTTAATCCGTAATCAACGGCACCGCAAAAACCCAATCCTCAACCTTTGTGAAGTCCTCAAAGAAGTTTTCACCACCCATCACCCCTTCCGTTGTCTTCCACACGACAATTTTAGGTATTGAGAAGCCATAAGAATTCCTACAAAAAGAGTGGTTGGGAAAGGAGAAAGAGTGATGACTTCTTAGCCTCGCAGAAAATTGCTCTGGCTGGCTTCCTTATGTTTTTCTCTTCCATTGCTAACCTCCAAATTTAAGCAATTCTGGGAATTTCCTCTATCTTTTGACCTTGAATTTTTAAGTTTAGTTATTAAATTTAGTTTAGATAGGGGGTGTTATTGATGAAAAAAAGTGATAAAAAAGCTAAAACGAGAAAAGCAAAGACCACCACTTCTGCTTTGTATGATTGTTGTTGGTATGAACCTTCTTGCTATGATCTTTGCTGTGGTGGGGTTTGCTGCTGTTAGGCGTTGCAAATGGTTCCCCGAGATTAGTAGTCCTCAAGAGGTAACGGCGTTTATTTCTTTGGGCTGAAAATAAGCCCTTCCCTAACATTCTTTAACATAAGAATGCAGATGAGAAGGAAAGGAGGAGAAAGATGATTCCAAAAATTAAGAAGGTTCTTTATGCCACTGATCTCAGTAAAAACTCTTCTTATGCATTCCTATTTGCAACCGATATGGCAAGAAGGCATGATGCAAAAATTGTCATCTTACATGCCATTGAACCCATTCCTTTTTATGCTGAAGTTTATACAGGCATCACGGTTGAGATGGAACGGAAACAGCAGGAGGAGACCGTTGAAGAGCTCAAAAAACACCTACAGGGATTTTGCAAAAAAGCAGAGGCTCAAATTGGCCCTCCATGCGTTTCACTTGTATCCAAAATTCTCGTTCCTCGTGGTCATCCCCCGGAAGAAATCTTGAATGCTGCGGAAGAAGAAGGTTGCGATGCAATTGTCCTTGGAACCCACGGAAAGGGATTTTTGGCTCATACGTTTCTTGGAAGTGTCTCGGATGCGGTATTGCATCGAACCCGAAAGCCAGTTTTCATAATACCTTTGCCATCTGAAAAAATTACAATTGAATGGGATGGAATCTGATAAACCTATATCCAATTTTAAAGGACAAAGGTAGGATCAGAAATGGTCCTGCCTTTTTTATGCACATTCCTAACCGTAATCGTTAACTACCAGAGCTAACTTAGAGTGAATAGTAGTAGGTGAAGCCGCCAAAGGAGCTATCTTGATACTGTCCATCAACTCAAATCCTGGTCGGGACAGGTAAAGATCAAACACAATCCCTCAATTTTTTGACATCTTGACTGTAAAGAATGGGGAGATTTCTCGTTATTTTCTCACTATCCCAATTCCACCATTTGATTTCCAATAACATTTTAATTTCTTCATCTGTAAATCTTTCTTTTAATATTTGTGCAGGATTCCCGCCGACGATATGATACGCTTTCACATCATCGCACACTACCGATTTGCCTCCAATAATAGCTCCATCCCCTATTTTCACACCTGGCATTATGATAGCTTCATACCCAATGAGAACATCATTACCAATAACCGTGTTTCCCTTACTTGGTAATTTCTTCGGGATCCAGTCCCAGCCATGTTGAAAGACATGAAATGGGTAGGTGGTAATACCATCCATGTTGTGATTAGCACCGTTCATTAAAAATTTGACCCCATTCGCAATTGCACAAAATTTGCCAATGATGAGTTTACCACAATGCTCCCGATCAAAATTATACAATACATTTTTCGTCTCGAAATGTGATGGATTGTCAAAGTCGTCATAATAGGTATAATCACCGACAATAATATTTGGATCTTTGACAATATTTTTCAGATAACAGATTCCTTTATAACCCGGTACAGGAAAACGAACTTTCGGATCAGGGCCAAATTTACTCTTCATACTCTAATCCTTTCTCTCAATTCATAAGTGGGAAGGAAACCAAAGAACACGTAGTTTATGAATATTAACACTTTCTCTTGCATATAAGAAGAGGAATTTGTGGTCTGGACACAAAACATCAAAAAAGAAATCCCCCTCCAGTTCCCCCATTTCGTCCTACCCCGTGTAGCGCTCGGATCCCCAATCAGGGATACGTCTCGTCTTCTACATATATAAATTCCAAATGCCAACTAACTTCTACCAAGAATACAAGAAAGGAGGTCTCATGCAATAGTGATCTTTGGAGTCGTTTTCGCCAATTTTGAGACAGTAGCTTTCAGAGTAAAACCCCACCTTGGGTCCTCAGTAGACAGTAGGAATGCACACTCGGCCTTAATTCAACTGTGATCCGTCGATACCCTGCCAGGATCCATCCTTCAAATAATTGGCTTGTCCTAAAATACCTGTCCCATTTCCTCCGTCAGACCCCCGGAATAATTCACCGATTCCTTTGCTCCCTTGATCCGGTAGCTCTAACCTATCCGTAACCCCTGCTACAAGACTGCCTGTCCAATAGTCTCATCCCTTTCGAATTTCCAGGAAGTCCTTTCCGCCAAAAGAATTGCCATTCCAAAAAGAAAGGAGGTTCCATGAACTCTATTCCAGAAATCCGAAGAGAAAAAATTTTTATTCCCCCAGAAATGACACCCAGAGAGATCAAGGAGAAATACGGTTTGTCATCAAAAAGAGCGAGAGAAGTTTTGAAGCAAGGATTCTTTGTAAAAAACTATTCCAAGAAACAGATCATCATTGACCCTGACAATTTCGATTCTGCAACATCTTACTCCACGGCCAAAAGAGTCTACTGGAAAAATTTCAGATGGAGCCCTTTAGCACAGAGTATCAAGGAAGATTTGATTCAGGAAGCGGTCACAAGAATGTATGAACTCTCAGGGAAGGTCAAAGAGAACGCCAATGGGAAATATGGCATTGGATACGGTTACTTCTGGGTCGCTCACAACGCAATGTTAAGCTATCTAAAGACCTGGAAACGTCAAATGAGGTTTCGTGTGTTCGGAGACATTGAAGATGAAGTGATGGCAGTAAGAATTTACAATTCAAGGAAAGAGCTGATTCTTTAGTGACTGAGCACCGTTCAAGATTGAATCCTTCTAAAAACATCCTACCATCTAAAAAAAGTCCCATCTAAATTCCTTTCCCACAATTGAATCAAATTTCATAAATGTCCTCAAAACAAGGGAGAAAATGTTATGAGTAAAGATAGATTTCGCGAGATAGTGAATGAGATGGTGGAGCTTCACGACAGGAAAAACCGTGATTATGCCGGAAGCGAATACCTATCGAACTTTCTCATGTGTGAAAAATATATGGGGATTCCTGCATGGAAAGGGTGCATTATACGCCTCAGTGACAAGATGTCCAGGCTCATGAACATAGCCAGGACTGATGAGATTTCAGTGGGCGACGAGACAATAACCGATACCCTGACCGATCTGGCCGTATACGCAATCATTACCCGGATTCTTTATGAGGATTTTAAGAAATGCAATATTTAGGAGGAGATTTGATTTAAGTGAGTGAGCACCTCAGGGTTGATCCTCCTGGTCATCTCGGGGGATTATAAGAGGTAAGACCTGCTCACTCTTTTTTTTGTTGTCCTTATAGGTGTCTAATCAGGATAGAGTTAGCAGAAAAAGGAACACTCACATACCTCTGAAAAATGGTTTTAAGTGAGTGATAATCGTAGGGGATGATTTTCCTGGTTCATCTGTGAAGCATCGGGAAAATACCTGTCGATTCTAAATGGGGATATGTACACCCTGTCGAGACAAGAATTTTCAATTCAAGGACCGTGAACTGTTTTATCGAGGCACCATGAAGACAGACAAGACAGATTTTTACTTTTGACAAAATTTTTTAATTTTGTCTTGACTGGTGTATTATTTGACAGAGAATGTCAGAAGAAGTCTGGATTTAATTATTATTTATCTTTTATCTTTTGCTCAACCTTTCTTTTCGCTTCTTCTAATAATACCTTTCCTTCTTTTCTTGCTTTGAAGGACTCTTGTACAAGAAGGGCGATTCTTTGTTGAATTTTATCTGGAGCTTTCCATATTACAAACCTAGACATGTTTGATGGATAAAGTTCAGATTGAGCAGATCCACTTACAAATTTCTTTACTTGCATCTGTCCAAAAATTGAATTCAAAAATACAGCCGCATATACTGGGTTCAGTTGTTTAATTCTCAAAAGGTTTACATGGTTACTCGCTAAGGCTTTAGTCTCCTCTAAGAAACAGTTTGTCCTACCAACGTACGCCCCGGTAGTATAAGTCAGAATGTCAAACGTTTTTATTTGAGCATCAGGGGCCTGAGTCCACTCCTCCAAAGAAGTTTTTTCTAAGTTTTCGTAATCAATAGATGTTCTGCCTAAGTGCTTACTAGTCAAAACTTCTACTTCCCCGTCTTCTATATATGCAGGCTGAACTCCTCTCTTGTTAAATTTTTCAAGTTCCCTAATGACATAGTATCCATTACGTATAATATACCTTTTTAGAATTTCATAAGCAGGTTGGAAAAATTCGGCATCTGTACGATGGGCGCTAAGTGTTCCATGAAGATTTGCAGTGTAAGAAAGCTCATATTTGGGCTTAAAATCTTTCAAACCCAGTCCTTCTATAAGAAGATTTTCGGCTTGGAAGTAAAGTCTATTCGATTCCTGAAATTTGCTCAACGAATCCTTATAAGATTTAGCAGCATCTTCCGCGTTTAAGTAAGGCAGCGAAAGACCCTTAATAAGTGGTAAGGTAAGATGCGGTTGAACCTGCTGGCTCTTCCCTCTCATCAGCTGAAATTTTCCATACTTGCTCATTAAAAAAAGGACTATCGAAATTGCTTGTTCATTAGGGAGGACGGATGTTTTAATCAGTATCAAGTCTCTGCTAAGAGCATATTGAGGAAATTTATCGGGAAGCAAAGCTACGGTACCAACAGTCCCTCCTTTTGTAATTACAATATCTCCCGGATAACCTTTTCGGATGGATGAAAATTTATCAGCTATTTGAGGAGGTAAAAAAATATCTGTTTCCTTCAAAGAACCTTCTGAAATATCGCTGACACGCAAAAAAGGAATCCCTGAATCTTGATAGTGTTCAGCGATTGATGGGTAAAATGCACTTCCGTCAACTTTTATTCTCATCTTGTTAAAGGTGGTATGAGGAATACTCCGCAAAGCATTTTCTAATTTTACAGATTCAGGATCATAGAATTCGGCATCCAACCTCCTACCTGTAGTTCCTCCGAGCTCGCTTAGGGAGATTATATTAATAACAGTCATATTTTATTCCTTCCAAAAATTAAAGCCTTGTTTTATGGCAAATTTAACAAACCTCTCTGCTATCTCTTCTAAGTCGTGATCTATTATTGGATGACCATATTCATCAGGCAAAACCTCTCCATTCGGACCTTTTTCATACCTGTATTCTCCAGTATTATCTTTAAGGGGTTTTTTATTTACTGCAAAGAATATAGGGTAATCCATTTCTTCTACAACTTTGCTGTCAAGCCAATATTTCTTCAAATGATTTGTTATTTTTTCATCATTAAAAACTAAATAGACCTGACCTGCTAAGGTTTTTTGAGAGATTTCCTTATGAAGTTTTTTAAGTCTTGCATTTAAAACTTTAGTTTCCTTCTCCAATTCTTTTTCTCTTTTCATAGTAACCTTACTGAGTTCTTCTTCTTTTTCGTTTAATACGCCTTGTATCTCTCGTAACTCAACAACTAACTCTTTGAGAGATTTGTTTCCTTTTTTGTCCTCTACTTCTGTAGATTCTTCATCCTCTGCCTCTTCATTCTGTTCCTCTTCCATCTCTTCTCTTGACTCAAAGTAAGTATCGATAAAAGATTTTAACTCTTCTGGGAGTTCTTCTTCGTCTAATGGCTTATCCCACGCCAAATCTTGATATTTCTTTTTTAACTTATTAAAAAAATCGTCCCATTTTCCCATATACTTAGCTCTAATTTTCTGAATTTCCAACCTTTCTTCATCGGTGTATTTCTGTAAGAATAAAACACTTGTTTTCGTCCCAGTATGCGGTTTGAACGTATTCACGTGAAGACCAACAACGGCTAATATCCTTGCCTCCTCCGTAAACCACCGCCTGATATATTCCGCAGTAGTATTATTAAAGATTCCTTGAGGTAAAACAATTGCCATCCTACCACCTGGTTTTATGAACTGGAGAGAGCGATTTAAAAAAAGAATGTGTCTTCCTATTTTGTTCACTAATTTGCCATTCTTCTCAGCTAATTCGTAAAGCCTTAAAATTTCCCTTTCCTTAACGGTTCCTGCAAAAGGCGGATTAGTCATGAGGACATCAAAATTAAAATAGAGAAGCCTTTCCTGATTTTCCTTATCTTTTTTGGGGTCGTTACGAAGTTTTAACAACTTGCTGTTAAGTCCCGCCCTTGCCTGGGTATTCCATAAATGTGGGGCTAAAGAATTAACATAATAAACGTTAGCTTTTCCATCGCCTGCAATAAGATTTATAGCTTTTGCAACTTTTATTGCTTTAGGCCCGAAGTCCATTCCAAAAACTCTATTTTGAGCAAAATCTTTTGCATGCTCTGGTAAGCCCTTTCCAGTAATTCTACCTTCAGCTACCCACATAATAGAGTGCAATGTGAAACCGCAAGAACCGCAGGCAGGATCAATTATGAATTCATCGTATTTAGGATTCAACATCTTCACAACCATATCAACCACAGGTCTTGGTGTAAAGAATTGCCCCTCTTTCTTTTTAGCCTCTTGAGGAATCAGATACTCAAAAGCATCATCAATAATCCTTAAATTTGAATTAAATAACTTTATCTTTTCTAAAAAAGAAACGCAGACCTTTAAATGATTGGCCTCTAATTTAATTTCCTCTAACCCTTCAAAAACACCACTCCATTGATCTTTTGCTCTTTCGAATAAAGTGTCGATGGCTCTCTTTAATTCTGAAGGACTTCTGCCGCCGACATGGAATTCCAGCTGGTAAAGATTACGTAGTGGATGTTTATTGGGGAGGTCTCTTATATATTCGGGATTTTCATGAACCTTTTCAATATCACGAGGGTAATCTGTGACGGCTTTTTGATATTTTGGATCAGTAATAGCTCTCCATTCATCATAGAGCTTTGAGTATATAAGTTTAAAAAGTTCGTTAAATGTGGATTCAACGCCGGCGTTTCCTAATGCCAGCTCTTCAAGGTCGAGAATAATTTTTTTAAGGGTATTTTCCCCTTTTTTAAGTTCGTCATTAATTTCTAACCAAATAATATTCCATTTCTCAGTTAAAACCTCTTCTAAGGTTTCTCCTGTTTTGGGCAATCTTGGGATAGATGTAAAAATATTCGGCTCTTCCCTATGAAGGAGAATAATTTCATTTCCATTTGACCAAACACCGATAGGGGCTCCTTCGGCATTGCAGTAACTTTTAAGTTGTTCTAAACCAGCTGTTCTGCTTGGTCTCTTTACTTCAAGTATAATGTAGTGATGAGTTATGTCTTCGTGAAAGACTACGATGTCAGCCAATCCGGAATCACGCGAGCCAAAATAAATTACCCTTTCAACATCTATTCTCTCTTTTGAATAGCCATATTCTGTAAGTAATCTGTAAATCCACAGTTGCCTGATTATTTCTTCAGGCTTTGCTATCTTGTATTTATCTTTGATTTGGCATTTTATGAATATCTTCTCATCTTGTTCCATTATCTGTCTTTCAACAGCATTTATCTCTTTTGAACTAAAAAGAGACAAACCATGCTTGACATCGGGTGTAGAAAAAATCTTCAGAATCCTCTGGTTGTTTACCATAACTTTCCCTTCTTTTTTGTAGTTAGAGGGTTTTTGTTCAAAAAGCTACTATTAGCTCCGACAAAAAGGAGATAGCCAGATCTAATATCTAAATGAGACTGGGAAACAGAACGAAAATCCTTTATTGCTATTCTTGTAATTGGAGGCATAAAGAATTAGTTAAAATTATGAGAAACGGTTCTTAAAAAGGAGCCGGTGAGGAAAAAGATATTACGAATCGGCTGGGATGTCAATGAGAACGAGAGAATACAGAGGCCACCTAATAAAATTGGGTTGTCCCACATGAAAGTATCCGCATAGATGAAAAGACAGAGAACTCCTTTTTGAGATAGAACAGTGTGAAAGGAGGGCGAACCAAAAGGAGAAAATGGTTAACCGGAATGCGTCCCTACTCCAGAGACCAGGCCACTCTACTCACTGAGAAACATCCCGACTAGGTTTATTGATGTTCGGTACCATCCACCGCTTTGTTAGGAGGCGTTCATGCAATGAGTTTGGGTGGGAGGTTAAAGAAGGACTTTGGCGACTACAAAAATATGATTCTTCTTGACAACTAAACAAATGTATAGTATTAGTTTGAACAAACGAAGCAAGGATGCGGAGAATAATCTATGGAAAGGGCGGTTCTTCCCTTTAGTCAGGTCCTGGATCAAGAAGTTCAGGAATGGAAAAAGTTTCGGAGGGCATTGCGAAAGGAGGATCAACAGTTCCTTGATCAACTGTTTGAAAAAGCTAGGCTTCATGTAGAAGCTGCGGTCTCAGTCTCAAGACCATGGCCTTTTGAAACGTTCCTGATTTCAATACTCCTAGAACACGAGAAAGCGCTGGCTGAGTTGAAATTTAAAATAAAGGCTCAAGAAAGAGCAGGAAGGGTATAATAAATTGCCATAGTCTGGAGAATTATCTTCCATGAGTGCATCATTTGGGGACGAAAGAAAACTTTGTTGCTCTTGATCTCCTGATCCTGAAAGAGGGTTTTGAATCCTTCTAAAATTGTAACTACCAAAAAATCCATATTAATACTTTCAACGACTTACATGCCGTAATTTCCGCAAACAACTTACCCGCAGATTTGCTAATTTTACTTTTAATATTGATATCTTAGAAGGGAAGAAATCTTAGGATTACGAATCACTTGCTCTACCACTGAGCTACGCCGGCATCAAGTTTTAATAAAACATTATTTCCTTTTTTCTTATCATGTTTTAGAATAGTCGTCAATGCGAGATAGAAACCAGACGAACAACTCATTGAATGTTTTGAAATAAATTCTTTAGATATTTTGGAGTGGCATTGCCAAAACGACTTATCCTCTCTATCCTCGTCACCGTTGGAATCATTTTCGTTCTTCTTCTCCAAATTTCTCTCAAAGACCTTTATACACTTTTAAGAACCATCGATCCCCTTTGGGCCGCTCTGGGATCAATCGCTTATCTCCTTGCCATTCTATTCCGGGCCCTTCGAT